>Ga0196963_10000599_pt1 | contig 30722 bp, 25 predicted proteins | sample S1_5metaG_FD_148600 | JGI IMG/M metagenome (GOLD analysis project Ga0196963, IMG submission 148600) | Soil microbial communities from Anza Borrego desert, Southern California, United States - S1_5 | ecosystem: Environmental > Terrestrial > Soil > Desert | place: USA: California | collected...
TGCGCCCCCGCCGTGTGGTCGCGGAGGCGGTCTTCGATCACGCCGCCCTCTTTGTCGACCACGCCCAGGACCTGTTCGTGCAGGCCCTTGCCGGCGGGGACCATCGGGTAGACGTGCTCGTTCGGCTCGACGGCGAAGTCGACCACGCACGGGCCGTTGTGCTCGAGCATTTCCTTGACGACCTTCGGCACGTCCGCCTTGTGCTCGCACTTGATCCCGCGGACGCCGAAGCTCTCGGCCATCTTGGCGAAGTCCGGGTTCTTCATCGGGGTCTGGCTGTACCGGGCGCCGTAGAACAGGTCCTGCCACTGCTTGACCATGCCCTGGAAGTCGTTGTTCAGGATCGCGACCTTGACCGGGATGTTGTACTGGGCGCACGTCGCCAGTTCCGGGCAGGTCATCAGGAACGACGCGTCGCCGTCGACGTCGATGACGGTCTTGCCGGGCTGGCCGATCGCCGCGCCCATGGCCGCCGGCAGGCCGAAGCCCATCGTGCCCAGGCCGCCGGACGTGATCATCTGCCGGGGGAAGCGCCAGCGGTAGAACTGGGCCGCCCACATCTGGTGCTGGCCGACGCCGGTCGTGATGATCGCCTCGCCGTTGGTCTGCCGGCTCATCTCCTCGATCACGTACTGGGGCTTGGCGATCTTCGAGTCGTCGAAGTACTTGAACGGGTACCGCTTCTTCCACCCGTTGATCTGGGTGAACCACTCCTTGCGGTCGCGGTGCTCGATGTTGGGCAGCATCAGCTCGAGCGACACGCGGGCGTCGCCGATGACGGCGCAGTCGACGTCCACGTTCTTCGAGACCGACGACGGGTCGATGTCGATGTGGATGATCTTCGCGTTGGGGGCGAACGTCGCCAGGTTGCCGGTCACCCGGTCGTCGAACCGCGCGCCGACCGCGATCAGACAGTCGCACTCCTGCACGGCGTAGTTGGCGAACGCGCTCCCGTGCATGCCGAGCATGTACACGCTCTTCGGGTCGAGCTCGTCGTAAGCCCCGAGGCCGAGCAGCGTCGTCGTGCACGGGATGTTCCCGCGCTGGCTGATCTTGCGCACGGCCTCGTGCGCGTTGGCGATGATCGCCCCGCCGCCCACGTACAGCAGCGGCTTCTCGGCCTTGTTGATCATCTCGGCCGCCGCCTCGGCCTGCTTCTCGTGCTGCGGGTGCGTGATCGCGTGGCGGCGCTTGGACACGATGTGCTCGCGCGGCGTGTCGTCGACCTCCTCGAGGCACACGCCCGACGTGATGTCCTTCGGCAGGTCGACCAGCACCGGCCCGGGCCGGCCGCTCGTGGCGATCAGGAACGCCTCGTTGATCACGCGCGGCAGCTCGCGGATGTCCTTCACCAGGTAGTTCCACTTCGTGCACGGGCGGGTGATGCCCGTGACGTCGGCCTCCTGGAACGCGTCGTTGCCGATCACCTTCGTCGCGACCTGGCCGCTGAAGACCAGCATCGGGATTGAGTCCATCTGCGCCGTCGCCAGCGGGGTGACGGTGTTGGTCGCCCCGGGGCCCGACGTCACGACGACCACGCCGGGCTTACCGGTCGCGCGGGCATAGCCGTCGGCGCAGTGCCCGGACGACTGCTCGTGGCGGTTCAGGATGAACTTGGCGGGCGTCTTGTAGAGCTGGTCGAAGACCGGCAGGATCGCACCGCCCGGGTAACCCCACATCGTGTCGACCTTGTGCGGGCCGATCAGCATCTCGTGGAAGATCTGGGCCCCGGTCTTGCCCTTGTACTTGGGCTTGGCGGTACCGGCGGGCGTGGTCTGAACGTTGGATTGCAGCGTGCTCATGGCAAGTTCCAAATAATGCCGCCCGGAACGGAGCGGCCGAGAGAAGTCGAAAGCTCCGCCAATCTAGCGATAGGTGCTGGCGGTTTCAACGATTATCGAAGAATGTGCGATGGGAAACGGGATTACGGTCGTACGCTACGCGGAGTTTTCGGCGTTGCGCCGAAAGGCGGGGCGGGCCGGTCGCGAAGGATGAACGCGGGGTTCACCCAACAGCGGCGCCGGCCTAGCGTACGACGACCGTAATTCGACGGGCGGGAGTCACGGGGAGGAAATATAGGGTTGGGCGGCCATCAGGTCAAGGAAATTGACTCAGGCCTGCGCGACCGACGCGAGATTCGCAGCCGACCACGCCGCCCTTTCCGGTGGCGACGTATATCGGCCGGAGGCATAATCCAAGCCCTATGGCCGCCCGACCCATGCGATGGCAGAATTTCTTTCTGACCCTGCTCGGGGTGCCTCTACTGCTCAGCGGAAGCGTGCTCTTCGCCTGCCTGTTTGCGACCGACCCGTGGCCGAATCGGGGCTCGGTGCTGCCGATCGCGGGTGCCGTGTTCGGCGTGACATTGGTGCTTTCAACCTTGTGCGTCGTCTCGTTCGTGCGGGCAGTTCGTTCGGGGGTGCCGGCGCGGCGCATTCACATCAACCCTTGGATCCAAGTCGGGGCCGGCCTCGCGATCGCCGTGGCTGGCATCGGCGGCACGATGAGTTCGTGGTCCAATGCCGCCCGCGCCGGCGGGGGGACATATACGATTTTTTGGGGCATCATCGTTGTCGGCCTGTACCAGGCAATCCGCGGGGGATTCGCACTGCCGGGTTGGCACGCGCGTCGTGCGGCGATTCGCGCCGCGGAAGAAGCGAGGCTGAAGGAGGCCAGACTGGAGCAGCCGTGGCTGTACCAGTGAGGGCGTTGTTCCCGTCTTGAATTGAGCGGGGGCGTTACAAGGGCACTCGAACCGTTTCCGATCTGTGAAAATGCCATCCCCGGAACGGGGCCCCTTGCGGGGCGCCCGTTTCGGAGTGACGGCGAGTGGGGGCACGATCTTCCCTGCTTGCCCCGGGTGAACACTGTCCGACCCCGATTGAGGTGCGCGCACGGTCACCGGAGGTGACCATGCCGCCCATTATCGCGCCGCGGCGCCGGACGGGCGCAACTGCGCGCGTGCCGCGGCGCGGCCGTTGCCGCTCTCGCTCCCGTGGAGAGCGGGCGCCAACTCCAGGAAGTCGAAGTCCTCCCCGTCCAGGCTCGGCGGGACGTACCCGGGTTGCTTGGACTTTTCGACCTCGTCGTGGAACGCGCCGACGACCTGCCGCTCGATCGATTGCCGGCACTCGGCGTTGATCGGGTGTGCGATGTCGGCGTGCAGCTTGAGGCGCGCGTGGCCGGCGCTCTGGTAGCGCAGGTAACGGTTCTCGTCGAGGTGCAGGCCGCAGTTGTTGCAGAACCGGGCGCGCAGGTGATTTTTCTCCCCGCACCGCTGGCAGTGGTCCGCGAGCTTCCGCGACGGCATCGCGAGGAACAGGCCGTCGTTGCCCTCGATCAGCTTCACGTCGCGGATGACGAACGTGGAGTCGAACGTGAGCGCGCAGAAGGCCTTGAGGCGCGAGTTCGGGTTCGACGACTCGCAGAGCTTGATCCGGATGTCAGTCAGGCGCATAGCGACTCCCCATTGAGTCAGGTTGAGAGACCGTCCTCTCAGCGTGGTGATTCGACCCAGATGTGCTTCCGTCTCTCGCCGAGACCGCGCCAGGCCCGAGACGTGATTGGGGTGGGCCCGTGGGTCTACTTATCTAACGATGCGGCCGGGCAAATCTTTACCGATTTTCTCGGATCCGATCCGCCACCCGCGTCACAACACCAACGCGGTCGCATCACGGTTATTACCGGCGATTCCGACCCGGCGTTGATCCGTAGGTGTTATTCGAAACCGCTCAGGACCATCGTCGAAACGCCCGGTTTCGAGCACTGCTATTCGGGCAATCGTTCGACCGGCCCCGGGACCGAACTTTCGGCCCCGAGCGCCGGGCAGAGCTCGACCGCGACCGTTCGGACGCCGAGCTTCGCCCGAAGTTTCTCCGCGCTGGCGGACGCGTCCGCCGATGCGTCGTAGAGCGTGAACAAGCTGCTGCCGCTCCCGCTCATCCGCACGATTCGGCCGAGAACGCTTTGGGCCGCTTCCCGCAACTCCGCCAGCTTCGGACTGATCGCAAGTGCGGGCGGCTCAAGATCATTGACGAGCTCGGGCAGCAGTTCATTAGCGTTCAGGCTCGTCAGGCGTGCCCAGTCGGGCTCGGCCGATATCGTTGTCGCGTCACCCAGTCTCAACTCGTCGTACTTCCGGTAGACCGCGGGCGTGGGCATGTGGATCGGCGGGAGGATCAACACCGCCCATCGCGGCTTTGGGCGGGCGATCGGCCGGACGATTTCGCCGCGGCCGGTGCAGATCGAGCTCGGGCCGTGGAAGAAGAACGGCAGATCGCTCCCGAGCCGCGCTGCCAGATCGGCCAGGCGGTCCGCGGGCCAGCCGAGTTGCAGTAAGCGGTCGAGCGCGGTGATGACGGCCGCGCCGTCCGCCGAGCCACCGCCGAGGCCTGCGCCGGTCGGGATCCGCTTGCGCAGCGTGATGGCGGCGCCCGCCGCCGGCGCCAGCGCGATGCCGGCGCCGTGTTCGACGACCGCGGTCGCCTCGAGCAGTGCCATCGCGCCGCGCGAGACCAAATTCGTCCCGTCGGTCGGCAGCGCAGGATCGTCGCACGCGAGCGCGACGCCCGGCTCGTCGCGCAGGCGCACGTCCAGGGTGTCAAAGAGCCCGACGGTCACCATCCACGTGAGGAGCGGATGGAACCCGTCGGGGGTCGGCGGGCCGACCCGCAGGTGCAAGTTGATCTTGGCCGGGGCGTTGACGCGCATGTCGGTCGACGACGATACCGCCGCGCACCGTGCGCGGCCAACGCGCGTGGCCGGGGTTGTTCGGTTCTTCGTTTACGCGGTCAGACGTGACGGACTTCGGTCGCTTCGACGGACGGATGTGACGGACAAAGGCTAGGGCGCGGGGTCGATAAAATCAATGAAATTCCGCGAGAAACTCCGCGAGAAACTCGAAGTGCGAATGACCACGCACGAGATGGCGAGATCGCAGCAGGTGCGTCCCCGCTGTCATTCCGAGGAACGAGGGATCTGGCCTTGAGCGGAGAGGCCCGTACGACGGCGATCCGCCCGCGAACACGAATCGCCAATGTCGAACGGGCCTCGACGCTCCGGCCAGATTCCTCGGAGTAGCTCGGAATGACAGTCCGGACGCCCCGCCGCGAATCCATGTGTGCGCATTCGACGTGCCGCTTCGTCGTCAATATTGCATCACTCGAAAATCTCCCCGAAGAAGTCGCGCATCGCCTCCCAGCTCCTGCGGTCGGCCTGCGCGTTGTACGCCGAGCCTTTCGAAGGGTCGTTGCCGGCCTTCGGGTTCGTGAACGTGTGCACCGCGCCGCTGTAGGCGACGAAGGCGTAGTTCGCGCGGGCCTTGCGCATCTCGTCGAGGAACGCGTTGACCTCCGCCGGCTTGACGAACGGGTCGTCGTCGCCGTGGCAGACGAGGAGCTTGGCCTTGATGTTCTTCGCGTCGTCCGGGTTGGGCGTGCCGAGCCCGGCGTGGAACGCGACGACGCCCGCGATGTCGGCGCCGCTCCGTGCGAGCTCGAGCGCGCAGGTCCCGCCGAAGCAGTACCCGATCGCCGCGATCTTCTTCGGGTCCACTTCCTTGCGCGCCTTGAGCGCCGCCAGCGCGGCGTTGATCCGCGCCCGCATGTCCTTTCGGTCGCCCGCGCGCAGCTCGGTCGCGCGCTTGGACGCCTCCTCCATGTCCTTCGCGTTGGGCACGCCCTTGCCGTACATGTCGATGGCGAAGGCGACGTACCCCATCTTCGCGAGCTGCTCGGCCCGGTTCTTCGCGTAGTCGTTCAGGCCCCACCACTCGTGCACGACGATCACTGCCCGCCGGGGGGCGGTGTCCGCGTCGTCAAAGTAGAGTACGCCTTCGAGCTCTTTATCGCCGGCCTTGTACACCAGCGGCTCGGAGCGCACGACGGCAGACGCGGCCTGTGCCATGACCATGAGGAGCCCACAAAGGATGAGGTATTTCACGGACGTTCTCCTTCTTCGAGGCCTTCCCGTTCCAACGGGGTTCCGGCTGAGACGGCCTACTGTAGTGGAAGACCCGTAACACGGGAAAGTTGCGTTTGCCGGGCCACGCGGGCGCTACAATCGTTACCGCCGGCTTCTTCGTGCGATTCGGGGCAGGAGACCGATCGCATTAGCACGGGGTTTGCCGATTCCCCTAGTCGAAATGAGAAGTGTGTGACCCCCGTTCTGCCCCCGCGGGGCAAAAACTCTCCCGTGCGGGTGGCGTCGAATGGGGAAATACGCGATATCGGGCTGCCGTTTTAGTGGAAGGCCGTTTCCCGTCGTCATGAGTGCCGCGATCGCCCCGAACCTCCGGACTGACCCGTCGGCGAACGCCGAAACGGCCCCGCCCCGCGCCCACCCGCGGCCGAGCCGGGCCACGTCGCATAAGAAATCGGAAACCCACCGCGACTACCGCCTCGACTTCTGGCGGGGCCTCTGTTTGGTCGACATGGTGCTCGTCCACCTGGTCAGCGAGGGCGTGAAGTTCGGCGGGGCCCTCACCACGATCATCGGGGAGTACGCGCGATTTGCCGCGGGCGGGTTCATCTTTCTCGCGGGCTTGGGCGTCTCGTACATCTTCCTGAAGAAGGCCCGCGACCCCGCCAAGCGCCGCGGCACGTACGCCACGCTCTGGCGGCGGTCGCTCTACCTCCTGTTCGTCCACTACGCGGCGTCGCTCAGCTTCGTGATGATCTACCCGCTGCGCGACTACGCCGGCGCGTACCCGAACTTCTTCGAGTTCGCCTGGCGCGTCCTGACGTTCCGCGAGGGCGTGGACCTGCTGATCTTCTACGTGATCATGGTCGCGCTCGCGCCGTTCATGCTCGAGCTGATGCGCCGCGGGTACGCGTGGCTCCTCGCGCTGGCGAGCGTCGGCCTGTTCGCGTGGGGGCAGTGGCATCCGGACGCGCTGTCGTCGGTCATCCCGATCCAGAAGGCGTTCATGGTCGTGCTGTGGCAGATGATCTTCGTCGCCGGCATGATCGCCGGGGCTCTGCTGCCGTGGTATGACGCGCTGGCGACGCGCACCAAGGCGATGATCACGGCGGCGATCTGGGCGGTGATCGGCGTCGTCGCGTTTCTCGCCTACACGCCGTCGGGTTGGACGTGGGCGTACGAACACTCCCTCTACTTCAGTAAGACCCCCCTCTCGACCGGCGAGGCGATCCGCTATTTGGCCGTTGTGCTGGCGATCATCACCACGACCGACCTGGTCTGGCGGTTCATCGCCGACGGGCACGTGGTCGGGTTCATGACGCGCCTCGGGCGGCGCAGCCTGGCGGTTTACGTGGCGCACATCTGGGTGGTGGCGCTGATGGTCGCCGTGTCGCTGCGGATGCCGTGGCTGGGGAACTGGCAGGCGCTGCTGGCGATCCCGGCGGTGGCGCTGGTGTACGGGTGGACGATCCTGCTGGACGCGCTGGCCGAGGCGCCGACGAAGCGCGGCGACGAGCCGGTGATCGGGCAGGCGTTCTGGCGTGTGTCCGGGGCGGCGGTGACGGCGATCGCGGTGCTGTTCGGGATTCACGCGACGCTGCCGGGCGGGTGGAAGGCGGAGCGGAAGAATTTGCACCTGGCGCAGGTACCGCCGCCGGCGAATTTGGTGAAGGTCGTCTCGGGGGACGCGTCGGACTCGGAGTACGACCCGGACGACGTGCTGCCCGATCTGCCGAACGAAGACGTGACGCCCGACGACGAGCCGGCGGGTGTTGACGACGTCGCGCCGGTCGCGGGCAATCCTGTCTCTTCTGATCGTTGGAGCGTGCTGGCGCACGACTGAGGGGTAGTCGCTAAGCCGCAAGCGGCGTGCGCCGTTCCCGTCCTCGTCCTTACGACTACAATCTCCCACCATGCAGATTGCGGAAGGTCTTGAGGGTATCCGTACGTCGCCGGCGGGCGGCGTGGTGACGGTGGGCAATTTCGACGGGCTTCACCGGGGGCACCAGTCCATCCTCGCCAAGGCACGGGGGTATCGCCGGCAGGTCGGCGGGCCGCTGACGGTCGTCACGTTCGAGCCGCACCCGCTGACGGTGCTCGCGCCGGAGAAGGCGCCGCCCCGCCTGACGCCGCCGGCGATCAAGCAGGAACTGTTGCGGGCGGCCGGGGCGGAGCGGCTGGTTGTGCTGCCGCCGACGCCGGACGTGCTGAACCTGTCGGCCGAGGACTTCTGGGCGCTGCTGCGCGACCACGCCAGGCCTCGGCACATGGTGGAGGGGGCCAACTTCACGTTCGGCAAGAACCGCGGCGGGACGGTCGACCGGCTGCGCGGGTGGGCGGCGGAGTCGGGCGTGCAACTTCACGTCGCCGACGCCATCTCGGTGACGCTGACGGACCTGACGGTCGCGCCGGTGAGCAGCTCGATGATTCGCTGGCTGTTGGGGCACGGGCGGGTGCGGGACGCGGCGATCGCGCTGGGCCGACCGTACGTGCTGGCTGGATCTGTGATCCAGGGCTACCAGCGCGGGCGGACGATCGGGATGCCGACGGCGAACCTCGATTTGGGCGACCAGCTCGTCCCGCTCGAGGGCGTGTACGCGGGACGGTGCGACGTGGACGGCGCGACGTACCCGGCGGCCGTGAGCATCGGGCGGATGGAGACGTTCGGGGCGGGGTTGAAGTTCCAGGTCGAGGCGCATCTGATCGGATTCGCGGGCGATTTGTACGGTCGGGAGCTGCGCGTCGAACTGCTCGACTGGATCCGCGGGCAGCTGAAGTTTGGCGGGCTCGAGCCGCTGATGGAGCGGATGAACCGCGATCTGGCGATCACGCGCGAGCGGGTGAGCATGATGCCGGAGCGGGAACTGGCGCGGGGGTGAGGGCGAGGCTCGCACCTCCGGTGCGAATCCGACTCCGCAGGAGTCGGCGTGACGAATTCGCTCGACTGCAACTTCGCCGCGTGCAACAATCGTGACTCGTCCGGCGTCACAACTCGCATCAGGAGGCCGCATGTCGACCTATCGCGCCCGCGCCGCGCTCGTCTTCTCGCTCGTCCTCTTCCTCACGCCGCTCGCCCGCGCGGGGGCGCCAGCGACGGAAGCCGCGCCGACGTTCGTCGGGGAGTGGCAGACGTCTTACGGGAAGATGAAGCTGTCGGCGCTCGCCGGGGGGCTCGCGGGGACGTACGGGATCACCGGCGTGGACGGGACGATCGAGGGCACGCTCGACGCGACCGGAAAGAAGCTCACCTTCAAATACATCGAGCCCGGCGTGAAGGGCGAGGGGTGGTTCGAGCTGTCCGCCGACGGCAAGGCCTTCGCCGGCAAGTGGCGGCCGAACGGGGCGAAGGATTGGCAGGACTGGGCGGGCAAGCGCGTCCCGCCCCCGGACACGTTCACGGGGCTGTGGCGCACGAACTTCGGGGCGATGCGGATCGTGCAGGAGGGGAAGGCCGTGCGCGGGACGTACCAGATGGGGGCTGGGTCGAAGGTGACGGGCGAGGTCGACGGGCGGACGGCGAAGTTCACGTACCAGGAGCCGGGCGGGGCGAAGGGCGAAGGGACGTTTACGCTGTCGGCGGACGGGCAGACGTTCGCCGGGACGTGGAAGCAGACGGCGGGGCCGGGCGTCGAGCCGGGCAAGGGCGTGGGTGGGAAGTGGGAGGGGACGCGCGCGGTGCCCAAGTCGGGCATCGTGTGGCTGGTGGTGCTCGAGGCGCGGTGGGAGCGGGGGATGGACGGGCACGAGTACTCGTACGGCGAGATGCTCAAGGCGTACTTCACGCGGGTGCCCTGGGTGCAGGTGCGGCACCGGTTCATCACGGACGAGGCGAGCGTGCGGCGGTGGTGCGAGGACGTGAAGTTCATCGCCGAGCCGGTCGTGCTGTACTTCTCGAGCCACGGGACGAAGGAGGGGCTGACGTGCGACGGGAAGACGATCGGGGCGCAGGCGCTGATCGAGTGCGTGAAGGATTGCGACCTCAAGCTGCTGCACTTCGGGGCGTGCGACGTTGCGGGCGGGGACGTGCCGCGGAAGATCATCGACGCGACGGGCGGGCGGTTCCCGATCTCGGGGTTCACTAAGCCGGCCGACTGGGGCGGGAGCGCGGTGGTGGACTTCGCGTATTTGGACCTGGTGCTCGCGCGCGGGATGGGGCCGAAATCGGCGGCGGACCAGGTCAAGAAGATGATCTCGTTCGCGCGGGAGAATTCCGCGCCGGGTGACGCGATCGAAGGGATGGGGTTGGTGGTCGCGGAGGGGAAATGAGCGGCAAGGCGGTTCCCGTCATCCTGAGGTACTCCGAAGGATCTTGCACCGATTTTCGGAGCCCGCTGACGTTGGCGGGAAGCCCTCGACCGCTGAGGCTAGATCCTTCGCTGCGCTCAGGATGACGGGGGAGGGGGCGTGGTCGGGTGACATCGCGCGCCGCATGGGCTACCTTCGCCCGACCGATAAACCGGTTACACGAAGGAGCCCTGAGATGCGCGTGACCCCCCTGCTGATCTGCACGATGCTCTTGACCGGCGCGGCGTACGCCCAGCCCAAAGTCGCCGAGCCGAAGAACGTCCCGCGCGGGCCGGTCGCCGACGACGCGCCGGCGAACGCGAACTCGAAGTACTCGCTGACGATCTACTCCACCGACTCCGGCGGGGAGTTCGACCCGTCTCGGCCGGCGACGGACGCGGAGGGGAATCGGCGGCTGCTGCCGGGGTTCGCGGTCGTGCGCGAGGTCCGGCGGATCGAGCTGCAGGCGGGGCAGAACGTCGTCAAGTTCACGGACGTCGCCGCCGACATCGACCCGACGACGGTCGCGCTCAAGTCGCTGACGGCGCCCGGCTCCACGCGTGTGCTCGAGCAGAATTACGAGTACGACCTGGTCAGCCCGGACAAGCTGCTCGCCAAGTACGTCGGGAGGTCGATCATCATCAACCGGAAGCAGCCGCCGCTCGCCGCGGACCTCACGCGCATCCCCGACACGATCGAGGGCAAGCTGCTCGCGTTCACGCCGGACCAGTTCGTGCTCCAGACGAACAACAAGCAGCTCCCCGTGCAGATTATCCCCCGCAACGCGGACATCCTGGAGGTGAAATTCTTCGAGCTCCAGACTGGCCTGATGACCCGCCCCACGCTCGTCTGGAAGGTGGAGACCGACCGGGCCGGCGCGCACGACGTTTTGGTCACCTACCAGACCAACAGCATCACCTGGCGGGCCGACTACGGGCTGACCCTGTCGAAAGACGAGAAGACGGCGGAGCTGTCGGCGTGGGTGAGCGCGGTGAACGAGTCGGGGGCGTCGTTTCCTGAAGCGCGGGTGAAATTGATCGCGGGCGACGTGAAGCGGCTCGAGACGGAACGGCCGGGCGCCGGGCTGTTCGGCGGCGGGGGCGCCGACGACGGCGGCATGAAGCAGCGGCCGTTCTTCGAGTACCACCTGTACTCGCTGGGCCGGGCGACGTCGCTGCCGAACAATTCGACCAAGCAGATCGAGCTGTTCCCGACCAGGTCGAACGTGCCGGTCACGCGCGAATACGAGTTCGACGGCGCCGGCGGGTCGTTCAGCAGCTACGCGTCCCGCCCGCGTACCGACGACCGCGCGCCCGCGGGCAACACCAAGGTCGACGTCTACCTGAAGCTCGCCAACACAACGAAGGCCGGCCTGGGGCTCCCCCTCCCCGCCGGCCGCGTGCGCGTCTACAGGCTCGACGACGCCGACCCCACCGACCCGGCCGGCTCCCAGGAGTTCGTCGGCGAAGACGCGATCGACCACACGCCCAGGGACGAGACGGTGCGCGTGGGCGTCGGGTCGGCGTTCGACCTGGTCGGCGAGCGCAAGCGCACCGGTTTCAAGTACGACGAGAACGGCAAGACGATCGCCGAGACGTTCGAGGTCACGGTGCGGAACCACAAGAAAGAGGCCGTGCGCGTCGCCGTCCGCGAGACCCTGCACCGCTGGCACAACTGGACGATCGAGGCGGAAGACAAGTACGAGCGGACGAACGCGTCGGCGGTCGAGTTCGGCGTGGACGTGCCGGCGGGCGGGGAGAAGCGGGTGGGGTATACGGTGAAGTATTCGTGGTGAGGGGTGCGCGAGCGCTCGATGACCCCCTCAATTACTGATTCGCGCCAAAGTAGGCACTCATCATGGCCGCGCCGCCCATCCAACCCTGGTTCTGGGAACTCCTGTCGTCCGCCCAGCGCAGTCTCCGTTCCCTCTGCCGCCAACTCGAAGCCCTGCCCCGGGAGCGCCTGCGGGCATACCGCGCGACTTTCGACGACGCGAAGGCATCGGTGGACCCGTACCTGGACTGGAACGAGGCGAGCCCCCACATCACCGATTGGCCGTCCGAGGACGGCGCGGACGACTTTGCGGCCTGGGTGGTCGTGCAGGGGCGCGAGTTCTACGAACGCGTACTACAAAACCCCGGGCGGGCCGACGAGTTCCTCGATCTGTTCCGTGAAACCGAAATGCGGCGGCGTCCCGAACTCGCGTGGGACAATCGCGTGGACCAGCCCGAGTACCGTGGAAACCAGCGGGCGGACACGATCGCCACGTCCATCTACCGCGCACGGTTCGGCACCCAAACCGACGAGTGAGATCGCCCGAGGTGCGCACCCTACCGATTCGCGACTTCGCGCGTCGCCACCAACTGCAATAACGCACTCGCCGGGTCCCGCGCCAGGTACGGCGACGTCACCGCCCCCGCCTCCGTCCCCACCACCTCCCGGATCGCCTCCACCGCCACCGCGGGCAACGATTCCGGCAGCGCGTCGCGCGGCGCCATCACCGCCCCGACGACCTTGCCTCCGACCACCAGCGGCGACGCCGTCAGCCGCGGGTGCCGCAAAAGCTTGACCGTCCATCCGCCGTCCTTCGGGGCCGCCGGCGCCGTACCGGCCAGCGCCTCAGCGGCGGGGTTGAACAAGTTCACCGTCGGGAAGCACACGCACGTCAGCGCGCTCCCGGCGGACGGCGCCGACTCCGCCAGCGGCAGGAAGTTCAGCTTCCGCTTCGACCCCGCCGGCTGCGTGACCTTGAGCAACGCCAGCCCGGACTTGGCGTCGGTGCGGACGACGGTCGCCTTCAAGGCTGCCCCCTCGATCGTCTGCAGTTCGAACTCGATCGCACCGTCGAGCGGGGCGGCGGCGGTGATGGCGTGGTCTTCCGACACGGCGAACGCCGCCGCGTACTGCGTGACGCGCACCTTGGCGACCTTGTCCGTCTTGATCGCGACGACCGCGACGGGCACCGGCGCGGGCGGCGGAACCGCCGCCGCCTTGGGCTTCGCCTCGTCCGGTTCCGTGCCCGCGCGCTTCGGGCCCGTCGGCGCGGGCGACTCGATCGCCTTGGCGAGCGCGGCCTTATATGCCGGGTCCTCTTGCGCCATCGCCAGGCTCGTGGCCCCGGCGGCGGGTGGGGTGACGTCGTCGATCGCGACGGGCGTCAGCACGCGCGGGAACGTCGGGCGGCCGATCTTCTCGACGGCCGCGTCGTAGTCCTTGGCGAGTTTCTGGAAGTCGGCCAGCGCGTCGGTCAGCACGTTATTCGCCACGTTCATCTCGACCTGCGTGGCGTTGCCGCGCTGGTAGGCGGCGCGGACCTGCCCGAAGCGGCGGCGCGCGATTAGCACGCGGTCCTCGGCCTTGTCGGTCTCGGCGCCGATTTTGAGGGCCTCTTGCTGGGCCTTCTTCATCGCGGCCATGCGCTTGTCGGCCTCGGCGGCGGGCAGCCACTCGACACCCCACCGCTTCTTCCCGTTGTGCTCGGGGGCGGCCTCGATCACCTTCTGGTAGCGGACGTAGGCGTCGGCGGCGTCGTTCCACAGCCGGGCCTTGCGGGCCGTGTCGTCGGCCAGGTAGAGCGAGGAGCCCAGCGCGTTGAGCAGCGGTTCGTCGACGTCCTTCGGGTGCGCGTCGACGTACTCCTTCAAGAATTTCAGCGCGCGCATCGGGTTGTTCAGCGCGATCTGGAGCATCGCGTTGTTCATCACGAGCGCGCGGTCCGGCTTGCCGCCCGCCATCGTCAGGGCGCGCTCCATGTAGGCGCTGGCGCGGGGGAAATCGTTCAGGTACATGTGCACGAGCGCCAGGCCGTGCACGGCCCGCAGGCTGCGCGGGTCGAGCGAGAGCGCGTCGATGAACGCGGCGGTGGCGGCCTTGTAGTCCTGGGCGAAGAGCGCGTCCTGGCCCTGCTTGAGCAGCGTCTCGACGGCCCTGGGATCAGGCGCGGCGGGCTTGGCGGCGGCAGGCTTGGGCGCGGGCTGGCCGGCGAAGAGCGGGGCGCCGGCGGCGAGCGCCGCGAGGGTCACAATAGCGAGGCGGCGGCGGGTCATGGCGGCGAGGCTCCTTCGCGCTGCGGGACGGGCTGCCCTCATGTACGGCGGCATTGTACACGACGGGGCGGGCGCGCACCGGTCGCTGGGAGGGTTATCGGATGGGAGAGGGTGCGACTTTCCGTAGGGTGGGCCCTGCCCACCCTACGGGAGCGCGAATGCGACGAACGAATCCCCTGACTTAGTCCGGGGCTTACCCCCGCCGCCGGCGGCGATCACCACGTACTGCCGGCCCTCGACCATGTACGTTGCCGGCGTCGCGTACCCGCCGGCGGGGAGCTGATGTTCCCAGAGCACCTTGCCGGTGGCCTTGTCGAACGCCCGAAACTTCTCGTCCTTCGTGCCGGCGACGAAGACCAGTCCGCCCGCCGTGACGATCGTCCCGCCGAAGTTCTCCGTACCGGTGTTCTTGATCCCCTTGGCGGCCAATTCGGGGAACTCGCCGAGCACCGCGCGCCAGGCGAAGTCGCCCTTCGACAAATCGATCGCGTTGAGCCACCCCCAAGGCGGCTTGACCGCCGGGTAACCCCCCTGCTGGCCGCCGAGTTTGGGCGTTTCGGTGCCGTCGTTGAAGTAACCGTAGCCGGTCAGGCGGTAGTCGTTTTCGGCGAATTTCTTCAGCGCGGCGACGTACGGGGCCTCGTTCGTATTGCAATATAAGGTGTGGGTGGTCGGATCGAAGGATGCGCCGGACCAGGTCGCCCCGCCGTGGAAGCCGGGGTTGACGACGGTCCCGCTGAGCGCGGGCGGGGCGTACGGGCCGTCGTGGCGGAGCGTCGCCAGCCTCTCGAGCACGCGCTGGCGGGCCTCGGGCGAGAGGTCGGTCGCGTCGGCCTCGGTCATGCCCTGCCGCGCGAACGCCGGCGGCTTGACGGGGACCGGCTGCGTCTTGGCGGCCACCTCGCCGGGGACGTCGGACGGCGGGGCGGGGACGTCTTTCACGCCGAACACGGGCTGGCCCGTTTTGCGGTGGAGGATGAAGCAGTAGCCGGTCTTCGTCACCTGCGCGACGACGGGCGTGGGCTTGCCGTCGACGAGCATCGTGCAGACGACGGGCGGGCAGGGGTTGTCGTGATCCCACAAATCGTGGCGGGTCGTCTGGAAGTGCCACAGGCGCTTGCCGGTGCGGGCGTCGAGGGCCAGGACGCAGTTGGCGAAGAGGTTATCGCCCTTGCGGCCGGCGCCGTGGAAGTCGGGGCCGGCCGAGCCGGTGGCGCAGAAGAGGATGCCGTTCTCGGCGTCGACGGTGAGCCCGCCCCAGGGGTTGGCGCCGCCGCGGTCTTTCCAGGCGTCCTTTTCCCAGGTGTCGCCGAACTCTTCGCCGGGGCGGGGGATGGTGTGGAAGCGCCAAGCCTCTTTGCCGGTGCGGACGTCGAACGCGCGGACGTCGCCGGGTGCGGACGGGTGTCCTTCGCCGTTGGAGCAGCCGATGTAGACGAGGTTTTCGAAGACGGCGGGGGCGCTGGTGGGGCCGTAGGGGAGCTTGGCGAGGTCGCGCTCGTTTGCGTAGCCGGCGCGGAGGTCGAGGAAGCCGTTGTCGCCGAAGGTCTTGACGGGCTGACCGGTGCGCATGTCGAGCGAGAGGAGGCGCCCGCAGGAGAGGCCGACGAGGAGACGTAACGGCGGGTCGTCGGCGCCCACCGCGCCCGACCAGAAGGCGACGCCGCGGTTGACGCCGCCGGAGGCGCGGGAGCGCGGCTTGACCTTCCCCTCCTTCTCGTCGGCGTACGGGTCGAAGGTCCATGACGGCCGACCGGTGGCCGGGTCTAACGCGACGACCTTTGTGCGAACAGTCGTGACGTACATCAGGCCGTCGACGACGATCGGCGTGCACTCGATCGTGGTGTTCTTGGACGGGTCGGCGTCGTCGACGCGGTATGTCCACGCGGGGCGGAGCTGGGCGACGGTCTCGCGGTTGATCTGCGTGAGCGGCGAGTAGCGCATGCCGCCCTTGTCGTTGCCAACGTTGGGCCAGTACGGGCCGAGCTCGGCGAGGGCGGGGAGCGTGAGGAGGGCGAGGAGGAGCGGGCGCATTCGGTGGGGTCTCCGGTGATCAGAAGCCGGGGCGCGAAGAACCCGCGTCGCGGATCTGGGTGAGGAGGTCGCGGAGTTCTTTGACCTTGTCGGGATTCGCGTCGGCGAGGTTGGTGGTTTCGCCGGGGTCCTTGTCGAGGTCGTACAACTGGGGCTTGGGGGCGGCTGCGGGGTTGCGGTTCGGGTTCGCGGGCGGGCGGGCGTTGGGGTTATTGGCGGGGCCGCCGGGGATGAGTTTCCAGTTGCCCTTGCGAATGGCGAGGGGGCCGCCTTGTTCGATGAGGACGTCGCGGGCGACCTGGGACTCGCCGGTCAGGGCGGGGAGGACGTTGAACGAGTCGGGGGCGACGCCGGCGGGGAGGGTCTGCCCGGTCATCGCGGCGGCGGTGTGAAGGAGGTCGACTTGGGAGATGAGGGCGGCGGACGTGCCCGGCGTTTTGATGCGGGCGGGCCAGCGGGCGATGAGGGGGACGCGGGTGCCGGCCTCGAAGGGGCTGTATTTGCCGCCGCGCCAGGGGCCGGCGGGGGTGTGGCCGAAGCGGTCGACCATCGGCAGGTGCGGCGGGTGGCCTTCCTTGAGCTTGGCGGTGTCGTTGTAGCCGTCGTCGAGGACGGGGCCGTTGTCGGACGAGAACATGACGAGCGTGTTGTCGGCGACGCCGGCGCGGTAGAGCGCCTCCATGACCTGGCCGACCTGCCAGTCGAGTTGGTGGATGACGTCGCCGCGCGTGCCGGCCTGGGACGTCCCGGCGAAGCGGGCGTGGGGGATGCGGGGGACGTGGACGTCGTGGGTCGGGACGAACAGGAAGAAGGGTTTGTCCTTATTGCTCTCGATGAACGACACGGCGCGTTTGGCGAGGACGTCGGCGATGTCCTCGTCGACCCAGCGGGCGGTCTTCCCGCCGGTCATCCAGCCGATGCGGCTGATGCCGTTGACGATTGTCATGTCGTGGCCGTGGGTCAGCTTCACCTTGAGCTGGTCCGGGTTCTCCTTGCCGGTGGGTTCGCTCCCAACCTTGTACTGGTAGGAGACGGTGATGGGGTCGGCGGGGTCGAGGTTCGCGACCTTCCCGTTCTCGACGTAGACGCAGGGGACGCGGTCGACGGTGGCGGGGATGATGAACGATTGGTCGAAGCCGAGCTGGTTGGGGCCGGGGGTGAGCTCCTTGTTCCAGTCGAGTTTTTCGCGGCCGTCGCCGAGGCCGAGGTGCCACTTGCCGACGATGGCGGTGGCGTAGCCGGCGGCCTTGAAGGTGGAGGCGAGGGTAGGCTTCTTCGGGTCGATGATGAGGGCGGCGTCGCCGGGGAGGATGCCGGTGCCCTTCTTGCGCCAGGCGTATTCGCCGGTAAGCATCGAGTAGCGGGACGGCGTGCAGGTGCCGGAGGTGGTGTGGGCGTCGGTGAAGCGGAGGCCGGCGGCGGCGAGCTTGTCGAGGTGGGGCGTCTTGACCTTGGTCGCGCCGTAGCAGGAGAGGTCGCCGTAGCCGATGTCGTCGGCGTAGATGAGGACGACGTTGGGCTTGTCGGCGGCGAGGGCGGGGAGGGCGAGGATCAGCGCGAGAAGGGAGGGGAGGCGCGGCATGAAGGGAGTTATCGCGCGGCACGCCGGGCGTTGCGAGGGTGGCGCGCGGTGAAAAAGCAGGATGAGCGGGCACGGTCACCAAACCGTGCCCGCTCGGGGATGGAGATCCTGGGGATTGTGATTCGAGCGCGATGCCTGGTCGAACAACCCACGGAACAAGTTCCGTGGGCTTTCACGGGCGGGGACATGGTCACCGGAGGTGACCATGCCGCTCTGGGTTAGATGCCTCCGGCGCCGGCGCCACCCCCTGCGCCACCACCGCGGTTGCCGCCGCGACCGCCGCGGTCGCCACCGCGGGCGCCGGGCTGGGCGCCACCCGCGGCACCGCCGGCGCCGCCCTGGTCGTTACCGCCGCGGCCGAAGTTGCCGCCGCCGAAGCGCTGCATCAGCTCCGTGCGCCGGCGCTCGTCGTCGGCGGTGCGCTCGGCCTGCTTGGTCGCCAGGGCTTTGGCCTGGTCGCCGGTCAGGACGGCGATGATCTGCTTGATCACCTCGTCGGACTTCGGGCGCGTCTCGTAGAGCGTGCGGTACTGCTCGCGGCGGTTGTCGGCGTTGCCGTTGCGCAGTTCGTCGATCTTGGCCTTGTTGTCGGCGTCCCACTTCTCCTGGGCCTTCTTGAAGTCGTCGCGGATCGTTTGAATTTTGTCCTTCTGGTCCTGCGTGAGGGTGAAGGTGGGGGTGAGGTTGAGGTCGCCCAACACCGAGAGCGTTTCGCGGAGCGCGTCGCGCTGGCCGAACGTGGTCGTGCCACCGGGGCCGCCGCCGAACCCACCGAACCCGCCGCGCCCGCCACCACCGGGCCCACCGCCCGCGCCGCCACGGCCACCGCCGCCCGCCCCGCCGGCCCCGCCACCGCCCGCGCCGGCGTCCTGCGCCTGGGCGACGCCGCCGATCGCCAACAGCGTTGCGGCCGCCAACGTGAGAACCTTCTTCGAGAATCGCATGGGAATCCTTTCGGTTGTGTGGTGTGGGGAAGCCAGTTGTCTCGGACGCCCATTCAACGATGGCGCGAGTGAGTTATTGCGGACGGGATTTTCCTTGGGATCACCGAGAGATCCGGGGCGGCGCTCCGGGCGAAGCCCGCACGCCGTGCCCCGGCTTGTTCTGAACCGCACGCGCGCGGAGCGCTGCTGTGATTTTCAGGTCAACCGCAAATGGGAGGGCGAGGCTCCGTCCGAGCCGCGGGACATCCCCGCGCGTGCGCAGAAACGGCTCGGACGGAGCCTCGCCCTCCCGATCTCGTCCTTCGCGGCTATGAGTGTTGCCGCGCGCGGGCGAAGCGGGGATCCTTGTCGAGTTTGGTGTACATTCGGCGCGAGCGGTTCGCGTGCGGGCAAATCGTGCGGTGGCGGGTGTTTGCGAGCGGTGCGGAGTAGCCCGAACGGGCCCCGCTCGAAATATTTTCGGTTCGACGGAAGAAGATGGCCGGCCCGAGCAACAGTACCTCCGGAGACGCGGCGTCGCCCCTTGGGGCGGCGGCGCGAATCCCCGACGACGCCGAGCTGTTCCGGCGGATCGCCGGCGGCGACCAGGCCGCGTTTCGGGCGATAATCGACCGGCACGGGCGTTATTTGTTCGGCGTGGCGCGGTCGTTGAGCCGCAACTCGGCGGACGCGGAAGATTTGGTTCAGGAGACGCTGGTCGGGCTGCTCAACGCGGCGTCGGCCGGGCGGTTCCGGGGCGAGTCGTCCGTGCGGACGTACCTGGTCTCGATCCTGGTGCGCCAGGCCGGGATGCTGCGACGGCGGGCGACGCGACGGCAGGAAGAATCGGACGCGGGCGAACCGGCGACGACCGGGTCGGCCCAGGCCGGTGTCGAGGCGCGGCTTGATTTGCACGTCATGCTCGGCGCGCTATCGCTCGAGCACCGGCAGGTGATGGTGCTCCGCGAGCTCGAGGGCTTGAGTTACGAGGAGATCGCCCAGGCGCTGGGCGTGCCGCGCGGGACGGTCGAGTCCCGCCTGCACCGGGCGCGGGCGACGCTGAGAGAGAAGTTCGGCGGATACTTCGACGACAAGGACGCCGGCCATGTGTGACCGAGAGCATTTGATCGACGCGTACCACGACGGAGAGCTGCCGCGCGACGAGCGTGCGGCGGTCGAGGCGCATTTGTCGGGTTGCGCGGATTGCCGAGATGCGCTGGAAGCCGCGCGGCATACGTCGCGGCTGTTCGCCGGCGCGACGATGCCCCAACTGCCGGCCGGGGCGGTCGGGCGGATGTACGGCGCGTGGGCGATCGGGATGCGGTCGGCGCGGGACCGGGCCGTCCTGCGGATCGCCAGTTGGCTCACGGCGGCGGCGGCGGCGGTGCTGGTCGCGGGCCTGATCGGATTGAGAAACGCGCCCGAACCCCGCGGCGGGAGCCTGGCGTGGGACGCGCCCGTCGCAACCGAGGCGCCCGTCGAAGCGACGACCGCGCCGGAATTGGTTCAGGTCGCGCAGTGGCAAGCAGAGGATCTGTCGCGTTGACCTTTCGGCGAGCCCGCTTCAGCGGGCGGGCGTCGCGAAGCGACGAGAGAAGCGCGGAAGTCGGAAGTCAGAAGTCAGAAGTCAGAAGTCAGAACGGAACAAGTCGCGGGCTTCGGCGTTGAAGCTGGGCCGGTTGAGTCAGTTCGAATTACGTCACGTCGTTCCACGTCGTTTCCGATGACCAAGGTCGTGCTCATCACGGGGTTCCTGATCGCCTTCGCCGCCGGGCTGGTGGTCGGGCTCGGGATGCGCAAGGAGGCGGTTGCGGGCGGTGGCCCGGGAACGGCAACCCGGCCGAGCCGGCACTCGTTCCTGACGACCGAGTTGGGCCTGTCGCAGGCGCAGCAGGACCAGATGCGAAAGATCTGGTCGGAGGCGGCGCACCGCGGGGGGCGCGAGCAGGACGACCGGCGGCGGCAGTTCCGCAAGGAGCGCGACGACGCGATCGCCGGGCTCGTGCCGGACGCGGACAAGGCCAAGTACGAGGCGGCGAACAAGCAGTACGCCGACCGGATGACCGCGATGGAGCAGGAGTGGCGTGCGTCGTACGCCGCGGCGGTCGACCGGACGAAACAGATCCTGACGCCCGAGCAGCGGCAGAAGTACGAGGATCTGCTGAAGAAGCAGGAGGCCGACCGGGCCGCGCGCGACGCGGAGCGGAAGGCCGCGGAAGAGAAGTCGAAGGAAGTCGAAAAGCGGCCGTGACGCGCGCAGGCGCGGGCGGCCGGGGATGTCCGGAGTCGGACGGAGATGGAGTGGCGGTGTTCGCAGCGTAGAGAGATCACCCGGCCCGCGCGGACGTGGGTCGGGACATGCCGGCGGAGGGACGTGGGCGCGACCCCCCCGATCGGCCGGCACCGCGAGTCGGGACGCTCACCAACGTCCGGCCCGCGCGTGGCAGTCGTCGATTGGGAACGTGAGTCGCGCCCGAGTGTGTCAGCGTGAACCCGCGGACCAGCAGAAAGGACAGCAGCATGTCGTCGAACCGGAAGAGTGTGTGGGCGTCGCTCGCCCTGGCGTGTGTGTTGGGCATCACCCCGTTCGCCAGCGCGCAGGACGCGGGCGGCGGTGGGGCGGCGGGCGGCGGTGGAGCGGCCGGCGGTGCCGCCGGTGGCGCCGGCGGGAATCGCGGCGGCGGGAACCGCTTCGACCCGGCCGCGATGCGCGAGCGCCGCATGACCGAGCTGAAGGAGCGGCTGGGCGCGTCCGACGACGAGTGGAAGGTGCTCCAGCCGAAGATCGAGAAGGTCTCCACCGCCCAGCGCGAGACGTTCGCCGGGTTCGGCGGGTTCGGGCGCGGTGGCCGGGGCGGTGGCGGCGGCGACAACCAGCCGACGTCGGAGTACGCCAAGGCGTCGGCCGACCTCCGCACGGCGATCGGCAACAAGGACACGCCGGCCGAGGAAGTGACCAAGAAGCTCACCGCCCTCCGCGAGGCCCGCGACAAGGCCCGGGCGAACCTGCAGGCCGCCCAGAAGGAGCTCAAGGAGGTCCTCACGCCCCGCCAGGAGGCGGTCCTCGTGAGCTCCGGAATGCTCGACTAAGGCCGACCCGATCGTGACACGAGAACACCGGCGCCGGGCGCGCGGCCGTCGCGCGCGTCCGGCGCCGGTGGTATCACCGATTTCGGCATGCTCACTGGAGTGGGCACACCGCGCCCCCCCTTTCGTGGGGTGCGGACGACGTGATGTGAACGAGGCAGTTGGGAGCTCCCCGCGTGGATTACGTGCTTTCGAAATTCAAGGAGCAGGGCCTGCTCGACGAGCCCGCGGTCGGCCGCGCCAAGGCGCTGCTGGCCGAGGGCAAGCCGCTCGAGGCCGCGCTGCTCGCGGCCGACGGGCTGACCGAGGACCGCCTGCTCCGCGCGCTGGCCGAGCAGTTCGACCTGCCGTACGTCGAGTTGGAGAAGTTCAGCCCGCCGAAGGACCTGCTGGGATCATTCCCGATCCGCATCCTGGTGCGCCACCAGCTCGTGCCGATCGAGGAGCAGGATGGGGTCGTCGTCGTTGCGACGAGTAGAATCAGCGACCAGTCGGGGCTCGACGAGCTGCGGCTGGCGTCCGGGCGCGACATCACGCCCGCGCTGGCGCCGGCCGAGGAGATCGAGCGCTGCCTGACCCGCGCGCTGGGCGTCGGGGCCGACACCATCCAGACGCTGTCGGCCGAGAAGGGGACCGACTTCCAGGTCATCGACGAGAACAACGAGAACGACCTCGACGCCTCCCAGGCCGCCCAGGACGCGTCGATCATCAAGTTCGTCAACCAGATTTTGTCCGAGGCGATCGACAGCCGGGCGACCGACGTGCACATCGAGCCGTTCGAGCACCAGTTGCAGCTGCGCTACCGGATCGACGGCGTGCTGGTCGAGGCGCCGGTCCCGCCGTCGATCCGGCGATTCCACGCGGCGATCGTGAGCCGCCTGAAAATCCTGTCTCACCTCGACATCGCCGAGAAGCGCCTGCCGCAGGACGGGCGGATCAAGCTGAAGGTGAAGGGGCGCGAGATCGACATCCGCGTGTCGATCATCCCGATGATCCACGGCGAGGCCGTCGTGCTCCGCATCCTCGACAAGGGGGACAAGACGCTGACGACCGAGGACGTGGGCATGGCCCCGCGCGACCGGGCGTACTTCGACCAGGTGCTGGACATGCCGCACGGCATCGTCCTGGTGACCGGGCCGACGGGTAGCGGTAAGACGACCACGCTGTACGCCGGGCTGTCGAAGATCAACGACGTCGAGCGGAAGATCATCACGATCGAGGACCCGGTCGAGTATCAGATGCGGGGCGTGAACCAGATCCAGGTCAACACCAAGAGCGGGCTGACGTTCGCGGCGGGGCTGCGGGCGATTTTGCGGCACGACCCGGACGTGGTGCTGGTCGGCGAAATCCGCGACAAGGAGACGGCCGAGATCGCGATCCAGGCGTCGCTGACCGGGCACCTCGTGTTCAGCACGCTGCACACGAACGACGCGCCGAGCGCGGCGACGCGGCTGATCGACATGGGCGTCGAACCGTACCTGGTCTCGTCGTCGCTCGAGGTGGTCGTGGCCCAGCGATTGGTGCGCGTGATCTGCAAGCACTGCAAGGCGCCGGTGGCGCGGGACGCGTACGAGATCGCCCGCCAGCAGTTCGGGGACCTCGTGCCGCCGGTGCTGTACAAAGGCGCGGGGTGTCGGGAGTGCCAGAACACGGGGTACCGCGGGCGACAGGGCATCTTCGAACTGATGGCCGTCAGCCGGGACGTGCGGACGCTGATCATGGACCGGGCCCCGGCGCATAAGCTGCGCGAGGTGGCGGTGAAGGAGGGGATGCGGAGTTTGCGCGAGGACGGGTGGCGGATCATCCGGGACGGGCGGACGACGGTCGACGAGGTGATGCGGAACACGAAGGACGAGGAGGCGGACTCGCGGTTCGACGACGCGGCGATGTCGGCTGCGGCCGAGGCGTCGACGGGTCACGCCGCCGCGGGGGGGGCCGGGCGATGACCACGTTCGCGTACACGGCGCTCGATCGCAACGGCCGGCAGCAGACGGGCACGATCCCCGCCGACAACCGCGCCGCCGCCATGGATCACGTCCTGGGCCAGGGGCTGTCGCCGATCAAGATTGAAGAGAAGGCGGGGGCCGGCGCGAATGCCGCCAACGTCGACCCGGCCGCCAAGCCGCCGACGAAGGTGCCGGCGAAGGCGATCGAGGCGTTCACGCGCGAGCTGGCGAACTTGCTGTCGGCCGGGCTGCCGCTGGCGCGGGCACTGGCGCTGCTGAAGCGCGAGGCGTCGCACCCGGCGGCGAAGTACGTGTGGACGCAAATCCACGACGACGTGGTGGGGGGCGAGTCGCTGGCCGATTCGCTGGCGAAGTGGCCGCGGTCGTTTTCGAGCGTGTACGTGGCGATGGTCCGCGCTGGCGAGGCGGGCGGGTTCTTACACGTCGTCCTGCAGCAGATCGCCGACTTCCGCACGCGCGAGCAGGAGCTTCGCGGGAAGATGAAGGCGGCGATGGTCTACCCGATCGCGCTGGCGCTGGTCGCGACGGCCGTGCTGATCTTCCTGCTCACGTTTTTCATCCCGCGGTTCTCGTCGCTGTTCGCGCAGTTCGGCGGGAATTTGCCGGGGCTGACGAAGGTGATCGTGGCGGCGAGCGGGTTGCTGACGAAATACGGCCTGTACGTCGGCATCGCCGTCGTCTTCGGCATCATCATGGCCCGGCGGGCGCTGACGAGCGAGTCGGGCAAGCGGTTCATCGAGCGGGCGACGCTCCGCACGCCGATCATCGGCCCGCTCGGGGCGCGGTTCGGACTGGTGCGGTTCGCGCGGATGCTGGGGACGCTCGTCGGGGCGGGCGTGCCGCTCGTCGCGTCGCTCAAGGTCGCCAAGGAAGCGCTGGGGAACCAGACGCTCGCCGACAGCATCGGGCGGGCGATCGAAGAGGTGCAGCGCGGCCAGCCGCTCTCGAAGAGCCTCGCCGGCAACGCGATTCTGTTTCCGCCGAGCGTGATCGAGATGATCTCCGTCGCCGAGGAGACCGGCCGGCTCGACAAGGAGCTGGTCCGCATGAGCACGTCCTACGAATCCGAATTAGACCGCGGCCTGCGCCTGGTCGTCGCGATGGCCGAGCCGCTGCTCCTGTTTCTCATGGCCGGCCTGATCGGCACGGTCGTCGTCGGCATGCTGCTGCCGATTTTCAGTCTGCAGGATTTGATCAAGTAGAAGCGAGAAGCGAGAAGTCAGAAGAAAACGTGTACTGCCCGGAGTCTTTCATGCGAATGAACATGCGTAAGTCTGCCGCCCGTCGTGCGTTCACCCTGATCGAGCTGTTGCTCGTGCTCGTGATCATCGCGGCGCTGGCGGCGATCGTCATCCCGAACCTGGCGGGCAAGGGCCAGAAGGCCAAGGTCGAGACGACCAAGGCGTCGCTCGGCGCGATCCAGAACGCGCTGAAGATGTACGAGGTCGAGAACTCGAAATTCCCGTCGACCGAGGAGGGCGTCGGCCTGCTCACGGAGCAACCCGCCGACTCCCCCCTGCTCGAGAAGAAGCACCTGATCGACGCGTGGAACAACGCGTGGAATTACCGCTACCCGGGGACGGTCAACCCCCGCGGGTTCGACATCTTCTCGTCGGGGCCGGACGGGCGTCCGGGCACCGAGGACGACATCTACCCGTAACTGTGGCATGGGCATCCTCCCCATGCTCATCGCGCTCGCAGTGGAACGTTGCTTGGTTTCCGAAATGACCCGCGCTTCGCACCCAACTTCCCGCGCCTTCACGCTGATCGAGCTGTTGCTCGTTCTGGCGCTGCTCGCGCTGGCGGTCGGGGTGGTCGCGCCGTCGCTGCGGGGGTTCTCGCACGGGACCCGGCTGCGCGGTCACGCCGACGAATTCGTGGCCATGACGCAGTACGCCCGCACGCAGTCCGCGACGACGGCCACGGTGTTCCGAGTCACGTTCGACCCGCGCGCGAACAACGGCGCCGGCGCGTTCGAGCTGCACCAATTGGTCGGGAACGAGTTCTCCGCCAACACCGACGAGTTCGACCGCCCCCTGCTCCCGCCCGACGGGTGCCGGATCGAGCTGACCGACCTGACCGGCAAGGCCATCAACTCGATCGACTTCTTCCCGACCGGCCGGGGCGAACCGGCGCGGTTCGTCGTGTTCGACGACCAGCTCGGCCGGCGCGTGACCGTCGAATCGCAGTCCCCCGCCGAGCCGTTCAAGGTCGTCCCGGAGGGTCAACCCCGATGACCCTCGCGCGCCGTCGTCCATCCTCTGCCCTTCACGCGCGTGTGCGCCGCTCCGGTGGCTTCACGCTCATGGAGGTGCTCGCCGCCCTGCTGCTGATCGGGCTCGTGCTGCCGGTCGCGCTGGACGGGATCGGGCGGTGCGTCGACGCCGGGAGCGCCGCCAAGCGCCGGGCCGAGGCCGCCACGCTCGCCGAGGCCAAGCTCAACGAGGTCCTGGTCACCGCGACCCCGAACCTGGCGACCGGCTCGGGCGAGTTCGGCGTCGAGTGGCCGGGGTACAAGTGGGACGTCCAGTCGGTCTCGACCGACTTCAACTTGTACGAGATCACCGTGACCGTCACCTGGGCCGAGCGCGGGGGCGAGAAGTCGCTCCGCCTGTCGACCCTGATGCACGATGCGGCCGCCGCCGCCGAGGGTTCGCAGGTCTCGGCGCCCGTCAGCGCGGGGGGTGCCCAATGAACTCTCGACCATTTTGGCGGAACTCGGTCACTGAAGTGACCAAGCCTCGGCGAACTGCGACGGTGTTGCGCCGACGAGGGTTCACCCTCCTCGAGCTCCTGCTCGCGATCGCGATGTCGGCGTCGGTCATGCTCACGCTTTACATGGCGTTGTCGATCGGCCTCCGCGGGCGCGACACCGTCACCGCCACGCTCGACCCGGTCCGGGCCGCCAACCTCGCCGTCGACATGGCCCGGGCCGACCTCGAGTCGCTGCTCCCGCCCGGGGGTGGGCGCCTGGCCGGGCCGTACGTCGCCACGACCGCGCTGGGCACCGCGCCCAACTCGTTCGCCGACACGCTGAGCTTCTACACGGTGGGGGGGGGGACGGCGTGGATCCCGCCCAAGGACGCCGCCACCGCGGGTCCCGGCGCGTCGAACACGGGCGGCCGCACGTTCGCCGCCCAGGACCCGCTCGACGAGGGCGTCCGCCTGGTGGAGATCGCGCTCCGCACCGACGTCACCCCGAACGTGCTGGTCCGCCGGGTCGTCCGCGACGTGCTCAACCCGGTCCAACCGCAGCCGGAAGAGGAGATCCTCTGCCGGAACGTCCGCTCGTTCCACGTCGAGCACTACGACTACGCGGCCGACGTCTGGGAGCCCGAGTGGCACTCGGACGACCTCGACAACGCGATCCCCAGCGCCGTCCGCATCACGCTCCAGGTCGAGTACAAGCGCCGCGCGTCGGCCGAGCCGTCGGTCTACACGGTCGTCCGCATCGTCCCGATCCCGTGCGCCAAGCCGATCGACCCCGAAGCCGCCACAGGAGGGTTCGAATGACCCTCCACACTCTACACACCGCGCGCCACCGCCGCCGCGGCACGGTCCTCATCGTCTCGATGCTGATCTGCTTCGCGCTCGCCGCGACCGTGCTGACGCTCGGCCGGAGCGTCCGCGTCGAGCTCGCGACGTCGTCCAACCTCGCCGCCTCGATCCAGGCCGCCGCCGTCGAGCGCGGGGCCGAGCAGTACGTCCTGGCCGTCCTCGCCGACAACCAGACCGACGGCTCTCTCCCGGACCTCGAGGAATCGTTCTACAACCAGGTCCCGGTCGGCGACGGGTACTTCTGGGTCCTCCGCCCGGACTACGGCGACACCGCCATGCCCCTGTTCGGCCTGGTCGACGAGTCGGGCAAGGTCAACATCAACTCCGCCGACTACGACAGCCTGATGAAGCTGCCGAACATGTCGACCGAGCTCGCCAACGCGATCGTCGCGTACCGCGGGGCCACGGGCACCACGACCAACCCGGGGAGCGTCGCGACCGAGCCGCAGCAGCTCGGCGGCGGCTTCTACGCGAAGAATTCCGCGTTCGAGACCGTCGAAGAGATCCTCATGGTGCAGGGCGCGACGCGCGAACTGGTGTACGGCAACGGCTCGGCCGGCCCGCTCGGCCAGGCGTCCGGCGGGCTCACCGGCGGCTCGGGCTCGTCCCGCGGCCTGATGACCGACCTCGCCACCGCCCGCGGCCTCTACGACTACCTCACCATCTACTCGCCGACCGCCACCACGCCCCCCGCCGCGGCCGGCGGCGGAGGTGGCGGCGCCGCCGCACCGGCGACCACCGGCCCGATCAACGTCAACGTCGTCAACCAGCGCGACCGCCTCCGCGAGTACCTCCGCACCCAGCTCGGCAACGCGCGGGGCGACGAGGTGATGAACCAGATCCGGCCCAACGACCGGTTCGCCAATTTGCTCGTCTTCTACTACCAGCTCAACCTCAAGCCCGACGAGTTCGACAAGATCGCCGGCGGGATCACCGTCCCGCCGACCACGCCGCGGGCGCTGATCAACGTCAACACCGCCCCGCGCGAGGTCCTGCTGACGATCCCCGGCCTGGAGTCGGGCGACGTCGACAAGCTTTTGGCCGCGCGCCCGGCGACCCCGGGCAACTCGTCCGGGTCGTTCGGCACGGCGTCGTCGTCGGCATCGTCCGACACGACCGGGCCGTCGATCTCATGGGTCGTGGCGGCGCTCGACCGCAACAAGGCGGTCCGGGTCGGCGATTACATTTCCGCCAGCACCACGCGCGTGTCCGCCGACATCCTCGCCGTCAGCGCGAACGGCCGCGCGTTCAAGCGCGTCCGGATCGTCGTCGACGTTTCGGGGGATGCGCCGCAGGTCATTTACCGCCGCGAGATCACCGACCGCGGGTGGCCGCTGGACCCCGCGCTGCTCGAACAGATTCGCGACGGTCAGGCATTGGTAACCACGGGCGCCGGCCTCCGCGGCGGCGCCACCGGAGGCACGTTCCGATGAAGATGCGGGCCAGCAGTTTCCTGGGTCTGGCGGTCGGCGAGCGGTCGATCGTGTGCGCGGAGGTCGGCGCGGGCGCCGGCGACCGGCGCGACGTCCGCCACGCCGCCGCATTCCCGCTCCCCGAGGGCGCGCTCACCGGCCCCGGCGCCGCCGCCCGCCTCGCGCCCACCGGACAGGCCCTGGCCGAGTTCCTCAAGCGGCACGGGTTCGGCGCGAACCGCGCGGTCGTCGGCGTGCCCGCGCGGTGGCTGCTGGCCGTCGAGCGCGACCTGCCCCCCGCCGCCCCCGACGCCGCCAGCGCCATGCTCCGCCTCCAGGCCGAGCGCCTGGCCGTGTCCGAGACGGGCGAGATGGTGTTCGATTACGCCGGCCGCCCGGACGCCAACGCCGCGCGCAAGGTGCTGCTCGTCGGCATTCCCCGCCAGCGCGTGACCGCGATCGAAAAACTTCTCGACGCCGCCGGGATCGACGTCGCCGCCGTCGTCCCATCATCGCTCGCCCTGGCGGCCGAGGCGTCGGGGCCGGTCGTCGTCCTGGGCCGGACCGGCGCCGAGCTCGTCATGAGCGCCCACGGCACGCCGCGCCTGCTCCGCCACGTGTCCACCCCGCTCGGGAAGGACGGCGGCCCGCCCGCGCTCGGCCCGCTCTCGTCCGAGCTCGCCCGCACCGTCGCCATGTCCGGGGGCGCGACCGGCAACGGCAGCGCCAGGGACCTGGTCCTCTGGGACGGCGTGGGCCTGACCAAGGCGCAGTTCGGGGAGCTCGCCGGCCGCGTCGGCATGCCGGTCACGCCCGGCGACGCGCCGTCCATGCTCCGCGTCGGCACGTCGACGACCAACGGCGCGGCCGCCGCGATGGCGGGCGGCGCGGGCGAGTTCGCCCCGGCCATCTCGCTGGCGCTGGCGGGCCTGGACCGCAAGCGCCTGCCGATGGACTTCACCCGCTCGCGCCTGGCCCCGCCCAAGGTCAAGCGAATCTCCACGCAGGCGCTGTGGGGCATGATCGCCGGCGCGCTGCTTCTGACCGCGCTCGTCTGGCTGTATTGGACCGGCGCCCAGGCCGAGTCCGAGGCCGAGACCGTCGCCGCCACGCGCAAGAAGATCGAGGGCGACGTCAAGACCGCCAAGGCGTCGATCGACACGACCAACTACGGCCGCGGGTTCTTCGACCGCCGCACGCCCGTGCTCGACGTGTTGCTCGAGGTGACCAAGACGATCCAGCCCCAGGACCCCCTCTGGGCCACCGGCTTCACGATCCGCTCGACCGGCACGGTCACGCTCTCCGGCCGGGCCAGCCGCCAGGACATCGTCTACACCCTCCAGAACCGCCTGCTCGAAAACAAGAAGTTCTCCAAGGTCAGCGTCAGCAGCATCAACCAGGAACAGTCCCGCGGCCGCGAGGCCGGCGCCACCAACTTTACGATCACCTTCACCTACAACCCCCTGGCCGGTCCCCCCGCCCCCGCAACGCCCGCGCGACGCTAACTCGCAACTCGCAACTCCCAACTCGCAACTCACCACCCCATGACCCTCAACGACCGCGAGAAAAAAATCGCCCTCGGCACCGGCATCGTGCTCGGCGCGATCGTCTTTTATCAGCTCATCCTCGGCCCCCTCATCGAGTCGCGCGCCCAGGCCTTCGACCGCCTCGACAAGGCGAAGGCCGACCTGGCCACCGACCACCAGACGATGAGTTCCAGCCGCCGACTCGCCGCCGAGTTCGTCAAGATGTCCGGGCCGTCCATGAAGCACGACGCCCCCGAGGCCGAGGGACAGGTGCTCAACGCGATCAGCGAGTGGGCGCGCGAGTGCAATCTGGCACTGGGCTCCGTGAAGACCGAGCCCGGCGAGAAGGAGAAGGGCTTCCAGAAGGTCACGTTCCGCGCGACC
>Ga0196963_10000600_pt1 | contig 30656 bp, 24 predicted proteins | sample S1_5metaG_FD_148600 | JGI IMG/M metagenome (GOLD analysis project Ga0196963, IMG submission 148600) | Soil microbial communities from Anza Borrego desert, Southern California, United States - S1_5 | ecosystem: Environmental > Terrestrial > Soil > Desert | place: USA: California | collected...
TGGCAATGCCTGCCTTATCGACGGTGATGTTGATGATGTCCTTGCGCGTCTCCGGGGTGGCTGCCGCGGCTGTGGGCAGGTTCACCGGAATATTCTTCTGATTCACCATGCTCAAGCTCACCAGCATGAATGCCGCGAGCAGGAAGAACATGATGTCGATGAGCGGAATAATTTCGATCCGCGCCTCGTTCTCAGGAGGCAACTTTGAGCCTAACTTTACAGGCATGCTTACCTCGCATTCGGTGAGCGGAGTCCGGGCGATTGGCTCCTCGCGAAACTCTCGAGGTCATGCCCATGGTGCTTGGCTGCTTCCACGATCAACTCAGCATGGTTGATCGTCCGCTCCAAGCGCGCGCGCAAATGATGGATGCGACGATTGAAGTAGTTGTAGGGGATCAAGCAAAGAATCGCGATGCCAAGGCCTGCCGCTGTGGCAATCAATGCCTCCGCAATGCCGCCGCTCACTTTGGTCGCTGCGAGTTGCTCGTCCCCGACAAAGTTGAACGAGTGCATAATGCCGGTGACTGTTCCCAGCAAGCCGAGCAACGGAGCCAGCGTGATGAACGTGCTCAGGATCCACTGGCGCTTTTCCGCCCGTTCCAATTCGTCCGAGGCGCGCAATTGCATCGCGCCCAGGAACGACGTATGTCCATGAATCAGCCCCTCGTGCAACGTGCGCAGAAAAGGATCTTCGCCCCTGGCAAGAAGCTTAAGGGCTGTGCCGAAATCGCCTGAGGAAATCGCGCCAAATGCCTCGGTCTGAATATCGACGCGAGTTTGCCGCGAGAGGCGCCACCACCAGAGCGAACGCTCGACCACGACTGCGAGCGCCGCCACGAAGCAAATAAGGATGGGCCACATGATTGGCCCCCCTTTAATGAAGAGATCGACGACGATGTTTCCAAACACTGGATTCATAAATCAACGGGTCAATTTAAAGTGCATCACCACTTCGTACAAACGGGGCGCGCCGGGGGTGAACCGCCAACGCTCACGCACCACTTTCGTGGCAGCATCGTTCAATGCCGGCCATGGCGAGGGATTTGACGCTTCCGCCGCGATTACTTGGCCGCTTTCCGCAACGGAGAAGCGCACCGTCACAGACCCTTCCTGGCCTTCGCGCCGGGCTCGATATGGATACTCCGGCGCTGGCTGGCGGCCTTCGCCTTGACCATACACCAACTTCTGCGCTGTCGCGGGAATGGGTTGTGCTGGAGCCGGTAAATTCGTTGTCACAGCAGGCGCCACATAGGCCGCGCGCTTTGGCTCCACTACGGCGACGGGTCCTTCGACGGGGAGCGCGAAGGCGACAAGCGAGGGGTCTGCGACAGGGGTCAGCGCAGGCGCCTCAGAAACCGTGATCGGCTGCGCGTCTAAAGGGGGCGGGGCCGAAGCGCTGGGGGCGTTTAGCGAAGGAGCAGGGGAAGGTACCGTTGTTAGCTCCACTTGCAAGACCTCGGCGACCAAGGTTGGAAGTTTCGCTTCGGGGGCTTTTGGCCTTGTGTATGCAAGAGCAAATCCAGCCACGCACACCGCGCTCGCAAGCGTCCAAATCGCTAGCGTTGTGGCTTCCACAAGCGAGTGATCGCGCATTGGCTTTGTGGCGCTGTTCGTCATGCTGGTTGTGCGTTCTTTCTTGCCTTGAACCTGCGCCATGAAAGCGCGAACCCGGTCCAAACAAGGAGGGCTCCACCCACGCACGCGAGGCCAGCAATCGTTTGGCCGATAAAGCCGCCCGCTTCGCCTGTGTGAATCCATCGAACCCAGAGACGGATTTGCCGCGCGGTGTTCAAACTGCTGTAGCTCTCCCATTTCTCAACAATGCCAGTTTTTGCGTTGACCGTGAGAGTGCCGCGCAAATCCGGCCGCGCCCCGTTGCCTTGGTCGATGGTGAACGCAAGGGGCGGCGTGGGAGATGTGGGGAGACGCAGCGAAATGGTTCGCCAGTCCGGCAACTGCTGCTCTGCCAACTTCCAGGCCGCATTGTAGCTGGCATCGAGCCACTTTGCTTCGCGCGTGGGTTGTGACGCTCCCGGGCTTTGCGCGGGGCGATTTTGGGCGGGAGGCGGGGTGTCCCCCGTTGCTTTGTAGAGCAACGTTGTCACCCACGGATAGGAGAAGAATGTCGCGGTCACGACGAGGAAGAACAGCGGAATTGCTGACCAAAACCCCACGGCATTATGCCAGTTCCAATCACGCGCTTTGCCCTTCAGCGAGAAGTCCATCTTGAAAACGGCCTTCATTGCATTGGAACTCCACTTCCGCGGCCACCAGAGATAAATTCCGCTGACCACCAGGAACAAGAATCCCAGGTTGCACGCTCCCGTAATCGCCTTGCCGAGGGGCCGGCTGTCTCCTTCACGTCCGAGGTAGCGATGCCAGTTGATCATGCTTTGGAAAAACGTGCGCACCTTGCGCGAGCCTTCGCCAATGATCTCTCCGGTATACGGATTGGCCAGCAGCACTGTCTCTCGTCCATAGCTGTAGCTCACTGGTTTTGTTGCATCACTCGGGATCGTGATTGCATCCGGCGGCGTCTCCCGCTTTTTGCGCAGCTCAGCCAGCAATTCATCAATACCCAACGGCGCTGTCGCCGTGGCCGGCTTTTCAACCGTCACCTTGTCCGCCCAGGCTGTGATTTGGCGTTGGTACATCAACAGAACGCCCGTCACAGACATCACGAAGATGACAATCCCCACGATGACGCCGGTTCCGAGATGCAGCCAAAAAAGCGTTTTCCTCATTAAACCTCAGCCCATTGGCGGAGCAGATTATGATACACGCCCGTCAATTGAACCGCCGAAGGATGATTGGGATGATCCCCGCTCAACCGCTGGATCGCTAAATCCAAATCGAACAGCAGCGACCTCTGCCCATCGTCCCGCACCATGCTTTGAATCCAAAAGAACGAGCAGATGCGCGCCCCGCGCGTCACAGGCCGCACATGATGCAAGCTCGTGGCGGGATAAAGCACCATGTGGCCGGGCGGGAGCTTCACCGCCTTAACTCCGTACGTGTCTTCAACGCACAGCTCGCCGCCGTCGTATTCTTCGGGGCCTGCAAAAAACAGCGTCGCGGAGAGGTCTGTGCGAATGCGATGCCCTGTGCCTGGGACCTGGCGGATCGCATTGTCCACGTGTGTGCCGAACGATTGGCCGCCTGAATATCGGTTGAACAATGGCGGAAACACTGTCCTTGGAAGAGCCGCCGACATGAACAGCGGGTTCCTGCCGAGAGCCCCGAGGATCATCTCGCCGAGCTGGCGCGCAACCGGATGCCCTTCCGGAATCTGCATGTTGTCTTTGGCTTTGGCAGATTGATGGCCGGCGGTGACTTTTCCATCAACCCAATCAGCTTTGTCGAGCAGGCGGCGGCCCTCTGCCACCTGCTCAGCCGTTAAGACATCCGGAATGCTCAGCAACATAAATTAGAAGTTGAAGTTCGCCGAAAGAACCGCGGACCGGCCAGCGCCCGGGACGAAATGTCCGCCACCGACGCGGTCAATGTAACGTTCATCCGCCAGGTTGTAGACGTTCAGCCGGACGGTGATGTTGTCGTTCACGCGATAAGCGCCCATGGCATCGAACAGCCAATAGTCCGGCGCGACACGCGCGGTTGTGGTGTTGTTGCTGCGGCGTTCGCCGACGTATTGTGCGCCGCCGCCAATCTCCAGGTTGAATGGCAGAGCGTAAGTGGTCCAAAGGCTGACGGAATGATCCGGCGTGTTTGCCAAAACATTCGCCACTTCCGCAGGGTTATTCGAGGCCTTCACCTCGGCCTCCATGAAGGTGTAGGCAGCGTAAATTCGCCACTCTTTCGTGATGTTGCCTGCCGCGCCAAACTCGACACCATCCACGCGCTGCTCACCTTCCAACACAGTGACCGTCGGCGTGGCAATGTCCGGGGTGCGCGCGTTCGTTTTCTCGCTCCGGAAGACTGCGGCGCTTAAGGAGAGGCGTTCATGGAAGAAGTCCCACTTCGTTCCCAACTCGAACATTTGCGACTCTTCTGGATCAAGGTTGAGAATCGCGCCCGAAAACCCGGTGTTGCCTTCCAGCGAGGGGTTGAAGGCCGTGCCGTAGCCAAAGTAAATGCTGCCATTTTCCTTCGGTTTAAATACAACGCCGCTTCGCCAACTTAGCAGATCGTCCGTGCGGCTGCCTGTCCCTTCGAAATCAGTTTCGATATGATCATACCGCAAGCCGCCGACTAGCTGCCACTGCTCCGTTAGCTTGAGCGTGTCACCCACGTATAAGCCGACGGTGTCAGCGGTCGCCTCACTCCAAGGCCCTGTTATTGTTGGCATTGGCCCAAGCGGCGCGTCGCCCGGATTTGGGTCGAACAAGTCGGCCAATGGCTGATTGGCGAACTGCGCGCTATTGCGATTGTCTTGGGTTTCACGCGACACCTCCAGACCGCCCGTTAATGCGTGGCCTACTGGGCCGGTATCGAATTCAAAATTAACGTCCGTCTGGTTCGCATAAACCGAATGTTCCATCTGCCGCTGCTGGAGCTGGCGGCGAATGAGGGTGCTTGTGTTGACGTTGTCGAAGCGCGGGGCGGTGATTGCCGAATCGCGATCCGTTGCGCCGAACCGGCTCAGGTTCCTTAGGCGCAGGGAATCATTGAAATCGTGCTCCACGATGGCCGTCACGCTGTCGCTCCGAATCTCTTCAAAGTCGTAGCCGCGCAGACCGTAAAAGTTGCTAAAGTTAACCGGCGGGGCCTGGTTGCTATAGCCTGCCAACAGCGGGTTGGTGTTGTCTGGAACCCATGGAAGGCCATAATCAGGCACATTGTCCTGATTCATATGCTGATACTGCAGCGTTAGGCGTGTGGCTGTTCCCAAACCGTAGGAAAATGAAGGCGCGACCGACCAGCGCTCATTCGTCACTTCATCACGGCCTGGCATATCGGATGTGTGGTAGAGCCCATTTAAGCGCAACGAGCTGCTTTCCAGGCCGACGCCTTTGAGCGGCTGATTCACGTCCAACGTCGCCCGGCCATACTCATCCGTGCCGATCCCGGCGGAACCACTGTAGAACTGCCGCAGCGTTGGGCGCTTGGTGATCATATTGATGGCGCCACCTGCGCTTCCACGGCCGACCGTGGTCGAGGTCGGCCCCTTCAGCACTTCAACCTGCTCAATGTTGAACGGATCGCGCGAATACGCGCCATAATCCCGAACACCATCCACGAAAATATCACTCCGCGCATTGAAGCCGCGGATCGAAAGATTGTCCCCCGGCAGGCCGCCGCCGCCTTCCCCCGCCTGAATGCTGATGCCGGGAACGTTCCTCAGCACATCCCGGAGCGTCGTCGCATTTTGCTCCTGGATCATGGCTTGCGGAATGACGGTCACTGTTTGGGGAATATCCCGGAGGGGTTCGGTGTAACGCGGATTCTCCAGTCGCTCAGCGCGGTAAGTCTCCTGCTCGCCTGAGACGGTCACGTCTGGCAAACGCCCGGGCTCGTCGTTCGGCGCCGCCGGCGGAGTATTCGTGCTCTGCCCATGGGCTGCTCCCGCGAGGAACATAGCGTTCACCAACCCCAGGCATGTGCGAGTCAACGTCAGGTTTCGCAATCCACTGAAACGTTCCTGCTCGCTCATGTGAGCGGTTACTTGCCCGCTCCCTTCTCCCAAGTTCTTCTGATCCATTTTGGTTTTGTGCTGCTGTGCTCCCAGCGATGGCGAGTTTGGCGAAGAACCAAACCGTCCCCGCTGAGATTGAGTCTCAACTGCAAAACCAAACTAGATGAGACTGAGTCTCACTCGCAAGATGTTTTTTTAAAGCTTCTGCACGCCTTTGGCTTGGGTTCAGTTCCGTTGGCCGATCAAGAGAAGCCAGGGGTGATACGGGGTGCAGGACTGGAAATGGGTACTAACCCTTCAGTCCTCTGAACTCACTTCTTCGCGCCACAAACGCAAAGCCATTCGGGCTTCTTGCAGGCGCCGCACTTTGCCGCGTTATATTCGAATCGAGCAGTGACTGGCTTGCTCGCAGGTTTGCTTCGAAATTGGAAGACGAGCAGGTAATTGTCTCCCTTCAGCGCGGGGAACATGAATTGGTTCCCTTGTTTCTCCACTTTCGGCTTTTCAGGATTGCTGCGGCTTCCGCCGGTGACAACGATGCTTTCGTCCGTTAATGCCATCGGCTTCATCTCCTTGTCCAAGAGGAGCACATGGAACATTCCATTGGTCATTGTGACTTCCCCGTGCACCGACTGGTCTGTGCTGAATTCCAGGATCTTTCCACCATGAGGGCCAATCTCATTCTCGCTGTGGGCCATGAGAGTGGCCACGGTAACCAGCACAGCTGCCAATATTCTGAAAATGCGCATATCCCGTCCTTCCTAATCTTCGTTTAGTTTGACCGCCTGCGCCGCACGGTATTCATGCGGCTGACGAGGAAAGCCACTTCATCGCAGCTTTCCGGCCGAAAGTGAAAAACACGGTTGGCGTCACGGCCAACCCCAGCAATGTGCTGGTCACCAGACCGCCAACGATCACCACGGCGACCGGGTGCAAAATCTCTTTGCCTGGCTGATCGGCGGCCATCGCCAGCGGGATTAAGCCAACACCGGCGCTCAGCGCCGTCATGAGCACTGGAGCGAGCCGCTCTTTCGTTCCGCGAATCACCATGGCCGCTGTAAAACTCTCTCCTTCATGCTTCATTAAATGCAAGTAATGGGAGAGAAGCATGATGCTGTTCCGCGCGGCCACACCAGCAACTGCGATGAACCCGACCAGTGTCGCTATGCTGATGTTATCCAGCAGCAGGTAGGTCAACATGAGGCCGCCTGTCAGGGCCAACGGGACGTCAAGGAGGACTTGGAATGCAAAAAACGGCGTTCGGAAGTAACCATGCAGCAGCACGGCAATCACCGCGATTACCACCACGCTCAAGAGGGCGATTCGGCGGGAAGCTGCTTCCCGGGCCTGAAACTCGCCCTCGTACGAGATAAAGTAGCCTTCGGGCAACTGCACCTTCGCCGCCACCTCCTGCTGCAGCCGCGGAACCAGTGAGCCCACATCGCGAATGCTTGGTTTGATGGCGACAGCAAAACGGCGTTGGTTGCTTTCCCGGAAAATGACATTCGGCCCTTTGGCTTCGCGCACCTCGGCGAGCGCGGACAACGGCACATGCTTCAAGCCATCGTCCTGGTCATGAAGTTCGATGGGCAGATTGGCAATCTGCTCTGGAGATTCTCTCCAGCGCGCGGGCAGCCGCAGCACAACGTCGATGACGCGCTGGCCGTATCGCAACTCTGCGAGCCGCTGGCCCGCCAGCAGCGACGATAATCTCTCGTTCAGCTCCCCAGGCGTGATTCCATAAGCGGCTGCTTTGTCGCGGCGCGGTTCGATGCGGAGCTGCGGAATTGTGGCTTGCTGATCGAGCCGGGAATCCTCAAAGCCGGGGATAGTTCGGGCGACCGCCTGGATCTCCTCACCAATTTCGCGGAGCCGATCGAGGTCGGGGCCAAAGATTTTTACTGCAAGCGGGGCGGAAACGCCGCTGAGCATGTGCCCGATTCGATCAGCCAACGGCCCCGTGACGACGCTGAATGTTCCGGGCACAGCCTGAAGGCGCGCGCGAATCTCCGCGAGCGTCTCGGTTCGCGGGCGCCGATCGTCAGGATGGAATTCAACGTCGAACTCGCTCGTGGAGACTGGCACAACATGATCTCCCCTTTCAGCGCGCCCGAGCCGGCGGCCCACTTTCCGCACGCCAGGGACACTCAGGAGTTCCTGTTCGATCACATCGCAGATCTGGTTCATCTGCTCGAGCGAAGTGCCTGGAGCTGCTGTCGTTGAGATCAGCGCTGTCTCTTCGCGGAAGGTCGGCAGAAAGTCTTTGCCCATCTGCGGATAAAGCATGAACGCGCCGATCACCACGAGTGAGACGCCACTCAGCAAGGGGGCTGGGTGGCGCAATGCCACATGCTGAAGCGCCATATGCAGAAGCCATTTGAGACCTCGTAAAAGTCTTGCTTCCCTCTCTGCATCGGCAGGTTTAGGGCGCAACAAGAAGGAGCAGAGCGCCGGGATCACCGTCAGGGAAACTACAAAGGACGCAATCATGCTGACGATCGTTGCCACCGCAATGGGCGCAAACAGCCGTCCCTCCAACCCGCTGAGCCCCAGCAACGGCAGAAACACCAGGATGATCAAAATCGTGGCGTAGAGAATCGAATGCCGCACCTCCGCGGAGGCTTCAGCAATCACTTGCAGCCTCGGTCTGGGAGCTGGCAGAGCCGCGTTCTCGCGCAGCCTCCGGAAGACGTTCTCCACGTCCACGACAGCATCATCGACCACCATCCCAATGGCCACCGCCAGCCCGCCCAGAGTCATCGAGTTGACCGAAACTCCGAACGCGCGGAACGCCAGCAGCGTGGCAGCAAATGAGAGAGGCATTGCCATTAGCGTGATCAGCGTTGTCCGCGCGTTCAGGAGAAAGATCAGCAAAACGATCGCCACCATGATCGCGCCATCCCGAATCGCTTCCGCCAGGTTTCCAATGGCGCGCTCGATAAAGTCCGCCTGTCGGAACAGGGCCAAAGCTTCCACACCCTGCGGAAGCGTTGCCTGCAAATCGGCGAGCGCGCTTTCAATGCGACGCGTCAGCTCAACGGTGTCGAACCCAGGAGCTTTCGTAATGCTCATGACCACGCCGCGCGTCCCATTAACGCTCGCATCGCCCCGCATTGGCTCGATGCCCCATTCCACCTTCGCCACATCCGAAATGCGAACCGGCCGGTCCTCCAGACGCTTCACCACCGTGCTGGCGATCTCCTGCAGGTCCACCGTCATCGCAAGATTGCGGACCATGATCTCCCTGGAGCCTGATTCGATGAATCCGCCCGTGCTGTTCCCCGCAGCTTGGCGGACAGCCGCGGCTAACTCCTCATGAGAGATTCCGAGCGCCTGCATGCGCATTGGATCGGGCAATACATGGATTTGCCGGATCCCTCCGCCCATGCTCAACACCTCTGCGATTCCGGGAATGCTTTGTAGCCTGGGCCGAATCATCCAATCAGCCAAAGTGCGCACATCTCTCGGCGGTATGTTCGTGTTGGCGCTTCGGACCCCGATCAGGAGGATCTCCCCCATCAACGACGCAACCGGAGTTAAAAACGGCTCCACCCCCTCTGGAAGGCTCCCACGCGCTCCTTGCAACCGCTCCTGCACCAATTGCCGCGCCCGGTAAATATCCGTGCCCCAGGCGAACTCCGCGTATACGAGGGACAACCCCACATCTGAGTTGGATCTTAAGCGCGTGAGCCCTCCCACTCCCGTCAACGCGCGTTCGACAGGCACGGTGACATTCGACTCAACCTCTTCCGGCGCCAGACCGGGCGCTTCGGTCAGCGTGACTACTGTCGGTTTCGTGAGATCAGGCAGCACTTCCACCGGAAGATCACGCGCGACTTGAAAACCTGCCGCCAGCAGCAACGCGGCTAGCGCCAGGACAATGACGCGGCCGCGCAATGCACCCTGTATGAGAGCGTTCAGCATCGCGCGCTCATTTCTCCTCGGAAACGCGCTTCCTCATGGACGAGCCAATCAACAGCGCCAACAGCACAGCGTTCCCCACCAGCGAAAAAATGGTCAGAGATCCAAGGCCATGCTCGTGTCCCTGGACCGCGGCGGATCCGCTCTGCTGCGCGGTAATCTCGCTCCCATCATCGTTGTGCTCATGCCCATGCGCCGCATCGAGAGCTTCCTTGAGCGACACATTTCCTTTGCCCGCGAACGCGAGAAAGTACCCCCCGCGCGCGACAACTTTGTCCCCAGGGAACAATCCTGCCACGATCTCGACATACTCGGCGTTGATAGCGCCGGTTTGCACCGGGGCCCGCAGAAATGCGTTCGGGACAGTGTCATCGGCCACAAAGACAAAGCGATTGCCCGCATCTCCCTGCAATGCGCTTCGAGGAACGCTCATGACTCCTTGGCGCATTTTAGTGACGATGCTGAACTCCGCCCGCATCCCCGGCTTTAGCAAACTCCCCGGATTATCGATGAGGAAAGCGGCTTCTATGGAGCCAGCTTTGTTGTCGGCCAAAACGCCGATGTGCTCCACTTTTGCTTCCCAATGCCTGTCCGGCCAACCTGGCACACGAATGCGCGCCGCCAAGCCTGGCTTAATTCGCGATGCAAGATGTTCAGGCACCGCAGCGATGCCGTAAACGGAACTCAGGTCAATGATGGTTAAGAGGCTCTTCTCCGGACTCACGGGCTCGCCAAGCGAGACCGACATTTCGCTGATCACACCCGACATCGGCGCTGTCAGTGTGACCTGCGGCGGCGGATTGCCCGGTTGTCGGCTTTCAACCACGACCAAAGGCTCGCCTTGCTCCACCGGGTGATCAGGCATGCCATGCACAGACACAGCGCGTCCGGGGATCCGGCTGCTCACCACCGCGCTTCGCCCTGGCCGCACCCCGATTCTCCCCAGGGTAAAAAGGGTTTCCTCAAAATCCCTTTCTTCGGCCTCGACAAGCTCGATGTTAAGGTTCTTCACACCGATCTCATCGAGAATGACTGCGTTGGCGAGCTTGTTGGCTGGGGGGGCGTCCGCTGCCCACAACTGCAACGCGAGCGTCCACACCATAGCTATGGCCCATAGAGCCGATCTCATTGAAGGCCTCCTGGCACACTCCCTGTGAACTTGAGCAATTGCGCTCTCGCAACATGGTAATCCCGCCGGGCGTCAATCTCCGCTGTTTCCAAATCGAGCAACCGTTCATGCGCTCGCAGCACATCCGCATGGGAAGCCTGTCCCTCTTTTTGCAACAGCCGAACGTGCGCCTCTGCCTCCCTCGCCTTTGGCAGCGCCTTTTCAGTCAGCATTTCGGCCGCCTGGGCTGCACGCTTCATTTGGCTCAACGCTAAACCAGCTTCCGCTTGGGTTCGCAATTCCAAGGCCTCCATTTCCTTCTGCGCGCGAGCTGCCGCTGCTTCAGCCTCGCGGAGGCGTTCTTTATCACGGCTCCACAAGGGCAGGGGAATGGACACGACCAGCCCTGCGGATTGCTCCTGCTGAATGCCCGCGGGGCGATCCTCGCGCTCCTCCACACCAGCGAAAACTCCCACACTCACATCTTGCCAACGCTCAGTCCGCGCCATCTGAATTCCCACCGCAGCGGCTCTGGCCCGCTGCCGTGCGCCCTCTAAAAGCGCCTCAGGCGCTGGAGCGTCTTGGGGCATTCCTTGAGTCGGCGGCAAATTTCCGAGAATCGTGGCAGAATCCCCGCCGCGCAAACTCATCACGGTTGCAAGGCGTTTTCTCGCTTCCTCATAGGCGCCTTTAATATGGAGTAAGTGCAGCTCAGCCTGACTCGCAACCAAGGCGAACTGGGACGCTTCAGCTTGTGGCGCTTCGCCGACCCGGGCTGCTTCACCAGCCAGCGATGCAAGTTGCCGAGCCGTGGCGAGGTGCATTTCCTGAACGGCGAGTCGCTCAGACAAAGCCGCCACTTGAACCCCTGCTGCGAGAGCCTCTGAGGCGAGGTTTCGTTTCTGCGTTTGCAGTTCGGCTCGAGCCGCCAGCAGGTGCAACCGGGAGACCTCCTTTTCGAGTCGGAGCCTTGCGGTCACCGGGAACTTCTGGGTGAAACCCACGCGCACCGCATACTCTCGGCCTCGAAGATTCGGCTCCACGCCAGTTTCCAATTCCGGGTTGGGCAAACGCCCCGCCTGGTCCATGCGCGCTTTTGCCTCTGCAATTCTCAATTCGGCCGCTTTCAAATCCAAATTGTTGGCCAACGCAACCCGCGTCACCTCATCCAACGAAAAGGTCGCTTCCGCCGCTTGAGCAAGCGTCGTAAACACTGCGGCGAAAATTGAAAAATAAAGCTTTAATCCCATAACTCTGAAGAACACTGCCCCGATCAACCAACACGTCACACTGGCGCCCAGCGTGGCTTAAACACGTCTGTTAAGACAGAGGAGCAGGTCCGCGTATGGGCGCGGAAGAGCTAATGAAGAAATCCGGCAAGCAGCCGCCGATGACTAGTGATGGAAAAATCTGGGGAGGGGGGGGAGCTTTCTGCAGATCTGTCTTGGGGAGCGGCGCTACCGTCCGGGTTTGCGGCACACCAATCTCCGGCTGCTGGTTCTTTTGCTTCGGGAGAGATTCTTCAAGCGAGGAGCACCCATCCGCGCATTCATGCGACTCTGCGTGGCGCTCGGATGATTCCATCAACTCAACGACACTCGCAAATTCGAGCAAACAGTGGGAGGTGGCGGGAAGCCAGGCCGCAATCAGAATTAATGCTGCGATGCGCTTAAAAATCTCCACTGGCCCGCACTTTACCCCCCAAATGGCGCGCTAGCTAGCCGAATCCAGGCTTTCACGCTGGGTGGGCGAGATTGCGCTGCGGATCCAAACCATCGTTTGTTTCGCTCCGCGCAATTTATGTTAAGCTTATGGCTTTAGCTGGTGGGCGCTTTCTCCGCTGCCGAAGCATGCTCACCGGCAGAACAGCCTTTGCCTTTTGCGCGAGGCTTGGCTAAACCGTTGCGAACCAGGTGTTGACCGACCGTCAGTTCTTCCTGATTGCCGTAATTCTTTACGGCCTCAGCTTGCTGTACTCGATCTTCCTTTGGCGGCGCGGCTTCCGGGAAGACAATCGGCTGAACTATTTGCTCCTGGCGGCCGGAGCCGGCTTTCACAGCGTTGCCATGTTCAAGCGTGGATTCTCGCTTGAGCGGTGCCCGGTCACGAATTTGTACGAGGCGATGACCTTTATCGCGTGGACTCTCGTTGCCACTTACCTGGTTATCGGCGTGTGGCGGAGGCTTAGGTTTCTCGGCGCTTTCGCCTCACCGCTGCTTTTTGCCATTGGCGTTTTCTCGCTGATGCCCGGTTTGGACGTGAAAGCGGCAACCCCGCAATTCACCGGCGGCCTGCTCAGCCTGCACGCCACCCTGATACTTCTTGGCTACGGCGGGTTTGCCCTAAGTTGCGTCGCCGGCATCATGTACCTGACTCAGGAGCACGATCTAAAGTTCCACAAAATGCGCGCGGTGCTTTCACTCCTTCCACCGATTCAACGCCTGGAAGTTGTGACCAGCCAGGCGTTGCTGGTTGGCTTTGCTTTGTTTACCGCCGGCCTGGCCCTAAGCCCAATGATTATGCGGCCAAGGGCGCCGGGCGCTCCCCTGGTGGACCCGCTCATTATTTGGTCCATACTCGTTTGGGCGATTTACCTTGGGCTAATTGTTATGCGAACAGGCTTTGCTCGAGGAGGCCGCCGTTTCGCCTGGGGCGCCGTTGGAACCTTCTCCTTTGTGCTCCTGACTTTCTGGGGGTTTTATCTGCTTTCAGGAGTTCACAATCCCTAACCATGCCGATCCTTGTCGCAGGCCTGAGCCATCACACCGCGCCCGTTAATGTGCGGGAGCGGTTTGCTTTTTCTGAGGCGGAGCTGCCCGCGGAATTGGCTCGGCTTACCCAGGGCGGAATGTTCGAGGAGGCGGTGATTCTCTCCACCTGCAATCGTGTAGAGGTGTACGCCTACACCACCGATGACGGCGCCGGCGCCCCTCGCGCTCTCAAAGAATTCCTTCTGGAATCGCGCAAAATATCGGACCCCATCGACCAGCAAATCTACGCGTTGCGAGAGCCGGAGAGCCTTCAGCACTTGTTCAAGGTGGCTTGTGGCATGGACTCCATGGTGCTCGGCGAAACCGAAATTCTCGGTCAATTGAAGAAAGCCTACGACCTGGCGCTTCAGCATAAATTCACAGGCGGGAAGCTGAACAAAGCTTTCCAACGCGCCTTCAACGTCGCGAAGCAAATACGAACGGAGACAAACATCCAGCGCGGAACCGTCTCCGTCGCATCGGCTGCGGTTGAGCTTGCCGAGAAGATCTTTGAGAACCTTGGTGACCGCGAGATCATGGTCTTGGGCGCTGGTGACACCAGTGAAAAAACCGCCCGAGCCCTGCTGAGCCGCGGCGCAAAGAGCATCATCGTTTCCAACCGCTCTTACGAACGCGCGGAGGCGCTCGCGGCCGATTTGGGCGGCAGAGCCGTCCGCTTCGACGATTGGGCCGCGGAATTCGAGCGCATTGACATCATCATCAGCAGCACGGCCGCGCCGCACTACGTCATTGATCGAGCCAAGCTCACCCCTTTGATGAAGCTGCGCAAAAATCGCCCGCTGCTGTTGATCGATATCGCCGTCCCGCGTGACATCGAGCCGGAGGTGAACTTCCTCGAAAATGTTTACCTCTACAACATTGACGATCTCCAGGCGATCGCTGATGACGGCCTCCGCCAGCGGCAGGAGCAACTGAGCCGCTGCATGGCTATCATTCACGAGAAAATCGCCGCTCTCCTGGCGCCAATTCCGCCACATTCGGCCATTCAGCCCCTGCCTAGCCAATCCCATGCCTGAACCTCGCACGATCCGGATCGCCAGCCGCGGCAGCGCACTGGCTCTGGCCCAGACCAACTTGATCAAGGCACGTTGCGAAGCGGCCTTTCCGCGCCTCCGCTTTGAGGTTCAGATCATCAAGACCACCGGGGATCGCATGCAAACCATGGCTTTGAACAATCCGGTCCAGGAAAGCACGAAGGGTTTGTTCACCAAGGAACTTGAAGTCGCCTTGCTCGACCGATCCTGTGATTTTGCCGTTCATAGCTTGAAGGATCTCCCCACGGAGCTGCCTTCAGGATTGAAGCTGGGCGCCGTCCCTGAACGGGAGGATGTGCGAGATATTCTTATCTACCGGCACGCCGGAGCAGGCACGCAGTCCAAGGCGCGCGGCCAGGACGCTCCGCTGCCGTTCGGCGCGCCTAGCGGAGCAGTGGTTAAGGATTTTCCTTCAGGCGCAACGATTGCGACCAGCAGCACGCGGCGCCAGGCTCAGCTCCTCGCGATCAGGTCCGACCTCAAGCTCGTGCCTATCCGCGGCAACGTCGGCACACGCCTCCAGAAACTCGCGGATCAGAAGGAACTCGATGGCATCATTCTGGCCGCCGCAGGGGTGCGCCGGCTCGGTTTCTCGATCAACGAGGCGGGCGAGCTTTCCGGGCAACACGTGCCTGCAGGCTTGCAAGCGGTGTTTCTTGGGACGGTGGAAATGATCCCCTGCGTCGGACAGGCCGCCCTCGGCATTGAAATTCGCGAGAATGACCCAGAGCTGGAATCCATCTGCGCGGGGTTGAACCATCCTTCCACGCACGCCTGTGTTCTTGCAGAACGGGCGTTCCTGCGCCACATGGGTGGCGGGTGCCTCAGCCCAGTCGCCGCTTATGCTCAAATATCCCGGGAGCAACTCGCGATCAGAGGCATTTCTTTCCGCAATGAAATGGTGCGGAAAGGTGAAGTCGCAGGCCCAGTGGCCGACGCGGAGAATTTAGGCGTGAAGCTGGCCGACCAACTCGGCGCAGGCATCACTTAAATCGGTTTTCCGTCTCCGTCGCCGATTGGCTTTCCGTTGCTGTTCGATTTGGCGCACATCAGCTCGCAGATCGAAAGCACACGTGTGTCCGCAATGGTGTAATAGATGCTTAACCCATCTCGCCTGCGCGCCAGGATCTTGGCTTTGTGCAATTCGCCAAGATGTTTGGAGACGTTGGACTGGTTGGCTCCGGTCCGTTTCACCAACTTGGTGACGTTCTGCTCGCCTTCGAGCAGCTCGTTCAAAATCCGCAGCCTGAGCGGCTGGGAAAGCGCCCGGAAATGCGTCACAATCTGCTTAATCTGCGCCTCCGAAAGGCGCCTTGCCTTCTTATATCCCATCTTGCGTGTGAGCGGGCGAGAGTTCATAAAACCGGCGCGCTAATCAACTTTATTCCATTTCTGGAATTAGGTTCGTTTCTTTCTCCACGCTCTGTTCGACACCGTTTGCCGCTCCTTCTCACGCGCCAATTTCGGATTGGTCCCGTGCCACCGCCTCGCTAACCTGCTCCCGATGATTGGACGCGCCGCAGTGCTCAACAAATTCAACGCGCCGTTGGAGTTGAAATCCTTCGAAGCGCCCGCTTCGCTTGAACCCGGCGCCGCCCTCGTCCGCGTCACCATGGCGGGCATCTGCGGCACCGATGTTCACCTCTGGCGCGGTGAGCTTCCTGTGCAACTCCCAATCATTCTTGGCCACGAAACAGCCGGTGTGATTGCTGGCCTCGGCCCAGGCTTGGAGCGGGACTGGAGCGGGCAGCCGCTGCGGGTTGGGGATCGTGTCACATGGACCTCCACCATCAGCTGCGGTCGCTGTTTTTATTGCGCTGAGAAAAAGCAGCCTACGCGTTGCCCTCACCGGCGGGCCTACGGCATTGGTTATCCCTCGACTGACGCGCCTCATTTCCTCGGGGGCTATGCGGACCTGCATTTTCTTCGCCCGGGCACAAACATCTTTCGCATTCCTGAAACGCTGTCCACGGAAGCGGTCATCGGCGCTGGCTGCGCATTGATCACCGCCATTCACGGATTGGAGCGGACACGCATCGACTGGCAGGACACAGTGGTGATTCAAGGAGCAGGCCCCGTCGGCATCGCGGCAGCCGCTGTTGCTCGTCACTCCGGGGCAGGGAAGGTCATTGTCATTGGGGCGCCAGCAGCACGTCTGGAAATGGCGAGGCAGTTCGGCGCGGATCACGTCATCAACATCGACGAACTCAAATCTGCCGAAGAGCGCGTGGCGGCTGTGCGCGCTCTCACCGGCGGCTACGGCGCAGACGCCGTCATTGAATGCGTCGGCCACCCCTCAGCCATTGCCGAGGGGTGGGAAATGTGCCGCGACGGCGCGAAATACTGCGTGCTCGGCCACTACTGCAACGCGGGCTCCATCCAATTAAATCCGCATGTGATCACCCGCAAGCAGTTGCAGGTTATTGGGTCATGGTCGAGCGAACCGCGCCACATGCGCATGGCTCTAGATTTTCTTGATCGTTTTCGCGCGCAGTTTCCCTTTGAGCGAATGGTCTCCCATCGCTTCGACCTCGACCAGGCGAACGAAGCGTTGCAAACGACCGCTAATTGGGCCGCGACGAAGTGCGTGTTTGTTCCGGGTCGCCAGGCATGACAACGCTCCGCACCCTCGCGTTCGTTGCAGGCATCGGCTTCAGCGCCTTCCTGCTCTTTTGGCTGGAGCCGATGGTCGGCAAGCTGCTCCTGCCCAGCCTCGGTGGCGCTCCCTCGGTTTGGAACGTCTGCATGGTCGTTTACCAACTCGCGTTGCTGATCGGTTATTTGGCTGCGCTGGGAATGGCGCGGCTCTCTTTAAAACAACAGCTCATCGCGCAAGCCCTGCTTCTCGCGGCCGCAGCTCTCACGCTCCCTATCCAGTTCACCAGCGAGCAGCTCGCGGCCATCGGCCAGTCAAACACCGTGACTCTCCGTCTTGCGCTGGCTCTCATTGTCGAGATTGGGTTGCCGTTCGTGGCCCTCGCCACTGTCAGCCCCCTTTTGCAAACCTGGTGGACTCGTGCCGCTGCCCCGGGTGCGGATCCGTACTTTCTGTATGCGGCCAGCAATGCGGGAAGCTTTATTGGCCTTTTGGGCTACCCATTCTTCATCGAACGAACGTGGTCGCTCGCTGAGCAGCGTGGCGGATGGTCACTGTTTTTCGTCGTAGCGGCTCTGCTCATATTGGTGACTTGGTTTTTCACTCGGCGCGATTCCGGCTCCATCGTCGCCAAAGAAGAAGCCGCTCCACCTCCGCCCCGCATAAAGCCGCTGTTGTTGGCAAAGTGGATCCTGCTGGCGTTCATCCCATCCTCACTTACGCTCGGCGCCACTGCTTACCTAAGCAGCGATGTGGCGAGCTTGCCTTTGCTTTGGGTGATCCCGCTTTCGCTCTACCTCCTCTCCTTCATTTTGGCCTTTGGTCTGCGCAGCCAAATGCGGCTTGCCGAGCGCGCGCTGGCGTCTTGCGCCCTCGGGTTGATGTTCCTTTGGCTTCTCGCCGCAACGGAGCCGGGTTGGCTTATATTTGGCGCGCACCTCCTCTTCCTTTTCCTGGCGAGCCTCGTCTGTCACAAGCGTCTGGCCATCCTTAGACCGGAGCCGACCCAGCTCACGACATTTTATTTGGCCATGGCGGTCGGTGGCGCGCTCGGCGGCATCTTCAATTCCCTCGTGGCCCCAGTCCTTTTCAAAGACGTTTACGAGTATCCACTCGCCATCATTCTCGCGAGCGCTGTTCGCATCCGTGTCCATAAGCGGGTTCATCGCCCGCATTGGACTCACTATGTTCCTGTGGTGATCATTGCTGTCGCGGCGTTCGCTCTCATTCACGCGCTGCAGCATGTCGCCGAGGTTCAAGGTCGGATGCGCATTGTCATCGCGGTGGGCATTCCGCTGTTCGCGGCATTCTTCCTCAGCCGGAACCCCATCCCGTTCGCGGCCGCCTTAGCCCTTGTGACCATTGGCGTTCGCAGCGTCACGGTCGCCCAGATGAAGCCGCTTCACCTTGAGAGAAACTTCTTTGGTGTCTCACGTGTGTTCGTCGAAGCGCCCGATCAGCTCCACGTTTACTCCCACGGCACGACAATCCATGGCAATCAATCCTGGGCTCCTGAGCCGAGCTGCGAGCCGCTCGCGTATTACGCGAAAACCGGCCCGCTCGGCTCCGTCTTCGACCTGTTCCGCACGAGCAACATTCCCAAAACGGTGGCGGCCGTTGGGCTCGGCGCGGGCACGGTTGCGAGCTACAGCAGGCCAGGGGAAACCTGGACATTCTATGAAATTGATCCTGCCGTCGTTCGCATCGCCCAGGATAACCGTTTATTCACTTTCCTCAGCCAATGCGCGCAGGCGCCCTACACTATTGAACTGGGCGATGCTCGCCTTCGTCTGGCTGGGAAGACAAACCAGTATGGCCTGATGATCCTTGATGCGTTTTCCTCAGACGCAATTCCCACACACCTCCTTACGCGCGAAGCTTTTCAGTTATATCTTTCCCGATTGGCAACCAATGGCCTGATCGTGTGCCACATCTCCAGCCGGCACTTGGAACTTTCGCCTGTGTTGGCCAGGATTGCGGAGGAGTTGGATCTGGCATGCATTCGCCAGGAGGAAGGTGGCGCCAGCGAATTTGCGGGCGCGCTGTCCTCACGTTGGGTCGCGCTGACGCGCAACCGTGCGCTGGCAAAAAGCCTGCAGGAAAGCTCGCAAGGCCAGCCTTGGATCGAGCTGCAAGTGGATCCAAAACTTCGCCCCTGGACGGATGATTACACCGATGTGCTTTCGGTGATTTCTTTCCGCTAAATCACAACGCGGAAGGATTGCCCATCAATGCGCCGATGCGTGAGAGCAACCGTCCCGCAGCCCCGCCGTCCAGCACGCGATGATCGAAGCTTAGCGTAAGATTCGCTTCCATGATCGGAACGAACGCTTGCTTGGCTTCATCCCAAAACGGCGCCTTGCGCCCCGCGCCCAGACCGAGCACTAGCGTTTGTTCCGGCAACGGAATGGGGGTAGCCCAAATTAATCCGAAGGTGCCGAAATTCGTCACGGTCGCGATGGACCCGCCGGTGGCATCCGGTGGTAAACGCCGCTTGCGAGCGAGATCAACCAGGGTGTTGTATCGCTCGGTCAGATCTCGAAGGTTGATCTTATCTGCCTGCCGCAAAACCGGCACAAGCACGCCATCCTCAGCCTCGACAGCAAAGCCAATGTCGATGGCTGGCGGATGCACGATCTTGTTGCCGACCAGGCGGCCTGCCGGAGCGCTGTTCTCCGCGAGAGCTAATGCGAGGGCGCGCAACGCGTAAAGCGCTGGGCCGGGCTTCGGCTCAACCGTCTTTCGGTGCGCAAGCACCGGCTCGAGGTTCACGGGCAGGCCAACCGTGGCCAAAGGTCTGCTCCAGCTTCGCCGCATCGCGTCAGCAACGGCCACGCGCATCGTCGAGGCGGAGCTGAGCTTGTGCTTCTGAATGTTCGCGATGAATTGCTCGAAATCTTTAATTGTGACGCGGCCGCCCGCGCCGCTGCCAGCGATGCCAGCGAGATCGGAAGCGTGCAACCCCAGGTCGTGCATGCGCGCCTTCATGCGTGGCGACATGTAACTTGCTCCGGACGCATGGGCAGGAACTGGCAAGCCGCTCACCGTTGGCTCCACCTCGGGTTTGTGCTTTGGATCCTCGGGTTGATGGTGAACACCCGGGGAATTGGCAGCGACTAATGAGCCGCTCCGGTCCGCTGAAATTCCAAGGCGCTCCGCCTCTTCCTTGGTGACGGAAATGATCCCCAACTCTGCGCCAACCGGATAACTCTCGTTCAGCCGAGCGCCCCATTTGACCACCTTCCCTGCGCAGGGCGCAGTAACTGTGGTGGTTGCTTTGCTCGTCTCGACTTCCAGCAGGTCCTGGTCAGCGGCCACCTGGTCTCCCTCTTTGCACAGGTACGAGATGACCGTTGCTTCGGCGATAGACTCGCCAAGCTGCGGCATGACTATAGGGACTTCGGGCATATCAACGGCTCAGGTTACGTTCTCCGGCCTACATGGCTAGCAAGTTTCTGACTGCGGACACAATGCTTTGGGCAGTCGGACGATGCGCGGCCCACAAATTTGGATGAAATGGAATTGGCGTGTCTTTCGCGTTTAAACGCTGCGGTGGCGCATCCAAAAGCGCGAATCCTTCCGAGGCCACTCTTGCGATCACTTCAGCTGTAACGCCGCCCCATGGGAAAGCTTCACCCACACAAAGCAGCCGGCCCGTTCGCGCCACGGAGGCCATGACGGTGTCCGTGTCGAGCGGCTTCACTGTGCGCAGGTCCACCACTTCAATTTCGGTGCCTTCCTGGGCCAGCTCCCCCGCGACTGCCAGCGCTTCATGCACCATCGCGCTGTAAGCAACAATCGTCAGGTCACGGCCTTCGCGAGCGATGCGGGCTTTGCCCACAGGCATTGCGCTCGTCGGAAGCGCATCGGCTTTCAGATGGTAATAGAGATATTTGTGCTCACAAAAGATGACGGGGTCATCAATGGCAACAGCCTCGAGCAGCATGCTGTAAGCATCTTCAACCGTCGCTGGCGTCATCACCACCAAACCTGGGTAATGCGCATAAAGCGCTTCCAAACTTTGGCTGTGGAACGGTCCGCTTCCCGGCGTGCCCCCGGAGGGGAGACGGACGACCAGCGGGATTGGAACACCCGTTCGCCAATAAAAGCTCGCCGCGTGGTTGATGATTTGATTGATGCCGACGGTCGAGAAGTCGGCGAACTGCATCTCGATGATTGGGCGCATGCCTTCAATCGCAGCCCCGATGGCGGAGCCGATCATCGCATCTTCGCTGATGGGAGAATCCATCACGCGCCCCGGAAATTCTTTGGCCAAACCTTTGGTCGCCTTGAAAGCCCCGCCGAATGGACCTACATCCTGCCCGTAAATATAAACACGTGAGTCCAGCGCCAAGGCTTTGGCCTGGGCTTCACGAATAGCGTCCAAATAGGTGATGCTCATCGCGATCAGGCGGAGACTTCAAATTGGCCATCCATCAGATGTGATGTTGCCAGCGGGTTCCATTTCTCGGCGGCCGCTTCCGGCAGAGGATCACGTTGGGCCTGCGCCACGGCTGCGTCCACTTCCTCCGCAAGCTGCCGGTGCCACTGGTCCAGCGTTGCTTGAGTGACCCACCCGCGCGTCAGCAAATCTGTTCGGGCGACATCCAGAGCATCGCGCCCAAAGGGAGCTTGCTTGAGCAGAGGATCAATGTAGCTGGCGTCGTCATGCTCGCCATGGCCGCAGAGGCGCAGCAGGCAACCAACCACGAGTTGGGGCCCGCCGCCGGAACGCGCTTCCTGCACGGCTTGGCCGATAGTGTCCAGGCATTTGGCCAGGTCTGTGCCGTCCACAGTCCAGCCGCGAATTCCATAACCGAGCGCCCGATCCACCAATGACTTGCAGGCGAACTGGCGCGATGTCGGCGTCGAATATGCGTATTGGTTGTCCGCGACCATCAACACCAAAGGCAATTTCTCGACTGCCGCTTGATTTAAAGCCTCGTGGGAAGCGCCGGTCGATGTGGCGCCGTCACCAATCACCGCTGCCCCCACCATGTCCCGCTGCCCTTTGTAACGCTTCGCCATCAGGGCGCCGTTCACGACGGAAATCATTGCGCCCAGATGGCTGATCATCGGCAGATAGCCATCCTTGGGACGGCCACGATGCACGTTGCCGTCGCGGCTGCGCATTGGCCCTAATGGGGAGCCGAGGCAGGTGCGCACCGCTTCCAGGGGAGTTTCGCCAAAAGCCAACCGCCCGGCGCCGTCGCGAATCAACGGAGCGTAAACATCCCCTTTGCGCAGGTGAATGCCGAGGCTGACGCTGAGCGCTTCCTGGCCTTTGCCAAGATAAACGCCCCCGCCAGGAATTTTTCCGGCGCGGTACAAACTGGCCAACTTTTCATCGAGAGTGCGGGCCAGCAGCATGTATCGAAAGGCGCGTAAATGCAGATCGCGGCCGTCGCTGCCTCCCTGGCTAACTACGCTTTCGAGCATCGCCATCGATTATCGGCAGAATGGGTGCTGGCGCAATGTTCTTTCCAGCTTCAGGTGAGAGCCAGCGCTCAATTTAACTCAAAAAAGAGCAGATATATTCGCAAATCCCGCTAGTTACCTCGATGTCGAAACCGGAATTAGCAGGAACGTCAAAGAATGACCCTGCTGCATAATGCTTGGTTTCGTTTTGGCCGTCGAGTTTCACGGTGCAAGCTCCGGCGACGATCTCCATCCGTTCGGCGGCCTGGGTGCCGAAGTGAAACTTGCCCGGGTAAATAAGCCCCAGAGTCTTCTTGCTGCCGTCCGCAAGGAGAATGGTATGGCTGACGACTTTGCCGTCAAAATAGACGTTAGCCTTGGCGACTGCGGTGACACCTTGGAACTGTTGCGGGATCGCTGACATAAGCGGGGGAAGTCTCTGAACCAGCGGCCAAAAGTCCAATCAAAAGGTGGCCGCCCTTTCGCTAGTCGCGTTTTTAAGGCATAACGAGGGGGGAGGGGTATGCAGACGAAGAATCCACACATCGTTGTTCTGGGCGGAGGTTTCGGCGGTTTGGCGTTTTGTCAGGCTTTATGCCGCAATTCTGCGCGCGTGACAGTCGTGGATCGGCAGAACCATCATCTTTTTCAACCGCTCCTCTACCAGGTCGCAACAGCTGGGCTCTCAGCGCCCGAAATTGCGCAACCGATTCGCGCGATCGTTTCTGACCACCCCAATGTGACGGTGCGATTGGATGAAGTTTTGGACATCCGACTGGCAACACGGGAAGTCGTATGCCGGGATGGAACGCTTTCATACGACTACCTCGTGATCGGGCTTGGTGGGATTACGACGTACTTCGGGCGTCCGGAATGGGCGCAATTTGCGCCGGGGCTCAAGTCGCTCAATGATGCGTTGAAGATTCGACAGAAGATTCTGCTCGCGTTCGAGAAGGCCGAGACCGAAACGGATCCCGTGAAGCGGCAGAAGCTTATGACCATCGTCGTGGTCGGCGGAGGGCCAACTGGCGTTGAGTTGGCCGGGGCTTTCGCGGAATTGGCGCGCCATGTTTTACGAGCGGATTTCCGGAAGATCGATCCTGCCCACACGCGAATCATTCTCATTGAAGCGAGCCCGGTCGTCCTTTCGCACCTGCCGCATGACCTTGCGCATAGCGCGCAACGCCAACTCGAGGCGCTCGGCGTCGAAGTGCGGAATTCGACGCGAGTGACCGCCATGAGCGATGGCGTTGTGGAAACGACCTCGGGGCGGATTGAGGCTGAAAATGTGGTTTGGGCCGCGGGCGTTGGCGCTAACCCCTTAACCAAGCAGTTGGGTGTTCCGTTGGATCGTGCTGGGCGGATCATAGTTAATGCGGATTTAAGTCTTCCTGGTTACCCGGAGGTTTTCGCGATCGGCGACAACGCGCATGTTAAACGCGAAAATGGTGAGCTGGTGCCCGGTGTTTCACCCGCCGCGATGCAGATGGGCAAACATGTCGCTCAGATCGTGGAGCAGGAGTCGGATGCGCCTGCGGATCGGATTCCCGCACGGCCAGCGTTCAGTTACTGGGACAAAGGCACGATGGCCACGATCGGCCGAAGAGCGGCGGTCGCGAAGATTAAGGATCTGGAGTTTTCAGGCATGCTGGCGTGGCTCGCCTGGTTGTTTGTGCACCTGCTCTTCCTGATCGGCTTCCGCAACAAAGTGGCGGTGCTGCTGCAGTGGGCCTATTCGTATTTCGCATACAAACGGGGAGCCCGCATCATCACGGGCTTATCCGAGGACGTGTCGGCGCGCCAGCCAGCGCCTGCTTACAAGCCTTAAACTCAGGCGCCGAGGAGCTGCGTGATCGGTTTGCCGAGCCCGTCACGTGTGACGTAAAACGGGCGCTGCTCCACTTCATACGCGTGCTTCGGTGAGATGCCCATCGCCTGGTAAATGGTGGCGTGGAGATCTTCGATGACGACACGGTCTTTGATGGTCTTGCAGGGGCGCTCGTCGGCTGTGACGCCGTGGAGATAGCCTTTCTTGACCCCGCCGCCGACCATGAGCACCGATCCCGCATCAGTGAAATGGCGGTGCATGCCGTAGAACTTCATGTCATTGATGACGTCCGGCACTTCGACCTGGTCTTTGACTTTGTTGTCAGGCTTGCCTTCGGTGAGCATGTCGCGGCTGAACTCGCTCGCGAGGACAATGAGCGTGCGATTGAGCAACCCGCGGGATTCGAGGTCGAGGATGAGCTGCGCGATCGGAGCGTCGATCTGCGTCTTCAACTCACGAAGGCGAGTGTGGCCGTTCTCATGCGTATCCCAATGCAGGAAGGGAACGTATTCGGTGGTGACTTCAATAAACCGCGCGCCGACCTCAGTCAGGCGGCGCGCGAGCAGGCAGCCGAGACCGAATCGGCCCGTGTTGTATTTGTCGTAGGACTCCTTCGGTTCGAGCGATAGATCGAAAGCTTTGGCGGCGTCGGAGCTGAGCAGCAAGTGCGCTTTATCCATCGAGCGCAGAAGCGATTCCTTTTGGTAATCGCTGCCGTGCTGGCCAATAGGGCTGGCTGCCAGGAGCTTCTTGTAAAATCTATTCCGATGCTCAAATCGCGAAGGGCTCATGCCTGCAGGCGGGCGCACGGCTTGCACAGCCTCCTCCGGGTTCGAGATGATGAATGGGCCGTGCTCGCTGCCCAGGAATCCAGCAGTATGAAAGGCTTTTAGCTCCTCGCCTTCGCCTAGATCGAAGCGCTGACCGATATCGATGAAAGCGGGCAGGGCAGGGTTCAGCGGTCCGAGGGTGCGCGCGATGACAGAGCCGATGTGAGGGGCGGCCACCGTTTGCGGAGGAGCGTAGCCGGTGTGCCATTGGTATTGATGACGAGAGTGCAGGATGAAACCGAGATCGCCAGCGGTGTAGCTGCGTATCAATGAGGCGCGATCCATCACCTTGGCGATATTTTCCAGGCCTGCGGAGATCTTGATGTTATCGACCGATGTGTCGATCGCAGGGAACGTGCTTAGGACACGCGCCGGATCCAAACCTTTTTCATAGGGTGTGTAGAGCTTTGGATCGAACGTCTCGGTTGAAGCCATCCCGCCCCCCATCCAAAGAATGATGACGGTGTCCGCAGTGGCTTTTGGCGCGACAGCTTCCGCGGCGAACAATGGCCGAGGGGCGCCGGCGGCCAAAGCAGACAAGGTGGCGGCGCTGGCAGTTTTTAAAAAATCGCGGCGGCTTTGGGTCGAGAACATATAAAGTGTCTCCTCAATAGATTAACTGGAATTCGGGCAACATGGAAACTGCCCACAGGACGTCCTCCAGTTGGGCTCGCGTCAGGGTGTTGCCGAAGCTTTGCTTCACCAACGCCAACTCGGGCTGGCTTGGGCGGCGTTGCAGAGCGCTTGTGTAGATCTGGTTTACAAGCGATTCCGTGGAATCGTCACCGCGCTGAAGCAGACGGTCAGCAGCGCGTTGAAAGTGCCGCGCCAGGGTTTCACCATTTGTGAGTTCCAGTCCTTGCAGCGTCGTGGCCACGGATGAGCGGACGCTCACAACCTGTTCCCGATTGGGTCTTCCGAGAGCGACCATCAGCGGGTTGTTCTCGACCAGAGCAGCGCGAACCTCTCCGTAGAGGGAAGCGTTGCTGAGGGCGATTTCGAACTTTTCGGCCAAGTTCCATGGAGCGAGTTTGGCATCGCCCAACTCGACTGCGAGCGACCATTTCTCAGACGAAAACTCGGGATCCTGCCACGCGTGCTCGCGCTTCATGGAGACCCGCCAGGTATGGTCGGTGGCGAAGTCGTGGACATGCTCGATGATGAGCCCGCGCCGCGCTTGTTGTGAGCGAAGGCGGATGTGAGCGATCAACCCAGCGGGGTTGGCTTGGTCCTGGTCGGGTTTATCGGGAGCCGCTGGGTCGTTGATGGCCCGGATGGCGATAACGTTGGTGCCTTCCTTGATGTGCGAAAGAAGATCAATAACATCCAGCTTGGAAAAATCCTTGCCGCTGCCGACCTCCTTTCCATTCAGGTAAACGGTGTGTTTGTTGTCAGCGGCTACAAAGGCGTGGGCCTCTGAGGGAATGCGCGTGATGACGAAAGTTTTCCGGAAATAGTTGGTTGAGGCGGGAGCCTTGGTCTGCGCATTTGGCTCTGCCCAAATCCATTTCGCAAGAACACCAGAGTCGAGTGTGGCGCTTGGCTTTCGGTCCGCGGCGCGGAGGTTAATTTGAGCGTTGGGCAGGTTCTGGCCAAGGCCGGTGACCGTGGCGAGCGCATCAATGTATTGCTCGGCCGACATCCGGCGAACAAGCGGGCCGTGAAAGACGAAATCTTTTTGCGCCTGCTCGGTTTCACCAACAGCGGGCCGTTGGTAAGCCTCCGACGTGAGGATCCGCGCAATCAAATGGCGCAGGTCATATCCGTGCTCCTGGAAATCAGCGGCCAGCCAATCGAGAAGATCCTGATTCCAGGCGGGCTGCTCCATGTCATCGAGAGGCTCGACCAAGCCGCGGCCAAGGAACCGGGCCCAGAACCGATTCACGATCGTCCGGGTAAGGCGCGCGTTTTTGTCGCTGATGATGATTTGCTCGAGCTGTTTGAGGCGCTCCGGGCGGGGCGCTTTCCCATCAATCGTTCCAAGCTCCGAATAGAGGAACTTGGTCGGGGCGCTTTTCCCGAGAGGTCGATCGCACTGGACCATCTCAAGTTGCCCTTCCGCGTAAACACTCGCGAAACCGTATGCGTCCGCGAGGCTCCAATCGTTGATGAAGCTATCATGGCAACTGGCGCACTTGAGGTTCACGCCCATGAAGACCTGGGAGATATTTTGCGCCGCTTGCATCTCCGGTGTTTGGCTGGCGTTCACAACGCCGCGCCAGACAATGCCTTTGGCAAAACCTTCAGAAGCGGGCGTTGGAGGGTTCACCAACTGCGCGACGAAGGTCTTGAAGGGCATGTTGGTGGAGAGGGCGGAAAACAGCCATTCTGTAATCTGCTTGCGGCCACCATCGATGTACCCTGTGCCCTTGTAATCGTTGCGGAGGAGGTCATTCCAAAAGGTAAGCCAGTGCTCGGCGTAGCGGCGGTTGTCGCCGAGGAGTTCCTGGACGAGCGCAGCGCGTTTGTTTGAGCGGCGATCACGGAGGAAATCCTCTGTTTCTTCGGGCGTTGGAAGGACTCCCAACACGTCCAGGTAAACGCGCCGGACGAAAGCACGATCATCCACCCGCTTCGCAGGGGGTACATTGTGCGTTTGGTAATAGGCCGCCAGAAACGCGTCCACGGGATGCGCGGCTTTTATCGCTGTGGGAATAGCTGGCTTGCGGGGGAAAAGATTGAGCGGGGCTGGTTTGGCGAAAGTAATGTTGTTGTCCCAGGCGACACCCTGATCGATCCAGGCTCGGAGGAGGCCAACTTGCTCTGCGGAAAGTTTGGAGCCTTTGATTGGCATGACGTTTTCGGGATCGACTGCCGCAACGAGTTCGATCAGGTAACTTTCAGCGCTTTTGCCAACGACCACTGCCGGACCGGAGTCACCGCCTTTAAGGAAGGTCTCGCGTGTGTCGAGAAGGAAGCCGCCTTTGTCTTTGCCGCGGCCATGGCACTTCGTGCAGCTCGCTTCCAGGATCGGCTTAATCTCTTTTGTGAAATCAACCCGATGGGATGCCGGGGGCGGAAGCGTTGCCGCCTGCTCCGGGGTGAGAGCGGCGGTGATGTTCAGAGCGAGGCAACAGCAGGCAGTGAGCAGGGCGATTCGCATAACGGGCTAGTGCGTAAGGGTAGCGCAGGAGCTTTGTGGGGGGAAGTCTCGTTCGAACTGGCGCGGGGCCAGTCCTTCAGAGAATCCAATAATGAGCGTCGTGACTCCGCTGCTAGGGATTGAGGTTGATGCAAACCAGCTTGCTCTCGGAGCGCAGATAAAGGTGTTTGTCGGAGAGCACGGGCGCGGCCCAGCACGGATATTCCAGTTCGGGGTGCTTGTGCTTGGAGATTTCCTCAAGTTTTTCGGGATTGGCTCGAACGAGGCCGAGGAGACCGCTTTCGCCAAGGACAATCAGCTTGCCGTCCGCCAGAATGGCTGAGCCTCGGCCGTAGGTCGGCGCGCCTGAGCCGTAGCGTTGCCAGCGTTCATCGCGCTCCCACGCAATTTTACCTGTTTTGAACTCAACGCATCGGAAGCGCGCGTCCGGCTCGTTGCGGCCGCTGAAGGCATAGACGTTGCCGTCGTGATAGATCGGGGTCGTCCAATGGATTTCGAGGGAAGTTCCGCGCCAGACGGGCGTGGCTGATTTGTTATCCGGGGCGACCTCGAGCAGGACGGAGCCGACGCGGTAATACGCCCCCGAGATGAGAACCTGGTTGCCGACGACTACAGGGTTGGCGGCGTTCACTGATTCTTCAACGCGCGCGCGAAACCAGTAGCTGAAGTTTACCTTCCCGTCGTTGGGATCCAGAGACACAAGGCCTTGGCGCATGAGACAGAAGATTTGGCGTTTGCCGTTGACGGTCCCCGCAACGGGTGAGGCGTAGCTGGCCTGTTTATCAGCAGCGTTCCATTCAATAATGGGCTCGCCCGGCCAGCCGATTTTCGGGAGTCCGTTCCAATTTTTCTCACCAACGCTTTCCCAAAGAGTTTTTCCTGTCGCCGCGTCGAATGCCACAACGCCGGAGTTTGGCTGGCCGCCGATCATCACGATCAGTTTATCGCCTTCAAGAATGGGCGTGCTGCCGACACCAAAGAAAGCTTCGGGCACAGTCCAATCCTTCTGGGTGTCGCGCTGCCAGATGAGCTTGCCGGTTTGCAGGTCTAGGCAGAGGAGTTTGCCTTCCGCTCCGAACGTATAACAACGGTTCGTTGTCAGAAGGGGAGTGCAACGGGGGCCGTTGTTATAGCCGTAAGGATCAATGAAATTGCTCGCGTAAGCATGACGCCAAATCGATTTGCCGGTCTTCGCCTCGAAAGATTCAACAATTTCCTCGTTTTGCACGCGGTGGTGGAGGATGAGTTTTCCGTCACGGATCGACGGCGCGCTGTAGCCGGTGCCGATGGATTTGGACCAAAGTGTCGGCGGACCTTGTGCCGGCCATTTGTCGAGGAGGTTGGTTTCGGTGGAAACGCCGTTTGCGGTCGGGCCAAGGAATTGGGGCCAGTCCGCGGCGCTCGCGAGATGGAGAGTCACCGCTAGGGCGAAGATGGTGCGGAGCAGGTTTGGCGCATTCATGGTTGTAACATCGTGGTGAGCCCGACAGTGGGAGAGTGGGGGAATATAGATTACGTGTCAACTGGGTATTCTGGCCCCAATGTCCGAGGCAGAGAAAAGCGAGAAGGTTGTTGCTGGATGGTCAAATAAGGAAAAGTGAGCTGCGCGGGAGTGTGGCAAAAGGTTGCGTGGAGGTGGCTGTCGTTTATTTTGGCGCGCGTTAAAACATGAAGATTCAGGATTTGCACATTGGGATGCGCGTGAAGCATCCAAGTTACGGTGAAGGAGTCGTGCGCAATATTTCGGAGCACACAGCGGATGTGTTCTTCGAGGATGGGAAGCGCATCGTTGAACCCGAAGCCGCTGGATTGGAGGCGGCAGAGACTCAGGCCGCGGTGACCGGCTTGCAAATGCCGTTGCAGACGATGGTGCGGCAGATCGTGGCGGCTACTGTGGCTGAATTGGGTTTGGAGAAGCCAAATACGCTTATAGATAAGCTGGCAGCTCGCTGGCACGGCGGGAAAATTGTGATGCACCCAGCGGATCCCTCGCTGCAGACGAAGGACGTTCCGGTCGAGGTGTTCTTCCACAAAATCGTGATGATGCGGAACAATTTTCGGACGCTGGAGCAGAAGATTAACGCGCACCCCACTTTGAACGATTCCGAAAAGGTGGAGCTGCAGCAATACATCACCCGCTGCTACGGGTCGATGACCACATTCAACCTGCTGTTCAGGGATCGGGAGGATTATTTCTCGGGATCGGGGAAGGAGTAGGATTTAACAGGAGGTTGCACAGGAAGCGGAGAGGAAGAGCGTTGATTGGATTCGGGGCGGCAGTAAGCTCCGGCACCACGATTTGAAACAAATTGCGCAATATCAGGATGGGCGTCTCGAACTCCAGGAGGCGCCAGTGCCCGCTCCACCTCCGGGCGGCGCTTTGATCCGGACGACTCACTCCGTCATCAGCATCGGCACGGAAAAGATGAAGGTGCAGCAGGCGAAAATGAACCA
>Ga0196963_10000601_pt1 | contig 30639 bp, 24 predicted proteins | sample S1_5metaG_FD_148600 | JGI IMG/M metagenome (GOLD analysis project Ga0196963, IMG submission 148600) | Soil microbial communities from Anza Borrego desert, Southern California, United States - S1_5 | ecosystem: Environmental > Terrestrial > Soil > Desert | place: USA: California | collected...
TGGGCCGATCAAGCGGGGTCGGCCCTGCCTGCTTTTTGGAACTGCCCGTGATCAGCTTGTGGAACTCACGCGCGGGACAGCCGTCGGATGACCACCGGGTGATCACATCCAGCTGGCACGCGGAATGCGAAGAGAGTGGGCGGCGGGGGAAACCCTGTTAATCGAGACGGGAACTTTGGGGCTTCCGCAACGCACCGACCGATACGACTCTATACTCCACTGATCTCTCTCTCCTCCAGCGGGGCGCTGTCTTTGATGGCGCCCTGCTTGTTTTTGCGGAACGTCTAGCGGGATTTGCACCGCGGGCGCGTCCCCTCGAGGCTCCAAGCACCCATGACCACCCAGCCTGTGCTCGTGACCGGCGCCGCCGGGTTCATCGGCTCTCACGTCGCCGCGGCCCTCCTGGCCCGCGGCCAGCGCGTCATCGGTGTGGATAACTTCGACCCCTTCTACGACCGCGCCGCCAAGGAACGCAACCTCTCGGAGCTCGGGTATCCCCTCTCTCCGAGACGGGCGGATTCCGCCTTCGAGTTCCACGAGCTGGACATCACGGACGCCACCGGCTTGGGCTCGCTCATGCAGCGCACCCGCCCCGAGGGCGTCATTCACCTGGCCGCGAAGGCCGGCGTGCGCCCCAGCATCCAGGACCCCGTCGGCTACTCCAAGGCCAACGTCCTCGCGACGAGCGTCATCCTCGAGGAGGCCCGCAAGGCCGAGTGCTCGCGGGTGGTGGTCGCGTCCTCGAGCTCGGTCTACGGCAACTCCCCCACCGCCCCCTTCAGCGAGACCCAGGACGTCAACCAGCCCATCAGCCCTTACGCGGCGACCAAGAAAGCCTGCGAGCTGATCGGCTACACGCATTGGCACCTCACGAAGCAGCCGGTCGCCATGCTGCGGTTCTTCACCGTCTTCGGACCACGCCAGCGCCCGGACCTCGCGATCAACCTGTTCATGCGCAAGATCTGCGCGGGTGACACGGTGCAGCTCTTCGGGGACGGCACCAGCCGCGACTACACCTTCATCGATGACATCGTCAGCGGCGTGCTCGCGTCGTATGACCGCATCCCGCAGTATGGCTACCGCGTGTGGAACCTCGGCGGCAACCACCCGATCGGCCTCGATGAGATGGTGAACACCATTGCGAAGGTCGTCGGCCAACCCGCGAAGATCGAGCGCGGCCCCATGCGCCCCGGCGACGTGCAGCGCACTTGGGCCGACCTCACCCGCGCCACCGCCGAGCTCGACTATCAACCAAAAACCCCCTTCGAGGAGGGGGTTGGTCGCCAGTGGGCGTGGATGAAGAGCGTGCGGGCCTAGTCCTGGTCCTGCTCCTCACGGGCCTGCTTGTTCATCGCGTCGATGAGGCCCTGCGTCTTGTCGGCCTGCATCTGCGGCTGACCCTTCACCTTGCGGTTGAACCGCTGGGTGATCGTCACCGCCAGGCGCGGCTGCTTGCCATTGCCCGCCGCGGGCTGCTGCCCGCCCGATGATCCACCAGCGCCGCCCGACCCACCGGGCGCGGGCTGCCCGCCGCTGACCGGCTTGGTGGAGGGGCGGATGCCCAGGAACCCGGTCACCTTGCGGTTGGTGGTCGGCTTCAGCTGCTGATTGATGCGCGGCTGGGTGGTGATGGCGCCGTTCCCGCCAGAGCTCCCGCCCGAGCCCCCCGAGCCCGAGGACCCGCCGCCCGTGGGCGGGGGCTGCGGCTGAGGCTGGGGCTGAGGCGCGGGAGCCACGTAGTTCGGCAGCCGGCCGTTCTTGAGGTTCTGGATGTAGGGGTCGCTGGCGACGATGGCCGCGGGCAGCGAGGTCTCCCAGCTGCGGGCGATGTTCACGTTCCGCGGCGCGTCCATGTCCACGAAGAGGATCGGCACGTAGCCCCAGGACGCGAAGCGGCGCACGTCCGCCTCGATCAGCGCGGGCGACGCCTCGAGCCCGAAGTACTGCCGCTGGAGGTGGTAGTGCAGCGAGGCCCAGTGCTCGTGCCCGGGCACGATGAAGTCCGCCAGCACGTGCGGGCCCTTGATCGCGTACATGTCGGCCACGCTCGCGGGGCGGCCATAGTCCGCGGCCACGCCCTCCAGGTAGCTGGCGGCGACCAGGTTCATCACGTCGCTCATCCACGGCTCGGTCACGAAGGACACGCCGGGGAAGCGGGCCTGCATGTCCTGGAGCCAGGGGATGGACTTCCACACCGGGCAGCGGCGGTGGCCGAAGGTGTCCAGGCCCACGACGCGGGCGCCGGTGTCATAGATGGCCTGCATTTCACGGAGCTGGATGGCCGCGAGCTCGGGGTTATCAGGGTCAAAGAGGATGGCCTCGTTGGTGTCCCACTGGCGGCAGATCTCGAGGGCACGCCCCCACCACACGCCAACCTCGCGCCCATCCGTAGCCAGACGCGCCAGGCCGATGCTGGGGTCGAAGATGGTGGAGAGCTTCGGATGGTTGCGCAGCGGGCTGGCCACGAGGTAGGGGTAGTTGAGGTGCTTGTTGTTGCGGTACCAGCCCGAGAGGCCCCAGATCATGCGGCTCTTGTAGTCAAAGCGGCCGAAGGACTCGACGGCCGGGCCCCAGCCGCGGAGGTCGGGGCGGATGTCGTTGCGGTAGGCGTAGATGTTGGTATCGGAGTGGTTGCTGCCCTCGGAGGCGCTCATGCCCAGCACGGGCGAGGTGCGGCGCATGTACTTGACGCCGCCGTAGAGGCTGCGGAAGTAGTTGCGGTAGGGCATGAGCGTGGTGACCCAGTTCTGCACGTCGCGGGTCATGCGCACGGAGACCACGTAGGTCAGCGTCTCGCCGGGGGGGATGATGCAGGGGTGGTTCTGGCGGGTGTAGACCGTCTCGCCGCCCAGGTTGCACAGGTTCATCCACACCAGCCAGCCCTTGCCGGCGGGGCCCTCGGCGAAGGAGCTGCCGGGGCTGGCGATGCCCACGGTCACGTCGTGCTTGTACTGCATCAGCGGGTACTGGATCGACACGCCGAACGCCACGTTCTGGTTCTTGATCACCATCACCGGCGAGTAGGTCGCGTCGGGGTACTGCGCGCCGAACGACGCCATCGCGGGGGCGTCGCGGTTGATCTTGACCATCTTCGCGGCCTTACGCCCGTCGAGGTACTCGATCTCGTGCCCGAGGTTGTAGATGCCCGTCGAGATCGTGCCCGCGCGCTGCGGCTGCTGTGAGGTGTTCGTCAGCTTGATCAGCACGTCGGCGCCGGTCGGCTGGGTCTGCAGCGTCAGCTCATGGGTGACGCCCGGGCCCGAGTCGCGCACCATCTTGAAGCCCTGGCGGGCGATCAGGTAGGCGCCCGTCGCGGCATCGCGCATCTCCAGCTGTCCTTCCACCAGCCGGCAGTTCACCTGGGCCGGCCCAGTCTCCAGCGCGGGGAGCTGGTGGGCCTGGGAGATGGCGGCCGCGATCGCCGCGGCCGCTGCACTGATCGCTTGCAAGAGCTTCATGGCACCTTCCTGCTCGGGGCGCAATGTGCCCCGGCCATCGACTATCGTCGCACCTGTTCTTCCGCTGAACGGATGAACCCATCCTTCCCAATGTGACGTGATTCTGGGGCCTGTGCACGCGTTCTACTCGCGCGGCGCGTCACCAACGCCGCTGGTTAGCGCAGGCCGCACGCCCGGAGCGTGTCCTCTGAAATTCTGGTGAGGCAGGTGGCCGCGACAAAGAGGGAATCGCTCAGGCGACCTCGCCGTACTCGGCGTATTCCGGCTCGCGCTGCTCCAGCGGCATGCCCGTGCTTCGACCCGCCACGAGACGCGCCAACAGCCGGAGCATCAGCCACGCCATGAACACGCCGCACACCGTGCGGAACATGTACAGCCCCAGCTCGCCGCGGGGGATCGCGATGAGATCGCCCAGCGCACCGCCCACCGGGATGATGGCGATCGGGTGCCCAGGCTGGAGCTCCACGGCTTTGTCCAGGATGTGCATGATCACGCCCAGCACGATGGCGTAGAAGGGCAGCGCCAGCCACGGGTTGTCGTTCCAGATGTGCCCGATCAGGCCCGGGCCCACGGTGAAGCCGTCGGCCTTGCCCTCGTTGAGACCCACCTCGGGCACCATCGACAGGCCCAGGGCCACCGGCTTGTCCTCGTACCACACGCGCGGGATGGGGTTGGTCGCGAAGTACCGGAACGAGTGCAGCGTGTCGTAGGGGAAGGAGTTGGGGCGCGACTCGATCAGCCACATGCTGATGGCGGCCGCGTACTGCCCCGACAGCAGGTCGATGACGCCGGCCTTGAGGTCGGCGTTGAGCATGCGCGAGTTGAGCTCCGACTGGCTGAGCTGCTTGTTCTCGCTGGAGCGGGAGGCGGTGAACGCCGCCACCACCACCAGCCCGCACCCGGCTACCAGGCCCAGGGGGATGATCGAGCGCCGCAGCGGCACGTAGCGGAAGTAGCCGTGGAACGCCCCCCACATGCAGCCGATGACCACGCTGAGCAGGTCGCGCCGGCCGAAGGCCTTGTTGGTCGCGACGACGAACGCGGCGCCGATGACGATGATCGCCGCCATGGCGTAGAGCGGGTTCATCAGCTTGCGGGCCCACACCCAGCACACCAGCCCGCTGCCCGCGGCCGCGAACGCTGTCGCGATGATGCCGGCCATGGCGCCGAACACGGGGATGTACACAAGCAGGAACCGCGAGATCGCGCCGAATACCACCAGCACGAACGCCATCCCGATCATCGCCCCGTCGGTGGGGATGGGCAGCTTGGTCTGCAAGCGCTGCGGCAGCCGGAACGCGAACCAGCCGCGCTTGTACACCTCGTTGAAGAGCAGGATGAACAGGATGAGGACGACGGTGTACTTGAGCCCGGTGGAGTCCGGGTCGCCGACGGGCGTCTCCCAGTAGTCCTCCAAAGAGAACGACAGGGCGGCGCTGACGATCTGGAAGATGAAGACGCCGAAGAAGAAGAAGTTGCGGGCCGACATCATCGGCACCGTGCCGCGCTTGGCCTGCACGATCACCATCGCCAGCAGTCCGATGGCGAGCAGCACGTGAATGAAAGCGAGCATGGACTCCATCGCGTCTCCGTGGGGCCGTGGTGCAGTGTGCAGTCTCTATCGGCCCGCGGCGGCCAATGGAACGCCCGGGCTGTGCAAACCCGGGTGAGAACCCTGTTACGGTAGACGGAGGGGGTGTGTGCGGGCGTGACCGGGGTGGTTCTGGGACTTAGGGGAGAAGACCCCCTGCACCACCGCCGATAGGAGGGTGGACCTCTCAGTTCAGTGTATGATTGGGAAGAGGTGCCGATGACCAGCCGGACCATGCAGCCGCCGACGAACACGCCTGAACTGGTGCGCAAGCACTTGGAAGCGTCCAAGAAGTTCCTCGAGGAGACGCTCAGGACGCCGGGTGCCGCGCGTGCTCACCTCATCAAGCTGGGCATCGTTGATGAGAAGGGCCGGCTGACGAAGGAATACTCGGACAAGTAACGCGTGTACGACGTGCTCCCTTCGTTCATCCTTGGCTTCCACGGGTGCGATCGCACCGTGGCCGAGCAGGTGTTCGCCGGCGCCGCATCACTCAAGCCGAGCGTCAACGACTTCGACTGGCTGGGTCACGGCGTTTACTTCTGGGAGAACAACCCGGCGCGGGCGATGGAGTACGCCGCACACCTCTCGGCCCACCCCCGCAAGGTCGGCCCGCGGATCAAGGATCCTGCGGTCGTCGGCGCGGTGATCGACCTGGGCCGCTGCCTCAACCTCCTCGATCACACCATGATCGAGCTCGTCAGGATGGGGTACACCCGACTCTCCAAGTTGTCGGAGCAGGCCAACGTCCCGCTCCCGCAGAACGTTGGCGGGTCCGACCTCCTCCGCAGGTATCTGGATTGTGCTGTGGTTGAGGAGGTCCACTCAACGCCTGGTGTTGAGCCTTTCGACACCGTCCGCGGCGTCTTCGTCGAGGGCGCCCCCATCTACCCCGGCGCCGGCTTCCACGAGAAGAGCCACATCCAGGTGTGCGTGCGCGAGGCCTCGTGCATCAAGGGGTACTTCCGCGTAATGCCCGAGGCGCTCCCGCACTCCTGATGATCACGCGAGATCAAACAGCAGGAACTCCGCGTCACGGTCCGCCTGGATCGTGAGCCTGGGCTCCTCCGACACCGCGGCCCCATCGCCCGCGCTCAGGGTCTGGCCGTTCACCGTCACCTGCCCACGGGCGATCTGGAGCCAGGCGTGCCGGCCGGGGGAGAGGGAGTGCGTGACCTGCTTCCCGCCACCCAGCAGCGACGCGTACAGGTTCACATCCTGGTGGATCTTGATTGCCCCGTCCTTGGGCTCCCGCGCGGCCACCAGCCGCAGCTGATCGCGCCGCGACGCCTCGGTGAAGTGCGCCTCGTCGTACCGCGGCTCCAGGTTCCGAGCCTCGGGCTTGAGCCATATCTGAAGCAGGTGGACCGGCTCGGTCTTGCTGGGGTTGTACTCGCTGTGCTCGATGCCGCTGCCGGCCGTCATGTGCTGCACATCGCCGGGCTTGATGGTGGACGCGCCGCCGGTGGTGTCCTTGTGGGCCAGGGCCCCGCTCAGGATGTACGTGATGATCTCCATGTTGTCGTGCGGGTGCTGCGGGAAGCCCATGCCGGGGGCAACGACGTCCTCGTTGATCACGCGGAGGCTGCGGAAGCTCATGTGGTTGGGGTCGTAGTAGTGGCCGAAGCTGAAGGTGTGGTAGGTGTCAAGCCAGCCGTGGTTGAAGTGGCCGCGATCGGATGACTTTCGGACAGAGATCATGCGAGGCTCCTTTCGTGGAACACGCGCCCGCCGGTCTCCCGGACGGGGCGCGCGAGGAGAGAAGGTCAGACGCGGTGCGGCGCCGCGTCACGCTTGCCGAAGAACAGGGCCTGCACCGAGTACTTGCCGGGGCCGGTGAACACGAGGGCCAAGGCCATCACCATGAGGTGAAACGGCAGCTCGCTCCCGTTCACCGTCTCGGTCTTGATGAACGAGAACTGGTGGGCCATGCCCCACGCCACCAGCATGGTGAACGCGAAGGGGATGCTGGCCAGGCGCGTGAACAGGCCGATGGCGATCAGGATGCCGCCGCCGAACTCCGCCAGCGCCGCCATGTACGCCGACACGCCCGGCATTGGGACGTTCATGCTGCCCAGGAACTTGGTGAAGCCCTCCATGCCCTTGCCGCCGAAGGCGCTGAAGAGCTTCTGCCCGCCGTGGAACACGCCGGAAATGCCCAGGGCCACTCGGAGCAGCAGCAGGCCGAGGTCGGGCTGGTGGAGGAAACGCAGGGCGGCGGGGGTGTGGGCTTCCATCGTCAATCTCCTTGTGGGTGCTTGTTGCAACAGGTTTCGGGCGGTGGGTCGGTCTCTCATCTGCCCGGCAGACCGACGAGGCCTGCCGTCATGTCGCTCGTTCACTGTGACGCGTTCTCGCCCGCGCTGCCGCGGACCTTCTCCAGCAGGCGGCTGAGTTCCTGCACCTCGGCCTTGGTGAGCCCCGCGAACTGCCGCTTGTGCAGCTGCCGGATCGGCTCATCCAGCCGGGCCAGCAGGGCCAGCCCTTTCTCGGTGATCTTGATGAGCACCACGCGCCGGTCCTCGGGCACGCGGCAGCGGGTCGCCCACCCTTCCTTCTCGAGCCGATCAACAATCCGCGTCACATCCGGCACACGGGTCACCATGTCGCGCCCGATCTCGCTGCACGCCCGACCGGCCTGCCCGCTGCCGCGGAGGATGCGGAGGGCGTTGTACGTGGCCTCGGAGAGGCCGTGCTCCTTGAACATCCGCTCGACGGGCTCGGCCAGCACCGACAGGGTGCGGAGCAGGTTGAGCCAGGCCTCCTGCTCGGGCAGGTCAAAGGGCCGCTTCTTGTTGATCTCCGCCGCCAGGCCGCGGACGGGGGCGTCGAGTTGTGGGTTGCGGGGGGGCATATCTGTTGGTCTGATAGTTGTTGTCACAATAGTCGGCACTGTGGGCTTCGTCAAGCCGGCACCGTCGGATTCGCGGGGCACCGCCCTTGTGCAGCCATGCCGCCTTACCGGCCGGAGCCCCAGACGCCGCAAGCCGTTACACGCGTGCCCCCCGCGCCGTCACCGCCCGCCCGAGGACCCGCCCCCAGCGGCTAAACTTCCACCCCGCTAACCGGAGGCCCCCTTGCCCTTCACGCTCAAGCCCGACGATGTGATCAATGTCGACTCCGACGCCCCTTCCTACCTGAAGGAGCACGTGGACACCGGCGACCGCTGGGTGCTCAACTTCGGCCCCCAGCACCCCGCCACCCACACCACCCTCCGCCTGGTGCTCGAGCTCGACGGCGAGCGCGTCGCCCGCTGCACGCCCCACATCGGCTACCTGCACTCGGGCTTCGAGAAGCTCGGCGAGGTGCTCGACTACAACCAGTACGTCACCATCGTCTCGCGGATGGACTACCTCAGCCCAATCGCCAACGACATCTGCTGGCACCACTGCGTCGAGAAGCTCTTCGGGATCGACCTGACGCCCCGCTGCAAGGTCGTCCGCACGATCATGGCGGAGATCGCCCGCATCCAGAACCACCTGCTGTGCGTGGGGGCCGCGGGCCTGGACCTCAACGCGTTCACGGGCTTCATCTACGCCTTCAACGTCCGCGAGAAGATCTACGACATCTGCGACTTCATCAGCGGCCAGCGCTTCCACGCCGACTGGACCCGCGTGGGCGGGGCCATGATGGACCTGCCCGACGAGGAGATGTTCAAGACCCTCGTCAAGAAGCTGATTCGCGAGGAGGTGCCCAACGCTCTCAAGGACCTGGAGGGGCTCCTCAACCGCAACCGCATCTTCATGGACCGCACGCAGGGCATCGGCGTGATGACCCACGACGAGGCCATCGCCTGGAGCCTCACCGGCCCCAACGCCCGCGCCAGCGGCGTGAAGCGCGACATCCGCAAGGACGAGCCCTACCTCTGCTACGCCGACAACTGGGACGGAGCGGGCGCCGAGGCCGTGAAGTTCCAGGTGCCCATCGCCACCGAGGGCGACACCTACGCGCGGTACTTCGTCCGCATCGAGGAGATGAAGCAGAGCCTGAAGATCATCGAGCAGCTGATCGACAAGATCCCCGGCGGCCCCATGGACACCTTCGCGGACAGCAAGGTGGTCAAGCCCAACAAGAAGGACGTCTACGGCTCCATCGAAGGCCTCATCCAGCACTTCGAGCTCATCATGACCAACCGCGGCTGGAAGGCCCCCATCGGCGAGGTCTACGGGTGCAACGAGACGGCCAACGGCGAGCTGGGCTACTACATCGTCGCCGACGGCACCCCCCGCAGCTGGCGGGTGAGGACAAGGCCGCCAAGCTTCATCAACTTCCAGGTCGTCAGCAAGATGCTCGAGGGGCACCTGCTCAGCGACACGGTGGCGGTGGTGGGCTCGCTGAACATCGTCGCGGCGGAGCTGGACCGGTAGGGGCCTTCCTCTCCGACCTATAGGTCCTATGAGTCCTATAGGTCCTATTCCGAGCCCTAGCGCCCCCGCTGCTTCCTTCTCCACTCGCGCTCCGCCTGCACCGCCGCGGCGGCCTGGGCGATCGACTCCTCGATCGTGCCGTTCACCAGGAACACGTTGTACACGCCGCAGTCGCGGGCCACGGCGATCTCCTGGCGGGCCGCCTCGAACCGGCGTTGGATGGCGCTCTCGTCCTCGCGCTTGCGTGAGCGCAGGCGCGCCAGCAGCTCCGCCTCGCTGGGCGGCAGCACGAACACGCCGAACGCGTCCTTCACCTGCGACTTCACCTGGATCGCCCCCTGCACGTCGATCTCGAGGATCACCAGCCGCCCGCGCTTGAGCTGCTCCAGCACCCACGCCTTGGGCGTGCCGTACTTCTTGCCGTACACGCCCGCGGTCTCGAGGAACTCGCCCGCCGCCTTCATCCGCTCGAACTCCTCGTCGCTCACGAAGTGGTAATCGACTCCCTCCACGTCCGCCGGCGTCTTGGCCCGCGTCGTCGCCGACACCGAGAACACCGAGTCGGCGATCGAGCGCTCGACGCCGCGGGTAATCGTGGTCTTGCCCACGCCGCTGGGGCCGCTGATGATCAGCAGCATGCCGTCGTCGGTATCGGTGGGAAGGCGGTGGTCGGGCGGGTGCATGGTCGGCAAGGGTATGTGGGGGCACGACCGCCAGAGCACGGCCGTGGCACTCAGAGGATCATCCGCTCCAGCACCGCCATGCGCACCAGCACCCCGTTGGTCACCTGCCGCAGGATCACCGAGCGCGGCCCATCGGCGACCTCGGCGTCCAGCTCGATGCCCCGGTTGATCGGCCCCGGGTGCATCACCACCGAGCCCTTCTTCATCCTCGCCGCCCGCTCGCCCGTCAGCGCGAACAGCTCGCGGAACTCGCGCACGCTGGCAATGGGCGACGACTTCGGCGCCTCCACCCCCGCCGGAGGCTTCCCGTCGCCGTAGCGCTCGAACTGGATCCGCAGCATGATCACCGCGTCGACGCTCGCCAGCAGCGGGTCGAGCTCGGCGCTCACCTGCGCCCCCAGCCCCGTCAGCGAGCGCGGCGCCATCGCCGGCGGGCCGACGCACACCACCTCGGCCCCCAGCGTCACCATGCCCGCGATATCCGACCGCGCCACGCGCGATGCGCCCACATCACCGACGATCGCGACCTTCAGCCCGCGCAGGTCAAAGTCGGCCAGCCGGCCGTGCGCCTCCGCCAGCGTGTAGATGTCCAGCAGCCCCTGCGTCGGGTGCTCGTGCCGCCCGTCGCCGGCGTTGAGCACCGGGCACGCGACGCTCCGCGCGATCATGCTGGCCGCCCCGCTCTGGCGGGCCCGCACCACCAGGGCCGCGACGCCCATCGCCTCCACGTTCCGCGCGGTGTCGATCAGCGTCTCGCCCTTGCTGACGCTCGAGTTGCCCCCCAGCAGGTCAACGACCTCCGCCCCCAGCCGCTTCGCCGCCACGCTGAAGCTCGTCCGCGTCCGCGTCGAATCCTCGAAGAACAGGTTGGCGATGATCCGGCCCGCGAGCGTGGACTCGGGCTTGCGCGAGGCCATCTCACGCGTCGCAACGAGCAGCCCGCGGAGCTCCGGCGCGGGCATCCCTTGCAGGCCCAGAAGGCCGCGGGTGGCGGTGGTGGTAGGCATCGGGGGCGATGGTAACAGCCCGCACGAATAGAGGCTCATTAGGGGGGTGGGGGTTGAGCCTCTATTCGCGCAGTGTCAACCCTGCACGTTCATACGAGCCCGGAACGAAGTGACGGGTTCTCGCGCGGACCCTGCGCGCAGGGCAGCACTGCCCGCTCACTGCGTGGGCGGACGCCGCGCGAAGACGCGTCGGGGCTCGTTCCCAACGGCTGTCGTGATCCCCGCGCGAAGGTCGAACATCGAATCGCCGCGACGTCAATCCGTGTGCTTCTCGCTCGCCACCCCGTCCGTCACTTCCATCTTCGGGCGCACACGCACAGTCAGCGGCTCCTGCGGCGTCACAACCGGCTCGGCCCTGGCCAGCAGCCCGCGGTCGTACTCCTCCCGCTGCGCGGGGGTCCACACCGTGGAGTACTTGAACTGCTCCACCCGCTCCATGTCGGGCACGAAGTAGACCGGCGGCGCCTCGTCAAAGCCCGGGTCCCACGCCCGCGCGTGCAGGGCCCGCCAGGGCTCGAAGCCGCCCTGCAGCCGCACGGTGAACTTCTGGTAGATGGGCTTGCCGTCAGGCCCGGCGCCCAGCTCCGGCACCGGCCGCAGCACATCAACGATGCCGCTGTTGAACCGCAGTTGCACCCGCGTCACGTGGAAGATCGGCAGCGTGCCCTCCTCCACCACCTCGGGCGTCAGCGGCACCACGCTCGGCCCGATCTTGCCGGGGATCCGCTCATAGAAGCTCTTGCGCATCCCCGCCGGCAGGTTGAGGGCGAACGGGTAGTCCACCATCAGCTTTCCCGGCTCCTTGCCCGGCTTGAGCGCCACGGGCTCACCGTTGGGCGGGTAGCGGTTGCCCACGTACTGCACCGCGGCCACGATCGCAGCCTCCGTCGCCGGGTTGCTGGGGTCCTCCGCCAGGCCCTTGCTCGTAGGGACGACGGGGTAGTTCTGGTACTTCTGGCAGCCTGCGTTGAGGGCCAGGGTGATGGCAAGGCCGACGACTGCGGCCGTGCCCGCGACGTTCGTGATCTTCGTGATGTTCATGCGTTCCTCCGACTCCGTTCGGCCCGGTGCGCAGATGCTGCGCGTCGGGTGCTCTCCCCGCGGCGTTCCACGCCGCGTGCGTCCATCGTACCGAAAGTGGACCGGCGGGGCTTTGGCAAGCCCCCGCGTCCGGAACCACTTACCATCGGCAGGATGAACGCGACTGCTGCAACCGTGGGCGGGCCGCCCGCAAGGCGTTACGTCGTCGGGGTTTCCGGCGCTTCAGGGGCACCCTACACCCTGCGGCTGCTGGAGCTGCTCCTGGGCGCCGGGCACGAGGTGCACTTCGTGTGCACCGAGTACGGCCGCCGCCTCCTCTTCGATGAGTGCGGCGTCCGCGAGCTGACCTTCGAGCAGCTCGTGCCCAACCTGGCCAACGCCGGGATCGACCCGCACCTGCGGCTGATTCTCCATCCCAACAAGGACGTCGGCGCCCTGATCGCCAGCGGCAGCTTCCACCACTCCGGCATGGCCGTGCTGCCATGCTCCTCCGCGTCGCTGGGCGCGATCGCCACCGGCAGCGGCAGCAACCTGCTCTGCCGGGCCGCGGCCGTGTGCCTCAAGGAGCGGCGGCCATTGATCATCTGCCACCGCGAGATGCCGCTGAGCCTGATCGACATCCGCAACATGGAGACGCTGGCCCTGGCGGGCGCGACCATCTGCTCACCGAACCCCGGTTTCTACATGATGCCCAAGCGCATCGAGGACCTGGTTGACTTCGTGGTGGGCAAGGTGCTGGACCACCTGGGCGTGCCGCACACGCTCAACACGCGGTGGGAGCAGCAGATCAATCCTCAGCCTCGATCAGCCTGACGAGGTCCTCGGCAACCCAGACTCGACCGTAGTTTCCACCCGTTATTTCGCGGAGAATCTTGGCCTTCTCGAGTCGGTCGATGTGCTTCTGTGCCGGTGGAGTTGTTATTCCGAGCTCCTGAGAGACGATCGCCGTCGTCACCGCGTGCCGCACGAAGAGCAAGTCCACGAGTTGCTGCGCTAGGACGCTTGTTTTCTTGCCGGTGACACGCTGGAGGTACTCCTCCCGCAGATCCGCCAAACGCCGCACCCGAACCATGTTCTTCGTGCAGTCTTCAACGATTGCCCTGCAGAAGAAGCGAATCCATGAAACCCAATCCCCTTTCGTACTGACTCTCAGGAGGAGCTCGCAGTACTCCTCCCGGTTGCTCTCAAGGAATCGACTCACGTGAGGCAATGCGAACTCAACAAGTCCTCGTTTGATCCCCGCTAAGGGAATCAAGAGCCGACCAAGGCGCCCATTCCCATCCATGAAAGGGTGGATGCACTCGAACTGGTAATGAACGAGAGCGAGTTCCACTGGGAACTCGATAGGAGAACCCGGATCAGCCTTCCGATTCAAGAACTTCTCGAAAGAGTTCAAGCAGGACTGCATCTCGTCACCTGGCGGCGCAGGAACGAAACGTGCAGTCTCCAGCCCCGGCTCGACACCACGGATGTGAACTTGACTCGCACGGAAGTGCCCCGGCTGCTTGGTGTCGTCCACGCCAAGCAGTAGCACCGCGTGCATTTCCCTCATGAGGCGCAGACAGAGCGGGAGAGGTGAGTTGATTCCATGCTGAAGGGCCAGCAAGTTGTTCCGAACCTCAGCCACTTCCGGCCGCGGGGCGGGCATATTTGCCTCGACCAGAGCGATCTCGCGGATCGAAGCGGTCGTGTTCTCGATCTTCGATGAGTACTTAGCCTCGCGCTTCAGCATCGGTCCGAGAAGCGCATGAGGGTCGGGCATGCCCCGGAGGAGTCCTTCCAGTCTGATGAGGGCCGTCTGCGCGGCGACCACCTCGCTCAAGACTTGACCACGCTGTGCATCCGAAAAGGAGGGCGGTAGTGGATTCGGCACAAATGCGTGAGACCGCACCGGTACCGATTCCCACATCCCTCGTCGAAGCCTCTGTTCGAAGCCTGTGGCAACGACCAGGCGACCAGGCGCTGTCGGCATGAACTCTTTGGGGTCCATCTTGGATTGAAACGATAGCTGAAATCCGGCCCCGCAATTGAAGCGATAGTGCCTTATCGTTGAAAAGTGAGCAGGGGTTCGATCGAATCGCTTCAAAGCGCATTCTGTTGGATGAACTGAGCTTCAAACCACTAGGGGTAGGGGTACCCCTAGCACGCCCCCCCGCCCAGAACCCTGAAAAACGCCTCGATGTCCTGGTCCGTCCCGGTGTCCCCGTCCCCGTTGAAGTCCGCCGGACCGCACGCCGCGCAGCAGTGGCCGCCGATGCAGGCGAAGAAGGCCTCGATGTCCTGATCGGTGCCGTGGTCGCCGTCGCCGTTGAAGTCCTGGTAGCAGGGGGTAGGGCAGCTCGGGCCGAGGGTCGCCAGGTACTCGACCTCCCACGGCGGACCCTCGAGGTAGATCGCCGCGATGCCCAGCCCCCGCAGCTCGGCCAGCTGCGTCGCCGGCACCGCAGGGTCCAGGCGGGGCTCGAAAATAAAACTCTCCGAGAAGTTGTGGTGCCCGGGGCGGTAGGTCTGGGCCTGCTCGCCCGTCAGGACGATCGGCTGGGCCGTGAGGCCGGTGATCACCGTCTGCTCCCAGCGGGTCAGGTGCGCGGTGTAGCCCGCGACCGCCCCGGACGCCGGGTCAGGCCAGTAGAACGACGTGGTCACCTGCACCCCGTTGGGCAGGTCGATCTCGCGCGTGACGAGCCCCGCCGGGACCAGCTCCTCGCATGGGCACAGCATCACGCTCTCGGTGTTCACCCACACGGGGTTGTTGAGCCAGTCGATCGACCGCACCGGGGCGTCGTGCGTGACCTGCAGGCCGAGGCCGCGCATGCCGTTGATGGGGTGGCCCAGGTCGCGGATGGTGAGCACTGGGGACTGGACCTGCGAGACCATGATGGGGATTGAGTCCACGCCCAGCGCGTTGGCCCGCGCATTCGTCAGGTCGGGCGAGCGCCACCGCTCGGTGATGGTCGATGTGCCGCCGCTCCACTGGTACTGCGGGAAGCCCGCCAGCGGCCCCTGTGCCTCGACCGTCGCACACCCATCCCGCTGCACCTGGCGTGCGCCGGTGAAGAACGACCCCGCGAGCGGCCGGTTCAGCCGCACGAACCCCGTGTCAAGGGTCAGCCGCTGCTTGAGGCGGTGGTTGGCGAACACATCGCCGTACTCGCCCTGGAACACGCAGTACTCCGTCGGCTGCGGCACCAGGTACGGCACCACCGACGGCGTGATGTCGGGCAGGGGCAGCGGGCGCATCTGCTTGATCTCAATCGCCCCGCCAAATGTCGTCTTCTTGAACTCGAAGTCCAGCAGGTGCTGCGGGGAGTTCATCTCGGAGGCGTAGCGGTCCGACGCGCTCACCAGCCGCGAGACCAGGGCCCCGTAGTCGGTGTCCCAGTTCATCACCGTGCCGCCCAGCGGCACACGGTCGCTGCTGCGGACCAGCCGCGTGAAGGACGTGAAGTTGAAGATGAGCACCTCGACCTGCTCGGGCGTTGAGCCGTCGCTGGGATTGGTGATGGAGGTCGCGCCCACCTGCGAGGTGATCCGAATCTCAAAGTTCCCGAAGGTGTTCCGCCGGACCACGGCGACGCCGTTGGCCAGCTCGGTCTCATCCGGGAAAGAGTGATGCACGAGCAGGCCCATGCCCACCTGCGACTCGTTCACGCCGAACCGCAGCCGCTGCATGAACGCGTTCTCGTTGTAGAAGCTCGCGTACACGCGCCGGATGGCACGGAACACGCCGCGCTCGTTGGCCTCGCCCGGCTCGCAGATGCTCGGGCCCACGGTGTCGCCGTCGAGCTCATCCGCCAGGCAGCCGCTGAAGGACTCGTACAGCCCCGCACCGGTGAAGTCGTCGGAATCCTCCACGTTGGTCGAGGACCGGAAGCGGAGCTTGACGTTGGGATCAAAGCCGTACTGCGGGTCCTGCAGCGTCGCCAGCACCGCCGATTGCAGCGTGGGCGAGAAGGTCGTTGCCGCCGTGCTGGTGAACAGCGCCCGCACGCCCTCCAGGTCCGCCCGCAGCGCCGCCATGCTCGCCGGCGGCCAGGTGTGGTGCCCCAGGCGTGCCGCGATCTCCTCGCGCAGCGTGCGCCCGTTCCCCAAGGGCTGCGAGAGGTACGCGTTCCACAGGTCGAAGGTGAAAGCCGCGCCCGGGCGGATGCTGGCGGGGATGGCCCGCCGCAGGATGCCGTAGTGCGACGCCTTGCCGCCAACGAAGCGGATATCCGCGGGCGTGAGCGGGTTCGTGTTCACGCTGTACGCCCCCCGCACCGCCATCGGCTGGATCTGCAGCACCGGCGGGGCCTTGAGCGCCAGCAGCTCCGCGGCCTGCGCCTGCGTCAGCGTGTCGGTCGTGTCCAGCAGCAGCACCTCGTTCCCGCCGAAAAAGTCGTACGCCCGCAGCAGCACCCGCCGGCCCTCCAGCGCCTGCGCCCGCGCGGCGTCCTCCGCCACCGCCAGGTGCGTGAAGGGCACGCCGTAGGACTGGCTCAGGATCGCCACGTGCGAGCTGGGCGTCGCGGGCCCCAGCGACACGATGCCCGCGACGAACGGCACCTCCGCGGGCACGCCGTCGGTCAGCAGGATGTCGGTGGGCAGCAGCGTGCCGGCGCCGTACGCGGCGTCGATCTGCGAGGCGGTGACGAACTTCAGCCGCCCCAGCGCCCACCCCGGGGCGTACACCGCGTTCCCGCGGGCCCAGCGTGCGGGGCTGGCCACGGTGATACCCTCGCCCGCGAACCACGCCCGCTCGCTCTCAGCGAGGGCGCTCTGCTCGAAGGTGGGCATGTACAGCGGCACCGCGGCCGGGTTGTTGAGGACCTTAGTCTTGACGGTGTTGAACACATCGCGCACGAACTCGCGCGGGTAGACGTCCTGCCCGACGAGCTGCACGCCGAACTCGTTGGCGCCCGTCGTGGAGCCGAAGCCTGGGAACAGCACCGCCCCCAGCACCGCCTGCTGGCCGGTCGTGTGCAGCGTGGACGCGTCGAACTGGGCGCGGCTCACGCCGATGAACGGCGGCAGGTGCTGGCGGGCGAAGTCGTAGTGGAAGCGGTACTGGTTGCTGTTCTGGAACACCACCGTCGCGGGGTCCGACAGCACGATCGCGAACTTCACCCAGCCCGGGTCTTCGCTGCTGGAGCTGGCGACGAACGGGTCGTTCCAGAAGTCGATGGTGTGGCGCATCACCTGCGCGAACGCGCGGGCGGGCAGCAGCGCGAGCAGGACCGCGATCAGTACACGGGCGGGCATGTTGAACCTCCCTCCGCGGGCCCGACCCCTCGCAGCCCCGGGGAACTCATTGTTCGCACCGGCGGCAGGGTGGGTTGCGGATAGGAAGCACCTTGCCCGTTCGTAACGAGCCCCGAACGAAGTGAGCGGGCAGTGCCGCCTTCGTCGCCGATCATCCTGAGGACCCGTCACTGCGTTCCGGGCTCGTACCGAACGGCGCTGGCGCTCCCTGCAGGCGCGTCGTTCGTAACGAGCCCCGAACGAAGTGAGCGGGCAGTGCCGCCTTCGTCGCCGATCCTGAGGACCCGTCACTGCGTTCCGGGCTCGTACCGAACGGCACTGGCGCTCCCCTGCAGGCGCGTCGTTCGTAACGAGCCCCGAACGAAGTGAGCGGGCCGTGCCGCCTTCGTCGCCGATCATCCTGAGAACCCGTCACTGCGTTCCGGGCTCGTTCCGAACGTCTCTTGCGCGCACCTGCGCGCCGCCTTACACGAGCCGCGTCCGCACCACCCTCGCCCCCGCCGCGAAGTCCTCGCCCGCCGCCGTCTCCAGCAGCTTCGCCGCCCGCTCGTGCAGCTTGTCGATCTTCCCCGCCGTCGTGGGGAAGAACACGCAGCTGCCGCTGCCGGTCACCACCGGCGTCTCGCGCGTGGCCCGCGCCAGCGCGGTCACCAGCTGCCCCAGGCGCGGCTCGATGCGGAACGCGGGGATCGCCAGATCGTTGAACAGCTTGTCACCGTCCACGCGCCCAACCTCCGCCGCCTTCTGCCAGCGGGCTTCCACCAGCGACTCCCGCGGCGACGTCTGCCGCTCCTTGCCGCCGATCAGCCCCTTGCGGGCACGATCGATCATCTCGTCGCGCAGCTGCTCCTTCAGCACCTCGTCGAACATCCTGTACACCGGCTGCGTCGGGCAGCCGTACGCGGGGACGATCAGCAGCAGCTCGGACGCGACGCCCTCGACGCGATGCACCTGATCGCCGAAGCCGGTGATGAGGGCCGCGCGGGCGGGCGTCTGTTCGGCCGCGTCCGCGTCCGCGAAGAACCCGCAGTCAGACCCCAGCGACATCGCCAGCCGCAGCGTGTCGGCCGGATCAACCGAAAACCCAAGCACCCGCGGCACCGCCAGCAGCACCGCCGCGGCATCGGCCGAGCCCCCGCCCAGCCCCCCGCCCACAGGCACGCGCTTCACGACATCGACCGCCACCGGCAGCGGCCGCCCAACGTGCACTTCCAGCGCCTTGAGCGCCCGGTACGCCAGGTCTTTCTCGATGGGCCAGTCGATCGGCGTCGAGCGGAGGGCATCCTCCGCCCACCGCACTGTCACGCTCGACGGCGTGCCCTCCGCCCGCGTGCTGATCCGCACCTCGTCGTGCAGGTCGATGCACTGCATCCACGTCGCGATCGCGTGCCACCCCGCCCTGGGCGAGCCCTCGGGCTCGGGCGCACCCACCGACAAGCACAGGTTCACCTTCGCGTACGCCCGCCACAGCAGCTCGGTCATTCAGCGCCTCGATCCAGCAGTGTTCTGGGCGGTGTTGTGCGAGCCCAGCAGCTGCGAGAACCGCACCACCAGCCGCTCCAGCGTCCGCTCCACCTCGCCGAAGCCCGACTTGCTTCGGCTGTCGGCGGCGACGCAGTCCCGCAGCAGCCGCAGCGCCCGCGCTGGGTTCGCGTTGTTGCCCGCCTTGAGGATCGCGTGCTCGGAGGCGCCCCACAGCTTCAGCGTGCGGGCGATCACCTGCGGCGACACGCCTTGGTGCAGCGCCCGCGACGCGGCGTGCACCTTGCGCGCCAGGTCCACGAACGCGTACAGCACCAGCTGCGGCGGGTGCCGCGACACATCCAGCACGTACCTCAGGTGCTGCATCGCCGTATTCGCATCCTCTGTCAGCAGCGTCTGCTGGATGCCCCACACCGCCTCCTCGCGCGTGGGCTGCACGAACTGCTGCACGATCTCGGGCGTGATCAGCCCCTCGGGGGCCGCGGCCGCGAGCTTTGCCAGCTCCGTGTCGAGTTTCCCCAGCTCCGCGCCCACCCGCATCACCAGCATCGACACCGCCACCGGATCGATCTTCACCCGGTGCTCGCTCCCCGCCCGCTTGCTCACCCACTTCTGCGCCTCGTTGTCGCTCACCGGGTTGCAAAGGATCGTCATCCCCACCTCATTGACGATCTTGTCCAGCTTGCCCGCCCGCCACGCCCCGCTCCGCAGCACCAGCGTCGAGCCCTCACAGGGCGACTCGGCGTACCGCTCGAACAGCGGGCGCGTGTCCTCCTTCACCAGCTCCTCCGCGTCCTCCACGATCACCAGCTTGTGCCCCGACATCAGCCCGAAGCTGCGGCACTCGTCCAGCACGTCGGCCGCGGTGGCGCTGTTGCCGTCGAAGGTGAACACGTCCACGCCCCCGAAGTGCTTCTCCAGCCGCTCGCGCACCTCCGCCGTGCGCTCCACCCGCAGGAACGCCTCCTTGCCTTGGATGATGAAGACGCGGCACTCCTCCATCGGCTTGAGGTCGGTGCTCGCGGCGGGCTTCTTGGCCATGGCCAGAGGGTACACGGCTAGCATGGCCCCCGATGCCCCGCCCTCACCCGCAAGCCCGGAAAGCACGCCCCAGAGCCCGGCGCGTGCTGCTCCTGCTCCTGCTGGGCTTGGTGCTGCTCCTGGCGATCGCGGGCGGCTACGCCTGGTGGCTCTCGCAGCAGCGGCCGGAGTGGTGGCACGAGGTCCCGCTCGACGAGCCCACGCAGGTGCAGGCCGAGCAGGTGGAGAACACCGTCGTCTCCGAGCTCTCGCGGGCACGCCCCGCCGAGGCCCCCGGCCCCTACCGCAGCCGCGAGTGGCAGCTGGAAGTGAGCGAGGAAGAGGCCAACGCCTGGCTCGCCACGCGCCTCAAGGGCTGGGTCGCCAACCGCGACGGCCACTGGCCGCAGGCCATCGACGGCGTGCAGGTCGCCCTCGAGCCCGGCCAGGTACGCGTGGGCATCCACCTCGTGCAGGGCGGCTTCGATCGCGTCGTCACCGTCACCGGCCTGCCCGAGATCAGGGACGGCGGCGTGTGGCTCAACATCTCCGGCATGGCCCTGGGCGGCCTGCCCCTCCCCCGCGAGTTCCTCCTCGACCAGTTCGGCTCCATGGTCCGCGGCGACTCCACCGACGACATCCTCGCCGCCCTCGAGGGCCAACGCCCCGCCCTCGACCGCCCCGTCATCGAACTCGACAACGGCCGCCTCGTGCGCATCACCGGCGTGCGGGTAGACGCGGGCAGGCTGGTGCTGACGTGTAGGACGGAGAAGGATTGAGGGTGAACGAGGTGCACGTTCGCGACGAGCCCGGAACGAAGTGACGGGTCCTCCGAGAAACCAGCGACGCGGGCTGCACCCCCCGCTCACTCCGTTCGGGGCTCGTTCCGAACGTCTTCTGTGCGCACGGTGCCCGTTCGTAACGAGCCCGGAACGCAGTGACGGGTCCTTGCCTGAACCGGCGACGCGGGCTGCACCGCCCACTCACTTCGTTCGGGGCTCGTTCCGAACGTCGCTCGCATCGAAAAGCACCTCACTCGCCCGTGCCCACCCTGCCCGTTCATACGAGCCCGGAACGAAGTGACGGGTCCTCCGAGAAACCGGCGACCAGGGCAGCACCGCCCGCTCACTCCGTTCGGGGCTCGTTCCGAACGACTTCCGGGTTCACGCGCGCATGCCGCTCTTCCATGCTCTCACCCACCACCACAGTGCTGCCGTCCTCCGGCAGTCCCTGTTCGCGCAGCCACGCCTTCAGCGACTCAATGTGCGCCCGCGTCGCCCGCCGGTGCTCCTCGAGCATCTCGCGGTTCGGACCTGTCTGCCAGTCGTTGACGTACGCGATGGCCCCGTACAGCCCCGCGTAATCGTTGATCCAGCGCGTACTGCCGTGCTCCGCCCACAGGTGCTGATCCTCGCCCGCGAGATCGGCGCGCCGCAGCTCGCGCGTCAGCCTCGCATTGAACTGCGCCATTGCTCGTTCCGGCGAGTGCGAGCCACGGCAGTTCACGACCACATGGACGTGCGTGGTGCGCACGCTCTGCGTGATCAGCCGCCAGCCCCGCTCTTCGCACAGCTGTGGGATCGCATCCTCGACGACGGCCCGCATCGCTGCCGAGAGTGTCACCGGCGGTCCGTTCATCACCGCGCGCTCGCGGGCCACCCGCCTCGGGTCCGGTGCGAGCATCGGAGAGCCGCGCCGATTGTGCTCGCGGTCAACCGTGCCGCGCTCATCACCGTGCAGCCGCTGGCCATAGCACGCCCATGTGAGGAAGTACGCGAGCGGGAGGGACATGGCAGAAACTGTACAGACACCCTGCCCGCCCTTGCGCACCCTGCCCGCCCGTGCCCACCCTGCCCGTTCATACGAGCCCGGAACGAAGTGACGGGTCCTCCGGAGAAACCGGCGACGCGGGCTGCACCGCCCGCTCACTTCGTTCGGGGCTCGTTCCGAACGTCTCTCGCGTCAACATGTACCCTGCCCGTCCGTGCCCACCCTGCCCGTTCATACGAGCCCGGAAACGGAGTGACGGGTCCTCCGAGAAACCGGCGACAAGGGCTGCACCACCCGCTCACTCCGTTCGGGGCTCGTTCCGAACGACTTTTGAGCTGATCAACCCCCTGCCCGCCCGTGCGCACCCTGCCCGTTCATACGAGCCCGGAACGCAGTGACGGGTCCTCCGTGTAACCCGCCGACGCGGGCAGCACCGCCCGCTCACTCCGTTCGGGGCTCGTTCCGAACGACTTTTGCGCTGATGAACCTCCTGCCCGCCCGTGCGCACCCTGCCCGTTCGTACGAGCCCGGAACGCAGTGACGGGTCCTCGCGAGAACCGGCGACGCGGGCAGCACCGCCCGCTCACTTCGTTCGGGGCTCGTTCCGAACGTCCTCCGCGCGCACCACCATCACGGCGGCCCCGGCGCCTTCGGCTTCCCCGTCGCCACGTCCTGCCCGCGGAAGTGCCGCACCATGTCCCGCATCATCTGCTTGCCGCGCACCTTCTGCTCCGGCGACGCGTGCCCGCCCACGTTGTTGTTCATCAGCCCGAACGCCGTGCCCATCATGCGGCCGCTGGGCATCCGCTCCGGGTTCTTCTTCGCCCACTCCATGTCACGCGCGGCCTGCTTCTTGGCGTCCGCCACCCGCTCCTCGGGGCTCATGTCGCGCTGCTCGCCCACCAGCTGCTCCAGCGTCTGCGAGAAGTCCACGAACGCGTCCTCCAGGAACTTCTCGCGCTCCTCCGGCGGGACCGTGTCGTACTCCTTCGCGTGCTTGTCCCACAGGTCGATGGCGATCTTGCTGGCGTTCTCCTCCAGCTGCTTGCGCATCTTCCCGCCGATCCCCGACGCGAAGGCCGCGAGCAGCATCGAGTCCTCGGCGCTCATCCCCTTCATCCGCTGCACCAGCTGCCCCAGCAGCTTCATCCGCTCCTCGATCGGCAGCGCGTTGAACTCATCACTCAGCAGCGTGTAGTCGAACACCTCGTCCAGGGCCGCGGTCTCGTAGTTGGGCTGCATCCGCGGCCCCCACAGCCACCACGCCCCGCCGGCCAGCATCAGCACCGCCACCGTCCCGCCGATCCACAGCCGCCGCATCGTGCGGAGGCGCGTCGGCTCGTCGGCCGTCTGCCGCCCCCACCACTGCTGCACGCCGTCCTTCGCGCGCTCCTCCACCATCCGCAGCCGCTCGCGCAGCGGCATGCGATACCCCGACGACCCGCCCAGGGCATCACTCAGCCGCGAGAAGATGTTCGACAGTGCAGACACGGGTGCTCCTCAGGGTGAACCAAAGCCGCCGCTGAACTGGCGGACCAGTTCGAAGAAGTCTTGGAGAGTGCTCGTGTTTTGCTGGAACGGAACCTTCTCTGCGTGCAGGTCACCATAGATCAGGCCGTTGCGGTCCCACCGACGCTCGAGAGACTCGCTGCTGCCATCGCCGGAGCGTGTCTCCACGTCATACCGCGGGTTGTGCCAGTCGTTGGCATCCACCAAGATCGGCAGCTTGACCGGGAACACCTCGTACGCCTTGCTCACCGCATGCTGCACGTTGCTGAGCACGGCCATCTCCGCCGCCAGCATCGCATCACCCGGCGGGTACTCCCAACTGGTCCCCGTCGCCCGCCACGTCTTCTGGTCCGACGGGCACTTCCACGGGTCGCTCACCACCCACTCGCCCGAGTCCGGCGCCGTCTCCTGCGGCACGGCCGCGTCCACGTACCGCACCATCACGTCGAACAGCGACGGATCGTTCTGGTTGGTCCCGCTGTTCAGCGGCCGCACCTTGGGCAGGATGTACCCCTTGCCCTCGGTGTTCAGGTACAGCTGCACGCCCTGGCCGATGCCCTTGAGGTTGGCCAGGCACTTGGTCCGCCGGGCCGCCTCCCGAGCCCCGCTGAGCGTGGGCAGCAGGATGGCCATCAGCAGCGCGATAATCGAGATCACCACCAGCAGCTCGATGAGCGTAAAGCCGCGTGCCCTGGATGTCGTCACCCTCATGCCCCTCATATCGACCACCCCAGCTTGCTGACCCGAAGGCGAACGCCCAGCCCGACCGGGCCGACCTTCTACGCCCACCCCCGCCCCCGCGTTTCACCCTACCAACCCCCACCACCATATCAGGACCTCGCCCGGGTCAAGAGTGAATAGAGGCTCATCACCGGGGGTGGGGTGATGAGCGTCAATTCCTCTGACGAGGCCACGGCTTGCCGGCGAGCGGTCCTTGCACGCCGCAGCAGGTCCGTGGGCGGCGCTGGGCGGCCTGGCTCTGCCCACGCCTACTCACCGTCGCGCCTGCGGCGTGCTCAATCGACCCGCAAAAACAAAGAGGGCCCCGCACCCGCGGGGCCCTCCTGATCAACTCACGGAACACGCATCACTGCTTCGGCGCGGGAACCGGCTGCGAGGCCGGCGCCTCCTCCGGCAGGTACTGCGTCGGGATCGACTGCAGCGCCGGGGCCTGCTGCGTGGGCTGCACCGTCTCGGGCGTGTTGCCCAGGATGATGAACCCGCCCATGCCCCCCATGCCGCCGCCGCCGTTGAGGGTGTAGCCGGCATCCAGGGCCTTCTCGATCCGCGTGCGCGCCTCGGTCAGGTGAGCGAGCGTGTACGCGTCGAGGTTCCCGGCCGCGCCCTTGTCATCCAGCACGCGGGCGATGCGGTCCTTGAGGCCCCGCAGCTTGTACATCGCCAGGTTGGAGACCGGCTTGTACGCCTCGCCGCTGCCGCTGCCCGGGAAGGTCAGCTCGATCATGCGGTCGAGGTACTCGCGCTGCAGGTTGCGGCGCAGGCTGCTGATCATCGGCTTGCGCGCCGTGAACTTGCCGCTGCCACCCTTCTCGAGCTCACTCCACACGCTCGCGTGAATGGTGTCGAGCATCTCGGGCAGCGTGAGCACGTCCTCCTCGGCCTTGACGCGGAACTCGTTGTCGAACACCCGCCGCACCGTCGTGGGGTTCATCAGCATCGTTAGCACCGAGCTCTGGATGCCCGCGATGCGGTCGTGCACCGGCCAGGTCGCGTCCTCGGCCGCGTCGCGACCACCGCCCTGGTCCAGCCACTTCTGCACCGTCATCTTCTGGAGCAGCTCGGGGGTGAGCCCGAAGCTCTCATCGAAGAACGAGTTTTCGATGACCCACTTGAGCGCCTCGCGCTGCTGGGCCGCGGGAACCACCACGATCGGCTCGCGACCGTTGGGGTCGCCCTTGTGGTCGCGGTTGACGTGCGCCCCGCCCACCCACGGCGACAGCATGCTCAGCCCGCGCGTCTGCATGCCCAGGCTGATGGTGTAGCCCCGCCGCACCTTGGCCCAGCTCTCGCCGTTCTTCGCGAACTTCTCCAGCAGCCGCTCGCGGTGGTACTTGGCCAGCTCCATCTGGCTCTTGGCGTAATCGATCGGGTTCTTGGAGAAGTCATAACGCTGCGCCAAGGGGTCGGGCCCGCCGACGTCCTCGTCGGTGCCGTACTCGTGGCCCGGCTCGCCCACCTTCTCCAGCACCTTCTTGGGATCATCCAGCGTGTAGCCGTACTCGATCGCCCAGTAGTCGTACTTGCCCACGTCAATCATCGCGAAGTCGCCCGTGGCCTTGCCGTCCTTGATGGCGAAGTTCACGGGCGTGTAGTCCATGATCGACGCGGTGATCGGGCTCTTGCCCTTCACCTTCTCGCTGTTGACCTCTTCCAGCGTCCACTGGCCCGAGGCCTTGAAGTTGTGCCGCAGGCCCAGCGTGTGGCCCACCTCATGGCTCACCAGGTCCGCCAGCAGCGGCCCCACGAACCAGTCGGGGATCCCGTCGAGCGAGTCGCCCTTCTCCTTCTTCTTGCCCTCGCCCTTCTCTCCTTCAGCCGGCTCGCCCTCGGCCCCGGTCTCGATGCCGTAGGCCTTGGCCACCTCGTCCATGTCCATGATCTCCATGGTCATCTGCATGGTGGCCATGTCGAACGCCTTGCCCTTGGCCGCCAGGCACAGCCCGTTGAACTGGCTGGAGCGACCGATCAACCCGTCGAACTCCCGCGCGCCGGCCAGGCGCGTGGAGTCGTGCTCCTGGGCGCCCGAGGTGTGCATGGCGATGGGGTGCCCACCGTACGCCAGCACGCCGCGACGGGCGCGCTGGGCGATGATGGCGTCGCGCTCGCCCGGATCAGCCAGGCGGACGCGCGGGTCCCACTGCGGGTTCTTGTCCAGCCACGCGATCGTCTCGCCGGAGAGGTTCTCCATCGCGATCTCGGGCATGATCTCGTTGTACTGCACCCAGAAGTGGCGGATCCAGCCGTCGGTCAGCACCACGTCGGCGTCCAGGATCTGCCCGGTCAGCGGGTGCGTGCGGCTGGGGCCAATGGCCGTGCCCTCGTCATTGGAGAGCCAGCGGATGAAGTTGTACCGCACATCCTCCGGGTCCTTGTCCATGTGCTGGTTGGTGGCCTCGTCCTGCTGGTAGACCTCGATCGCGTCCTTGATGCCCACCTTCTCGAAGGCCTTGTTCCACCGCAGCACGCCCTCGCGCACCGCCGTGCGGTAGCGCACCGGTACCGCGGTGTCGATGTAGAACACGATGGGCTCCTTGGGCGGGCTCATCTTCAGCTTGGGATCGCGCTTCTCAACGTGCCAGCGGTTGATGTACCGCACCCACTTCTCGCGGTCGGTGAACTTGCCCAGGTCGCGGTACACCGTGGTGAAGTACCCCACCCGGTCATCCGCCACCCGCGGCTGATACCCCGTGCTGTCAGGGATCGAGCTGATCGAGTAGTGGAACGCCTGGATCCGCCCGTTGGTCGTGGGCATCTCGTACGTGATCTCGACGTTCTTCGGGAACGCCTTCGCATCCTTGATGGTCGCCAGGCTCGCGTTGGCGCTCAGCGCCCCGCGCCCAACGCGCCCCACGCCCCCGCCCGCGGTGAACACCTCGCGGATGCGACCGGCCAGCAGCGCCTTGAAGTCGATCACCGGCTGCCCGTTGGGCCCCATGCACACGATCGGCACATCCAGGATCACCCGGTCGGTGAACAGGTTCTTGACGCTGCTCTTGCTCTCAGGGTCCCCGTTGCTCCGGGTGCCCACGTTGGGCTCCATGAGCATCAGGCGGTTGTCGAACCGCTTCCAGTACACGTACAGGTCGCCGGTCTGCAGGCCCGCATAGCTCTCGCCGCTGGCCACCGTCATGGCAATGAACTGCTTCTGGCTCTCCCACCCGCGGGGCAGCTCCGCCAGCATGCCCCCGTCGCGCTTGCGGGTGAAGAGCGTGTAGAAGCTCTGCCCGTCCGCCGTGGAGATCACCTTCTCGTACCCCTTGCTCACCTCGGCAAAGGGCTTGAACTGCGGGGCCTCGCCACCACCAGAAGGGGCGCCGTCCTGGGCCACAACCGGCGTCGCGAGACCGCACGCCGCCACCAGAGCCGCCGCCGTCGCAATCCTGGCCAACCGCATCAGCATCAGAAACCTCCGTTCTCGAACACCTGCAAGCACTTACAAAGGCCCACGATGGGAAAACCGTGGGGCAGAGACTCTACGAGAGACGCACAACCGACAGTTCTCTGTCACGGATCGGTACTTCACCCCTATTGGGGAGCCCACAGCTTCCAACTCAGCACGCCCGCCGTCAAGAACATGAACGCCAGCACCGCCCCCTGCATCGGGCGGTCCTTCACCGCCAGCTCCGTCGGGTCGTCGTACTGCCCCCGCTCCAGCAGCACGATCGCCCGCATCAGGGCATAAATCGCCGGCACCATGGTGAACCACAGGAAGTTGAACCTGGCGAGGAACGGCCAGACCTGGAAGCTCGTCTCCGGCTCCCGCGCCTGCACATAACCCGCGTAGGTGATAAGGGTTGCAACACCCGTCACCACCACCACCATCCGCAGCAGCTCATCCGTGTACGCCGCCTGAACCCCCCGCGCACTGGCCGCATCCAGCCCCAGCGTCCGCCGCTCACCCAGCCGCTTCCCAAAGGCCAGGAACATCGCCAGGAAGAACGTCACGTTCAGCAGCCAGGTGGTCGGCGCGATCCCAACCGCGGCACACCCGCCGAACATCCGCAGCACGAACCCCAGTGCCAGGGACAGCACATCCGCGATCACCACGTGCTTCAGCCACGCCGAGTACGCAAACACGTTCACCACGTACCCCAGCACCACCGCCGCCACGCCCAGCCGTACCGCTGCGTCCAGCGCGAGAATGCAACCTGCCGCCAGCACGAACAGCACCGCCGCGAACACCCCCGCGGCCCCCTTCCCCACCGCCCCGCTCGCGATCGGCCGGTGCCGTTTCCGCGGGTGCATCCGGTCCAGCTCGGCATCGTGCAGGTCGTTGATGACGTAGCACCCGCTGCTGGCAAACCCGAACGCCAGGAACGCCAGCAGCCCCGCCGTGAGCGGCTCCCACCATAACTCGTGCTGCTGAGCAGTGAGGTCCTTCAGCCCGTACAACGGCCCAATGAGAACGAACACGCCCTTGAGCCACTGGTGCAACCGGGCCAGGCGCACAAGAGACCACACCGTGCCACGATCATGCTTCATGATCGTGTCCTGCCGGTGGCCCGACCTGTCGCGCTCACCATCCAGCGGCCTCAAGCTCCCGGCCCTTGCGATTCTGGCTTCCGCAGCACCGCGAAGTAGTGCAACCCCCCGCCGAACAGCAGGTTCACCACCGGCGGGTAGACCTTCATCGACCCAAGGCTCTCCGCCACTTCAAGCCCCAGCCGCCCCGGCACCTGTGACCACTCCCCCGGCGTGTTGTACCGGTACAAGCACGGCACGCCGTACGGCGCATTCGCCGCCCAGTCGATAAAGCTCACCCGCGCCTTGGCCAGCACGCCCTTCAGCTGATGGTCCTTGATGATCACCAGCCGCCTGGAAACCCGCGCACACTCCCGCAGCAGCCCCTCCGGGTCCTGCTCGTGGTGCAGCACGTCCGCCACGATCACCGCGTCGTAAGTCCCATCACCAAAGGGCATGCGCCCGCCCGGGTACGCGTGCACCGTGATCGGCTCGCCCCCCCGCGCCACACGCTCCAACCCCTCCACCACCAGCCCCCTGGGCGCGCGCGGGTCGTCCATCAACGCTCGCCCCAGCGTGCCGTTCCCACACCCCACATCGAGGACCTGGTCGCCCTCCTTGAGGTGTGGCAGGATGGCCGCGACCAGCGCCCGCAGCCGCGCCCGGTACACCGGCCCGTGCATCGCCTGCATCAACCTGGAGATTGGTCCTGCCATGATCCTCCTGTCCTGCATGGGTGGCCCGCCGCTCCGCGGCGGTCTTCCTTCGGACACCCATTATCGACCGGACACCCCCGCCAGTTCGTAAGCCTTGAAAAAGCCGCCGCGGAGCGGCTGGCCACCCAAATGCCGATACTCATCCTCGACGTGCCACCTCCAACCCTTAACCCCCGCCCCCTCCTCCCCGCCCTCACCCTCGCGGCCTTCACCCTCGCCCTCGGCCTCGCCCTCATCCTCTCTAGCCGCATCCCCTCCCGCGTCGCCTACGACCAGAAGCTCTACCACGAGCCCACCATCCGCCAGTTCGCCCGGCAGTGGCCCGACTTCGACCTCTGGCACTACAAGTCCGCCACCACGCCCGGCTACCACATCCTTGAGGCCGCCGTCGCCAGGTTCATCAGCCCCTCCATCACCGCCCTCCAGCTCGTCTCGCTCCTGATCGCAACAACGCTCTCATTTCTCCTGGGCCACGCCGCGGGACGTCGCGCCCCCCCACTGCTCGCCATCGCCATCACCCTCCCCTTCGCCTGCTCGGTCTACGTCGTGCAGAGCAGCGCCTGGCTCCTCCCCGACGACCTCGGCTGGCTGGGCGTGCTCGCCATCCTCCTCATCGCTCTCCGCCCGCGCCTCACACTCGCGTGGCTCACGCTCGGCGGCCTCATCCTCCTCGCACTGGTGCTCGTCCGCCAGATCCACGCGTGGACCGCGGGCCTGCTGTGGGTGGCCGCGTGGCTTACCCCTTCAAGCCAAGAGGCGACCGCCGACCCTACCACCGATCCGCTCATCCCCTTGAAGCTCGTCTTCACCGACGTGCCGCGACAGCTCACCCGCACGCTCCTCGCCGTCGCGTTCACGGTCCCCGCTCTCGCCATCCTCGCCCTCTTCGCCCGCTACTGGCAGGGCCTCGTGCCGCCCGTCTTCCAGGGCTGGTACAAGGGCGCCAACCCCGCGGCGTTCGTCATGATCCTCGCCACCTTCGGCGCCTTCTCACCCTTCTTCGCGCCCCTCTGGTGGCCCCACGCCCTGCGCCTGTGGCGCACGCAACGCACGACCCTCCTCGTCATCCTGGCGCTCATCTTCGTGGCCGCGTGCATCGTCCCCACCAACCACGACTATGAGGCCGGCCGCCGCAGCGGCCTGTGGAACATCGCCGCCAAGCTCCCGCTCATCGCCGGCCACACCTCCCCGTTCATGCTGGCCCTTTCGATGCTGGGCGCCCTCGCGATCCTCGCCCTCGCCGCCGCCAACGACCCCCGCCGCCGCCTCATCCTCATCGCGGCCATCCTCGGCTACACCGCCGCCAGCACCGCCAACCACGACCTCTTCCAGCGCTACGTCGACCCCTTCGCCCTCATGCTGTTCGCCCTGCTTTCTTCTGGTGGCACCGGTCTCCCGACCGGTGTGCCTTTCAACCGGCTCCTCCACTACCTCCGCCCCCTCACCCCCCTCGCCCTCTCCCTCGCCCTCCTCGCCGTGACCCTCAACTCCCTCCGCCACTCCGACCACATCAACGACCCCCCACCCGCCGCCAACCTCCCCCACGAACCCC
>Ga0196963_10000603_pt1 | contig 30563 bp, 22 predicted proteins | sample S1_5metaG_FD_148600 | JGI IMG/M metagenome (GOLD analysis project Ga0196963, IMG submission 148600) | Soil microbial communities from Anza Borrego desert, Southern California, United States - S1_5 | ecosystem: Environmental > Terrestrial > Soil > Desert | place: USA: California | collected...
ACACCGTCGTCATTTCGTCCGCGAATTCCTCGCGAAACGATCGCGGCAAGAGCCGCAACAGCCATCGATAGCCCTGTTCGGTCATGACGTCCTCGTTCGCGACAGCAGGTGCACGCCGCGGGCGGCACGCACCATCTTTTCAAGCCGGGCTGCTTCGGCTTCGGCCACGTCCCGGCCGAGCGCCGTCAGCTTGTAGGGCCGGCGGCGCTGGTCGTCGGAACTCATCTCGACGATCAGCTCATCGTCGAGGAAGCGCTTGATCAGTCCGTAGAGGGTTCCCGTACTCAGCCGGACGTCGCCGCCAGTGCGCTCTTCGACGTCCTTGAGGATGGAGTAGCCATGCTTCGGGCCGTCGGCCAGCGCGAGCAGGACATGAAAGGCCGCGGCAGTCAGCGGCAGGAACGGCGTGGGATCGCGTCGGCTCGTCATATGCGTCGTGGCACGATATGTCGTGCCGCGACATATTAGACGATGTCGGCCGGAAAAGGTTTGCTGGTGGCCTGGGGCAGGTGCGCAGCGGATTAGAAGAGGTGCGCCCGTGCGGCCAACGCGGTCGCTTCCGCCCGCGCGGTGGCGGTGATCTCCTGGACATCCCAGACGGTCGGCCGGAACTCGTCGATCAGCAGCTGGCCGTCGACGATCGCGGCGCGGACGTCGGTGCCGCGGCTGGCATAGACGATGGTGGAGTAGGGATCCGGGCCATGCGTATGCACGAGGATCAGGTCCGCTTTCTTACCGGGCTCGATGCTGCCGATCTCGGCCTGAAGTCCAAGCGCGCGCGCCCCCTCGCGAGTTGCCATCGCCACCACGTCGCGCGCGGTCAGCGCGCCGGGCTGCCGGCGCACCGACTGTAAGACCGCGGCTAATCGCATTTCCTCGAACATGTCGAGATGGTTGTTACAAGCCGCGCCATCCGCGCCGAGCGAGACGGAGATGCCTTTGGCGCGCATTTCGACTATCGGCGCCAGACCTGAGCCGAGCTTCAGGTTCGATCCGGGGCAGTGCAGAACTTTGACGTCGCGTTCGGCGAGCAAGGCCTGCTCGCCGTCATCCACCCACACGCAGTGCGCGAGGCACAAGCGCTCGGAAGCCAGTCCGGTGTCGTCGAGGTACTCGATGTTCTTGCGGCCGGTCCGCGCCTTGATGAGCGCGATTTCGTCGCGATTCTCCGACGCGTGGGTGTGAACCACCAACTGATGCTCGACGGCGAGGCGTCCCACCGCTTCGAGCAGCTCACGCGAACATGATACGGCGAACCGTGGTGCGAAGGCGGCGCGCAGCCGCCCGTTGGCGCGGCCGTGCCAACGCTTGGCGATAGCGATGCTGTCATCGATCGACTGCGCCGTATTTTCAAGCAACCGCCGCGGCACGGCGTCGTCGGCATCCATCATGCACTTGCCGACCACCGCCCGCAGCCCCATCGGCTCGAGAGCCTCGAACACCGCATCGGTGTCGTGAACCGTCTCCATCGTCAGCACGGTAGTCGTGCCCGACGCGATCAGCTCCGCTGCGGCCTGTCGCGCTGCGGCCGTCAGCGACTTCGGCGTGTGCGCGGCTTCCATCGGCCACACCCGCGTCTTGAGCCAGTCGAGCAGCGCGAGGTCGTCGGCGTAGCCGCGGAACAGCGTCTGGCAGAGATGAATATGGGTTTGAATGAAGCCCGGCAACAGGTATGCGCCGGCTGCGTCGATGACGCGATCCGCCGACGCGACCGATGACCCGACGGTGGCGATCCGCCCGTCGCGCACCAGCACGTCGCCTTCGATCACGTCGAAGGCGTCGTTCATGGTGACGATCGTGGCGTTCGTGATCGCTAGCGAAGCGCCTTGAGCTTGGGGAACCATCGCAGCGACGCGGATCGTAGCGCGTCGGCCTTGCCGCGCCGGACGGCAATCAATTCGGCGGTAATGCTCACCGCGATCTCCTGGGGCGTCACCGCTCCGAGATCGAGGCCAATGGGCGCATGAATGCGCTCGAGCCGCGAGGGGTCGAGATCGGTTTCGGCCAGCAGCTGCTCGTAGAGGCGCGACACCTTCGCACGGCTGCCGATCAAGCCGACGTAGCGAAGCTCACGCGGCGCGAGTCCGCGCAGCACGTCCAGGTCGTTACGATGGCCGCGAGTGACAATCACGGCATACGACGTCGGCGGTAACGGCGTGCGCGCCAACCACTGCGGGATGTCGTCGACGATGACCGATGACGCGAATGGAAACCGTTCGGTATTCGCAAAAGCGGCGCGGTCGTCGATCACGTGCACGCCGAAGCCGGCCTCGTGCGCCATCCTCGCCAGATAGTAGCCGACATGGCCGGCGCCAAAAATGTAGACGGCCGGCGAGGCTTCGATCGGCTCGATGAACACTTCCATCTGGCCGCCGCAGACCAGCCCGGTCTCTTCCGCGAAGTCGTCGTTCAGGTCGTATCTGACCGTCGCCGGTTTGCGCGTCTGCAAGACATGCCGCGCCTTGCCGATCGCATCGTGCTCGTAACAGCCGCCGCCAACGGTGCCGACAATGCGGCCGTCGCCGAACACCAGCATTTTCGCGCCGACGCGCTGGGGTGTCGACCCGTTCGACGACACGATGGTCACCAGCGCGGCTTCCTCACCCCGCGACAGGGCTTCCCCTAAGGCCGCGAAGACCTCATGGTTCATGTAGAGCGATTGTACCTGAAGGCCGAAGGCGGAAGGCCGAAGGCTGAAGGCTGAAGGCTATTGAAACCGATGCAGCTCGCACACGCCGAGCGGCTCGGTGCCGGACAGAAATGCCTCGTTCGTCACGCGCGGACAGGTCGGTGTAGCGATTCTTCCGGTATCGCGATCGATCTCGACGAAACTGATGCCTTCGGGTGCGTCGAACGAAGACGACGCTCGCCCGGACACGGCGTTTTTCATGAACTGCGTCCATATCGGCAACGCCGCCTGCGAGCCGCTCAAGCCGAGCGGCTGGTTGTTGTCCAATCCGACCCAGACGACGGTCAGCAGTTCCGGCGTGAAGCCCACGAACCACGCATCGCGAAGGTCGTTGGTGGTGCCTGACTTGCCGGCCGCGTCCGCCGCAAATCCATTGGCGCGCGCCGAGGCGCCGGTCCCTTCATTCAGGACGCTTCGCATCATGTGCGTGACGAGGAAGGTCGTCGATGGTCGCGCGACGCTGGCCCCGTTCTCCGCCTTGGGCGTCACGCTGTCTTCACCGCTCGTAATGCTGACGATCGGCCGCAGCTTCTTGATGGTGCCGCGATTGAGGAACAGCGTGTAGGCCTCCGCCACTTCCAGCGGCGTTAGCTCGACGATCCCCAGCGCGACGGAGGGGTACGGCTTGACCTGATCGGTCGCGCCGATTCTGGCTTTCTTCCAGAGCGAGACGACCCGATCGTAGCCGGTCTGCTCGGCCACCTTTACTGCCGCGACGTTCCGGGACATCGCCAGCGCGCGCCGCCACGTAATCGGGCCGTCGTACTCGCCGTCGTAATTGCGCGGCGTCCACTCCTGATTGTCGAAACTCCAGGTCGTCGGCTCGTCGAGGACGATGGCTGCCGGCGAGATGTCGCCGGCGCTCTCTTCAGCGGCTTTTTCGAGTGCAGCCAGGTAGACGAACGGCTTGAACGTCGACCCGATCTGCCGTCGGGCGTTCACCGCGCGATTGAACTGCGATTGGCTGTAGGAGCGGCCCCCAATGAAGGCAAGGATCTCCCCGGTCCGTGGGTCGATCGCCACCAGCGCCGCTTGCGCGACACGCCGGGGGCCGCGGCGACGACGGCCGAGAATGGCGTCGAGGTTCGCGATGCCGGCGCTGACAGCTTCCTGCGCGTGGCGCTGCAGATTCAGGTCCAGCGACGTGTAGACGTCCAGCGCGCCCGGCTTCGACGTCGCCCCCGGGAACGAGGTATCGAGGACGTCGCCGACGTAGTCGACGAAATACGGCGCCTCGTTGTCGACGGACCGCGCCACGACGGCGATGGGTTCCTTGGCGGCGCGGTCGGCGGCGTCGCTGGTGATGTAGCCGGCATCGACCATGGCGCGCAGCACGATGTTGCGCCGATCGCGCGCGCGCTCGGGATTGTTGAAAGGCGAATGAGTCTGCGGCGACTGGATGACGCCGGCCAGCAGCGCCGCTTCCGACAACGTCAGATTGCGAACGTCCTTCGCGAAATAGATCTTCGACGCCTCGGCGACGCCATGCAGCGCGAACGAGCCGCGATGGCCGAGATAGACGTCGTTCAAGTACAGCTCGAGGATTTCGTCCTTGGTGGCCTTGGTCTCCAGCACGATCGCCATGAACTGTTCGAGAATCTTGCGTCCGTACGACCGCTGCCGCGTTTGCTGTTCTTCCAGCATCTGCTCGGTAAGGAAGAAATTGCGGGACAGTTGCTGCGTAATGGTGCTGCCGCCGACCAGATAGGGCCGATTGCCAAACAGGTTGGTGAGCGCCGCGCCGACGATGCGAATCGGATCGACGCCAGGGTGGTAGTAGAACCGCCGATCCTCGATCGACAGCACCGCCTCGCGGACGCGCGCCGGGATTTCGTCGAGCGCAACGCGCCGCCGCTTTTCGCGCGAGCCGGTCATGAGAGCCGTCAGCAGCGGCGCATCGATGATCACGCGCTCGAGGTTCTTGCCGCCGGTCTGAATGCGGGTGATGCGTTGCGGCGGTGGCGGTGCCGGTTTTGCCGACTTCTTGCGCGGGGCAGGCGGTTCTGGAAACGACACCGTCAGCAGCTTGCCGGCGTGATCGCCGCCGCGCGACCGCAGCACGATGGTATGGCGGTCGATGGTGAAATCCCCGGGACGCTCGACACGGGCGCGCTGCGCGTAGCCAACGTCGTTGAGCCGGGCGATCAGTTCGATCTGGCTGAGACTCTGACCCGTCTGGAGGGCAAGCGGGCGCGCGAAGATGCGCGGGATCGCGCGATCGCGCTCGCCGTGGAGACGCTCGTCGATGACGCGGCCGTACGACACGTATAGATAGACGAGGCCGCCAGCCGTGATCGCGGCGATCACAGCGAGGCTGATCGTGATTCGGCGCCGGTACGGCGCCAGCATCGCCGGCCAGCTGAAGCGGGGCAGTCGAATGCGCCAGCCGCGCGCCGCTTTTTTTCTCTTCGCCAAATTCGTTAACGGCTGACTGGCGACGGTGGTCTCAGATCGTCAGCACCCAGTGATGGCCCATCTCGAGCGGCAGCTCCTCCATCAACCGATCGACCAATGCCGGCCCGTAGCGGTTGAGGAACCACACGAAGCCGACTTCACGTTCCTGTGGGTGGCCTTGGGGAAAGGTCAGGGCCTGGGCCCGCTGGAACTGGCGCCGCAACGTATCGTCGCGCCGCTTCGCCGCCTGGATCACCTTGCCGTGCAGCGACTGCACCTCGTGCTGCAGCTTGCCGAGCGTTGACCGCACCGCACCTTCGAGCGTGGGATCGATTTGCGGAACCGCGGCCGCGACCGCGTGCATGCGCTCGTCGATTAATTTCGAAACCGCCGCCAGCGAATGTTCGACGGTCGGCGGCAGCTGGCTTTCCAACAGCTGATTCAGCGCCGATTCGTCCTGGGCGCGAAACGCCGTGAGCGGCAGATCGTACTTGCTCATGAACCGCAGGGTAGCTGAATCAGCCAGCGTTGCCGTGCCGCGTTGATACATCAACGGCATGGGCACGCCGAAATGGGCGTAGACGTCTTTGAGCTGCCCCAGGTATGCCAATTCGTTCGGCCCGGCGACATAACAAATAGTCGGGAACACGGTGTCCTGGACAATCGGCCGGGTCAGCACATTCGGGCTGAAGTGTTCCGGGTGCTGATCCGCCTCTCGCAGCAGCGCCTGCACCGACGTCGATTCATCGCCGACCGTCGCCGACTCGCCGTCGATCTTGATTGGCGCGCGCACCGCATTGAGATGGAACAGTGACACTGTGCCTTCGGCGAGCGTGGCCTGCGCGTGATAGCCCTTGGCGACCAGCGCGTCTCCGGCGCGTGCGGCGATCCGCGCGGTCTGGCCGGGATGGGTCAGCTCCTTGACGAACACGTCGCGCGCGAGCGGCTTGGCTGCCGGATCCGAGCTGTTGTAGACGACCAGGCCGTACGCGCCGAGCACCTGCTCGAGCCAGACGCCGAACGCCATCGCCATGCCTCGGCCCGGGGTGTATGCGGCGCGGAGCTGGGCGAGCAGGTCGGACTTGAATTCGGAATCGGGAAGCGCGGCGGAGAGTTGATCGAGGGCGGTGTGGATGGCGTCGGTCAGCGTCAGCCGGGCGATTGGCTGGGCGCCGGCGCCCGGCAAGTCCGCCAGCCGTATGGTCGTGGCCGCGAACTCGCTGTCGAGGACCGTACATCCGCTCACTTCCAGCCAGTCGTGATCCTCGGCGTCACTCCAGAACACCGGCACGACCGCCACGCGATGCTCTCGCTGCACCTTGGCCGCGAGCTTCATCGTGGTGATCGCTTTCAAGAGCGTGAACAGCGGACCGCCGAACAGGCCGGCCTGCTGGCCGGTGATGATCACGCGCGTCGCCGGATCGGCCAGGCGTGCTGCCGACTCGCGCGACGCGGCGGGCGCATTGCGCTCCGCTTGTTGCGCCGCGATCACCCGAGCGAGGTCGGCGGGCCGCCGCGCGTACGCCTGCGAGCGCTTGATGGTATCGGCCCACGCGGACGACGTGGCCGGATCGCCGGCAAAAAACGGCGCGACGTTGGCGAATTCAAACGCGTAATCCGACGCGAGACGGCGAATCCACGGAAACGTGCGGATGTCAACCGCCAGCGATGAGGCGGAGGCGGTCGAGACGTCGGATGGCACTGCGCCGTACTGTCTCAAACGCTCGCTAAAGCTGTCAACCGTAGGTGATATCATCGTGAGTCGGAAAGTGAACGAAGACGGGGCACTGTTCGACTCAGGATTCGATGGCGGCCGGGCGTTTTCCGTTTCGCCGGCCGGCGGCGTTTCCCTCGAATCCGCTCTCCGCGATTTCGGTCCCGCGGCAATCGATGATCTGATCCCGCGTTTGCGCAGCCTCGCGTCGACGCTCGACGCTGCGCACGCGAGCGGCGCGGTTCACGGCGCCCTTCATCCCGGCAACATCTTCGTCACCGACCAGACGACGACCATTGTCGCCGCCGGGGCGAACCGTACGCGCGATCGCGCCATTGAGCCCTACGCCGCCCCCGAACTCGCGGGCGGCGCCGCGCCCACGCCGGCGTCCGACCAGTTTGCGCTTGCCGCCATCACCTTCGAATGGATGTTCGGCCGGCCGATTACAGGCCCGGCCGTACGTCCGATCGAAGTCCGCTTGATGCCGGGTGTCGATCGCGCGCAGTTGTCGCGGGCCTTCACGCGCGCGCTCGCGCCGGAGCCGTCGAATCGGTTCCCGTCGTGCCGGGAGTTTTGCGAAACGTTGGCCGGCGCCGTCGTTCCCGAACTGCCCCTCGCTGCCGCGGCCGCCGACGATGCCGACGACCCCGTCGGCCCGTTCCTACCCGAGGACCCGCCTCTGAACATCGAGGATGGCCGCAACATTGACGACGTCAAGATTGTCGCTGAGGAGACGAACCTCACCGCCGCCGCGCCGGATCTCGACAGCATTGCGCCGCCGCTTGCCGCGCACGAACGCGAGGCCGAATCCGAAATCGAGTCCGAACACGAACCCAAACACGAATCGGAACCACTGCCAGTTGCGGCATGGACTCCCGCAACGGATCGGGCCGCGCCTCGCGACACCGCGCAGCGGTTCAGCGCGACGGCCCTGATTCTCGCCACACTGGTCGGCGCCCTGTTCGGGTTCGCCGCCGGATACATGGCGCGTCCGCGCGCATTGCAGGGTGACTACGCGGCCGCGCGGCCGGCCAACACCAGCGCCGCTGCCGAAACTGCCGCGGACATCACCACTGCAACACGGGGCGCGACGCCGATTGACGCGGGTGACGCCGCCACATCGAAGACACCCAGACGATCGCAGGCGGCCAGCGCCGGTCAGGCATCGGACGTAGGTCGCTTGTTGGTGCGTTCCACGCCAAGCGGCGCCGCCGTCACGGTCGATGGCGTGGCGAAGGGCGTGACGCCGGTTGCGCTTCGCGAATTGCCGATCGGCACGCGCCGCGTCGTCGTGGCCCGACGCGGCTATCTGCCCGAGACGCGCACGGTGCAAATCTCGAAGGAACGGCCGTCACGCACGCTGGAAGTGCGGTTATCACCGGAAGCCGCGCCGCCGCCGCGGCCAAGTACGCCGGCATCGCTGGGACGGCCCGCGGCCGCAACCGGTTCGCTCGAAGTCGATTCGCGGCCCTCGGGCGCGTCGGTGTCGCTCAACGGTCAACCGCGCGGCCGGACACCGCTGACGATCACTGATCTGCAGCCCGGCGAATATCGCGTCCTGCTGACGCGGAGCGGGTACCACAACTTTGTAACCACGGTGCGGGTGGTTGCCGGCGAGCGCGTGCGCGCCGCCGCGTCGTTGACCGCAGTGGAGCAGGAATGAACGCCATACTTGCGCTCGAAGACGGCACCTGGTTTCAGGGCGTCTCCGCCGGTGCCCCCGGACACACCGAGGGCGAAGTCGTTTTCAACACCAGCATGACCGGATATCAGGAAGTCCTCACCGATCCGTCGTACGCGGGACAGATCGTGACGATGACGGCGCCGCAAATCGGCAACTACGGGGTGACCGGCACCGACCAGGAGTCCGGCAAGCCGCAAGTTGCCGGATTCGTGATGCGCGATGCGTCGCCGATGTCGAGCAACTGGCGCGCCCAGGGCACGCTCCGCGAGTACCTGACACGCCACAGCATCGTGGCGATCGGCGATATCGACACCCGCGCGTTGACCAAACGGCTGCGATCTGCCGGCGTGATGCGAGGCATGATTGCGACGGGCACCGTCGATCCCGCGGCACTGATCGAGAAGACACGGCAAATCCCGCACATGGAAGGCAGCGACCTGGTCAAGGACGTGACCTGCAAGGAGGCGTACGATTTCGAAACGTCTCTCGCTGATGCCGTGACCGAAGCGAGCTTCGGGGTCGCACCGCTGCGGCGGGCCAAGCGGCCGCTGCGCGTGGCCGCGTATGACTACGGGATCAAGCTGAATATCCTGCGGCGGCTCGCCGCGCATGGCTGCCAGGTCCGTGTATTTCCGGCGTCAACGCCGGCGGCCGAACTGCTGGCGTGGAAGCCCGACGGCATTTTCCTCAGCAACGGCCCCGGCGATCCGGCGGCAGTCACCTACGCCATCGAGAACATCAAGGAAATCGGCAAGACCGACGTGCCGACATTCGGCATTTGCCTCGGTCATCAATTGATGGGGCTGGCGCTCGGCGCGCAAACCTACAAGCTGAAATTCGGTCACCGCGGCGGCAACCACCCGGTCAAGCAGCTCGATTCAGGCGCCATCGAGATCACCTCGCAGAATCACGGCTTTGCCGTGGACCCCGACTCGCTGCCGTCGAACGTGCGGGTCACGCACCTGAATTTGTACGACGGTACGGTGGAGGGCCTGCGCCACACCGACAAGCCAATGTTCTCGGTGCAGTACCATCCGGAGGCGTCGCCGGGCCCGCACGACGCCGATTATCTGTTCCAGGAGTTCCTCGACGAGATGGAGAAATAACGGTGCCAAGAGTGCCAAAGCTGCCAAAGGTGCCAACGGTGCGGACGCGCTGATGCCCAAGAGAACCGACATTAAACGTGTGCTGGTCATCGGCTCGGGTCCGATCGTCATCGGGCAGGCGTGCGAGTTCGACTATTCCGGCACGCAGGCGGTAAAAGCGTTACGCAGCGAAGGGCTCGAGGTCGTGCTGGTCAACAGCAACCCCGCGACGATCATGACGGATCCGGAGCTGGCGGATCGCACCTATGTCGAGCCACTGACGGCCGACGCCCTGGAGAAGATCATCGAGAAGGAGCGGCCCGATGCGATTCTGCCGACGGTCGGCGGCCAGACCGCTCTCAATCTCGCCGTGCAGCTCGACGAGCTCGGCATCCTCAAGAAATACAAGGTCGAACTGATCGGCGCATCGATTCCGGCGATCAAGGTTGCTGAAGATCGCCTGCTGTTCCGCGATGCGATGAAAGAGATTGGCGTCGAGGTACCTGAGAGCGGCGTTGCCAAATCGCTGGCCGAAGCGCTGGCCATCGTCGAACGCACCGGCTTTCCGTCGATCATCCGGCCGTCTTTCACGATGGGCGGCGTCGGCGGCGGCATTGCCTACAACCTCGAGGAGTTCAAGGAGATCGCCAGCCGCGGCATGAGCCTCAGCCCGGTGCACGAAATCCTGGTCGAGGCGTCAGTAATTGGCTGGAAGGAATTCGAGCTCGAGGTGATGCGTGACGGCGCCGACAACTTCGTCGTCATCTGTTCGATCGAGAACATCGATCCGATGGGCGTGCATACCGGCGACAGCATTACGGTCGCGCCCGCCCTGACGCTCACCGACAAGGAATACCAGCGCATGCGCGACTGGGGCCGGCGGATCATCCGGCGCGTCGGCGTCGAGACCGGCGGGTCCAACATTCAGTTTGCGATCAATCCGGACGATGGCCGGATGATCGTCATCGAGATGAACCCGCGCGTGTCGCGGTCGTCGGCGCTGGCGTCGAAGGCCACCGGTTTCCCGATTGCAAAAATCGCGGCGAAGCTGGCGCTGGGCTACCGGCTCGACGAGATCCCGAACGACATCACGCGCGTCACGCCGGCATCGTTCGAGCCGACGATCGATTACGTCGTGGTCAAGATTCCGCGCTGGAACTTCGAAAAATTCCCGCAGGCGGATCGAACCCTGACGACGCAGATGAAGTCGGTGGGCGAGGCGATGGCGATTGGCCGCACGTTCAAGGAAGCCTTCCTGAAGGGCATGCGCTCGCTCGAGCTCGGCAAGGAAGGGCTGCTGTTCCGGCGGCCGTCGAGCGGCGGCGAGGACGACGTGGCCACGGCCGAGGAAGAAGAGGCCGCGTTGCGCCGCAAGCTGGTGATCCCCAACGATCGGCGCATGTGGGAGCTGTTCCGCGCCCTCGATCTGGGTTGGGATATCGAGCGGCTGCACGACCTGACGAACATCGACCCATGGTTTCTGCAGCAATTCAAGGACATCGTCGAGCTGCGCAAGACGGCGGAGATGATCGGCCTGCGCGACATGTCCCATGACCTGATGCGCACGCTCAAACGCGCCGGCTTCGGCGATCGCGAGCTCGCGGAGATTCTCGGCGTCGACGAGACGGCGGTCCGGGAGAAACGGTCCGAGCTGAAACTCCGGACCGCCTACAAGCGCATCGACACCTGTGCCGCGGAGTTCGAGTCGTTCACGCCATATCTCTACAGCACCTTCGAAGACACCTGCGAAGCCGATCCCACCGACAAGCAAAAGGTCATCATCCTCGGCAGCGGTCCCAACCGCATCGGCCAGGGTATCGAGTTCGACTACTGCTGCTGTCACGCGGTGTTCGGATTCAAGGCGGAAGGCTTCGAGACCGTGATGATCAACTGCAACCCGGAGACGGTCTCGACCGATTACGACACCGCCGACCGGTTGTACTTCGAGCCGCTCACGTTCGAAGACGTGATGGCGGTGATCGAGCGGGAACGCGAAGGCAACGTCGACGTGTCGTGCGTCGTGCAGTTCGGCGGCCAGACGCCGCTGAAACTGGCGCTGGCTTTGCAGGCGGCCGGCGTCACCATCCTCGGCACTTCGCCGGATTCGATCGATCTCGCGGAAGATCGTCAGCGCTTCAATCAGCTGTTGTGGGATCTCGGCATCCCGCAGCCGGCCAGCGGCACGGCGACGTCGAAATCCGAAGCGCGGGAGGTGGCCGCGAAGGTGGGCTTCCCCGTGGTCGTGCGGCCGTCGTACGTGCTCGGCGGACGCGCGATGGCGATCGTCTATGACGTCGGCACCCTCGATCGCTACATGGCGAGCGCCGTCGATGTCTCGCACGATCGGCCGATCCTGATCGATCGCTTCCTCGAACACGCCAAGGAAATCGACGTCGACTGCGTCGCCGACGAGTCGGGCGCCGTCGTCATCGGCGGGATCATGGAACACATCGAGGAGGCGGGTATCCACTCGGGCGACAGCTCGTGCGTCGTGCCGCCGCCGTATCTCAGCGATCGCCACATCACCACGATCCGCGACTACACGCGCCGGATCGCGAAGGCATTGAAGGTCATCGGCCTGATGAACGTGCAGTACGCGATCAAGGACGACATGGTCTATGTCCTCGAAGTGAACCCGCGCGCCTCGCGTACGGTGCCGTATCTCTCCAAGGCCAACGGCGTACCGCTGGCGCAATTGGCGGCGCGGGCGATGGCGGGGAAGTCGCTCGCCGAGCTCGGCATCACCGACGACCTGACGCCGGCGGGCATGTTCGTCAAGAGCCCGGTGTTTCCGTTTGTGCGCTTCCCGGGCGTCGACACGATTCTCGGACCGGAGATGAAATCGACGGGCGAAGTAATGGGCGGCGCGAGCAGCTTCGGCATGGCGTTCATCAAGGCAATGCTGGGCGCGGGCCAGCGCCTGCCGGTCGACGGCGCGGTTTGCATCACCGTCAACAACGAAGACAAGGGCGAGGTCCTGCCAATCGCGCTCGGCCTGGCCGACCTTGGCTTCCAGATCATCGGCACCCGAGGCACGGCGGCGTACTTGCGCGCGCATGGGGTGGAATGCTCAGTGGTGTTCAAGGTCAACGAGGGCCGTCCCAGCCTGGCGGATGAGATCGTCAACCGTAAGATCTCGATGGTCATCAACACGCCGCACGGACGCGAGTCGTTCTTCGACGACAAGGCGGTTCGGCGCGCGGCGATGATGGCCGGCGTGCCGTGCATCACCACGATCACCGGCGCCGCGGCGGCGCTGGAGGCGATCCGGGCCCTGAAGACCGAGGGTCTCGACGTTCGCGCGCTGCAGGACTACTACGCGGCGGTGGCGGCGAGCTAAAACAGCCACGAAGGACACGAAAAGCACGAAGAATTTTTTCGACATGACAGCAGGGCCATAGCTTCGTGTTCTTCGTGTCCTTCGTGGCAGGAACCGCGTACGCGAGCACTCGCCGCTGTTGCAATACTTGCGCTCCTAAGCTGACCATCCGACGATTTCCGAGTAATTCGAGTTGTGCCGGGGTTTGCAGAACCCCCCGGGCATGCCGACATCCCTCCTTCTTGCCATTGCGGTCGCGGCAGGTGTCGCGGCCGGCGTGTTCCTCGATCCGACCCTGTTCCGCGGCGCGCGTTGGTGCGTGGCCGTATTCGCGGCGTCGTGGTTCGTCGCCGCGGCTCGCGGTCGACTCGTTATCGCGCGCTGGTGCTTCGCCATCGCGCTCGCAGCGTCGTGCGTACTGATCGCCGCTGACGCTCACCACAAAGCTCTGCACTCACCGCTGCGCGACTATCTCGATGAGCGGTTCGGCGGCTACGCGATTGGCAGCGCCTCGGCTACGCGCGCGGATGAACTGATTCAGATCGAGGGCGTCTTGCTGTCGGACGCGTCGCTGACCGACATCGGCGCGACGATGCTGGTGCGGGTGGAGCGGGTGGCCTTCGATGGATGGCCGGATCCGGTCGAAGGAGGTGTGTCGCTCGGGGTGGTCGGCGCGCTGGCGGCCGAGTCGATCCGCGAATGGCGTGCCGGTCGCACGATCCGCGCACCGGTGGCGCTGCGCCGCCCGGCGCGCTACCTGAATTCCGGCGTGCCTGACGGCGAGCGCGCGTTGGCCAGGCGCGGCATCAGCCTGGTCGGAACCGTGAAGAGCGCGGCGCTCGTCCAGGTGGTGCGGCGCGGCAGCGCCCTCGACGAAGCGGCGGCCGCCGTCCGCGACGTAGTGCGGCGCGCCCTGACCCGGCACGTGGCACCTCACGCAAGGCAATCGGCGGCGATCGCGATCGCGATCCTGATCGGCGACCGCAGCTCGCTCGATCCAGTTGTCGAGCAGCGCCTGCAGGAGGCCGGCACATATCACGTGATCGCCATTTCCGGCGGCAACATCGCCATTCTCGCGGGCGTGGTCCTGGCGCTGTTGTGGCTGGCTCGGATCCGCGAGGGCTGGGCCGCGGGCGGCGCGATTGCCGTGCTGGTCGCTTACGCCTTCGTCGCCGGAGGAGGTGCGTCGGTGATGCGCGCCACCATCATGGCGGCGTTATATCTCGCACTCCGCACCATCGATCAACGAACCGCGCCGCTGCACGCGATATCGGTCACGCTGGCTGCCGTGCTGCTGGCGACGCCCCTGGCCGTCGCCGACGTCGGGCTGTGGCTGACTTTTGGCGCCACGGCGGCGATCATCGTCGGCGCGCGAGTCTTGCCGTTGCCGCGCCACCGCTGGCTCCGCGCTCCAGCCGCGCTCTTTCTCGCGTCGCTGTCAGCTGAAGTCGTATTGCTGCCGATCGTCGCCTTCGTATTTCAGCGTGTCACGATCGCTGGGCTGACGGCGAATCTCGCCGCCATTCCGGCGATGGCGATCGCGCAGGTCAGCGCGATCGTCACGGCGATGGCGGATGCCGCGGGCATTGACGCCGTTGCGGCGACGGCGGGGTGGATCACGCATCTGTCGGTCCGCGCTCTGCTCGACAGCTCCGCGATTGTCGATGCCGCGCCGTGGCTGACGTGGCGCGTGCCGTCACCGGCGATGCCGGTGCTCGTCGCCTACTACGGCGCGCTGGTTGCTGCGCTACTGATCGCCAAGTGGCGTCGTCCGGCGGCCGTTGCCGCGCTGCTGTTGTTCTGGATCGCCGCCGCGCCGCACACGTGGGCGCGGACGTTCGGCGACGGCAAGCTGCATGTGACGATGATGGATGTGGGGCAGGGCGATGCGGTGCTGGTCACCTTTCCGAACGGCCGCACCCTGATGGTCGATACCGGCGGGGTCGCGCAGCGTGGCGACTTCGATATCGGGGATCGTGTGCTGGGTCCGGCGCTTCGGCACCGCGGGGTGCGGCGGCTCGATTATCTCGCGGTGACGCACGGCGATCACGATCACATCGGCGGCGCGCTGTCGCTGGTGCGGGATTTCCGGCCGCTGGAACTGTGGTACGGCACCTACGTCAACCACCATCTGCCGTCGATGCAACTGCAGTCGATGGCGCACTACCAGCGTTCCGGATGGCGCTGGCTGCTTGCGGCGGATCGCATGCAGATCGGCGGTGTCGAGGTGCGCGTACATCACCCTCCGTCGGAGGACTGGCAGCGCCAGAAGGTCCGCAATGACGATTCGCTGGTGGTCGAGCTGCGCTACGGCCGGGTGTCCGTGCTGTTGACCGGCGACATCGGGAAGGAGGTCGAAGAAGCACTGCTGCCGACACTCGACCTGTTGCCCATTGTCGTGCTCAAGTCGCCGCATCACGGCAGCGCCACGTCGAGCTCGGAAGGGTTCGTCCGCGCCCTCGATCCGCGAATCGTCTTGATCAGTTGTGGCCGTGGCAATCCGTTCGGCCACCCGGTGCCGCGCGTGCTGGCGCGCTACCGTGCCGCGCAGAGTGAAGTGTTCCGCACCGACCTCGATGGACAGATCGACTTGATCACCGACGGCGAGACGCTGTCGACCGTGACCTTCACCGGCCGCACGCATCGTCTACCGAGCCACGAAGAATCACGAAACAGTCTCACGAACAGCACGAAATAGACGAAGTACACGAAGTTGGCAGGGGGAGGAAACGATGCTCACACAGGTGCCACCGCGGTTGCCGCCGGAACTCGAAGCGATCGTCACGCGCACGATCGGCTGCGCGATTACCGTTCATAAGACGCTCGGTCCTGGGTTCAGGGAATCGATTTATCACGACGCCTTGCGAATCGAACTGACTCGCTGCGGAATTCCGTGGCGGAGCGATCTCGCGGTCGACGTCTTGTATCGCGGCGAACCGTGTCGTCGCCAAGTCCTCGACCTCGTAGTCGATGGTCTGGTTGTCGTCGAATTGAAATCAGTCGAGCGATTGCACCCGCTCCACGGCGCGCAGACACGATCGTACATGAAAGCCGCCAAGCTGCCGGTCGGTCTGCTGATGAATTTCAACTCGACGTGGCTGAAAGGGCAAATCCGCCGCTTTGTCCTGTGAACGCCAATCCGCTTCGCGAGCTTCGCTGATCTCGTGAGCTTCGTGCGGCTATTTCGTGTCCTTCGTGGCAGTCTTGGCCCGCTGCCAGTGTTCCTCGAGCTCCGGCAAGGTCAGGTCGCGCACCTGCCGGCCGTCGTGGCGTACGCTGCGTTCGAGGTCGTCGAACCGCCGCTGGAACTTATCGTTCGCCACGCGCAACGCGGCTTCCGGCTCGATGCCGAGCTTGCGCGCGACGTTGACCAGCGAGAACAGCAGGTCACCGAATTCTTCCTCGGCTGCCGCGGACGTCGCGCCGCCCTCGCGCACCGCCTCGCGGAGCTCGCGCACTTCTTCTTCGACCTTGTCGATGACGTCGCCGGTCTCCGGCCAGTCGAAACCCACCTGCGCGGCGCGCGTGCTGAGCTCGTAGGCGCGCAGCAGCGACGGCATCGCGCGGGGCACGCCGCTGAGGATCGTCTGTTGTTCGGTTCCGGCGTCGCGGCGCTCCTTCGCTTTGATCTCTTCCCACTGCCGCTTGACCTGCTGCGGCGTCAGAGCGTCGGTCGCGCCGGGCGGTGACGCCGCCAGCGGGGCCCCGGCCGCGTCGAAGATGTGCGGATGGCGGCGAATCAGTTTGCCGGCAATCGACGAGATCGAGTCCGCGATCGAGAAACGTCCTTCCTCCTCGCAAATCTGCGCGAGGAAGACGGCCTCGAAGAGAAAATCACCCAGCTCGTGCTCCAGAGCCGCGTAATCGCCGCGGTCGAGGGCGTCGAGCAGCTCGTAGGTCTCCTGCAGCACGAACGGGCGCAGCGACTTGACGGTCTGCTGCTTGTCCCATTCACAGCCGTGCTCGCCGCGCAACGTGCGCATGATGCCGACGAGTTCATCGAAACGCGCGCCGGCGGTGTCGCTCGACGCACCGCGATCAGTCATGCGCGTATGCTAGCATTTCATTTTTGGATGCAGGCGCGCGTCACCGTCCTAGGCAGCGGCACGTCACATGGCGTGCCGATGATCGGCTGCACGTGCGATGTGTGCCGGTCGCCCGATCCGCGCGATCGCCGGACGCGGCCGTCAATCCACCTCGACGTCGAGGGCGGGCCGGGCATTCTGGTCGACACTTCCACCGATCTGCGGATGCAGGCGCTGACCTACGGCATCACGCGCGTCGACGCGATCCTGTTCACGCATAGCCACGCCGATCACATCATGGGCGTGGACGATGTGCGCCGCTTCAACGCGATCATGGGCTGCGCGATTCCTGCGTACGCCGACGAGCGCACCGCCGGCGATTTGCGGCGCGCGTTTTCGTACGTATTCGCCCCGCCCGCCGAACAAGGCGGCGGCATTCCACAAATCGCGCTGTCGACGATCGCCCGGGGCTTCAACGTCGGCCCGGTCGGGATTCAGCCGGTGCCGATCTTTCATGGGACGCGGCCGATTTTCGGCTTCCGCTTCGGATCGTTCGCCTACGTCACCGACTGCAACCGGCTCACCGATGAGGCGTGGCGGATTCTCTCCGGGGTCGAGGTGTTGATCCTCGGCGCGCTCCGCCACCGGCCGCACCCGACGCATTTCACCGTCGCGCAAGCCCTCGATGTGGTCCGGGTGCTCAAGCCGCGGCAGACCTACTTCACGCACATCTGCCACGAACTGGCGCACGCTGAGACGAACCGCTCGCTGCCGGCCGGCGTCGAGCTGGCCTACGACGGGCTGACGTTCACCATCGACGCGGCGCCGGCATTCGCCGACGCGGACGATGATGCCGGTGCGGCGGCGCCGACGGAGGACAGGTGGATGTAATCCACTATCCCGATGATCCCCGGCCGGCGGCGTGGCGCTCGCCGGTGCTCGCGCTCGGTAACTTCGACGGCCTGCATCGCGGCCACGTCAAGATCATCGAGCGCATTCAGCGCGGCGCCGGCGAACGCGGCGGCACCAGCGTCGTGCTGACCTTCGACCCCCATCCGCCACGCGTGCTCAGGCCCGACAAGGCGCCGCCGTTACTGATGACCAAGCAGCAGAAGCTCGACGCGCTGGCGCGGGCCGGGGTCGCCGGTACCGCGGTCGTGCGCTTCACGCGTGAAATGTCGCAGTGGGAACCGGAGAAATTTGTGCGCAGCGTGCTCGTCGAGTGGCTGCGCGTCTCCGAAGTGTGGGTGGGCGCCGACTTCCTGTTCGGGCGCGAGCGCAGCGGCAATTTCTCGCTGCTGCGGTCGCTTGGCGCGCAGGGCGGCTTCCGCGCCGAGAAAATCGACCCGATCCGGTATAAGGATTTCGTCGTGTCGAGCACGCGCATCCGCCGCCTGGTCGCGGAGGGCCGCGTCGACGAAGCCGGCGCATTGCTCGGGCATCATTACGCGATCGATGGCACGGTAGTGCATGGCGCGCATCGCGGCCGCGAGATTGGCTTTCCGACCGCCAATCTGTCGACTGCGAACGAGCTGATCCCGCCGCACGGGGTGTATGCGACGGCCGTGACGATTGACGGGACGACGCTGCCGAGCGTCACCAACATTGGCGGCCGGCCGACGTTTGGCGACGGGTTGCAGACGACCATCGAAACACACGTCCTCAACCTGTCGCGCGATTTCTACGGGACGCACGTGCGCCTCGCCTTCGTGCAGCGGCTGCGTGACGAACGCAAGTTTCCAGACGTCGAAGCGCTTCAGGAGCAGATTGCCGCGGATGTTCGGCGCGCGACTCGGTTGTTCGATAGACTATCGGTCTAGACCTATTCGATGACCCCCCAGTCATTTACCTTCAAGCTGTCGGTACCGAATGACCCGGCCGGGGCCGATGTCGTCGCCGCCATGGCCGCGCATGCCGCGACATACGCGAGCATCGACGCGGCGCAGGGCGCGGCTTTCGTCGAGCGCGTGCGGCGTGTTGCGAGGCAGTTGCTGACCGGCAGTTTCTCGACGCACTGCCAGGTGGTCTTCAGCGCCGCCGACGGGCAGCTGACGGTGACGATGGGAGGGCAGGCGGTGTCCGAAGCCCTCACGTCCTGACCGCGATGCGTCTCTATAACACTCTCACCCGCCAGCTCGAAGAGTTCGTCCCGACGCGCGACCACACCGTCCGCATGTACACCTGCGGCCTGACGGTCTACGCGCGCGGCCATATCGGCAACTTCCGCACGTTCGTCTGCGTCGACGTGCTGCGCCGCGCGTTGAAATACGTCGCCGGCTACGGCATGCACCACGTCATGAACTTTACCGACGTCGACGACAAGACGATCCTCGGCGCCGCCAAGGCCGGTCTGCCGCTTCGCGACTACACCGATCAGTACATCGCCGCCTTCCGCGAAGATGCCGCGGCACTCGGCATCGAACCGGTCGAGGACACACCGCGCGCCACCGATCCGGACAATCTGAAGGCGATGGCCGACATGATCAACGCGCTCGGTCAGCGCGGTCATACCTATGCGAGCGAGGGCTCGATTTACTTCAAGATCTCGACGCTGCCTACCTACGGCAAGCTGGCGCGGCTCGATCACGAAGGCATTCAGTCCGGCGCGCGCGTCGATTCCGACGAGTACGACAAGGAAAGCGCCCGCGATTTCGTGCTGTGGAAATCGACCAAGCCGGGAGAGCCGTCGTGGGATTACGGCTGCGGCCCTGGACGACCCGGCTGGCACATCGAGTGCTCGGCGATGGCGCTGCGGCTGCTCGGCGAGCCGCCCATCGACATTCATACCGGGGGCGTCGATCTGGTGTTTCCGCATCACGAGAACGAGATCGCGCAAAGTGAAGGCGCGACGGGGAAGGAGTTCTCGCGCTTCTGGTTTCACATCGAGCACCTGCTCGTCGACAACCAGAAGATGTCGAAGTCCGTTGGCAACGTCTACACGGTACAGGACGTGCTCGACAAGGGCTTCCGTCTGTCGGCGCTGCGGTACATCCTGCTGTCCGGGTATTACCGCAAGCAGCTGAACTTCACCTGGATCGGGTTGGAGCAGGCGGAAGAGTCGTTGCGGCGCATGACCGACTTTCTCGGCCGCGTCGAAGCCCTGACCGCGGGGGACGCGCATCCAGCCGTCGCGGCGCGTGTCGCCGAAGCGGTCGAGGGGTTCGACGCCGCGCTGCGTGACGACCTCAATACCGCGGCCGGCCTTGGCGAGATTTTCGACCTGATTCGCGCGCTGAATATCGCAATGGACGCAAAGCAGGTCGGCAGGGGGGACGCCCCGGCGATTGTCGCCGCGTTCGAACATTTCGATCGCGTGCTGGGAGTGTTGTCGCTGAGGCGCGCCGAGGACGCGGTGCCGCCGATTCCGCAGGCGGAACTCGACGCCGCGATCCAGGCACGCCAGGACGCGCGGCGCCGCCGCGATTTTGCCGAAGCCGACAGAGTCCGCCAGGAGCTGTTGTCGAAGGGCGTTATTCTGGAAGACGGCCCGCAGGGCACCAGATGGAAACGCCGCTAATCAAGACGCCGCTTCCGGGCCCGAACGCCAAAGCGCTGATCGAGCGCGACCGGCGGGTCGTGTCGCCTTCATATACGCGCGGCTATCCCTTCGTCATTGCTCGCGGCAGCGGCGCGATGGTCGAAGACGTCGACGGCAACGTGTTCCTCGACTGCGCTGCCGGCATCGCCGTGAACGCCACCGGCCATGCGCACCCCGACGTGGTGGCCGCCATCGTCGAGCAGGCACACAAGTTCCTGCACATGTCAGGAACGGATTTTTATTACGAAGGGCAGGTACGCCTGGCCGAGGAGTTCGAAGCGATCGCGCCGTTCAGCGGCGGCGCGCGGTCGTTCTTCTCGAACTCGGGCACCGAAGCCGTCGAGGCGGCGATCAAACTGGCGCGCTACACGACGAAACGGTTCGGGCTGATCGCCTTCATTGGCAGCTTCCACGGCCGCACGCTCGGCTCGCTGTCCCTCACCTCGAGCAAGGCCATTCAACGGCGCGGCTTCGGGCCTATGCAGCCCGGCGTCTTTCATGCGCCCTATGGGAACTGCTACCGCTGTCCGGTTGGGCTGCAACCTGAATCATGTCAGGCCGAATGCCTGGACTTTCTCGAGCACGAGTTGCTGGTGCATCTGATCGCGCCGGACGACGTGGCGGCGATTGTCGTCGAACCGATTCAGGGTGAAGGCGGCTATGTGGTCCCGGAAATGAAGTTTCACCAGCGCCTGCGCGACATCACGACGCGTCACGGCATGCTGTTGATTGCCGACGAAGTGCAGTCCGGCATGGGCCGCACCGGCCGGATGTTCGCGATGGAGCACTTCGCTACGGAACCCGACATCGTCGCGGTCGCGAAGGGTGTGGCGTCGGGCCTGCCACTGGGCGTCACGACGGCAAGAGCCGACGTAATGACGTGGCCGCCTGGGTCGCACGCCAGCACCTTTGGCGGCAACCCGCTCGCGTGCGCGGCAGCGCTCAAGACGATCGAACTCCTGAAATCCTCCCTGATGAAAAACGCGGTCGAGGTGGGCGCGTTTCTGTTCGATCGTCTGCTCGAACTGCAGCAGAAGCATTCGCTGATTGGGCAGGTTCGCGGCAAAGGCTTAATGATCGGCATCGAGCTCGTCCGTGATCGAATTACCAAGGAACGAGCTGCAAGTGAGCGCGATCGAGTGGTTGACGCGTGCTTTGAGCGCGGCCTTCTGGTGCTGGGCGCGGGTAAAAATTCGATCCGGCTCTCGCCTCCACTCGTCCTCTCACGCGCTCAAGCCGCCACAGCCGTTGAGCTGCTGGATAGCGCCCTAACGAGTGTGAGGTCGTGACTGTACTTTTTCTGTAAACAGGCGACTTTTTTCTCCCTTCCTGCTTGACTGACGGCGCTCTAGTCGTCAGTATGAATCGTCGCTGTCATAGCTGACTTGCCGACAACCCTGACAATGTGACGTTCTCTGAGCGCGTATCACCTGATACGTGTGCGTGTGAACCGACTTTTCAGACGTTGTCCGTAGGACCAGCCAGCCGGCGGTCCTTTCTTCCTCAATAAAACGTTCCACTTCGCCATCGAAGGGCGAAGTCGGTCGAGGTGCGGAAGGAGTTCGCGAACAGCTCGTGAGAGGGCTTCCTTCCCCAACCCCTCTTCCTAGGGCAATACGCGGGCGCAGTGGATATCGCTGCGCCCCACCGAAGGAGAGTGCCGTGTCCGATCGACCTTCTCGTGTCGTCCGTGCCGCGTTGGCCACCGTCGTTCTCAGCGTGGCCGCCAGCGCCGCCGCGCAGTCAACCGCCACCGGCGGTTTCCTGGACTCGGCGACCAGCGCCGGCCTGCGGCCGCTGATCTCTGCGGGTGAATCGCGGACCTTTCTGCCGGAGCGCGGTCCATTCACGTTCCCCTCTCCGTACAACACCAGCGGCATTCGACTGACCAACGGCAACGATTGCGGCGGCGCCGACTGCGTGATGCCGGTCGGCTACTCCTACTGGAGCAACATCAACAACCACGCCGGACAGGACACGATGCTGGTGTTCCTCGGCCTCGAGCGCCGCAAGGGCGGCGCCGGTCCAACGCTGTTCAGCGTCAACAAGCGCAGCGGCGAGACGCGCAACCTCGGCGCCATGTTCGACGGCAACAGCGCGTTTTCGTGGGGCACCGGCGAGGGCTGGTACTTCAGCGGCACGCGCCCGCACGCGCTCTACGTCAACGACGGGCCGCGCATGCTGCGCTACGACGTGATGGCCAAGTCCTTCGAGACCGTGTTCGATGTGTCGTCGAAGTATCCGGGACGCTATATCTGGCAGATGCACTCGAGCAGCGACGATCGCGTGCACTCGGCCACGCTGCGCGACAGCCGCTCGTACGAGATGCTCGGGTGCGTCGCGTATCGCGAGGATCGCCAACAGTTCGTGTTCGTCCCCAAGAAGGGCGATTTCGACGAATGCCAAATCGATAAGAGCGGCCGTTGGCTGGTCATCAAGGAAAATCTCGACGGCAAGAACGGGGAAGACAACCGCATTGTCGATCTCGAGACCGGCGTGGAGCACGTCCTCACCGATGAGAACGGCGCCGCCGGCCACTCCGACGTCGGCCACGGTTACCTGGTCGCCGAAGACAACTTCAACGCGCAGCCCGGCGCGGTGCGGGTATGGCGCTTCGATCGCGACCTCCGCGGTGGCCAGCCGGCCTCCGACCCCTCACAGGGCACGCTGGTCTATCAGCTGTCGTCCTGGTCGTCGGGCCTCGGTCACGTGGCGCATGGTAATTCGCGCGGCGGCAAGGCCATCGAGCAGCAGATGGCGTGCGCCAGCAACGCGTCACGCCAGTCACTGCCGCGAGTCAACGAAATCGTCTGCTTCCGCCTTGACGGTTCGTTGAACGCGCTGGTCGTCGCGCCAAACATGACCGACCTCAATGCGGCAGGCGGCGGCAGCGACGACTATCTGAAGATGCCGAAGGGCAATGTCGATCCGACCGGCGAGTATTTCATCTGGACGTCGAACACCGGCAGCGGTCGTCTCGACGCCTACATCGTACGCATTCCTCTCGAGCGGCTCGGGGCCACCCCCGGCGCGACCGCGCCGACCACACCCACGCCGACCGCCCCGACGACTCCGACGACGCCGTCAACTCCGACGCCCACGACGCCCACGACGCCGACGACACCTACGACTCCGACACCTTCGGCATCGACGACGACCGGTGAAGCTGTGAGATGGGTGAACGCGACGAATGTCGCGGTGTCGGGCGGGAGCCTGCAGAAAACGGCCGGTTGCGGCGGCTGCCCCGATGCGGGTGCATCGTCGGCGCAGTCGATCGCGTCAGGCAACGGCGGCGTGCAGTTCACCGTCGTCGAAGCAACCTCGCTGCGCTTCGTCGGTCTGACCGCGGGCGTCCCGTCGCACGATCCGGCCCAGATTCAGTTCGCGATGCGGCTGCAGAACGGCGTCGTCGAAGTGCGCGAATCGGGCGCGTATCGCTCGGAGATTCGCATCGCGACGGGCGATATCCTCGGCGTTTACGTCGTCAATGGCACGGTGCAGTACGCGAAGAACGGCACGGTGTTCTATTCGAGCGCAGCGCCGGCGCGCTACCCGCTCGTTGTGGACGCCACCCTGTATGACATTGGGGGAGCCGTCGGGAACGCGATGATGGTGGCCGCAACGAGCAGCACAGCGACGTCAACCGCCCAGGCTGCTCCTGCGGCGCCGTCGGTGAGTGCGCCCCTGCCGAAGACGGCCGCGCCGACACGGCAGCCGGCGCGGCGGAAACCGACGGCGACACCCGCACGTGCGGGCCGCCGTCCCTAGTCACTTCAAAGGTGGGGTTCCCACCTTTGGTGAAGTAAAGCGCTCCCACGTCGCTTCCTGCTGATTCGTGGCGAAGCGCATGAAGCCAAGCACGGTCGCCCAGCTCAGAAGGCACATCGTGTAGGGCAGCGTCAGAATGATGCGGCGGCGACGGGCGTGCTGTTGACCGCAGCCGGCCAGCGCCGCTGCGTAAAACGCCGCCTGTCCGGCAATCATCACCTGATAGAAACCCAATCCAAGCAGCGCGAGGTTGGTGACCATCAGCGTCACGAGCCACACCGGAATCGTCAGACGCAGGAACTTGTGCGAGATGGTCTCGAACCACAGCGGGTTAATGCGCGGATCGAGCAGCCACCGCTCGCGGGAGAACAGCTGGAACGTGCCGCCGATGGTGCGCACTTTGCGCACGAGCTCGGCGTGTCCATTGGGCGGTGCGACGTCGAAGGCCTTCGCAGCGGGCTCGAAGACCACTTGATACCCGCGCCGCGCAATGCGCACCGGCGTCAGCACATCGTCGAGGATGGTGTCCTCGGCCATCGGCTCGAACAGCGACTTGCGGATCGCATAGATCGCGCCGGTGGCACCGACCATCGAACCGCCGCGGCTCTCCGTCGAGCGGATCAGCTTTTCGTACTGCCAATACATCGCGGCGCCTTCAGCGCCGCGTTGCGCGTCCTGGCCGGGAGTGATGATCAGCTCGCCGCTGACGGCGCCGACGCCGGGATCGGCGAAGTTGCTGACCAATGCACGTACGGCAAGCGGGTCGAACCGCTGACGTGCATCCGCGAACACGACGATGTCACCGGCAGCGCGCGGCACGAGGCGATTGAACATCGCGGGCTTGCCTCGGCGCCGCGAGAAGCCATGGACGATCACGCCGTCCGGCTCAAATGCACGCGCCTTGGCGACCGTGTCGTCGGTTGATCCGTCGGACGCCACGACGATTTGCAGGCGGTCTTTCGGGTAATCGAGAGCCAGGAGATTGCGCAGGCGCCGCTCGATGCGATCGCCCTCGTTGAATGCAGCGACGATGATCGTCACCGATGGCTCGATCGGCGCGCGACGGCGGGTCTTGGGCCGAATGGCGGCGCGCACCCGCGCGAGAATCGGATAGCCGATGAAGATGTAGCCGAGCATGGCGAAGGCCAGCCAGAACGCAATCTGCGCCGCGACGCGCCAGCCGTTCGCATAGGATGCCGTCGCATCCGGCGGGGCCACCGCAACGCCGGCTCCGAGAAACACCGGGTCGGCGACGACGCGAGGCTGCAGGCGCGCTCCGGGATCACCGCCATCGGTCGCGGTGCCGGCGTAGCGGCTGGCTAACCGCGTGAATGCCTCGCCGTGACGTGCCGGCGCCGCCCCGACCTCGTCGAGCCGTGCCGGGAAGGCATTGTCACCAGGGAATGTCTGGGGTGTCCCGCCGACCACGACATTGCGTCGGATGATGGCGTTGGGGAAATACCGTTCGACCGCCGCCGCGCCGCTGGCCGTGCCGGACCCGGAGATGCCATACGGACCGGCCATCAGGATGTTGTTCTGGAAGACGAAGTTGAGGTGCGGCCGGCGATCGCCGCCGAACAGCGCCGTGCCCGTCTGGAACGCCGTGTTGTGATCGATGACGACGTCGCGGGCGCCGTCGAGCAGCTGGAACAGCCGTCCGTGACCCCACTGGCCGCCGACGTCGGAGAAGACGTTATTGATGATCGCAATGCGGCTGGTTTGGCGGCTGGTGTGGATGTCGTCCTGCGCCAGCAGATTGATGCCGCCGCCGACGTGACGCACGATGTTGTCGCGGAACGTCACGTCTTCGACGACCGACCAGGGCGCCCGGCCATCCTGGTTCCGCACCGTAAACAGGATCGCGAAACCGTTCTGCGCGTGCGCCCAGTTGTACTCGAAGATGTTGTCGTCGACCAGGACGCGGCGCGCGTTCTTCAACTCGAACAGGTTCTTCACCGACCATTCAGTGCCTTCGAATCGCGCGTCGCCGACCCGCCAGCGCAGCGGTTTCGCCAGCGTGTTGCCGATCAATTCAATGTCCGATGGGACCAAGTCCGCGATCGACGGATCGGCGCCTCCAAACATGACGTTCTCGCCCGCGGCTTCGAGGTAGTTGTTCTCGATGCGGAACGGCCCAGGCCCGTTCCAGCCGTTGATGGCCTGTGAATCGGCGCCAACCTCCTTGAAGTCGGCGAGATACGAATCGACGACCGCGATCTCGCGCGCATTGAGCGCGATTCCGCGACGGCTGCCGCGCTGCTGGTCGCCATGGATATAGCAGCGGTCGATGACAATGTGGTGCGGCAGCGACGCCAGGTCCGTCGACTCCCCGCCGAGATCAACGAGCGAGCGCAGGAACGTCCCCCGCGCCGGCGCGATCTCGAGTCCGACCAGTCGGTAGTGGTGAGCGCCGGGTGCGGTCGCGATCACCGATCCCGAGGTACTGGTCAACTTTGGCAGACGCACGCGCGACGGATCAATCCGCATGCCGGGAGCGGGCAGCGCCTCGTCCGCCAGGGCGGGGCGGACGACAATCCAGCCGGCACCGGCGACCGCCGGCAGGCGAAACGGCCCGCGATATTCCGCGCCGGGCGCCAGCGTGATCACGTCGCCACGTTGTGCCTTGTCGAGCGCCGCCTGCAGGTTGCCGCCCGCACCGACATGAATGGTGCGCACGGCGGGCCCGAGCGGTTCGACGGTGACCGTGGCGCGCGGCAGTTCCGACGCGCGGCGGCCTTCGGCCACGGCGCGCTCACTGTTCTGCGCGTGCCGTGGCTCCGACGAGTAGGGGACGGCCAGCGTCAGCAGGAGGATGGCTGCGGCGGTCCCCGGGATGCGTGTTATGAGGCGGCCCATACCGAAGTCTCCCTGAGCGCTCCGGGAGCTGTGACCACACCGCGCGTCAGGTCGACAATCGCCTGATCGGAGCGGGCGCGCGCCACCGCATGGGCGGCGTCGCCGCTGCGGGCGCTGATCACCAGGACTTCGGCGTGCGCCAGCAGCTCGTCGACGTCCTCGCAAAGGAGCGATGCAATGTGGGGGATTTCGGTTTCGATGTACTGCTTGTTGGCGCCGCGCAGGCGCGCCATCACGACGTTCGGGTCGAGGACGCGAACGTCGTAGCCTTTGCCGATCAACGACTCGACCAGCGCGACCATCGGACTTTCGCGGAGGTCGTCGGTATTCGGCTTGAACGCCAGTCCGACCACGCCGATCTTCTTCTTCTTGAATTGCATGACGGCATCGACGGCGCGTTTGATCTGCTTTTCGTTCGACGGCAGAATCGACGAGAGCAGCGGCAGGTCCACCGCATGAATGCGGCCGGCGCACAGCATCGCGCGTAGATCCTTGGGCAGGCAGGACCCGCCGAACGCGAATCCCGGCGTCAAATACGCTTCGGAGATGTTGAGCTTGTGATCCATCCGGAACACCCGCATCACCTCCTGCGCGTCGGAGCCGAGCGCGTCGCACAGATCGGCGATCTCATTCGCGAAACACACCTTCAACGCGTGATACGTGTTGCACACGTACTTGATCATTTCAGCCGTACGAATCGAGGTTTCGACGACCGGCGCCTGCACGGCGGCGTAGAGCTCCTTGAGCTGCGCGCGAATCTCCGGATCCTCGCTGCCGACGAGCACGAACGGCGGATGATCGAAATCGCGAATCGACGAGCCCTCGCGCATGAACTCGGGATTTGACGCGACGCGGATCGCCGGCGACCCGCCATGCTGCTCGGCCGCCAGCTGCAGCCGTTCGCGAATCAGGTCGTTCGTGCCGGGCATCACGGTGCTGCGGATCACGACCGTGAACGGCCGGGTCCGCGACGCGCACGCCTTGCCGATGGCCGACGCGACGCGCGACAGCGCCTCGAGATCCGGTTGTCCATGTCCGACATCCGGCGTGCCGACGCAGACGAGCGCCAGATCCGAATCGCGGACGGCATCCTCAGCGGAGTCGGTGGCGGACAACCGGCCTTCGCGCGCGAGCCGCTTGATGAGCGGCTCCAGACCGGGTTCGACAATCGGCGAGCGGCCGTCGTTGATCATCGAGACCTTTGCAGGGCTGACGTCGACGCCGACGACCTGATGGCCATCCCGGGCCAGGCAGGCCGCCGAGACGCAGCCGACGTAACCGAGTCCAAAAACGCTGACGTTCATAACGACTCCCTTACTGGACCGGCGATCCTGGTTATGGAGCTGCGCTCAGAACGACGCGCGGCCCGAGCACGGAAATCGGATTGCCGGCGGCATCAGTGCCGGTCCAGCGGGTCTGCGCGCTGTGCGCGGCACGGTTCGAGCTGCACCAGCGCGAACGAATCGACGTCGTGCCGTTGGCCGGGACGACGACGTTGGTCGCGAGATTGTTGGTTTCGCGGTCGTCGAACAGATCGATCCGGTTCGTGAAGGTCACGGTCGACCCGCCGGTCTCCTGGAAGACCTGATCGTAAAACCACGTGTAGCGGACGTCCCTGCAGCCGGCCGCGTCGGTGATCGGCGTGCCGCTGTGCGGGACTGGATTGGGATTGACCGTGATCGTCACGGCGCCGCGCGGCGCGGGCGTCGTTGGCGGCGGCGTCGTGGGGGCCGGCGTCGTCGGCGCGGGAGCCGGCGGCTGTGACACCGTCGGCCCGCTGGCCGTCGGCGATGTCGGGGTGTCCGCACCGCCTTTGCAGGCCGGCGCGAGCGCGACTCCGGCGCTGAGCGCAACCGCGATACAGAGACGTCGAATGGACGATGAAACGGACATGGTCTTCCTCCTGGATACGTGGATGGGAAGGGGGCCTATTGTTTGGCTGCGTTTCCCGCGAGCAGCCAGTCGGCGACTCGCGCGTAGTACGGACCGAGTACGGGTTTGATGGTGGTCTTGGCGTTCCACTGCGCCCACATCGCCAGCCGCGGCCATGCCGCACCCGCGGCGAGCTGGGCGGACAAATTTGTGCGACTGCTGTGGCGAATCGTGAAACGCCCGATCACCTCGCAGGCGCCGACGCGATGCGTGCGCAGCACCGGCTCTGACGTGAACAACTGCGTGACGCCGGCGGCAGCCGCAGCCGTAGCCACACCGAGGGAATAAAACCCGCCAGGCACCGACGCCGCAGCCACCGGACGGCCCAGCAGATGCGACAGGATGCCGATGCTGCGTGCCCACTCGTCGAGCAGCACGCCGCGTGCGCACGCATGAATGCGGTATGGGTGCGAGGCCGAGTGGCTGCCAATGAGGTGCCCGCGGCGATCCAATTCCTGAATCTGCGTGCGCGTCAGGAAGCCAGGCTGCCCGATGTAATCGGTCGGCACGAAACAGTAGCCGCGCCAGCCATGGGACTCGAGTCGATCGGCGATGTGGCTGTAGAAAGACACGCCGCCATCGTCGAACGTCAACGCGAACCGCGAGCCACGACCACCGAGTGCGGCGAGACCGGCGAGGTGACGGTCGAATTGCGACACGGTCAGCTTGTAGCGGTCGGCCGCCGTGGAACGGAATCCGCTGTCTTGCGGATCGCCCACGTAGACGTCATGAAACAACAGGTAAATCATGAAGACGTTCCCGGTCTCGGCGTGCCGCACGCTTCCAGCGGAGATAACTGCTCAATCGCGGCTGACCCCAGACAGCCGACGCGCGGCCGGCGCTATTGAGCGGCGTCGCGGTACCCGCCGCGGCCGCTTTGAGCACGGCTCCGATGCGATCGAGGTTCTCGATCACGACGCGCTGCTGGATGACGTAGTGCGACTCGCTGACCTCGTCGAAGTTGCAGGTCGCGTGAAGCAGCGCCGGGCCGGTGTCGACGCCCCGATCGATTTTGAGCAGGGTCATGCCGACGCGCTCGAGATCGCGGTTGGCAAGCGCCCAGAAGCAGCCGTGCGCATTGCGATACTCGGGGCAGATGCCGGGATGCAGCGCAAACGCGCCGGCGGTCGCCAGCTCGAAGATCTCCGGCTTCAGCAAGAACTTGCAGCGCGCGATGATGATGTCCGGCGCCGCCGCTGTGATGAAGGCGCGCGCATCGGCCCCGTTCGGATCGCGCACCACGATTCGCGGGATGCTGTTCAAATCCGCCGGGTAACGTCGCTGCAACGCGGCGACCTGGTCCCGGGTCCATGCGGCGTCGGTGCTCCGCTCAACGAGCTGGGAAAAGAGCCGGAACGCCAGCACGTCGGCCAACCCAACCATGCCGCTCCGCTTCAACTCGCGGCGAGCTGCGCGCCACATGCGCCGGCCGCCGGCACGAATCTCAACTATCCCGGCGAGCCGCATCGTCGCGGCCAACCAGGAGGCAATTCCCACCCTATCGAGGGGATCTCGCTGGTGACAAATCAGTACCGCGGCTGGCAATTGTTCGGGCGACG
>Ga0196963_10000604_pt1 | contig 30504 bp, 25 predicted proteins | sample S1_5metaG_FD_148600 | JGI IMG/M metagenome (GOLD analysis project Ga0196963, IMG submission 148600) | Soil microbial communities from Anza Borrego desert, Southern California, United States - S1_5 | ecosystem: Environmental > Terrestrial > Soil > Desert | place: USA: California | collected...
GGGTTTCGTGATTCGCGCCAGCGCCGCCGCCTACGTCGGGCGGCTGGTTGGCGAGAGCCGAACCAGCAGCCGGCCGTCGCGCTCGGATCAAACGCAGACGTCGTTCGGCGGCGTCGCCATCGCGAAGATGGCCCGCAAGCCCGTCGTCGACGTCACGCCGGCCATCGTCAACGCGCTGATTGGCGCGGCGAACGATCCCGAGGCGACCGTCCGCGCCGCCGCTCTCGAGTCGCTTGGCATCGTCGGCGACCGCGAGCGATCAATCGCCCCCGTCCTGGCGCGTCTGGTGGACCAGGCGCGAGTGGTTCGAGTCAAGGCGGTGGACGCGCTGGTTAGTTTCGGTATCTTCGAGTTGCCCGGCCCCGCGGGAGACGCGTTGCGCAGGGCTCAGGATGAATACATCCTCAGTCTTGATTCATTCCCGGAGGTCGCCTTGAATCACGGTTCGAAAGGCTGGCTCGAAGCGGAACGCGGCAACGTGATCAGCGCCCGCGATGCGCTTAACAAAGCGACCACGCTCGATCCGAATTACGCGTTTGCCTGGGTGGTGAAGGGCGTGCTGTCTGCGCGCGAAGGAAAGTTCCAGGACGCGGTGGAAATGTGGAAGAAGGCCCGAGCCATCGAGCCTTCTTACCCCAACATCAATCAGCTGATCGCTGAAGCTGAGAAGCGGAAGTAGCTAGCCTTTCTTCAACTGCTCGATCAGCGCCTTGGCCTGCGCGGCCTCCGCCGAATTCGGATCAGCGGCAATCACCTTGTTCATCATCTCGATGGCGCCTGCGGTATCGGCCTTCTGCAGCCTGGCGAGACCAAGCTTGAAGATCGGCTTGCCCCACGCGGGATCCATCTGGGCGGCGCGCTCGTAATGCTTGACGGCCTCATCCGTCTCGCCTTTGGCGAACTTCACTTCGCCGAGGTTGTAAAAGACCTCGCGGCTCGCATTCACCGACGTCGCCACGTCCTGCAGCGACTTCTCGGCGTTGGCGAAGTCGCCTTTTTCCAGATAGGTCATGCCGATTTCGATCTTCGCCTTGTCGTTGCTCGGATCGGCCTCGACCACCTTCTGGTATGACGCAATGGCGGCGTCGTAATCCTTCTTCAGACGCTGCACCTGCGCGATTTGCCCGTGAATCATCGTCAGAGCGGGCGTTTTGGTGAGAATCGCCTGATACGCGGCAATCGCGGCGTCGTGCTGGCCCGCGTTCGCCAAGTCGATCGCCTTTTGCAGCTCGCCCTGGAGCTCCTTGGTGTTGACGCCGGCCAGCGCGCCGGCGGGACCGGCGGCACCGGGCGCGAGCACGAAGTCGACCGGCGGCATCGGCGCGCCGAGGCTGCGCACCGGCACGTTGCCCGACGAGGCGGCGAAGCCCGGAGCGGACGCGGTGATCTTCCACGTTCCGGTCTTGAGCCCGATGATCGAATAGCGGCCACGATCGTCGGTGGTCGCCGTGAACGACGATGGCGACGCGTTGGGGTTCTCCGCCGTCACGGTGGCGCCCTTAAGCGGCTGGCCCTTCTCGTCTTTGATCTGGCCGCCGATACGGCCAGTCTGGGCCGCAGCCGGCAGGGCCGACACGACCAGCGCCGCCATGAGGGCGACCGCCGAAAGCAACTTCTTCGAATCACGCATTGCCTGTATCTCCCTTAAAGATCGAACAACCGGATCAGTATATTAGCGCCATGATTCCGACGCTACTGAGCGCTTGGGTCCCGAGGCTCGCCACGAGTGCCATCGCAGCGCTGGTGATTTCGGGCCAAATTCACGCCGGCGCACAACAGGTGGCTCCGGCCTTGAACCGGATCGACGACCTGATGCGCGATGCCATCGCCGCCAAACTCACGCCCGGCGCCGTCATCGTCGTCGGCCGCGGCGACCAGACCGTCTACGAAAAGGCATTCGGGTTGCGGGCCACGGTGCCCGCCGAAGAGCCGATGACTCTAGATACGGTGTTCGACGTCGCCTCGTTGACCAAGGTGATCGCAACGACAACTGCAGTAATGACGCTGATCGAGGACGGCCGGCTCCGTCTCAACGACACGGTTGCGTCACACATCCCGGGGTTCGAGCGTTACGGAAAAGGCGGTATCACCATCCGCCATTTGTTGACGCACGTTTCCGGGCTGCGGCCGGACGTCGACCTGCACCCGTGGAGCGGATACGACGCGGCGATCGAGTTGGCGAAGGACGAAGTGGCGACGGCGCCTCCGGGCGACGTATTCGTGTACAGCGACATCAACTTCTTCCTGCTTGGCGACATCGTGACGCGATTGACCGGACAGTCGCTGGACGCGTACTTGAAAGCGCGCGTGTTCGCGCCGCTCGGCATGACCGAGACGGGCTTCCAACCGCCGAAGACGCTGTTGCCGCGCATTGCGCCCACGGAGCGTTGCGCCGAGCAGGACGCGTGGCCTTGCAAGCGACCCGACGCGGCGCCGTTGCGCGGTGTCGTGCACGATCCCACCGCGCGTCGGATGGGCGGCATTGCCGGACATGCCGGCCTCTTCAGCACGGCGCGCGACCTGAAGCTGTTCGCGAGGATGTTGCTCGGTCAAGGCCGACTTGGCAACACTCGCGTGCTGTCCTCGGCGAGCATCGCGGCCATGACGTCGCCGCAGACTCCCGCCGGCATGACTGCGGTCCGTGGATTTGGCTGGGACATCGATACGACGTTCTCGAGCAACCGGGGCGACCTGTTCCCTCGGGGTCAATCGTTCGGGCACACCGGTTTCACCGGGACGAGCCTGTGGATCGACCCGACGTCGAACTCGTACGTGATCTTTCTTTCGAGCCGGCTTCATCCGGACGGCACCGGCGACGTCACGGCGCTCCGTGGCCGCGTCGCGACGGTCGCCGCGGCAGCGCTATCAGACGCCGGTTCTACGAACGTTCGACAATCGTTCTACGAGCGTTCGACGGCTGTTGCATCCGAAAGAAGCGCCTTTCTCCGCCCGCCCGACCGTCGAACCATCGTAGAACCCGCGGCGAACGATCCCAGAACGGCCGTGTTGACGGGCGTCGACGTGCTGGTACGCGACGGCTTCAAGCAATTGCGCGGCAAACGGGTCGGTCTCGTGACGAACCATACGGGGCGCGCGCGGGATGGCCAGGCGACTATCGACCTGCTGTTCAAGGCGCCGGACGTCAAGCTGGTGGCGCTCTACAGCCCTGAGCACGGCATTCGCGGTGTGCTGGATGCGGATGTGCCGGCGGAAAAAGATCAATCGACGGGCCTGCCGATTCACTCGCTGTTCTACAAGGGCGGGACGGGACGGCCGCCGGCGGGATCGCTGGCGGGCATCGACACGCTGGTGTTCGATCTGCAGGACGTCGGTGCGCGCTTCTATACGTATCAACTGGCGATGGGATATGCCATGGAGGAAGCGGCCAGACACAAAGTATCCGTGGTTGTGCTCGATCGCCCGAATCCGATCAACGGGTGGCAGATCGAAGGACCGAACTCGCGCGATCCCCAAGCGGGCGAATCGCCGAACACGTTCATCGCCTATCTCGCGATGCCGATTCGCCATGGCATGACGATGGGGGAGTTGGCAAGGCTGTATAACGACGAGCGCAAGATCAACGCGGATCTGACGGTGATCGCGATGGAGAACTGGAAGCGCGATTACTGGTATGACGAAACCGGCCTCGCATGGATTAACCCGTCGCCGAATATGCGGAACCTCAATCAGGCAACGTTGTATCCGGGCATCGGCGCCATCGAATATTCCAACGTGTCGGTGGGACGCGGGACCGATCAGCCCTTTGAGCAGCTCGGTGCGCCGTGGATCGACGGTCGCCGCCTGGCCCAGCATCTCAACGCGCGGCGCCTTCCCGGTATTCGCTTTTACCCGATCACGTTCAAGCCCTCCGCTAGCAAGTACGCGAACGAAGAATGCGAAGGCGTGTTCATGGTGGTCACCAACCGTGCGGTATTCCAGCCGGTTCGGCTTGGCCTCGAGATGGCATCAGCGTTGTGGGCGCTGTTCGGCGACAAGTACGACGCCGCCAATATGTGGCGGCTGGTCGGATCCGAAGAAATCGTCGCGAGGATCAAACAGGGGGAAGACCCGGCGTCGATCGCGGCGCGCGCGTCCGCCGACGAGGCCCGCTGGCGCCGATTGCGCGCGAAGTATCTGTTGTATCGGTGATGGGCCACCGGGCTAAGGGGCCAAGGGGCCTAAGGGGCCAAGAGGAAAGGGGAGGGCGAGGGGGCGAAGGGCCGAAGGGGCCGAGCGCGTGTCGCCGACCGGACGCCTCACATCTGATACAGCATCCAGTAGACGATTACGCCCGTTATTGAGACGTACAGCCACATCGGCAGCGTCCATCTCGCGATGCGGCGATGTTGGTCGTACTTCGCCGACAGGCCGCGCGACACCGTCAAAATCACCGGCGGCACCATCACCGCCGCCAAGATCACGTGTGGTACCAGCACCGCGAAGTAGACGACGCGGATCCAGCCGGTTTTGGTGAACCGCACCGAGCCAACCTGGGCGTGGTAAATCACGTACGAAATCAGGAACAGGCCCGACACGGTGACTGCGGCAAGCATGCACGCCCGATGCCGACGCCATTCTCGGCGACGAATGAAGTAGTAGCCGGCCAGCAGCAATAGAAAGGAAATCGCGTTGAGCGTGGCGTTCAGCGCGGGCAGGTCGGCGACGGTCATTTGCTGAAGGCTGGCTGTCGGCCGAAGGTGATCAGCGGGCGCGATGGTCGAACACGAGCAGCGCCCACAGGATCGGCAGATACATGATCGATCCGAAGAACAGCCGCCGCGCCGTGTCGACGTTGCGCTTGGCTGAGAATTCAAGGCTCAGCACCATCAGGATGGCGCCAAGCGTAATCGCGCCGGCCAGATACCATGCGGTCGCGAGACCGATGCCGGTGGGCGCCATGCTCAGCGGAATCAGAGCCGCGGTGTAGAGGACGGCTTGCCGGCCTGTCGATCGGCCGTCGGGTTCGACGACGGGCAGCAGCGGCATGCCGGCACGCGCGTATTCGTCGCGATACATCCACGCGATTGCCAGAAAGTGCGGCATCTGCCACATGAAGACGATGCCGAACAGCACCCAGCCTTCGATCGACAGGGTGTTGGTCGCTGCGGACCAGCCAATGACTGCAGGCAACGCGCCGGGAAAGGCCCCGGCAATCGTCGACAGCGACGTCCGAAGTTTCAGAGGCGTGTAGAAAAAAATGTAGCTGGCCGTCGTCAAGAGCGCGACGACGGCGGAGAGCCCGTTGACGAAATACGCAAGCTCCGCCGCGCCGAGCGCCGTCAGCACGATGCCGAACGCCGTTCCTTCGGCGACGGACATGCGCGCATCCGCCATCGGCCGCCGCTGCGTGCGTCGCATCAAGCGATCGGTCTGACGCTCCCACACCTGGTTCAAGGCGGCAGCGCCGGCAGCAACCATGAAAGTGCCAAGCAGGGTGTGGAATAGATCGACGATCGTCGACTGCGGCCCGGCGCCGAGCGAGTAGGCCGCCGCTGTCGTCAACAGCACCAGAAAATTCAGCCGCGGCTTGGTCAGCGTGACGAAATCACCGGCACGCGAGTGCGGCTTTGCGCCGGCGACGATGCCGGGCACTTCGGCCTTCGGCGCCTCAGCGTGCGAAGGAGAAGCTGACATCCTTGGATTCTTTCGCGCCGACCGTGACTTGCTGAGTCCGCGTGCCCAGCGACTCGTGCCACGCCTCGATGGTGTAGGTGCCCGGCGGCAGATTGCCGAGGACGACCTTGCCATCCGGGGCGGTCGTGCCGAAGTACGGATGATCGAGCACGCCGACGTACGCGCTCATCCAGCCATGCACGTCGCATTTGAAGGGGACCATAACTTCCTTCGTGGCGAAGGTGTGGTCGAAGCGCATCCCTTCGATCGGCGTCGAGCGGTTGAAGGACTGGTTGATCACGCCGTTCGAGCGGACGTTGTGCAACAGCGGATCGCTATTGCGGATTTGCAGCGGCTGCCCGACGCGCACGCCCAGCACGCGCGGCGTGTAGCGGCACTTGTCCTGGTCGAGCACGACCGGTTCGGTGGGCATCGGATACGAGAAGCTGCCGAGGCCATCCTTCACGTAGACAAAGACGTTCTGCAGGGCCTGGTTCTCGCCGAGGACGATGATCTCGTTGGCGCGCTGCGCGGAACCTTGCTCGCTGACGCATTTCGGATCGCCGGTGAGCGTAATGATCTCGGGCTCCGGAGCCGTTCCCTCGAACCGTACGGTCGCGGTGACGCTTCCAGCGGTTGAGGCATCGACGGCTGATCCGGCTGGTGCCGAGGGCGGCGCTGGTTTTTCGCCGCCGCAGGCCATGGCGGCAACCAGAACTCCGGAGGTGATCAGAAACCGCGGCACGCGCATGCTCCTATTATTTCAGGTTCAGGAACCGGGGTGGGGCAACCGGAGGAGACCCTCACTTTGAACGGTGCGCACCTTTGATATAATCAGAGGTTCGTAGACCTCCTGAGTGCCGCTATCGTCTAGGGGTCAGGACACCTGATTCTCAGTCAGGATACCGGGGTTCGAATCCCCGTAGCGGTACCAACCCTCGCCGCGCGACCATCCGGTCACCGACTGTTCTAGACTGTTCAATCCTTGCAAAGAGCGATACCACTCGCGGCGGCGATTCTGGCGGCCGCTTTAGGACTCGTCGAGTTCGTTCAGAACATCGAGCTGCAGACTTACGACCTCAGGGTGGCCGCGACCGCGCGTCCGGAGAGGCCCGCCGGCAACATCGTTCTCGTCGCGATCGACAACGATAGTCTGCGCCGGATGGAGCCGCTGGTCGGGCGCTGGCCCTGGCCGCGCCTGGTGCACGCGACGGTGATTGATTACCTGGCAGCGGCGCGCGCCAGAGTCATCGGCTACGACGTGCTGTTTGCCGAGCGTGACATCCGCAAGTTCATGGTCGGTGACAGCGAATGGACCGGTGAGGAATCGGACGCCGCGCTGGTCGAATCAACCAGGAACGCCGGCAACGTCGTTCACGCCGCCGAAGCGTCGAGCATCGAGCTGGCGGATCCTTCACGCGCGCTCGTGGAAACCCTCGACGCGCCGGCATTCACCATGCAGCTGCCGGCGGCGCCCTGCGTCGAGCCGCGGCCGCGCGTCACGCCGCCGTTTGCCGCGCTCGCGGCGGCGTCGCGCGCCATCGGCCACACGCTGCTGACACTCGACAACGGCGGCACCGTGCGCCGCCTTTCGCCGATGGTGCAGGTGGGTGCGCGGACGATTCCGTCGTTCTCCGTCGCTGCCACGCTGACCGCGGGTGCCACTCCGGAACTGCGATCGGAGATCGACGCCGCCGGACAGTGCGTGACGATGATCCCGTGGCGAGGCCCGGCCGAGAATGCCAATGGCCAGCCGACGTTTTTGTCGTACTCGTTCTACGATCTGTTCTATTCACAACAGCAGCGGCTCGAAGGACTCCATCCCGGCATCGATCCCGCGATGTTCACCGACCGCATCGTCATCGTCGGTGTGACGGCGGAAGGCCTGAACGAAGCGTTCCGCACGCCGTTTCCCCGAGGGGAGATCAACGGGCCGGAGGTTCACGCGAACATGATCGACGCGCTGATCGCAAATCGTTCGATCGAACGCGCCCCTTGGTGGGCTACCGTCGCGCTCGTCGCCGCCGCGGTGATGACGGTGGCGATCGCCGGTGCATTCCTCAACGCGTGGCTGACGGGTGCGGTCTCGGCACTGGCAGCAGCGTTTCTGGCCTGGTTGTCGCTATCCCTGTTCCGGTCGGGCACGTGGATTCCAGTGACCGTACCGGTGCTTGCGCTGGTGTTTGCGTACGTCGGCGACCTGGCGTGGAAATACGTCGTGGAAGGCCGCGAAAAGCGCCAGGTGAAGAAGCTGTTCTCCCGTTACGTCTCGAAGGACGTCTACGACCAGCTCGTGGCAGATCCGTCGCTGGCATCGCTAGGCGGCGCCCGCCGCCACATGACGGTGTTGTTCTCGGACATTCGCGGGTTCACGACGATGTCCGAGAAAGGGTCACCCGAGGATGTCGTCGCGCAGCTCAATCAACTGTTCACGCGGATGGTCGGCGTGGTCTTCGATCACCGCGGCACCGTCGACAAATTCGTCGGCGACATGATCATGGCGCTCTACGGCGCACCACTTGACGATCCCGAGCATGCCGAACACGCCGTGCAGACGGCGCTGGCGATGATTGCGACGCTGCAGCAGTTGAACGCCGAATGGGCGGCCGCAGGCAAACCGCAGCTCGACATTGGCATCGGCATCAACACCGGCGATATGGTCGCCGGCAACATCGGGTCCGACACCATCATGAGCTACACCGTCATCGGCGACGCCGTGAATCTGGGTGCCCGACTTGAATCGTTGAACAAGGAATACGGCACGCGCATCATCATCAGCGAGTCGACCCGGGCGGCGTTGAAAGGGCAGTATGATATTCATCCCCTCGGCGACGTGCTCGTAAAAGGCAAGAGCAAACCTGTCGCGATTTTTGAGGTCAAACCGACATGAAACGTATCGTCATTACCGCGTCCCTCGTTGCGCTTGCCGGGACCCCATGGCAGGACGCTGCCACAGCGGGACAGCTGCCGGGCGGCATTGGTAAAGGCATCTCCATCGCGAGAAAAGCGCAGGAGGTGCGCGATCTACAGATGAGCGACGCCGAAGAGCAGGAGCTCGGTGAACAGGTCAGCGAGCGAATCCGGCAGCGGTATGGCGTCGTCCAGGACGCCGCGGTCCACCGTTACCTCGCGTTGGTTGGCACGGTGCTCGCGCAGGCAAGCACCCGGCCGAACTTGCCGTGGACCTTCGTCGTGCTCGATACCGATGGCGTCAACGCGTTCGCCGCGCCGGGTGGTTACGTGCACATCACTCGCGGTGCGCTTGCGTTAATCAAGAACGAGGCGGAACTGGCCGGCGTGCTGGGCCACGAGATCGTTCACATCACGGAGAAGCACACGGTGCGCGCCATTCAGAAAAGCAAGGCTGTGCAAATGGGCGCGGCCGAGACGTTGTCAAACAGCTCCTCGCTCATGGAGCGCGCCGTCACCGCTACCTACGACAACATCGTCGAGCGCGGGTTTGGCCGGGCCGAGGAAAACGAATCGGATGAGCAAGGCGTCGCGCTGGCCAACCAAATCGGCTACGCACCCAGCGGCCTGGTGGGCTTCCTGACGACACTGCGTGATCGCAACAAGGACTCGAAGGAGAAGCGCGGCCTCTTCGCATCGCATCCGGAGATGCAGGACCGCATGGCGCGCATCACCAAGCAGGTGGCGTCGCAGAAGCTGGCGGCGACGGCGACCAACCAGCCCCGTTACGCCAGGAACATTACCTTCAAGCCCATCGCCATCACCGAGATTGCGACCGTGGATCCGGGCGCCGCCGGATTGACTGGCGGCGACGCCAAGGCCGAGGAGAAGAAAGAAGCAGAAAAGAAAGAAGAGCCAAGGAAGGGACGGTTCGGCCTCGGCCGCATGCTGCCCACCGGCGGCGGCGAAAAGAAACAGGCGCAGGTCACCGCCTCCGGCGGCGCGCGCGGAGTCGATCCCGAAAAGGATTCGAAGGGCGGCTCGAACCCTGCGTTGGTTGCGGTCAAAATCGCTGCTGCCGACATTACTGCGTTCAAGAAAGAGGGAGGCCTCCCGTAAGCCGCCACGTTCGCGGGCGGCTGCAATTTTCCGCCTGGTTGGTCGTTGGTTTCGCGCTGCTCCAGGTCGCCGTCCGTCAGGGTGTCGGCGACGTCGCTTTGCTCTCCGCGTTATCGCGGCTGACGATCGTTCTGGCGATCGTCAACGCCGCGGTCGCGCTGCTCGCCAACCCGTGGAAATCCGATCGGCCGTCGGAACGATTCCCCGCCATCGTTCAGGACTTCCTCGTCATCGTCCTGTTCATGATCATCGGGACGTTGTTGCTGCGCGAGCAACTGCTCACGACATCCGCCGTGGGCGCCGTGGTCATTGGCTTCGCGCTGCAGGACACTCTCGGCAACCTGTTCGCCGGGCTGGCGATTCAGGTGGAAAAGCCGTTCCGCGTCGGGCATTGGGTCCAGATTGGCGATCGCGAGGGCCAGGTGCAGGAAGTGACGTGGCGCGCCACCAAGCTGCGCACCAAGGCTGGCCAGTTTCTGATCGTCCCGAACAGCGTCATCTCGAAGGAACCGGTGCTGAACTTTTCGGAGCCGACGATACCGACGCGCATCGAGGTCGAGGTCGGTGCGAGCTACGCGGCGCCTCCCAACGACGTTAAGCGCGCGATTCATGAGGCGATCAGCAATTCGCCGCTGGTCATGAAGGCGCCGGAGCCGCAAGTCGTCATCAAGGGTTTTGGCAGCTCCTCCATCGATTACCTGGCGCAGTTCTGGATCGAAGATTACGCAATCGATCGCACCGCTCGCGATCAGGTGCGCTCGAATATCTGGTACACCTTCCGCCGCCACAACATCGAGATCCCGTTTCCGATTCAAATCGAATATCAGCGCGATGAGGTGCCGGCTCGCACCCAGCAGCATGTGGCCGAGGCGGCACGACAGCTCGCATCGATCGATTTGTTCAAGCCGCTCGACGACGACGCGCGGCTGGCGTTATCGACATCGTCGCGGCAGCATCTGTTTGCGCCGGGTGAGTCGATCGTCCGGCAGGACGCGGAGGGCGATTCGATGTTCGTGCTGCTCAAGGGACGGGCGCGTGTGGTGCTCGAGCCTGCCGGCCAGGAGGTTGCGGTCATTCCGGCCGGCGGTTTCTTCGGCGAAATGTCGATGCTGACGGGCGAACGCCGCACCGCGACGGTCAAGGCGCTTGACGATGTGGAGGTGCTCGAAATCAAGGCGGGGGATTTCCGCGGGCACGCGGCCCGGAATCCAGCGCTGCTCGATCACATTTCGTCCGTGGTGACGTCGCGTCGCACTGGGCTCGAAGGCGTGCGCTCGGCACTGGTCACAGTTGCCGCGCCCGAAGAAAAGCAGAACTTCCTGTCGCGAATGCGCCGCTTCCTGACGCTCAATTCCTGATCGCGACTACTCGGCCCAAACCAGCAGCCGGCCGTCTCGACGTTCCTTGACGTCGATGATGATGCCGGGGCCATGCTTTTCGATGTCTTCCACGCGGAACGACACGCCGCGATCGTCCCAGCCCTGCTGATACGCGCTCAGCCGAATCGGCCCGGACTTCAAGCGCAGCAACCAGAACGGCGCCGTGAAGCGCGCGAGCTCCCCATCGTCACGATCGAATGCCAGCACGTGAAGTGTGGTCAGCGACTGCGCCGCCGACGTCCTGCTCGCCCGTTCCGCGACCAGCTGAGGGACCTCGTCGACCAGCTCGATCAGCGGCTGTTGTCCGGGGAATCTCGCATAGACCGCGTCGAATTCGCCGGCCGCGGTGTTCTCGTCGACACCCTGACCGACCGACAGATTCTGGCGGAAGAACGACACCGCGGCAAAGATGCCGCCGGCCGCGAGGAATGCCAGCAATACGAGGACACCGACGACGATCGGGACCCAGCCGCGGCGTTTCCGCGACGACGATGACCCGTCAACGCCGTCGACTGTTGCGTAGGTCATACCGACAGCTCCGTCCCCGCGCCGGCTTCGACGGCGCGGCGAAACACCAGGTCCGCCGCCACGAGATCCTCGACGGCCATCCCCAGCGACTTGAACACGGTAATGTCTTTCGGCGCCATGCGACCCTTGACGCGGCCCAGCACCAGCTCGCCGATCTCGCCGCGAATGTGTGACGCGTCGAACAGCCCGGCGGCGATGTTCATGACGATGTCACCCGATTCGACCACGGCCGCGGCGGTCGAATCGACGTAGACGCGGGCGCGCCGGACCAGCGCCGGCGGCATCTCCTGTTGAGTGGGCCGGCACGCGCCGACGCAGACGACGTGCGCGCCCTCGGCCACCCACGCATCCTCAATCACCGGCGTCGGCGACGACGTCACGAGCACGATCAGATCGGCGCCGCGCACCGCGGCTTCGGCCGATGACGCCGCGATGATCGGGACCGGCACACGCGAGCTCATGTCGTCGACGAACTGCTCACGGCTGCGTTGTCGTGGCGACCAGATGCGTACCTCGCGCAACTGCCGCACATGTTGCAGCGCTTCGAGATGACTGCGCGCCTGCACGCCGCTGCCGATGATCGCCAGCGTCGATGCATCGGCGTTTGCGAGAAATCGCGCCGACACCGCCGACACTGCGGCCGTTCGCGCTTCGGTGATGTAGCGTCCGTCGATGATCGCCTGCAGGGCGCCGGTGTCAGGGTCGAGCAGCAGAATCGTCGCCAGATGGGACGGCAGGTTCTTCTGGTGGTTCTCCCCGAACACCGTGACCAGCTTCGCGCCGAGGCTTGCCGGGGCCGGCACGTACGCCGGCATCACGCCAAAGTAGGCCTTCGTCGGCCCGACCGTCAGCACCGTCCGGACGGGTTGCAGCACGTCCCGCGCCGAAAACTTCGCGAGCGCCGACTCCATCGCGGCGATCAAGTCCGCCATCGGCAGCAGTGCGTGCACCTGCTGCTCGTTGAGGAGGCGAAAATGCTGGGCCACGGCTTAGACACCAATCGAACACAGGCTCGCTGCGACGCGAATCGTGTTCGTGTGAATGGTAACGATCGAGTCGACGTCGGCCGCATAACCGCCGCTCATCGACAGTGCCACCGGCAGCCGGGCCCGAGTACACGCGTGCAGCACCATTTCGTCCCGCTGTCGCAGCCCCTCGATGGTCAGCTTCAGCCGGCCCAGCCTGTCGCCGTGAAACGGATCCGCGCCGGCAAGATAGAAGACGAAATCCGGCCGGTGACGGTTCAGCACGTCGTCAAGATGGAACCGCAATAGATCGAGGTAGGCGGCGTCGGCAGTGCCGTCCGGGAGTGCGACGTCGAGGTTGCTCCGTTCTTTTTTGAATGGAAAGTTTTTCTCGCCGTGCATCGAGAACGTGAACACGTCGTCATCGTCCGCGAAGATCGACGCGGTGCCGTTGCCTTGATGGACGTCTAGATCGATCACGAGAACGCGGCGGATCGCCCGGCCCGTCCCGCCTTGGCCAATCGACGAGTCACGTTGCAGCACGCGTACGCCGACCGCGACGTCATTGAAGACACAGTAGCCCTCGCCGCGGTCCGCGAACGCGTGATGCGTGCCGCCGGCGAGGTTCGCGGCGATGCCGTCTTCGATCGCGGCATTGGCGGCCGCGATCGTCGCGCCGACCGACCGTCGCGCTCGTTCGACCATTTGCGGCGACCATGGAAAGCCGATGCGCCGCTGCACTTCGCGCGGCACAGTGCCATTGAGGACCGCATCGACGTAGCCGGTGTCGTGAACCAGCCGCAAGTCGTCGAGCGACGCGAGCGGCGCCTCCTCTACGTCCGGCGCCGACACGATGCGCTCGCCGAGAATGCGTTCACGCAGCTTGGCGTATTTCGCCATCGGGAACTTGTGTCCCTCTGGCAGCGGCAGCACGAAATGATCCGAGTAGAACACCCTCACGACAGGCCATTGATTAAACACCGGTTGCACGGCGATTCATCAATAATCTGTAGGCTGTGATTCACCGTATTCGCACCCTCGACGCGCATGCGGCGGGCGAACCGTTGCGGCTGATCGTCGACGGCGTGCCGTCTCCCGAAGGCCGGACCATGCTCGAGAAGCGCGCCTGGGCGCAGAAGCGGCTCGACCATTTTCGGCAGTCGCTGATCCTCGAGCCGCGGGGCCACACCGACATGTACGGCGCGTTGCTCACCGAAGCGGCGACCCGGGAGGCCAACGCCGGCATCCTGTTCATGCACAACGAGGGCTGGAGCACGATGTGCGGCCACGGCATCATCGCGGTCACGACCATGGCGATCGAGCGCGGGCTGATATTTCCAGGCGGCGATCGCTCCGACAGCGCAAAACCGACGTCCGTCGACATCCGCTACGACACCCCAGCCGGACTGGTGCAGGCACGCGCCCATCTCGAGCATTACGGCGACGCGGTGCGGGTCGCTTCCGTCGCCTTTCGCAACGTCGCGTCGTTCGTGTTCGAACCGTCGGTGCTGGTTCCGGTTGGCGGCCGCAGCATCCCGGTCGACATCGCATTCGGCGGCGCCTTCTACGCCATCGTCGACGCCGAGGCCGCGGGCGTGCCGATCGATGCGGCGCATCTACCGGAGCTGCGCAAGCTCGGTATGACGATCGCGCGCGAGGCCGAGAAGCTGCGGCGGGTGGTGCATCCGACCGACGCGGGACTGGAAGGCATCTACGGAACCGTCTTCACCGCGCCAGCGCACCTGCCGGATGCGCATCTCAGGAACGTGACGATTTTCGCGGATGCCGAAGTCGATCGCTCGCCGTGCGGAACCGGCACGGCGGCGGTGATGGCCGTGCTCAACGACATGGGTCTGCTGGTTGACGATGTGCCGTTCGTTCATGAAAGCATTGTCGGCACGACGTTCAGAGGCCGGGTGGTCGATCGCATTGCGATCGGCGACAAGGGCGCGATCGTTCCCGAGATCGAAGGTTCGGCGTGGATTACCGGCGAACACACGTTTCTCATCGACGGCGACGATCCTTTGAAAGCAGGGTTCAGGCTCTAATCGGATATCGCCGCCGGTCCCGGCCCATTACCAGCCGATGGCGAGGCCGTCCTTGCGCAAGTCGGATCCACCGAGCAGCACACCGGTTCTGGGATCGATGAAGATCGCCTGGTAGCCGCCCATTTGACCGCGGCCATCGCGCAACACATGGCCCTTGGCTTCGAGCGCCTTTCGGACCTCGGCACCGATGCCGCTTTCGAGCGCGAGCTCCTGGCCCATGTGCCGCATGCGGGCCGCGTCACCGGCTTCCTGCACGTGCATACCGAAGTCGACGAAATTGGCGACGATCTGCGCGTGCGCCTGCGCCTGATTGTCGCCGCCCATCACCCCGAACGACACCCAGGGTTTGCCGTCTTTCATGATCATCGCGGGCACCAGCGTGTGCAGCGGCCGCTTGTGCGGACCGATCTGGTTGGGATGGCCGGGCGTCAGATTGAAGCCCGACCCGCGATTGTGCAGCGTGATGCCGGTCTCGCCGGCGACGAATCCAGCGCCGAAGCTGCCGAACAGCGATTGAATCAGCGACACCACGTTGCCGTGGCCGTCGGCGGCGGTCATGTAGATGGTATCGCCGAGATCGCGGCCGTAAAAATCGTCCTGGTTCGAACGTGACGCAGCCGCGATGCCGGTCGTGAATCGCGGCGTCACCTTGGCCATGTTGATGTCTTTCCGTCGCGCCGCGGCGTAATCCTTCGACAGCAGCGTCTTCAGCGCGTCCTTCGGCATGTGATCGCGATCGGCAAGCACCGCGCCGCGATCCGCGAAGGCGATGCGCTTGGCTTCGGTGACGAGATGCAGGTAGTCGGCGGAGTTGTGGCCGAGCGCTTTGACGTCGAAGCCCTCCATGATGTTGAGCATCTCGAGCGCGACGAAGCCCTGCGTGCTCGGCGGCATCTCGAGGACGTCGTAGCCGCGGTAGTTGGTCGAGATCGGCTCGACCCAGTCCGCGGCATGCTCGGCGAAGTCGCGCGCATCGAGGAGACCGTCACGCGCCTTGATGTCGGCGACGATTGCTTTGGCCAGCGATCCTTTATAGAACGCGTCACGGCCTTCCCTCGCGATCAGTTCCAGCGAGCGTGCGAGCCGCGGGTTGGCGAAGATGTCGCCCTGCCGCAACGGCTTGCCCTGCGGTAGGAACGTATCAGCCGTATGTTTGTCGGCCGACAGCGTCTTGACGTTGTCCTGCCATTCGTCCGCCATCAGCTCCGCAACAGGGAAGCCGTCCTTCGCATATTTGATCGCCGGACCGAGCGCGTTGGCGAGTGGCGTGGTGCCGAAGCGCTTCAGCAGCTGATCCCATCCCTCGACGACTCCGGGCACGTCGACGGTGAGGACGCCGCGGCCCGGCATCTGCGTGATGCCGCGCTTCTTGAATTCCTCCGGCGTCGCCGCGTACGCCGATCGACCCGTTGAATCGAGCCCGTAGACCTTCTTCGTTTTCGCGTCGTAGACGATCGCGAGCAGATCGCCGCCGATGCCGTTCATGCTCGGCTCGACGACCGCGAGCACGGCCGCCGCGGTGACGGCGGCGTCGATGGCGTTGCCGCCATCCTGAAGCACCTTCAATCCCGCGGCGGACGCGAGGGTCTGGCTGGTCGCGATCATGCCCTGGCGGCCGACGGCCGGCGAGCGCGTGCCGCGAACATTGCCGGCAGGGCGATCGCCGGGTTGGATTTGTTGGGCCGACGAAGTGGTCATGATCAGCACGGCTCCGGTGAGCATCAACGACAGGTGGCGCATCCAGCCTCCCTAAAGGCGCTCATTGTGGCAGAACTGCAGCAAAAGCGCCTGTCCGGGGGCAGTCCCCGTTACAATTTCCTATGGCCATTCGCGAGCGCGTTTCGCAGCTGTTGCGAGAAATGCCTCGCGAGCCGCAGTTTTCCTCGCAGGGCGCGACGCTGTTCGTCGACCTGGAGCGCCGCGAGACCGCCTCGGCCTATACGCCGCGGGCGGTGACGCGGATGCTGCTCGGAGGACGCGGCGCCAACATGTATTACCTCTACCGGCTGCTCGACGAGTCGCTGTCGCCGCTGCATCCGGAGATCCCGTTGATTTTCGGATCGGGGCCGCTGACCGGCCTGGTGCCGAGCGCAGCGCGCGGCAACTGCACGTCGTGGTCGCCTGAATCCGGCGTGTTGCTCGATGCCAACGCCGGCGATTACTTCCCGTCGTTCCTGCGCATGAACGGCTTGGATCATCTGGTCCTTTACGGCAAGGCGCCGCATTGGACGGTGTTGATGATCCGCGACGGGGTGGTCTCGTTCGAGGACGGCAGGCGCTACGCCGGCCTGGACAACATCGACATGCGTGACGCCGTCGCTCGCGACACCGGCGGCATGTGGCGCCGGAACCTCGCGATGGTCAACATCACCCGCGCCGGCGAGAACGGCGTGCTGACCAGCGGCATCATGGCCGGGCCGAAAGCGATCTACGCGCGCGGCGGGCCGGGGGCCAAGATGGGCGCGCTCGGCCTGAAAGCCATCGTCACGCTGGCGGCGACGCGCGAGCTGCCGACCGCCCAGCCGTACAAGCCGTACAACCGCGTCATCGCGCAGAAGCTGCTCGCAACGTCGGTGGTGAAAAACGCGCTCTCGGTGACGGGGACGCCGTTCCTCTACAAGCCGAGCCGCCTGCTCGGGGCGATGGGGACGAAGAACAATCAGGAGACGACCTGGACCGAAGCGCTCGACGCCAACCACTTCGATCAGTACCGCCCGGGCATGGAAGGCTGTTTTCGATGTCCGGTCAATTGCCGGCCGCTGAACGATCTCCACAACGCCGAACCGGACAAATACGACAAGGGTGATGGGCCCGAGTACGTGACGCTCGGCAAGTTCGGCCCGAACCTTGGCATCGATCGCGTCGAGTCGGTCATCCGGCTGAACAACATCTGCAACGATTTGGGCCTCGACACCGCGTCGATGGGCTCGGCGCTGGCGTGGGCCTTCGAGCTGTTTCAGCGCGGCATCATCGGGACCGCGCAAACCGGGGTCGAGCTGGCGTGGGGCGACGCCGCGCTGATCGAGCGGATGCTGTTCATGACGGCGGCACGCGAAGGATTCGGCAACGTGCTCGCCGACTCGACTCGGGCGGTCGAATACGGACATTACCCGGCGGCGGCGCTCAAGTACCGCATGGCCGTCAAGGGACTCGGTCAGAGCGATCCGCATGATGCTCGAATCCTGAAAGCGTTTGCCCTCGGCCTCGCCGTCGCCACGCGCGGCATGGATCACCTCCGCAATCGTGCGACGCTCGAGATCAACGCCCGCATCAACGACAACCCCGCCTTCAAAGCGGAGCTCTATGGCGGGCCGGTCAGCGCGGAGCCGACCAGTTATGTCGACAAGGAACGCGCGGTGCGCGCGTGCGAGAACATCTACGCGGTTGGCGACTCGGTCGGCATGTGCCGCTTCACGACGAAGTTGTTCAACAGTCCCTCCCTGCCGGGGATGGAGGAATTCCGCGATCAGCTTGCGAATGTGACGGGCCTGCAGTTTTCGACGAGCGAACTGGAACAATGCGGTCTCAACGTGATGGGTGTCGAGCGCCTCATCAATCACCGTGTCGGCGTGCGGCGCCAGGACGACACGCTGCCCGATCGCTGGTTTGACGAGCCGAATCCCGGCGGTCCCTACCAGGGCGAGCGCATCGACCGCCAGGAGTTCGAGGCCATGCTGTCGCGCTTCTACGAGATTTCTCGATTGACCAGCGAGGGCGTGCCGGAGGAAGCCTGGCGCAAGGAGCTGGCCGGAGCGTTGGGCGCGTGATCACCGTTCATTTTCCCGCGGCGCTGCAGCCGATGGCCGGCGCCTCGATGGAGGTCCGTGAGTCGGTCTCCACGGTCGGCCAATTGATCGCAGCGCTGGATCGTCTCAAGCCGGGCCTTGCCAGAGAGCTCGACGACCCGCTGTATAACATCGCGATCAACGACGAGATTCTGCTCCACGCAGTCGATTCGCGGTCCGTTAAAGATGGCGATGTGGTCGAGGTGATTCCGACGATTGCCGGGGGTTGATTAGGTGCCAAAGGGTGCCACGGTGCCAAGGGTGCCAAGGCACCGGTGAAGTGCTAGAGTCCGGTTTGTGGCACGAGCGGTAGGGCGGAACGTTCGCCGCAAGGACGGTGACGCGAAGGTCAGCGGCGCGGCGAAGTACATCGACGACCTGACGTTTCCGGGGATGATCTTCGGGTCGACGATTCGCTCGACGATTCCGAGGGGCGCGATTCGCGCGCGGCACATCGAGCTGCCGGCGGATTTCGTCGTCGCCGACTACCGCGATATCCCTGGCCCGAATTACGTGGCGCTCATCGATCCCGATCAGCCGTGCCTGGCGGTCGGCGAGATCCGCCACGTCGCCGAACCGATCGTGCTGGTCGGACACGCGGACAAGCACGCGTTGATCGATATCAATACGCGGGTTCGCTTCGACTTCCAGCCGCTCGAGCCCAACTACGATCCCGAAGCGTCTGACGTCTGCTTCAAGCGCATTGCGATCGATAAGGGCGACCTCGAGCGCGGCTTCGCCGACGCCGATGTCATCATCGAAGGCGAATACCGCACTTCACATCAGGAACAGCTCTACGTCGAAACCAATGGCGTGATTGCGGTGCCCTCCGAAGGCGCCATGACGGTGTACGGGTCGCTGCAATGTCCGTACTACGTGCACAAGGCGCTGGTGGTCTTGCTCAACCTGCCACCCGAGCGGGTCCGCGTGGTGCAGACCGAAACCGGCGGCGGCTTTGGCGGCAAGGAGGAATATCCGTCGATGCTGGCGTGCCACGCGGCGATCCTCGCGCGGAAGGCGCAACGCCCGGTGAAGATGATCTACGACCGGGTCGAGGATTTGCTGGCGACGACCAAGCGCCATCCGTCGATCGTCCGGCACCGCACCGGCGTCACGAAGAGCGGCACGATCACCGCGATGGATGTCGACGTCGTCATGGACGGCGGCGCCTATGCGACCCTCAGCGCCGTCGTGTTGTCGCGCGGCGTGATTCACGCCGCCGGCCCGTATCGATGCGATCACGTTCGCATTCGCGGCCGGGCGATGATGACGCATACCCCGCCGAACGGCGCCTTCCGCGGGTTCGGCGCGCCGCAGACACAATTCGGCGTCGAGGTGCATCTCGACCGCATTGCCGATCAGCTCGGCATCGATCCGGTGAAGCTGCGTGCGATCAACGCGCTGCGGCCCGGCGATACGACGGCCACCGGCCAGAAGCTTGGCAAGGACGCCAGCGCGCTGCCGGTGCTGCGCGCGGCCGTCAAACGATCGCAGTTCGCCAGGAAGCGTCGGCAGTGGCAGGGCACCAACCGCGGCATCGGCCTGTCGCTGTTCTTTCACGGCTCCGGGTTCACCGGCGGCGGCGAGGTCAAGCTCGCATCGAAAGCGTCACTCGAGTTGACCGCGACCGGCGCCCGCATCCTGGTGGCGAGCACGGAGATTGGTCAGGGCACCCGTACCATGCATGCCCAGATCGTCGCCGATGCGTTGGGCGTGCCCTACGACGCCATCGAGGTCCATGAAGCCGATACCGCATTCGTGCCTGACAGCGGCCCGACCGTCGCATCACGGACGTGCATGATCGTCGGCAAACTGCTCGAGCGCTGCGCGCGCGACATGCGGACGCGGCTTGGACGCATGACGCCGGCGCAGTATTTCAGGAAGCACGGCTCGTTCACGGTGACGTCGCAGTACGAGCCGCCGCCCGGATTGCGGTGGAGCGACGACACGTATGCCGGCGACGCGTACGGGAGCTACGCCTGGGGCTGCAACGTCGTCGAGCTGGAAGTCGATCCAGTAACGTTCGAAGTGACGCCGCTCAACGTCACGGCGGTTGCCGAGATCGGCAAGGCGATTCATCCCATGATGGCGGTCGGTCAAATCGAGGGCGGCACCGCACAAGGCGTCGGTTGGGCGCTGATCGAGGATGTGGTGATGCGGGATGGCCGCATGGCCAATGCGCAGCTGACGAATTACATCATTCCGACACCGATGGATGCGCCGCGCATGGAGGTGGGCATCGTCGAGCGGCCATACCGGCACGGCCCGTTCGGCGCCAAAGGCGTCGGAGAAATGCCGATCGACGGGCCGGCGCCCGCGGTGATCAACGCGCTGCGCCATTGCGGCTTCGATTTGCGAGCGCTCCCGGCCACGCCGGAGAGACTGTTGGCGGAAGGCCGCAGGCTCAGGACGGCAGGCGGCCGATGATGCGTATCAAGATCAACGGCAAGGTGCGCCGCGTCGACGCCCATCCGATGAAGCGCCTGCTCGACGTCCTCCGCGAGGATTGCGGCCTGACCGGGACCAAAGAAGGCTGCGGCGAAGGCGAATGCGGCGCTTGTACCGTGCTGCTCGACGGCGTGCCCGTCGATTCCTGCATCGTCCCCGCAGCACACGCGGAAGGGCGTGAGGTCGTCACGATCGAGGGAGCGGCGGCGCTGCGGACCGGCCCCGCTCTTCAGGATGCCTTCGTCGCGCACGGCGGCGCGCAGTGCGGTATCTGTACACCGGGCATGATCATGGCGGCGACGCCGCTGAGAACCGGAGACTCACTCGACGAGATCAAGACGGCGATTGCCGGCAATCTGTGCCGCTGTACCGGCTATCCCGCGATTTTTCGATCGATTCAGTCGGCGTTGAAACGGCGAAAGGGGAGACGTGGCATTCGCGCCTAGCACGCTGTCGTTGGCAAGGCCGCGATCGCTGGCGCAGGCGCTCGATCTGATTGCCGAGGACTCGACGCTGACGCCGATCGCCGGCTGCACGGACGTCTACGTCGGCCTGCATTTCGGGACGGTCACCAATCGCCGCTTCGTCGATTTGTGGAATCTCAAGGAGTTGCGCGGGATCACGGTCAAAGATGGCGTCCTGCAGATCGGCGCGCTGACGACGTACTCCCAGATCATCAACTCGAAGCTCGTTGCAAAGCGTGTGTCGATGCTGGTGGCGGCTGCTCGTGAAATTGGCGGTGCGCAGATTCAGAACCGCGGCACGCTTGGCGGCAACATCGCCAACGCCTCGCCGGCCGGGGATACCTTGCCGGTGCTCGCGGCCGCCGACGCGCGCATCGTGCTGCGAAGCAAAACCGGCACCCGCAAGGTTCCGTTCAGCGAATTCTATACGGGCTATCGCCGAAGCGTCCGACGCGGCGACGAACTGATCACCGCCGTCGAAATTCCACCCGTCGACGGACGGCAATGGTGGCGAAAGGTCGGCACACGCCGCGCGCAGGCGATTTCGAAGATCATGATCGCGGCCATTCGCGGCGCCCGGGTGCGGATCGCCTATGGCTCGGTCGCGCCGACCGTGGTGCTTGCTGCCAACGCAGCCGCGGTGTTGTCGCGCGGCGGCGCCGTCGCCGACGCGCGAGCGGCGTTGGCGAAAGACATCGCGCCGATCGACGATGTGCGGTCGACGGGAGCGTATCGCGCGGCGATTGCCGCCAATCTGCTCGAAGAATTCTGGACGCGAACAGCATGAAAGCCGCGGTTCTTCTGATCGCCTTGATCGCCATCAATACTCAGGACGCGCTGCAGACCCGCGTCATGACGACGGTCCGCCAGGCGCTGTCGCCGGCGCTGCCGTTTCCTGAGAGCGATGCGCTCGGCTCGATGCCGGCCACCAACGACACGGAAGCGGTGTGGATGGTCAAGCCGCTGCAGCCCGGCGACACCAGCATCGAAATCCTGTCGAATCCCCTCAACGAGGTGAACCAGCTGCGCGGCGCCAGAGCGATGCGGCAGATCGAGACCAACATCGAATCCGCGCAGCGCCGCGCGCAGGCGCAATACGATCATGCGCTTGCCGAAGCCAAGCGCACCGGCAAGTCGCAGGAAGTCGACGGCGTCACCTTGAACGACGAGGGCGTGGCCGGCGCGAAGATCGACGCCGAACAGCATGTGATCGTCGATGTCGCGTTCAATCAGTCCCGTTACAAGTACGAGATCGCGTCCGCGGCCCCGCCGCAGCCGTCGACGACGGTCACCATTCCCGGGGCCGTCGTCATTGGCGTGACATCCAGCGTGTATCGCGACAATCGTCTGGAGATCGACCGCTACGGCGAAGCGCAAACGCTGGTCTTCCTGGGAGCGCTGGCGCCGCAAGTGAGCAGACGCGCCGACCATCTGTTCGAAGTCACGGCTGCGGCGACGGCGGCGCCTGCCGGGGCGGTGACCAGCGTGGTCCTGCGGCTGACCGGCAACGATGTCCTGCTCGCCGACATTCTCCGCAAGACGAATTGGCCGCTGTTACTGGAACTTCTCAAGTAGGCCTGCCGTAACACCTGATAGGGCTTCGCATCGAGGTCCGGCGCGGCTTCTCTGAGGCCTGCGTCATCTGGCCCCGCCGCCACGGCGGGGCGGGGGAATCATGTTTCGTCTCTATGAATTGAACTTCTCGAGCACCATCGAGGTCGTCACCGGCGTGTTGCTGGTCGTCACGATTCTCGCCGTCAGCTTCGTCTGACTAGTTACTCGGTTTGTCCGGCGCCGCGAGATAGCTGCGCCGCGCGCGGACGGTCATCCCCGGCCTGGACACCCTCACTTCGAGTTTGTGCACCTTGTTGTCGAGCGACGCCGGTGCAAACCCGATCAGATACTGACTGCGGAGCTCCTGCGCCACGCGCGTGAACGTGGGTGCGAGGTCCGCGGTTTTCACCAGCTCGAAATACCCGCCGCCGGTCTCGTCGGCAAGGCGGCGCAAGTCGCGTGACGGCCGCGAGCGGACGACGCGCACGCCGTTGAAGTACTCCGATTCCAGCCCGATCGAGTAGACCATCACCTCTTCATCGCGCGCGCGTTCCAGCACGGTGCGGAAACTGGTACGGCTCGAGGTGTCCTCGCCGTCCGTGAACACCAGCACGACGCGGCGGCCTTCCATTCCTCGCAGCGCGTCGAGTCCCGCCGCTATCCCGTCGTTGAGACGTGTCGGGTTGCCGAAGTACAGGTCGTTCAGCGCGCCGATCAGCGCATCGCGATCGTTGGTGAAGGTCCCGCTCAACTGAATCTTGTCGTTGAACGCGCCGACCTGCGCCTTGTCGACCGGCAGCAATCGCAGCAGGAACTGCTCCGCGGCGCGATTGAGCAGCTTCAGGTTCGCCGTCATGCTGGCGCTGGTGTCGAGCATCACCACCGCGGTGAACGGCTGAGACTCGTTCGAGAACAGCGTCACGTCGGCGGGCTTGCCGTTGTCGAGAATCGAGAAGTCCGTCTGCTGCAAATCGGGGACCAGCCGCCCGCCCGAATCGACCACGGTGGCGTAAATCGGCACCGTGCGCACGCTCGCGCGGAACACCGGCTGGTCCTGCGCCAGCAGGCTGGCGCCCGCGAGCAGAGCCACACCGCAGACGAGCGAAAACGTGTTGTGCATGACACTTCAACTTTAGCAAACACGATGTCCCGCGGCCTCGGTCAAAATGGTACGGTGCCGGGCAGCAGGAACGGGCTGTGCGCCGAATGTCAGCACTGCCGTATCGTGAAGACTGAGCGGTCGACGTTTTTCCTGTGCCGGAGATCATTTACGCAGCCCGAGTATCCGAAGTACCCACCGGTGCCGGTCATCCAATGCCGCGGTTACGAGCCGGGCTCAGACGAGGGTCCGCCGGTGCCGGATGATAAGCTCAAGACATGAATCAGGCTTTGACGCGATGGGCCGGTGTGCTGGCGGTGGCCGGAGGGCTGTTTGCGGGCTGCGCCAAAGAGCCGACGGCCGCTGCGCAAAGCACGCCCGTCAGCGCGAATCCGGATCAAGTCGTCGCGGAAGTCGGCGGCCAGCCGATCACGCTCAAGGAGGTGGACGCGCGCTGGGAAGCGTTCGACGCCGCCGAACGCGCCCGCCTGGTCCAGGCGATGTACCAGAACCGCCGCAACATGATCGATCAGATCGTCGGCGATAAGTTGATCGAGATTGCGGCCAAAGCCGCGGGGCAGTCGGTCGACACGTTTCTCGAAGCCGACGGCGCCAGGCGCCTGCCGGCGATTACCGACGCCGACGTCGCGCAGTTCTACGAGCAGAACAAGGATCGCGCGCAAGGCCGGACGCTCGATCAGCTCAAAGGCGAGATCAAACCGTTCCTCGAAGAGCGGCGCCGCCAGCAGGCGCGCGCCATGCTGATTGACGAACTGAAGACGAAGAGCGGCAGCAGCGTGAAGGTGATGCTCGATCCGCCGCGCTACACCGTGCCGACGTCGGCGAAGGATCCGGTGCGCGGCAATCCCGCGGCGGCGGTGACGATCGTCGAATTCTCGGATTACCAGTGTCCGTTCTGCGCCCGCGTCAATCCGACGCTCGATCGCATTCGCCAGACCTACGGCGATCGCGTCAAGATCGTCTTCAAGGATTTCCCGCTGCCGAATCACCTCGAAGCGCCGAAAGCGGCGGAAGCCGCCCACTGTGCCGGCGAGCAGCGCAAGTACTGGGAGATGCACGACGCGATATTCGCCAACCAGCGCAACCTCCACATCCCGTCGCTGAAGCAGACGGCGCGCGCCATTGGTCTGGACGGCAGCGCCTTCGATGCGTGCCTCGATTCGGGCAAGTACGCCGGCCTGGTGCAAGAGGGCCTCGCGTTGGGCTCGAAGATGGGCGTCAATTCGACACCGACGCTGTACGTCAACGGCCGTCCGGTGATCGGCGCGATGCCGTTCGACGTCTTCAAGCAGGTGATCGACGAGGAGCTCTCCCGAAAATAGCTCAGGGGATCAGGACGATTTTTCCTTTCGCGCCTGGATCCATCACGCGCTGATGCGCCAGCGCGGCGTCCGCGAGCGGCATCTCGGTGCCGACGACTGGGTTCAGCGTGCCTTTTTCGAGACCGGCGATGATCGCGTCGTGGGCGCGACGGATCTCGTCGGCAGGAATGCCCCATAACGCCAGGCCGTACACCGACACGTCCTTCGTCATAATCTTGCGCGCGTCGATTTCGACGCGGCCGCGGTTGCCGATCACGACGATGCGTCCGCCTGGCGCAATCACCGTCAAGTCGTGGTCGAGATTGACGTTGGCCAGCATTTCGAGAATCACGTCGGGGCCACGCCCGCCGTTCACCCGGCCGATTTCATCGAGGTAGCCCGCGGCCTTGTGATTGATCGCCTGTGCGCCCTGCGCCCGCACCACCGCCAGCCCGTCCTCCGAACCCGCGGTGCCGATTACCGTCGCGCCGATGGCGATCGCAAATTGCGTCGCCGCGACGCCGACGCCACCACTGGCGCCGTGCACGAGGACCGTGTCGCCGGCACGCGTATTGGCGCGGCCGAATAACGCGCGCCACGCGGTGACATAAGGCACGAACAGCCCCGCACCCTGCGTGAACGAGATCCGAGCGGGCAGGCGGTGCACCTGTTCCGGTTGGCAGACCGCGTACTGCGCGTAGGCGCCGTGCGCTTTGCCGGCCGCGGTCCCGCTGATGTACACGCGGTCGCCGCGCTGCCATCCAGTGACTTCGCTGCCGATCTGATCGATGACCCCCGCGGCATCGGCGCCGGGAGTGTAAGGAAGATCCGGTTTGATTGCGTACGCGCCGGAACGCATGTAGGTGTCGTAGGGATTGACGCCGACTGCATGAATGCGCACTCGCAGCTGGCCGGGTCCGGCCTGCGGGTCAGCAACATCTTCAAGCTTCAGTACTTCGGGACCACCGAACTCGCGCGCGAGAATTGCCTGCATCCCGCTATTCTCCCGGGACTGCCTGCCGTTCGACAAGCGCTGGCTTCATCGCCAGTTTGTCGCGAGCGGAATCGATCGCTGCGATCCGACTATTGAATCTTGCGCCCCAGCCAGGTGAATGGCCCGCCCGGTTTCGCGATGACCCCTTCGCCGGCGTACTTCTGGCTCACCTTCGCGACGAAGTCCATTTCGGTGACGATCGCACTCAGCGCCATCCGCGATTCGACGATCAGCAGCATCGAGCCATAGAGCATGAACAGCCCGCCGATCAGGCCGAGCAGCACCGCGATCCAGGTGAAGTTCCGCGCGAAGGCCGAGAGGACCGCAATCGCGACGCTGGTCGCCACAAAGACGCCGAGCGCGCTGTAGAAGGCGACCATCGAACGCTGGATCAACCGCGCGCGTGAAGTCTGGCGATCGAGCTGTGTGAAAATCAGCAGCCGCCGCTCCTCGAACATGTCGTCCTTCGCCGGATGTGCCGCGAGCTCCTGAAAGCGATCCGATAACGTGCGCACCCGATCGATGACGCGGCCAAGGCGTGAGCTGGTCGAAAAGATCAGCGCGCCGCAGGCGGAGATCAGCACTGCCGGCGTGATCATTGCCGTCATCACCGCGAGGGCGTTCTGCGGCGCCTCGAGGCGCGCGAGCCAGTCCACCAAACGAGTGTAGATCGCGGGCGCGGAGAACTGCGGTTCCCGGCTCCGGGTCCCCGTTCCCGGCCCCTCATTCCCCCGTTCCCGGCCCCCGTTCCCGGTTTCCGGCTCCCCGTTCCCCGGTTCCGAACTAGTCCTTCAGTGCGGTGACCGGGTTGACCCGCATCGCGCGACGTGCCGGTATCAGGGTGGCGGCGATCGCGACCGCCGCGAGCAAGCCGGCGACCACCGCGAAGGTGGCCGGATCCCGTGGCGCGACATTGAACAGCATCGACGCCATGAAACGCGTCACCGCAACCGCGGCGATCAAGCCGATGGCACTCGCGGCCATCGTCAGCAGCAATCCTTGCCTAAGCACCATGCGAATCAGATCAGATGGCGTCGCGCCCAGCGCCGCACGGACGCCAAGCTCGCGCGTTCTGGTTGTGACCGCAAACGCCATTACCCCATACGTCCCAATCGCGGCGAGCAGCAGCGCCGTCGCTGCGAACAGGCCGACGATCCAGGTATTGAATCGACGCTGCGCCATTGCGCCGGCAAGAATCTCTTCAATCGTACGCAGCCGCGAGATTGGCTGTTGCGGATCGGCTTCTCGCACGGCGGACCGCATCAGCGCCGCTGCCGCAGTGGTTGCCGGGGCGTTTTCGGCCCATACCGTGAACGCGAGAAACGGCCAGCGTTCGTCATTTTGATCGAGCGGCAGATAAAACGTCGGATCGGCCGGTTGTTCGACGGACCGGTAGCGCGCGTTGGCGACGACACCGACTATCTCGTGCCGCTTGCTGCCGCCAAACACGATCACCTTGCCGATCGGATCGCGGCCGGGAAAGTATCTGTCAGCCAGCGCCTGGTTGACGATCAGCACCGGGGGCGTATCAGCGCGATCGCCTGCGCCGAAGCCGCGCCCGGTCACCAGCGTCATGCCAAGTGCCCGGAAATAATCAGGTGTAATCAACTGAAAATCGGCGTTCGGCTGTTGATCCGGCGGCAGCGGCGGGTCGCCTTCGATACGCATGCCGCGGTTCGGCGCGCCGGTCAGCGGCGCGGTCGAGGACGCGGCCACCGCTTTGATGCCCTGACCCGCGCGCAGACGATTGAGCACCGCATTGACGAACCGGATCTTCTTCGACGGATCGATGAAGCCGCGATCATCGGTGGCCTGCAAATAGGAGGGGTTGAGGTTGACCTCCGCAAGCAGGCGGTTGGTCGTCGCGAAGCCCAGGTCGATTTGCGTCGCATGAACGAAGCTGACCAGCAGCAGGCCGGCACCGACGAGCAGCGCCTGCGCCAGGGCCAGCTCGCCGATGACCAGCGCCTGCTGTCCCCGCCGAACACCGCGCTGACCGGCGACGCGCTGGCCGATGCGGCCGAGGTCGTTGGCCGAGGTGCGCGCAGTCTGCAGCGCGGGACCGACACCGAACACGATGGCGGTCAGCAGCGTCACTGCCATCGCGAACAGCAATACCTGGCCGTCGACCGTAATCTCGGCGCGCCGCGGCAGGGTGCCCGGCGCGACCATCGTCAACAGGTGCACTCCTGCGGCGGCCAGTGCCAACCCCGCAACGCCGCCCGGCACCGCGATGATCAGCGTTTCGACGAACAATTGCCGGATGATGCGCGCGCGATCGGCGCCGAGGGCGTATCGCATCGAGATCTCCGCTTGCCGCGTCGCCGCCTGACCGAGCAGCAGATGCGCCACGTTCGCGCATGCGATCAACAACAGCACCGCCACGGCGATCTGCAGCAACACGATCAGCGGCCGCACGTTCCCGACGATCTCTTCGTGAAGGGGCACGACGTTGGCGCCCAGCCCTGTGTTGGTGGACGGGTAGCGCTGCGAGAGCGACGTCATCACGCTCGTCAGTTGTGACTGGGCCTGCTGCCTGGTGACGCCGGGGGCAAGGCGCCCGATCACCGCGATGATGTGCGCATCTCGAACGGCGGTGATGTCTCCAGGAAACGGAAAACTGCGGGGGATGCCGCGGTCGGCCGTGATCCACACGTCGGGGGCAACGACCATCGGCATCTCGAAATCCCGGCGCAGCACGCCGACGATGGTGTAGGGAATGCCGTTGATGATCAGTGACTTGCCGACGGCATCGCGGCTAGCGCCGAACTGCTGCTGCCAGAACCCGTCACTGAGCACCACCGCCCGCGCCGCGTCCGCCCGGTCGTCGTCGGCGGTCAACAGCCGGCCGACTTGAGGGTGCACACCGAGCAGTTCGAAAAAATTCGCCGACGCCGACGCCGCCTGGACGCGCTGCGCTGCGGTCGGGCCGCTGATCGTGGCGCTGAAGTCGTCGAACGCCGCCAGCCCGCTGAAGGCAGTGGTCTCTCTGCGCCAATCGAGGAAGTTCGCGGGCGCCACGGCGCGCTTGGCTGTGTCGGCTCGCGTTTCCCAGACCACGACCAGCCGGCCAGGGTCGGCGTAGGCCAGCGGCCGCAGCACGCTACCGTTCAACACGGTGAAAATAGCCGTGTTGGCGCCAATGCCGAGCGCGAGCGAGCCGATCGCGGCGAGCGAGAGGACGGGGTGACGGAGGCAAAGTCGCAGAGCGAGGCGCAAGTCAGTCATCAGGGCGGTCCAATGCCCTCTCAGACGGTGCTCACCGCGAAGTCGTTAGCTCGAGTCGTGTGAGCATCGGAAAACGATCAAACAATGAATCAGGACGGTTGTTCTGAGGTCGAACAGGCGAGAGAACGCGCGTAAGATAGGGACCCTGATGCGTAACGCTCTACTCGTTCTGACGATTGCAGTGCTGGCCACTTCGCCTGAATTCCTGCAGGCACAGTCGACGGGGAACCCTCTGGCCGCCGACGTCGATCGACTCGCCACCGAGATCAATCCGCAAGTTGTCGCGTGGCGGCGAGATTTTCACCAGAATCCAGAGCTCGGCAACAGCGAAGTGCGGACCGCGAAAGTGATCGCCGACGAGCTGCGAAAGCTTGGATACGAAGTGACCACCGGCGTGGCAGGGACGGGGGTGGTCGGCGTATTGAAGGGCGGACGGCCCGGCCCCGTGGTCGCACTACGGTCCGACATGGACGCGCTGCCGGTGACCGAGCAGGTGGACGTGCCGTTCAAGTCGACCGCCAAGGCGCAATGGAACGGTCAGGAAGTCGGCGTCATGCACGCGTGCGGGCATGACAACCACATGGCGATCCTCCTCGGCGCCGCGGCAACGTTCGCGAAGGTCCGGGATCGGATGCCCGGCACGGTGAAGTTGATTTTCCAGCCGGCCGAGGAGGGCCCGGGCGGCGCGGAGCCGATGATCAAGGCCAACGTCCTGGAAAATCCGAAAGTCGATGCGATTTTCGGGTTGCACGTGTTTCCATTCCCGGCCGGCAGCATCGTCTATCGATCGGGGCCGCTGATGGCCAGCGCGGACTCCTTCGTGATCAAGGTGAAGGGCAGGCAGACGCACGGTGCGGTGCCGTGGGGCGGCATCGATCCGATCGTGGTGGGTTCACAAATCGTACTGGCCCTGCAGACCATCGTCAGCCGCACGGTCAACATCACGGAAGCGCCGGCGGTGGTCACGGTCGGACGGTTCACCGGCGGCAACCGTTCGAACATCGTGCCGGACGAGATCGAGCTCGAGGGCACGGTCCGTGCGTTCGAC
>Ga0196963_10000605_pt1 | contig 30479 bp, 29 predicted proteins | sample S1_5metaG_FD_148600 | JGI IMG/M metagenome (GOLD analysis project Ga0196963, IMG submission 148600) | Soil microbial communities from Anza Borrego desert, Southern California, United States - S1_5 | ecosystem: Environmental > Terrestrial > Soil > Desert | place: USA: California | collected...
CGGCAGCTCGGCGAGGTCGGGCACTTTGTAGCGGGCCTTCAACTGCTCTATCCAGACCAGCGGGTTATCGTGCGTCAGGGCTTCCAGCAGTTCGCCGTTGTTCTCCAGCGTGATCCGGTTGCCGGTGACTTTGACGAGGGTCTTGCAGGGCATGCCGATGATCGAATAGCGCCCCCACTGCTCGCCGCCGTGCACGGATTCGAAGAGATAGGAGTAAGGGCCGTCGGCTAATTTCAGATAGGCACTCAAGGGTGTATCCAAGTCAGCCAGAACCTCCCGGCTAACGGGAATACGGTTGTAGCCCTGCCGCGTGTAGTGATTGAATTGTTCTGGAGTCATTATGTTCAACTGCGCCCCGCGCATTCGCTATAAAACAAGTCGACAAGCTCGACAATGGTCTGGATCTGATAATCGGCATTCAAATCCTCGATACTGTATTTTCCCGCATAGCCGTATGGCACCGAGGCGGTCCTGAAGCCCGCCGACCGTCCCGCGCGCATGTCATTGATCGAATCGCCGACCATGAGGGCCTGCGCCGGCTCGATGTCAAAGTGTTCCGCTGTCTTCAGCAGCGGCAGCGGGTCCGGTTTCATCCTCACGAACGAATCGCCGCAGACGATGAAATCAAAATACCCGGCCATGCCGGCCTTTGCCATCAACGGTTGCGTAAAACGCCTAATTTTATTAGTAATGCAGGCCAGTTTGAAACCTTTTTCTTTCAATTGCTCAAGGCCTTCCATGACGCCCGGATAAACGACGCTGCGCTCGTAAACGTGGGCTTCGTACAGATCGCCGAACAACGCCAAGGCCTCGGCCAGATTTTCGGGGTCGGCCGCGGGCTCCATCTGCCCGGTCAGGGCTCTTTTGATCAGCATGACCACGCCATTGCCGACCCATTGCTTGATCGCCGATTCGGAGTGTTGCCGCATGCCCAGCCCGGCCAGCATGTTGTTGATCGCATTGGACAAGTCAGGCGCGGAATCAACCAGCGTTCCGTCCAGATCCAGTGCTATCAGTCGAATCTGTGTCATTAGTCGTCTTCTTTTATTTCGACCGATCATCAACCCGTTTTCGGCCATGTTCTTGAAACAGGACATTATATCTTTTTTTTGCCGCCAGCTCTTCGTTATACAATAGCCGCCCTCAAAATCATACAGGAAAGCCATACCGATGAAACTGGTAACCTTCACGCATAATAATGAGACCCGGGTAGGCGCGGCCGTTGACCAGGCCGTCGTTGACAGCCGGGGCGACAGCGCCATGCCCAAAACCATGATCGAATTCCTGGCATCGGGCGCGGCCGGTCTGGCCGCGATGCAGCAGCTGATAGCCAGCGGCAAGCATCGAATTCCCCTGAGTGAAGTCAGGCTGGAGGCGCCGGTGCCGCGGCCCGGAAAATATCTGGCCATCAGCCTGAACTATGCCGATCATATCGAAGAAACCGGCTTCGAAAAACCCGAATATCCGACGTTTTTCACGAAGCAGAGCAGCTGCGTGATCGCCCCCAACGATGCCATTTACCGGCCCAAGGTTTCCGACAAGCTCGATTATGAAGGCGAGCTGGCTCTGGTCATCGGCAAACGCTGCCGCCATGTGCCCGTCGACAAGGCCCATCAGGTCATCGCGGGATTTACCATCGCCAACGATGTCTCGGTGCGCGACTGGCAGATCCGCTCGCCGACCTGGACCCTGGGCAAATCCTTCGACACGGCAGGCCCCTTGGGCCCGTGGATCGTCACGGCCGATGAAATCGGCGACCCGCACAATCTGAGCCTTAAAACCTGGATTGACGATGACCTGCGGCAGGATTCCAATACCCGGCACATGATTTTCAACTGCTACGAAATGGTCGCTTACCTGTCGCAGGCCATGACGCTGGAACCCGGCGATGTCATTGCCACGGGCACGCCCAGCGGCGTCGGCGTGAAAATGAAGCCGCGCGGTTATATGAAACCGGGACAGGTCGCCAGAATAGAAATCGAAGGCATCGGCACGCTGATCAATCCGGTGATTGAAGAACCGGACGATCTGACTTTCTATTGAAGCAAAGGCATCGGATGCCTTAACCTGGGCTTTTTCTGGCATTGAAAATGCCCAGTTTCCTGGCTCGCCTTCGCTCGACCGGTTTTCGCGGCAAAGGAAACAGCACGGTGACCTTGAGCCCGCCAAATTGCGATTCCCCCAGATTCAGCTCGGCGCCGTGAATCAGCGCGATCCGTTGGGCAATGGAAAACCCGAGGCCGCTGCCTTTCGCGCTGTTGGCCGTTTCAATGCAGCGGTGAAACCGTTTTAGAGCGACTTCATACTGATCGGGCGCAATTCCGGGCCCCGAATCCTCGACGCACAGCAGCAAATGCTTTTCCTGTCCCGACACGCTGATTCTTATCAGGCCGTGGGCCGGCGTATATTTGATGGCGTTGTCGATCAGGTTCTTGACCAGAATATTGATCAACTGCGCATTGCCGATAATCGGCACGGCATTATCCTCGATAAATTCCATGCGGATGCGCTTTTTATACGCTTCCGGCTCCTGTTCCGCGACAATTCGCACAATTTCGCAACCGAGCACGGTCGTCTCTTTGGACAGGAATTCCGTGCCGGACTCGATGCGCGAGAATATCAGCAGCTGCTGCACCATATCGGTCATACGATGCACGCCTTGCTCTATGCGCCCTAGCGCCTGGCGGCGCGTCAGCTCATCATCGGTTTTCAGGGCGACCTGCGCCTGGGTCAGCAAGCCGGCCAAAGGCGTTCTCAATTCATGGGAGGCATCGGCCGTGAAACGGCGTTCATGCTCGAAAGCCCGCTCAAGCTGCACGAACAGATTATTCAGCTCATTGACCACGGGCACGATTTCTATGGGAAGTTTCTTGACCGACAAGGGTTTTAAATAGCTGGCTTCGCGTCTGGCCAGCTGCTGCGTCAGTTGGCCAAACGGCTTCAAGGCCCGTCCGACGATAAGCCAGATCGCCAGCCCCAGGAACGGCAAACCGATCAGGAACGGCTTGATCAGATGCCTGGAAATGTCGTCCATCAGCTCCGCGCGGATATCATCGCGTTGCCCGACATGAATGATGTATTCTTTTTTGTCTTCGGAAATACTGAAAACATGCCACAAGTGGTTATTGATCACCGTTTTGCTATAGCCGTTCTGCGAGATCGATAACGGCAGGGGCGGCGCGCTTTCGGAGCGAAGGATCAAGCCTTCGTTTTTATAGATGAGCTGAAAAGCCAGCTTCCGTTCATAACGGTGATTGAACACCTTGGTCGGCTCAAACAGTTCCGACTTGTCCAGGTCCCATAATTCATACAAAGAACCGGCGTACAACAGATGGCCGACAAAGGAATTCAGGGCGCGGGCGGATTGTGCCAAGTCCGCGTCAAACAACTCCGCCACTTCATTGCGAATTTGCTTGTAGCCTTTATAGGCGGCAATGCCCCAAATCAGCAGCAACGTGGACAGCAGCGTGAACAGCAGCAGTTTTCGAAGCGAATAACTCATTAATCTTCATCAATGTCAATAATATAACCCACGCCTCTGACAGTGCGGATTATTGACGATCCCAATTTCTTCCTCAGATAATGAATATGCACCTCGACGGTATTGCTTTCTATATCGGAATCCCAGGAATAAAGACTTTCCTCGAGCCTGGCGCGGGACACAACCCGGCCTATGTTGCCCATCAGGAAACTCAGTATCTCGAATTCCTTCTGGGACAGATCCACCTTTTCGTCATTGAACGTGACCAGATGCGATGCCGGGTCCAGCACAATGCCCCGATGCTCGATCTTGGGCGCGCCGCGGCCTTCGTTGCGTCTGGCCAGGGCTCTCAGGCGGGCGCAGACTTCGTTTAAGTCAAACGGCTTGATCACGAAATCATCGGCGCCGCTGTCGAGGCCCAATATTCTGTCGGGAATCGTATCCTTGGCCGTCAAAACCAGCACCGGGGTTTCGTCTTTTCGGCTCCTTAGGGCCCGCAAAATCTCCAGGCCATCCATATCGGGCAAATTCAGGTCCAGCACGATCAACTCATACGCGTTGACTTTCAAAGCCTCATCGGCAAGCTTGCCGTTAGTCAGCCAATCAACGGCATAGCCTTCCATTTTTAAACCGGCTGTCAGGCCGTCGCCCAATATTTCATCATCTTCAACCAATAAAAGTCGCATATACTCTACATTTCAGAATAGTTAAACATCCGCCGGCAACGCTCATACAGAAAACCTGTCAAGATTACGGCCGATACTACAAGTTTATAGGAATCCAGCATTGGACTCACAATCACAACAATTATCTCGGCATTTAAAATTAAACGGTCCGGTTAATCCTATGCCGCCGAGTATGAAATGTATGAGTCCTCGAAAAACCATAAAAGTTCCTTCTATTCAAATAGAAGCGCCTGTTCCTTTAGCGCCGGAGAGGCAAAGCGCGTCACTCTTCCTCCCATAAAATCCGGACTCATTCATCGGCAATCGCATTATGTTAAACTGTCCGTTTTCAAACTGAATTTAACGATTGCCTTGCCACCGCTCAGCTTATACATTCACCTTCCCTGGTGCATCAAAAAATGTCCTTATTGCGATTTTAATTCACATGCGGTTAAGGCCGGCATGCCTGAAGCCGACTATATCGATGCCCTGCTGGACGATCTGATCCTGGACCTACGGCTGTACGGCATCAGCCGGCCTGTCAGCAGCATTTTTATCGGCGGCGGAACGCCGAGCCTTTTTTCACCGGAATCCTTCCATCGTTTATTGACGGGCATCGCTCGGCAAGTTGCGTTGGCCGATCCTCTTGAAATCACCCTGGAAGCCAATCCCGGCACTTTCGAGATCAATAAATTCGCCGAATTCCGGTCACTGGGCATTAATCGCCTGTCGATCGGTATACAAAGTTTTAACGACACGCTGCTGCAAAAACTGGGACGGGTCCATTCGGGCAGGGAGGCCAGGCAGGCGGCTGAATGCGCCCATCAGGCCGGATTCGATAATTTCAATCTGGACCTGATGTTCGGCTTGCCGGATGCCGGTTCCAATGACAGCATAGCCGATATTGAAACCGCCATAAACCTGAATCCCACGCATATTTCTTTCTACCAGTTAACGCTGGAACCTAACACTTATTTTCATAAATTTCCGCCCAGACTACCCGACGACGAGGTCATATTCGCCACACAACAAGCCTGTCAGGCCTTACTGGCCGATCATGGCTATCAGCAATATGAAATTTCAGCGTACGGCCAGTCGGGATTTCAATGCCGGCATAATCTGAACTACTGGCAATTTGGCGATTATCTGGGCATAGGCGCCGGCGCTCACGGCAAACTATCGCTGGCGTTGCCTGACCGGATCATGCGCACGTTCAAGCCGAAAAGCCCGGAGCAGTACCTGCGCGATACCCATAAAAACGGCGGCGCCGACCTGATTGCCAGAACCGATCTGCCTTTGGAATTCATCATGAATGGTCTGCGCCTTAAACAAGGATTTACTGCGGCAAACTATGAAGCAACTACCGGTCTTGCCATTGATACGCTTGAGCCTGCCTTATCGGCGTGCCTGAAGCAGAATTTGATTATCAGCCGCAATGGCCATTATTTTTGTTCGGAGAAAGGCTGGAACTTTCTGGACAGTGTTCTGGAAAAGTTCTGTTCGCTGCCAAACTGATAAGCCAGCGCCCTGTTCGCCTGACAAATGCATTTAAGCTCATGCCAAAACATATCCGCTCTCTGCTCAATGACTGTTTGAAGCAATCAATATTAATTTTGTTTTATAATCCATGGTGAGAACTACTCACTGTTACTTGATAGGAAACAATCCATTATTTAACTGATGCTTAATCACTATAGTGGTTCAATATTATAGTTTCCTTAACCGGACTTAATGATGAACCACAAATTCTTCATCCAATAAAAATATATGCTTGATTATCAAAAAGACTTTATTTCCTATGCGCTGGATTGCGGCGTGCTCAGATTCGGCGAATTTCAATTGAAATCGGGCCGCGTCAGTCCTTATTTTTTCAATACCGGGTTGTTTAACACCGGCGCCCAACTGGGCAAGCTGGGCCATTTCTATGCGCGGGCCTTGCTTCAGTCCGGCCTTAAACCGGATATTCTTTATGGCCCCGCCTATAAAGGCATTCCTTTGGTAAGCGCGACCTCTATCGCCTACGCCGCCTTGACGGCCAGCGACATCCCTTTCGCCTTCAACCGCAAGGAAGCCAAAGATCACGGCGAAGGCGGCATGCTCGTGGGCGCTCCGCTGCAAGGACAGGTCCTTATTCTTGACGATGTCATCACGGCCGGCACCTCAATCAGAGAATCCGTGGAAATCATCAGGCAAGCCCGGGCAACGCCCGCCGGCGTATTGATTGCGCTAGACAGGCAGGAAAAAGGCCAAAATGAGATTTCAGCCATCCAGGAAGTCAGCGAGCAATTCAATATGCCTGTCATATCGATCATCACGCTGGACAATATTATTGAGTATTTAACCGCCAATGCCGGCGATCAACTCGATGCGATAAAAGACTACCAGCGGCTTTATGGCATTTGATCCGTCAAACATTTGCCCTAGAAAAAGCTATCCAACCCTAACAGTTCCCGAGATATCGACTACACTTAGTCAAAACCTACTTTTAATCTGATGTTTTAATAACAAGAAGAATCGCGTTAGTAACAAAAGGCTTGCCATGAGTAATCTGGAATTTAAAGAGCAAATGCACGAATATTCGCAATGGCGTGCAAAACTGATACAGACTATAGAAATGTATCATCAGTGGCGTAATCGCTATGGCATGAACGATGCCCATAGTACGGATATTATTTTGAATATCCTGACGGGCCTGGAATCGGACCGCGTTACGCTGGCCTTTGTTGCTGAATTTTCGCGCGGCAAAACGGAGCTGATCAATTCGCTGTTCTTTGCCGAGACCGGCGTCAGACTGCTGCCGTCCTCGCCGGGCCGCACCACCATGTCGCCCACGGAGCTGTTCCATGATGAAAAAGGCGGCAGTTATATCCGCTTACTGAATATTGAAAGCCGGCTCGAAGACATCTCCCTGGCCGAATTTAAAAAGAAGCCCGATCGCTGGCACCATATCGATCTGGACTGCAATTCGCCGACCCAAATGCAGGAGGCTTTCAAGGAACTGGTTGCCACCAAACTGGTGGACCGGGAGCTTGCGGATAAACTGGGGTTGTGGAACGAGCGCGAAGCGGCCGAGCAGGGCATCATCAACCCTGAAAAAGTCGAAATACCCTGCTGGCGCCATGCCTTGATCAGCTTTCCCCACCCTCTGTTGAAAGAGGGCCTGGCGATTCTCGATACACCAGGCCTGAATGCCTTGGGCACGGAGCCCGAACTGACCCTGAGCATGCTGCCCAGGGCGCAGGCCATCGTTTTCGTGCTGGCCGCCGACACAGGCGTCACGAAAAGCGATATGGAAATGTGGCGCAGCCATGTTTGCAACACGCGCGGCTCCCGCCGGCAAGGTCTGGCTGTAGTCATGAATAAAATCGATGCCATGTGGGATGACCTGGCCGGCGAAGATGGCTATGAAGCGTCCATTAAATCGCAAGTCAAGACCTCGGCGTCGATTTTAAAAATAAATGAAGAGCTCATTTTCCCGATTTCCGCCAAACAAGCTTTGCTGGCCAAAATCAAAAATGATGAGGAATTGCTCGAGAAAAGCCGCTTGACTGTATTGGAAAATTATCTGGCCGATACTATTTTGAAACAGCGGCGCAGCATCCTGATGGATACCATTGTTCGAGACATGGCCTTTCTGATCAACGAATCGGCCAATATAACGAATTCCACATATACCAACGCCTTCAACCAACTCGAGGAATTCAAGAAAATTGACTTTCACAATCAGGACATGACTGCCAAGTTAATGGCCGAAACGCGAGACAGGCAAAACGTCTACCTGGCCAATATCGAGAACTTCCAGGCCAGCCGCCGGGTCTTCAGCGTGCAGGCCAAGGCATTGGTTGACTCATTCAGCAAGGAAAAAATCGATACCATCATTAAAAGAACCAAGCACGACATGTCCAATAGCCTGACAACTTACGGCATGAAGCAACACATCAGAAAACTGTTCGATGAATTGCGTGATCTGCTGCAGGAATCCGTGGACATTACTAATGAAACGCGCCGTCTGGTGAAAGCCATACATAAAAAATTCAAGGACGAATATGGCTTTATAGAAATTGAACCGCAGTTGTTCTCCATCAAGCAGTATCAGTTTGAACTGGAACAGATTTTCGAAGAAGGCGAAGCGTTCCGCACCAGCACCAAGACGATCATGACCGAGCAGAGCATTGTCATCAACAAGCTTTACAACACGCTCATTTCCAAAGCCAGAAACATTCTGAATCAGGCACATACCGATGCGGCGATCTGGAGCAACAGTGTTCTGACACCGCTCATGCATCAGATTAAAGACCATAAAAAGCAGATTGAAAGCCGTCTGCAAATGCTCAGAAAAATTAACGAGTCAAAAGGCAGCGTCGCCGAAAGCATTGCAAGCCTTGAAGCAGAGCTAGTGCCCTTGAAACGGCAACGTGATGAACTGCATATCATCATCAGGGCCATGCAACTGGATGCCCATCCATTAGCCAAAGCCGATCGCTGATATCCTGTCCTTTTAGAACGATCTGGCCCGCCATCGCCAAAAGCGCTGGCGGACCAGATCATGCATCAGACGCGCCTGAAAACCAGGTCCCACACGCCATGCCCCAACCGCAAGCCGCGCTGTTCGAATTTGGTTAACGGGCGATAGTCGGGGCGCTCGCAATAATCCGCCCCGCGACCGGCGGCGTTTATCAGCCGGTTTTCCACGGACAGGACTTCCAGCATATGCTCGGCGTAATTCTGCCAATCCGTTGCCGCGTGAAAATAGCCGCCGGACTTTAATTTTCTGGCCAGTAAATCGGCAAAGCTGGGCCTGACGATGCGTCTTTTATGGTGCTTTTTTTTCGGCCAGGGATCGGGAAAAAACAGATGCACGCCGGCCAGGCTGTGATCGGCAAGCTTATTCTCCATAATCTCTATGGCGTCGTGGCAATAGATTCTGACGTTGTCGATGCCCTGCTCCGCGAGCTGCAAGATCAAATGCCCGACACCGGGGCGGTGAACCTCGATGCCGATATAATTGATCCCCGGATTAGCGGCGGCCATCTTGGCCAGACTCTCTCCATTGCCAAAGCCTATCTCAACACAGAAGGGCGCATCGCGTCCGAAAACCTCGGCAAAATCATAATCAGCGTTTGGGTCCAGCCCGTAAACATCCCAGTAATTGTCCAGCGCGAGCTGCTGCCCCGGCGTGATGCGGCCTTGCCGGCGAATAAAACTGCGAATGCGTTGCGGGAAATTTTGTTCAGGAGAAATCATATCAGCATAATGCGGGCCGCCCGGGGCGGATCTTATCGCCCCGGCGAATCAGAAAAACAAGCCGTCTATTGGCGATGAGGCGGAAGCAAAGCGCTTTCTGGGCATGCGTCCGGCCAGGAAGGCTTCCCGGCCGGCCTGAATGCCTTTCCTCATGGCCGAAGCCATCAGTACCGGATTTTTCGCTGCAGCGATGGCCGTATTCATCAAAACGCCGTCGCAACCCAGCTCCATGGCGATGGCCGCGTCAGACGCCGTGCCGACGCCGGCATCGACCAGAATAGGCACTTTGGCGTTTTCGACGATGGTCAGGATATTGTAGGGATTGCGTATGCCCAGCCCTGAGCCGATAGGCGCAGCCAGCGGCATGACCGCCACGCAGCCGATCTCCTCGAGCCTTTTGGCCGCAATCGGGTCGTCATTGGTATATACCATGACATCGAAGCCGTCCTTAACCAGCTGTTCAGCGGCGATATAGGTTTCGGCCACATCGGGAAACAGGGTTTTCTGATCGGCCAGCACCTCCAGCTTGACCAGCTTATGTCCGCCCAGCAATTCCCGGCCCAGGCGACAGGTTCTTACCGCGTCTTCAGCCGTGTAACAGCCGGCCGTGTTGGGCAAAATCGTGTATTTATCCGGCGAAATGACATCCAGCAAATTCGGCTCGCCGGGATTCTGGCCAATATTGGTGCGGCGAATGGCAACCGTGACGATTTCCGCGCCGCTGGCTTCGATGGCCAGGCGGGTTTCCTCGAGGTCCTTATATTTGCCGGTACCGACCAGCAGCCTCGAATGATAAGCCTTGCCCGCGACAACAAACGAGTCATCCTGGCCGCCGCCGATGGCATGGACGATTTCCAGCCGATCGCCGGCCTTTAATACCTGAGCGCCGTGTTGATCAAACGGCAAGATTTCTTTATTCAATTCAATGGCGATTCTTTTGCCCATCAACCCCATGTCGGCTACAAGATCAGCCACATGTGAGTTTTCAGCAACTTCACGGATTTCGCCATTTACATAAACGATCATGTTCAAACTCCGGCTTAATTCTCTATATTTCTGCGTTTCTGCACCGCGAAGGCAAGATCTTCCAGCAACTGCGCCGTATCTTCCCAGCCCAGACAGGCGTCGGTAATGCTTTGCCCGTACGTTAATGGTTGTCCTTCCATGACATCCTGCCGCCCCGCCTTGAGATGGCTTTCAATCATAACGCCCATGATCCGGTGATCGCCGCTCGCTATTTGCCCGGCCACGTCCTCGCCTACGATGAGCTGGCGCTGGCATTGCCTTAAGCTGTTGGCATGGCTGAAATCGATCATGATGTTCGGTCTGAGCTGGGCTTTTTTCAAACCTTCCGCGACCTTCTCGACACTGACGGCATCATAGTTGGGGGCGTCATTGCCGCCTCGGAGAATGATATGCACATCTTCATTGCCGGTGGTCGAAAAGATGGCCGAATGGCCGGCTTTGGTCAGCGACAGGAAATGATGCGGGCTCATGGCCGCGCCTATCGCATCGATGGCGGTCTTGATCGTGCCGTCCGTCGCGTTCTTGAATCCTACTGGACAGGACAGGCCTGAAGCCAGCTCGCGGTGAACCTGGCTTTCCGTGGTCCGCGCCCCGATGGCGCCCCAGGCGATCAAGTCCGAAATATATTGCGGCGTAATCAAATCCAGGTACTCTGTTGCCGCCGGCATGCCCACAGAACTCAAATCGAGCAATAATCGCCTGGCAACACGCAGGCCTTTGTTGATGTTAAAGCTGGAATCCAGATCCGGATCGTTAATGAGGCCTTTCCAGCCAACAGTCGTGCGGGGTTTTTCAAAATAAACCCGCATGACGATTAACAGATCGTCTTTTAGCTCGTCCTTAACCACTTTCAACCGCCGCGCATATTCCTTGGCGGCATCGGTGTCATGAATGGAGCAAGGCCCTACTATGACCAGCAGTCTGTCATCCTGGCCGGCCAGTATTTTGTGAATGCCTTCCCTTGCTCGCAGAATAGTTTGTGCCGCAGCTTCAGTAATAGGCATTTCATCATGTACCTGAACAGGCGCAATGACTTCTTGAGTGGCACAAATTCTCAGGTCGTCAGTATTGTATTTTGTTTGCATGGGAGCTGTAACCGGGGTTCTATAACTGGATTAAATATTGAAATTTTTCATTTTAACTGTTTTTACTATCTTTTTGTTAGTTTTTGCTATCGGAATAAAGCGCTACAACCAAGCCAGGCAGGATCAACTCCGCCGCAAGGAAAATCACAGACATGGATAATATGCCTCAAGCAAATGCCGGCCAAGCCAGTTGGCTGGAACACAAACCGATCAGCTATCGGCACTACCAACAGTGGAAATACAAGAAGACGATTGACGCAGACCCTGCTAAGCAGCCTGCCGTTGCAGTATGGCAATTTAAATTTCAATGGGAACGCGGCTGAAACTTTAGCTCAGCTGCCCACATTTATAAAATGAAGATCAAGACATGCGAGCGGATTGAAAAACCGGCCGCTCGCATTACCGCAAATAAAACGCCCTTATAGAACGGCGCTCAGATTCTCGTCATCATACAAGCGGGTTTTTTTCCAGCCATTGAATTTGCTGTCATAAAAAGTCAGATCGTTATCGATGGCGTATTCGTAACAGCTTCTAAACAGCCGCGCTGTCCGAAATGCATGCAATTCATCATCGGCCGTCACTTTTTCTATATTGCCGACCTGAAACGTCTTGTTTCTGGACTTGCCGTTGCTGACCCAAAAGACGGTATAGCACAGATAGCTTTTATCTTTTCTATGGTCATACTTGATGGTTCTGGATACGCCGGTGACGCCGGTCGTGGTTTTATTCTTGGGTGGTTTGAGAAAGCGGGTCTTGCTGCCTTTTAATACCACCAGCATCTGGTCGCGCCAAGTGATGGCAGCCTTTAAGGATTTGCCTTTGTTCCCCCACAATTTATGCGAAAAATAACGGCTGCTCTCTTTGCCGCGTCTTACGATACGTACCTGAAAACCAAACACATCTGGCTCAGTAATATGTTTATGTTTTGCCATGGAATTAAACTCGTCAAACGAATTAATAATTAAATTTAACAGCCAAGTTAGGCCGCCAATTTTTTGTCTCTTTGAAATATCAAGCTTTTCTTATGTTTTTGTAAGCTGATGATTACAAATTATCGCTAAAGTTCAAATAAAAGCAAGTAAAATTCACAACAATATGGACAATTCCCGAGTAATTTAGTGTAGAATAAATTTATTCCACTCTCCCAGTGGTTAGTTACGAGTTAATAACCTTTTGTTTTTCATTGTTTTTTGGAGATAATCGATGAGCGTATTAGTAGGTAGACAGGCACCCGATTTTACAGTTCCTGCTGTTTTGGGCGATGGCCAGATAGTTGATTCCTTCAGCTTTTCAGAGGCCACTAAAGGTAAATATGCTGTATTAGTTTTCTATCCATTGGACTTTACATTTGTTTGTCCAAGTGAGCTGATCGCTTTAGACCATCGTATTGACGAGTTTAAAAGCCGCAATGTGGAAGTGATCGCCGTCTCCATTGATTCTCATTTTACTCACAACGCCTGGCGCAATACACCGGTCAACAAGGGCGGCATCGGTCCTGTCCGTTACACCATGGCGGCCGATCTGTCTCATGCCATCGTCAAGGACTATGACGTGGAAGCGAATGGCACTGTTGCTTACCGTGGTTCTTTCCTGATCGATCGTGACGGCATCGTTCGCCATCAGGTTGTGAACGATCTGCCTTTAGGTCGTAACATGGATGAATTGCTGCGCATGGTCGATGCCCTGCAATTCCATGAAGAACACGGCGAAGTCTGCCCGGCAGGCTGGAACAAAGGCGATACCGGCATGAATGCAAGCCCGACCGGCGTTGCTGAATATCTGGATAAGAATGCCGAAAAACTGTAGTAAGAACGGTTAATTCGTTTTAACAAGGCGCACTGTATGAATATACAATGCGCCTTTTTTGTGCTTGTTAACTTTTTTGAGTTGCTGCATCAGCCAATAATTTTTTTCTGATCAAAAATGCAGCGAAAATACCTACAATGGCCGGTATCTGTGTCAGCAGAAACGTACCCGTAGCGCTTTTGGCAACCAGTCCTGACAGCAGGTTAACGACGGACAATTTAACGGCCCACCAGGTAATCCAGTACCCCATCACTCCTATAACGGCCCACTTGACAGGCTGTTCGCCATGTTCTCTGGCCGTTAAAAAAAACCAAATAAGTATCGCAATTCCGGATAATTTAGCTAATAGTAACATCTTCCCACCTCAATTTAATTATTATGACTACATGAACATACCCGACGCGGCTAGAATTTAACCCATTGCCGCACTCAATCTGACAATCATATTCCATAATAGGTCACCATTTCATCTTTTTAGCATTAGGAGAGAATTGTGGGCAAACCGCTTAAAATCATCCTTTCGATACTTGCCGCACTGGCTTTACTGATCATCATTGTCGTAGGCGCTGTCCTCATTTTTATGAATCCCAATCATTTCAAACCTGAAATACAAGCGGCCGTTAAAGACAAGACCGGCCGGAAGCTGACGCTGGAAGGTGATTTAAAGTTATCGATTTTTCCGTGGCTGGGCATTTCAACGGGCAAGATGACGTTAAGCAATGCCGAAGGCTTCCAAGCCAAACCCTTTGCCGAAATTGAAGAAAGCGATATCAACGTCAAACTGCTGCCGCTGTTATCGAAAGAAATTGAAGTTGACCGCATTGTTTTAAAAGGGCTGACCGTCAACCTGGCCAAGAACAAACAAGGCATCAATAACTGGCATGACCTGATCGAGACAAAACCTGAATCCCCCGCTCCTGCTCCTGGCCGCGGCGGGCAGGAGGTCCTCCCGCCGAAGGACGAAGCAGAGACCTTATTGTCTATCGGCGGCATTACCGTGGAAAACGCCCGCATTGACTGGGACAACCAAAAAAGCGGAAAACACCTGGAAATAAAAGACGTCAATCTCAATACGGATAAGATTGTTTTTGATAAGCCTTTCGCTGTAAAGCTGGCTCTGGTTGTCGTGAGCGACCAGGCCAAGCTGACTGGGTCAATCAAGCTGACCACTGATTTAACCCTGAATGAAAGACTCGATAGCTTCCAATTAGCCGATACCCGTCTGCAGACCACGACGGCGGGCGAAAAAATTCCGGGCCAATCCCTGTCATCTGCTTTAACGGCAGCGGATATTTCGTTAAACATGGCCAAGCAGGACCTTAAAATCTCGACATTAAAGCTTGAATCAGGCGATCTGAAAATTGCCGCCAACATTATCGGCACGCGGATTAAAGACCAGCCTTCGTTCCAGGGACCAATCGTCGTCGAACCGTTCAATCCTGTGCAATTCATGAAGCGACTGGCGATAACGCCGCCAGTCATGCGCGATGCCAATGCCCTGACCCGCCTGGCCATGAATTTCAACCTGCAGGCCACCGGCGATTCGGCCAACCTTCAAAATCTGGTTATCAAACTGGACGATACGACGGTAAACGGCTCGGCCGCCGTCAATGACTTCAGCCAGCCGGCAATCGCTTTCAATCTGACTGCCGATGCAATCGATGCCGATCGTTATCTGGCGCCTGAAAAAGAAACTGACAAAAAATCAAAGCCCATAGCCAGCCCGGCAGTCGCCACGGCGGCGGCCGCTTCGTTACTGCCTGTTGAAACCCTGCGCAAACTGAACGCCAATGGCGATCTGGCACTGCATAAACTGAAGATCAACAACCTGAACATGCAGGACATCCATCTGAAGCTCAGTGCCAGAAACGGCATCGTGACCACGCAACAGAGCGTGAGCCAGTTTTATCAAGGCAATTATTCCGGCAATCTGAACATGGATGTCCGCAGCGGGCTCCCTGTGCTGGCCGTGAATGAAAAAATCGCCCATGTTCAAGTTGAGCCCTTGCTAAAAGACTACAAGGGTGAAGCCCGCATGAGCGGCATCGTCAATGCCTCGGCCCAACTGCGGGCGCAAGGCAATAACAAGGATGAAATTAAATCCTCGCTTAATGGTCAATTGAGTTTCCTGTTCAAAGACAGCGTCATCCTGGGTTTTAATTTGCAGAAAATCATCGACAACGGCAAAGCCTTGATCAAAGGCGCGCCTTTACCGACCGACAACAAGCATGACCAGACGCTGTTTTCGGAAATGACCGGCACGGCAACCGTCAACAACGGCGTACTCAGCAACAATGACCTTGTCGCCCACTCCTCGAAAGTGCGCGTCAACGGCAAGGGCAGCGCCAATCTCAATACCGAGGCGCTGGACTATAAAATCAACGCCACGCTGCTGAAATCGCCCGATGCCAATACCGGCCAGCAAGCCGAGAAAATGACGGTCGCCATCAATGTTGGCGGCACGTTCAGCCAGCCTTCTTACACGGTGGATCCTTCATCCTTATTGACTGAAGAAAACAAGGCCAAAATCGAAGAGAAAAAGCAGAAGCTACTGGACAAGCTCGACAAAAAGTTAGGCCCCGGCGCCAGCGACCTGTTAAAGCGCATTTTCTGATATGACCCCATCCGTTTTCCAACAACACATCCTCAGTTGGTTTGACCAATACGGCCGAAAAGACCTGCCCTGGCAGAAGGATATTACGCCTTATCGCGTCTGGCTTTCCGAAACGATGCTGCAGCAGACTCAGGTTGCGACCGTGATCGCCTATTTCAAAGCCTTTACCGAGAAATTCCCCGACATCGAAAGTCTGGCGCAAGCACCTGTCGATGACGTGCTGCATCTGTGGTCGGGATTGGGCTACTACGCCCGCGCCCGCAATCTGCATAAGACGGCGCAGCTGATCGTCGAAAAAGGCCGTTTCCCCGATACGCTGGATGAGCTTGTCGCATTACCGGGCATAGGCCTGTCGACGGCCGGAGCCATACTGAGCATCGCTTTCAAAAAAAGCCATCCGATCCTGGACGGCAACGTCAAAAGAGTGCTGGCGCGATTCAAAGCCGTGCCCGGCTGGCCCGGCAACAGCAGTGTCAGCAAGGAGCTGTGGCTGCTCAGCACCCATTATACGCCCATAGACCGGGTCGCCGATTACACCCAGGCCATGATGGATCTGGGCGCGACCATCTGCACGCGCGGCAAGCCCGCCTGCCATGCCTGCCCGCTTAAGGACAGTTGCCTGGCCAGGCTGACCGATAATATCGCCGCCTTCCCGGCACCGAGACCCGCCAAATCCTTGCCGGTCAAGCAGCGCGTGTTTTTATTGCTGCGCGATAGCCTTAACCGGGTACTGCTGGAGAAAAGGCCGCCTGCGGGCATCTGGGGCGGCTTGTGGAGCCTGCCTGAATTTGACAGTATTGAGGCGGCTTCCAGCTGGTGTCTAGCGAGAAACATGCCCATCATCAGCGAAACACGCATGGCGACGCGGCGCCACACCTTTTCCCATTATCATCTGGATTTCACGCCGCTGGCTATTCAAACCGACAATCCCGGCAATATTGTGATGGAAGCCAATCAAACTGTCTGGTATAAAGCCGGACAAATTCACAACCTAGGAGTAGCGGCGCCGATCAAGCTGCTATTGCAACAACAATCCACTATCGAGGACAACGATGACTAGACTGGTTAAGTGCGTTAAATTAGGAATAGAAGCCGAAGGTTTAGATGCACCGCCCTTTCCAGGGCCTAAAGGTCAGGAGATATTCGAAAAAGTATCGAAACAGGCCTGGCAGCAATGGCTAAGCAAGCAGACCATGCTGATCAACGAATACAGGCTGGCCAGCTTCGACCCGAAAGCCAAAGCCTTTTTGGAAGAAGAAAGAAGAAAGTTTCTGTTTGAGGGCAACAGCGACATGCCCGAAGGCTACGTGCCGCCCAAGCCCTGATTGAGCCTATCAAATGTGCGACATGAACACTGTTGCACATTTGATCTATCCGCTCTCGCCGGAATCAGCGCTTCATCGATTCAAAAAATTCGGCGTTGGTCTTGAAATCCTTCAGTTTGCCTATCAGGAACTCCGAAGCGGCCGTTTCATCCATCGGTTGAAGGATTTTGCGCAGTATCCAGGTTTTCTGCAAGGTATCGGGGTCGACCAAGTATTCTTCACGACGCGTGCCGGAACGATTGATATTGATGGCCGGATAAATACGTTTTTCCGCGATCTTGCGATCCAGGTGCAGTTCCATGTTGCCGGTGCCTTTGAACTCCTCATAGATCACCTCGTCCATTCGGGAGCCGGTATCGACCAGCGCCGTAGCGATGATCGTCAAACTGCCGCCTTCCTCGATATTGCGCGCCGCGCCGAAAAAGCGTTTCGGCTTTTCCAAGGCGTTCGCATCGACGCCGCCGGTCAATATTTTTCCCGAAGACGGAACCACTGTGTTATAGGCTCTGGCCAACCGCGTGATCGAGTCTAACAAGATGACTACATCGTATTTATGCTCGACCAGACGGCGCGCTTTCTCGATCACCATCTCAGCGACCTGTACGTGGCGGGTCGCCGGCTCATCGAAAGTGCTCGAAATAACCTCACCGCGCACGCAGCGCTCCATTTCCGTGACCTCTTCAGGACGTTCGTCGATCAGCAATACGATCAGATAGCATTCGGGATTCTTCTCTGCGATGGACTGCGCCAGGCTTTGCAGGATCATGGTCTTACCGGCTTTCGGCGGCGATACGATCAATCCGCGCTGGCCTTTGCCGATGGGCGCAATTAAATCGATGATGCGGCCGGTCAGATCTTCACTGGTCCCGTTGCCTTTTTCCAGAACGAAACGTTGATTGGCAAACAGAGGGGTCAGGTTGGAGAAGTGAATTTTGTTTTTGGTATTTTCGGGGGTTTCAAAGTTGATCTGTTCGACTTTGAGCATTGCGAAATAGCGCTCGTTGTCTTTAGGCGGCCTGATCTTGCCGCTGATCGTATCGCCCGTCTTTAAGGCAAAGCGTCTGATTTGACTGGGCGAAACATAAATGTCGTCGGGGCCTGCCAGATAAGAACATCCCGGAGTACGTAAAAAACCAAAACCATCCTGCAGAATCTCCAGAACGCCATCGCCATAGATATCCTCACCGCCTTTCGCCTGCTTTTTCAGGATAGCAAAGATCAAATCCTGTTTACGGGTTCTGGCGACATTTTCAATTCCCAGCGATTCGGCTATTTCAATAACTTCACTGATTTGTTTTAGTTTTAACTCGGTTAGATTCATAAAAGATGACTCAAGGTCTATACGGTATAGACCGTAACTTAGCAAGATAGGATTAGATTTTAGGGATGTAGTTTATCGGGCGATATGTTTGAGAGCGCCTGATCCGGCACCCGATAAGTATAACTTAAATACCCAGACCCGTCCAAGGTTTTTTGAGACGGGCTGAGCCAAGGTTTATATATTGCTGTCAATAAAAGCGGCAAGTTGAGATTTTGTCAATGCGCCTACTTTAGTGGCTTCCACTTCGCCGCCCTTAAACAGCATCAATGTCGGAATGCCGCGTACTCCATAGTCAGCCGGAGTTTTCTGATTCTCGTCGATGTTCAATTTAACAACTTTTAATTTGCCTTGGTAATCCTTGGCAATTTCATCGAGAACCGGTGCAATCATTTTACATGGTCCACACCACTCAGCCCAATAATCAACTAGCACAGGACCGTCCGCTTTAATAACAGTTTCGTTAAAATCACTATCATTTACATGAAGGACTAAGTCGCTCACACTATTTCTCCAAAATTTAAAAATTGAGACTATAGGAGGGATGGCGTTATTTTGTCAATCAATTTCAGCTGACAGGTTTTTTAAGTTATGCTATAGGGCTATGAATAAGACACATTTGACAAATACCCGCTTCAGCAATCTGGAATTATCCGACTCCATCCTGCAAGGTCTGAGGGAGGCCGGCTTTAATCACTGCACGCCCATACAGGACAGAGCCCTGCCTTTACTTTTGAGGGACAAGGATATCGCAGGCCAGGCGCAAACGGGAACCGGCAAAACCGCGACATTTTTGCTGGCCACCTTTCAACGCCTGATCAATGATTCCAGTGAAAAAATCAAAAATCCCAGAGCCATCATTCTGGCGCCGACACGCGAACTGGCCATTCAGATTCATAAGGACGCGCGACTGCTGGGCAAGCATCTCAATCTCAAGCTGGCCCTCATCTATGGCGGCACCGATTACCAGAAACAGCTCGACAGCCTGAAATCGAATGTCGACATCATCATCGGCACGCCCGGACGCATCATCGATTTCTACAAGCAGAATGCCTTTACGCTGGATAACGTGCAGGTTTCCGTCATGGACGAGGCCGACCGCATGTTCGATCTGGGCTTTATCAAAGACATCCGCTATTTGCTGCGACGCATGCCGCCGCCCGAGAAGCGCTTGAACATGCTGTTTTCGGCGACTTTATCGTACAAAGTGACCGAGCTGGCTTACGAGCACATGAACAATCCGGTGCTGATACGCATAGAAACCGAGGAAGTCACGTCCAAGGCCATACAGCAAAGCGCGTTTTGCCCGTCCAATGAGCAAAAAGTCCCGTTGCTGCTGGGCATTTTGAACAAATATCAACCGCAGCGCAGCATTATTTTCGTCAATACCAAGCGCTGCGCCGAGCAATTGAATGATTACCTCAATGCCAATGGCTACAAAACTGCGGCCCTGAGCGGCGATGTGCCGCAGGAAAAACGCCAGCGCCTGCTCAATGACTTTCAGGAAAACCGGATCACGCTGCTGATTGCGACCGATGTCGCGGCCCGGGGCCTGCATATTGCCGATGTCTCGCACGTTTTCAATTACGATCTGCCGCAGGATGTCGAGGATTATGTGCACCGGATCGGCCGTACCGCGCGCTTTGGCGCCAGCGGCGAGGCGATCAGCTTCATTTGCGAGGAATATGCCTATTCCATGCCCGATATCGAAGCCTATATCGGCCAAAAAGTGCCGATCAAACCGATTACTGCCGATCTGTTGGCCGCCGAGGTCATCAAACCCGAACGAAAAAGCAGAGCGCCGGCGCAGGAAAAACGTCCCGCTCAAAAACGGCCGCGTCCGCGACGGCCTAAAGCCCAGACATCAGCTCCCGGAAATCCTCAATAGCAGGAAAATCGGTTATGTCCTTTTTGGGCAGTTGCGTATCGGGCCTGCTGACTGAAATCAAGTGTTCTATCCCGAACTGCCTGGCTGCGCTCAAAACCGCCAGGCTGTCATCTATCAACAGCGTATTGTGTTTTTCAAAGGGCTGTTGCTGCTGCAGCCGGTGCCAGAATTCGGCATGTTCCTTGGGGAACCCCAACGTATGGGAACTGATGATGTCATCGAAGAACCGGTGCAGGCAGGTTTTTTCCATTTTAAGGCCCAGGCTATCCTTGTGCGCGTTCGTGACCAGCAAAACCTTGCGCGGAGACTGATGAACCTTTTCCAGAAACTCGATGACATGCGGCAATATCGCGATCAGCCCCGCTATTTCGGCTTTCAGTCCAGCGATATTAAGCTCTAGCGCCTCGCTCCAGTAATCGAGACAATACCACTCCAGTTTGCCTTCCATGCTTTTGAAACGCGGCTCCAGCAGCTGCTTGGCTTCCGCAATCGCCATGCCCTGCTTTTCGGCGAATTTCAGCGGCACGAATTCTTTCCAGAAATGATTGTCGAAATTCAAATCCAGCAGCGTGCCGTCCATGTCCAGGAGGATCGTATCAATTTTGTTCCAATCGATCATGAGAGTGCGTTATATTTACGAAAAATTATTTAAGTTAAGCATGTAAAAATGGCAAAAAAACCCACCATTCTCAATAAGACCATTATCGCGAAAAGCCGTTTATTTCGTATTGAATCACTGGATCTTCAATTCAGCAACGGCGTTCAGCGCAATTATGAGCGCCTGGCCCGGGGCAAATCCGGCGGCGCCGTGCTGATCGTGCCCATGCTCGATGTCGAAACCGTGTTATTGGTCCGGGAATATCTGGCCGGTGTCGACCGCTATGAACTGGGCCTGCCGAAAGGCAAGACCGATGCCGGCGAATCGTTTCTCGATGCCGCCAACCGGGAGCTTAAAGAGGAAGTCGGCTTCGGCGCCAGAAGCCTGCACCATTTGAGCTCGTTTTCCGTCGCGCCGTCTTACCTGGAACATATGACCGAGATCATTATCGCCCAGGACCTGTACGCCGAAAAACTGCCCGGCGACGAACCCGAAGAACTGGAAGTCATTCCCTGGAAATTAAACGACATCAATGCCTTGCTGGCCACCGGCGAATGCACGGAAGCGCGCTCGATCGCCGCCTTGTTCATGGCGCTGGAATATTTCAAGGCGCAATAATCACAATCGGTATAGCGGTTCCAGACTGGAATCAATCGTTTGCGCGATTCTCTCCCGGGCGTTGTTTTCACTGAACGCCTGAAAGAGTCTTTTTCCCTGCCACTGACTAGCACTTCTGCCATATAGCGCCTGATTCAACAGCAGGATTTCATCCCTTAACCGGGCATCGCAACAGGATGCGATGGCGCCGAGATTCGAGGCGTCGAACTTTTGCCGGCCCCAATCCAGCAAGGCGTCCTTGGCGGCCACGGCATCGTCATTGCTACAGGCCTGCTTTAATCTTTTAATGCTGTCATTCAAGCTCACTTCAACAGCGGTCGCTTGCGCTACGGGCTGCTTGACAGGCCGCCTAAGAAGAAAATAAACCACGGTCGCCAACCAACCCATCGCCAAAAATCCTGACACCCATGGCCAGATATTGACTTGCCGGGCCTGGCCAGCCGGCGCCGGCTCAACCGTTTCAGGCCTTGCCGCTGCTTCAGCCGGCGCCTTGGCCGGAGCCGGAGCGGCTGCCTGCGTGCCTGCCGCCGCGGCGGCATGGATCATCGTCTCCGGAATCGTGGCGATTTCCATTTGCTGAGTCCTGGTATTAAACCAGGGAACGTTGATGGCCGGCAGTTTATAACTGCCCTCCTTCGACGGAATCAAGGCTATTTTTTCTTGCCTGAAAGCAATCATGCCGTCGTTTTTTTTCTGTTCCTTGAGTACCGGCTGATCAGGATAGCTTTTTAACTGATCCTGCGCTTTGGCGGTGCTTAGCTCAGGCAGCTGGCTGACCGTGGTTCCTTTTGCCAATAGCGTCAAGGTTCGCGTCAACGGCTCCCCGATTTTCATGTGCTCGATATCGCCTGACCACTCCTGCTTAAGTTCCAGCTGCTCGGCCGGCAGCCAATGCTGTCCTGTAAATGTTGACGCAGCCGGTTTTACATCCAGCTCTATGGACCGGGAGGCGACACGCTGAGTTTTGGTCATGCGAGGACTGAAGAAGCCGCCGAAACTGGGGCGAGCCGCTGTCACGACTTGCGCCGTCAATTGCAAAGGCTTGATGGTCATGCGGCCGCTTTTTTGCGGGAAAATCGCATACTTGCGTTCGGTCACCCAATAATCCTCGCCATTGATCTGTGTGCTGTAGTTACTGTCGTCGCCAAGCTTTTCAATGACGGCGTCGGCCATTTCCGGCTCATTCATGCCGGCCTGGGAAATTTCGACCCTGCGATACAAACGCATGGTATAGAGAACCTGGGATTGCACATAAGGGTCCTCGGGAGAGGCCTCAACTTCCAGAAACAAATCGCTATCGGCAGGCAGATCCTTATTGGCCGCGCTTTCGGTTACCCGCACGGTCGTCGTCTGGCTGACATCGTCGCCGAATTGCACGGCAGGCACGGTCAGATTGCCGGCGTGCTTGGCCATGACTTGCAGCACCCACTGAATGGTTTTGCTGGATGTGCCGTTAATCCATGATGAGTGACTGCTCTGGCTCTGCCCCAATATCTCGAAATCCTGTTCGAGCGGCGTGAAATCAGGATCATCGTCCGGCGAGTCGGTGGCCGTAAAGGTGATCTGAAAGGATTCATTAAGGTTGACCGAACTGCGATCTACCGTGACATTGATTTCCGTTGCCGAAAGCCATGGCGCATTCAGGAGCAATAACAGAAGAAGCAGAGCGGCTTGGTACGGACTAGCGGTTAACAATTTCTGTAATCTCATGTTCATCATCACGCATTTGAATGGTGTGGCTGTAAAATTACCCCGGCCATGCTGCTTACCAGGCAGCGCCCGATTGGGAGTTACTGTCTGATTGCCGCTCCCGCTGACCGTATTGGTATAAAAATTTGCGTTTCAGCAAGCCTGCCGGGTCGTCAGGAATCCGATTGAGCCATTGTTCATTGGCCTGTGTCGTTTCATCCTTGGTTTCAGCCGGCGACTGCTCTGACTGCTGGGCGGCTTGTTGCTGCGCATCAGCCTTGTGCTGTTGGCCGGGCTGCTGGCTTTTTTCGGCATCCTGCTGTTTTTGCTCGGGTTTACCTTGTTGCTGCTGGTCTTTGGATGGCTGCTGCTTGTCCGACGGGTGTTGATCGGATTCATTGCTCTGTTTTGGATGATCACCGGATTGATTCGATTGATCGCCGTCTTTATTTTGTTGCTGCGACTCATCCTTGGACTGCTGCTGTTTATCGTCTTGTTGCTGCTGTTGATCCTGTTTTTGTTTTTCCAGGGCTTTTTCAACGATCTCCTTGTTATATTGGGCATCTTTATCGTTGGGATTCATTTTCAATGCCTGTTCGTAAGCTTTTAGAGCCTCAGCCAACTGGCCCGTCTTTGCCAGAGCATTGCCCTGATTGTAGAAACTGTCGGCCGTGCTCCCGGCATTGTTCAGGCTGGTCAGCGCTTCGTTATACTGGCCGGCCTTGTACTGCGCCGCCGCCTTCCAATCCGGGTTTTCAAACAGTTGCGCGGCTTTATTATAATCGCCCTGTTGAAACGCCTGCTGCGCCTGCTGGTCTTTTGTTTGCCATAAATCCTGCCAGTCCAGCGCATAGCTGTTTTTCGGCAGCGGCAACAGCAGCAACAAGGCCGCGCACAACAGGCCTTTCCTGAAGGTCAGCGCGGCCAGAGGCAAAACCAGCAATAAAAGCCAGGGGCCCATATCCTGCCACTGATCCAGCAGGCCGTCCTTTTTCTCGGCATCCTGCTGCCGCACGGGCTTGTCCAAAGTGGCGAGCAAGGCATCAATATCGCTGTCATCGGCGGTTATCGGCTGGAAGATGCCGTGTCCTGCCTGCGCCAGTTCCGCCAATTCATCGGCATTCAGTCTGGTGACCACGATATCGCCCTGCCCGTCTTTTAAAAAGCCGCCGTCCGGCAGTGCGATCGGCGCTCCCTCGGCAGTTCCGACGCCCAGTATCGATAGTTGGTAACTGCCCAGCGATTTTACCGCCGATAAGGTTTCATCGACATCGACGCCATCGGTCACGAGCAATAACTGGCCTTTCTGAAGACCGGCCTGCTTGAACAGCTCCAGCGCTTTCTCCAGAACCACGGTGGTATTGCTGCCCTGGCTGGGCACGATATTGGTGTTTAACGCCTCGAGCTGGCTGGCTATGGTGTCGGTATCATCGGTCAGCGGCGTGACCGTGAACGCGTCGCCGGCATAAACCAGCAACGCGGTCTGGCCGTCTTTTCTCTGCTTCAGAATATCGGCGATTTTATAGCGCGCACGAATGAGGCGGCTCGGCTTGATGTCGGCCGCATCCATGGACAGGGAAAGATCCAGGGCGATGATCAGGGCCGAGTCGTTACGGAAGACCGGCGCCGGCTGCCGCTCCCAGGTCGGGCCAGCCAGTGCGACGATCGCCAGGAAAGCGGCAACGGCGCCCGCCGTCAACGGCCAGCGGCTTTGCCCAACCGCCTTTTCCTGCAACAGATAAGGCAACAGGGCCGCATCACAGACCGCCGACCAGTTGCCTTGCCTGAGCTTGCTCCTGAGCAGCAAAACCAGCGTCATGCCATACGGTATCAAGGCCAGCAGCCAGTAGGGCCTGATGAAGTGAAATTCGGCTAGATTCATGACAACCTCACACGGGACAGTGCGATCATGGCCGCCAGCAACAACGCACCTGCCAGCGGCCAATAGTACAGTTCGCTCCGGGGCCTGAAATATTGTTTGTCCTTTTCTACCGGCTCCAGTTCATCCAATAACTGATAGATCTTGTTGAGCTCATCGGTGTTTCTGGCCCGAAAATAAACACCGCCGGTTTTTTCGGCGATAGCCGTCAGGGTTTTCTCATCGAGATCCTGGGACGGATTGACTTTCTGGGCGCCGAAAAAGCTGCGCACGAGCATTTCATCGGCGCCGATGCCGATCGTGTAGATTTTCAGCTGGTTTTCGGCAGCCAGCTCGGCCGCTTTCAACGGCGATACTTCGCCGGCGGTATTGGCGCCGTCCGTCATCAGAATCAGCACGCGGCTGTTGACCTCCTGATTCTTCAGGCGCTTGACGGCCAGGCCGATCGCGTCGCCGATCGCGGTATTGTCGCCGGCCAGGCCGATCGCCGACTCATCCAGCAAGGTCATGACCGTCTTCCTGTCGAAAGTCAAAGGCGTCTGCAGATAGGCCTGCGTGCCGAACAGGATCAATCCCAGCCGGTCGCCGACGCGCCGGTTGATGAAATCGCCGGCCACCCATTTGGTCGCCGTCAGCCGGTCCACGGCTTGTTTGTTGATGACAAAATCCTGTACTTCCATGCTGCCCGATAAATCCACGGCCAGCATCAGGTCGCGGCCGCTGACGGCCTGCTCGATCGGCTCGCCCAGCCATTGCGGCCGGGTGCAGGCCGCAATCAGTAAAATCCAGGCGACAGCCGCCGCCAGGAGCGGCCAACGCCTGGTTTGAGAAATGGCACGCGTTTCGCCTTCGGAAAAATCATCCAGAAAAGGGACTTTCAGGGCCGCCTGCTCGACCGGTTTATGGGCCGGCAGCAGCCAGCGGATCAGTAAAGGCAGCGGTAAAAGGCTGAGCAGCCAGGGCCATTCGAAATGAATCATTTTTTTGCTTGGGCTTTAAGCCAGTCTTCGCACAGACGAATCAATGACGGAATTTCCGCGTCGTCCAGTTGTATGTTGCGGTAGGGCGCATCGCTCAGATGCCGGCCAACCCCTTCGCTGAAAGGCGAGCCTTTGACCGAGCTGTCCAGATAGGCCAGCCAGGCCTGGCCTGTCAGGCCGGCCGCCTGCGATCTGGGCGCTACGCTGATCGCGACGCGCCGGATCAATATGGAAAGCTCGGTCACTTTGCCGCGGTTATCGAGCGTACTGTCCTGTTTGATTCGCGCCATTAGCTTTTTCGCGGTTTTGATGGCGGTCTTGCGGGTCAGGCGCTTGTACAGCCAGACCAGCAAAACGATCAGTAAGGGCCCCAGTATGGCGATGAGCCACCAGCCGATAGCCGGCGGCCACCAGCCGATGGCTTCCGGCATATGTATGTCTTTCAAGGGAAGTTGCATCGGTTCCATGTTATCTGTGCCCCAGCAAATATCTCAAACGCTGCACCGGATCGTCATCGGTGCCGCACTGCATGAAAGCTAGGCCCCTGCTTTGCGCCAATTGCCTCAGGCGCTGCTGACGCAAAGCAAAGCGTTGCCGATACTGCACAGCGGCACTGGAGTCGGCGTCTACGACCACATCACGACTATCATCGGTGAACCGGTAGCGGCCCTTGAATGGCAGCGCGCTTTCCAGCGGGTCATGGACCATGACCAGAACCACGTCGCAGTGCTGCGACAGCTTTAACAGGTGCGTTTCGGCCTTATCGTTCATGCCGCGAAAATCGCTGATGATATAGACGCGGCTGCCGGGACGGGCATGCTGCGTCAGGCGCGCCAGCGCATGTTCCAGCGTCACGGCATCGGCCGTCTTTTCCGCCGGCTGCACCAAAGCATTCAGAAACCGCAATACCGCATGCTTGCCGTTTTGGGGTTTCAATTCGCGGCAGACCGTGTCGGAAAATATCTGGCCGCCGATTCGGTCGCCGTGATGCTGCGCCGTCCATGCCAGCAGGCCGGCCAACTTGGCCGCCAGGACCGACTTGAAAACGCCGCGCGTGGCGAAATGCATGGCGGCCCGGTTATCGACGGAGATGAATATCGGCCGCTCGCGTTCCTCGCGGAACAGCTTGGTATGGGGCTTGCCGGTGCGGGCCGTCACGCGCCAGTCAATGCTGCGGATATCATCGCCGGGCTGGTAAAGCCTCGCTTCGTCGAATTCCATGCCGCGCCCCTTGAAGCGCGAGACATAACCGCCGCTCTGGACCGAGCGTATCGCGGCATGTTGCAGGTTCAAGCCGGCCGCAGGCTTGGCAAGATCGATCAGGGTTTTGAGCGATACGGAAACCAGCTCGTCGGATGACTGTCGGGCATCGCCTGCCCGTTTACTGAACAACATCAAGGTACGGCAACTCTGGCAATGAGCTCTTTGATGAAATGATCGGTCGTGATGCCTTCGGCCTCGGCTTCGTAAGACAGTATCAGGCGATGGCGCAGGACATCGAACGCCATGTCCTGGATGTCTTCGGGGCTGACGAAATCGCGTTGCGCCAGCCAGGCCCTGGCCCTGGAACAACGGTCCAGAGCAATGCTGGCCCTGGGGCTCGCGCCGTATTGCAGCCATCCGGCCAGATCCTTGCCGTAGGCGCCGGGGTTGCGCGTCGCCAGCACGATTTGCAGCAGATAATCTTCAAGGCTGTCGGCCATGTACAAGTCCAGCACTTCATTGCGGGCATCGAACAAAGTCTTTTGGTCGATAGGCTCGAATTTGGCGGTATTTTTTACAGAAGTCAGCCTGGCTTCGTTGCGGGCCAGCTGCAGGATGCTTTTTTCATGCTCCGGTTTCGGATAATCGATTTTCACATGCAGTAAAAAACGATCCAGCTGCGCTTCGGGCAATGGATAAGTGCCTTCCTGCTCGATAGGATTTTGCGTTGCCATGACCATGAACAGTTGCGGCAGCGGATAGGTGGCCTGACCGACCGTTATCTGGCGCTCGGCCATGGCTTCCAGCAGCGCGGCCTGCACTTTGGCCGGCGAACGGTTGATCTCATCGGCCAGGATCAGGTTATGAAATAAAGGCCCTTTCTGAAACTCGAAGCTGCCCTGTTGGGGGCGATAAATTTCGGTGCCGGTCAAATCGGCCGGCAGCAGGTCGGGCGTGAACTGCACGCGATGAAAGTCGCCTTGAATGCCTTTGCTCAAGATATTGATCGCTCTGGTTTTGGCAAGGCCCGGCGCGCCTTCAACCAGAATATGGCCATCGGCCAGCAAGCCGATCAGCATTCTTTCAACAAGCACATCCTGACCGATAATTTCCTGATTAATATAAGCTTTTAACCTTATTAACGACGATTGACTGGTACTTTTATTGCTGTTTTGTTCTGACATAGTCCAATTGTATGTTTTAGATCCATGGCTTGAAGGGCATAAAGCCGTGCCAACAAAAATAATAACCGGAGCTGAAGGTTATCCCCTTGTAAACAATTTTTTTGTGAAAAAGTTCCTTATTTTATACAGATATTCTGCCTCACAACATAGAGTAACTTCTGTGTATAACTATGAGTTACCTGTGGATTGCCGTGTACGCAATCTCGCCGGCCAAGTTATCCACAAGCTGTTCACAGAATGTGGATAACCTTAACCGCAAAATAACATTTGTTTTAAGCCAATGAAAGTTAATTAAAAATAAGACTTATCAACAAGCCATGGCTACGTAATAGTAACAACAGGTTTTAAATTTTTTATTTTGTTATGATTACCGGCGAAAAAGCAAAGGGACATCATCATGGAAATCTATAAAACCAAACCGGAATCATCCGATATGCTGCCTAGCGGCATTCCTTATATCGTCGTCAATGAAGCGGCCGAACGCTTCAGCTATTACGGGATGCGGGCCATTCTGGTGATTTTTATGACGCAGCATCTGGTGGACGCGGCGGGGCGGCCCGATGTGATGTCTGAAAATGAAGCCCAGGGTTATTTTCATTTGTTTGTCTCGGCCGTGTATTTGATGCCGCTGTTTGGAGCCTTGCTGGCTGACAGCCTGCTGGGCAAATACCGCACGATTATTTATTTATCGCTGATTTACTGCCTGGGGCATTTTGCGCTGGCGATTGACGACACGCGCGTCGGTCTGCTGATCGGGCAGGGATTGATCGCTATCGGGGCGGGCGGCATAAAACCCTGTGTTTCCGCCAATGTCGGCGATCAGTTTGGTGTGAACAACCGGCATTTGGTCGGCAAGGTCTTCAGTTGGTTCTATTTTTCCATCAACCTGGGCGCTTTCACTGCCATGCTGATTATTCCGTGGCTGCTGCATCATTATGGCTCTTCGGTGGCCTTTGCCGTTCCCGGTCTTTTAATGCTGCTGGCCACGCTCACGTTCTGGTCGGGCCGTTACCGCTATGTGCATGTGCCGCCAGCCGGCATGGCCTTTATCAGAGACATGTTCAGCACTGTCGGCTTGGCGACTTTGAAAAAACTGGCCTCTGTTTACGCCTTTATTGCTGTATTCTGGGCCCTATTCGAACAAATCGGCTCCTCCTGGATATTGCAGGCGCAAAAAATGGACCGGATGGTTTTGGGAATTGAACTGCTGCCATCGCAAATTCAGGCGGCCAATCCCTTACTGATCATGCTGCTGACGCCGCTGTTTTCGTATGGGGTTTATCCGTTTTTAAACCGGTTTATTGATTTAACGGCATTGAGAAAAATGGCGATCGGCTTGTTCCTGACGGCACTGGCTTTCACCATAGCCGGCTTCATACAAATCGATATCGATAACGGTCTGGCTCCGTCCATTATCTGGCAGCTGCCGGCTTATTTTCTGCTGACTTCAGCCGAAGTCATGGTTTCGGTGACCTGCCTTGAATTCTCATACACTCAGGCGCCCAGGACCATGAAGTCATTTATCATGGCGTTTTATTTTCTGTCGGTAGCCGCCGGCAATCTGTTGACCAGCGTCGTCAATTTTCTGATTGAGAATGAAGACGGCACCAGCAAGCTGGCCGGCGCGGATTATTTCTGGTTTTTTACCGGCCTGATGCTGGTTAATGCCGTGCTGTTTTTGTTTTCGAGCCGTTATTATAAAGAACGATCCTATTGGCAGGATGAGCAAAGTTCCTGATATCACCTATAGTGCGCCCAGCCCTTGGAGGTGTTATGGATAGACACTAACAAGGCTTGAGCATGTCTGGAATGCATTGGCTTTGACTGCAGAAGCAATCGAGCAAATGACCACTTTCTGCTACGAGAAAGTGAGAGC
>Ga0196963_10000606_pt1 | contig 30357 bp, 26 predicted proteins | sample S1_5metaG_FD_148600 | JGI IMG/M metagenome (GOLD analysis project Ga0196963, IMG submission 148600) | Soil microbial communities from Anza Borrego desert, Southern California, United States - S1_5 | ecosystem: Environmental > Terrestrial > Soil > Desert | place: USA: California | collected...
GCGACGATGGTGGTGCGCGGCGTATCCAGCAGCGCCTTGTCGGTGGCGTAGCGCAGCAGCTGGTGGTGGCCGGCCAGGATGGCGTCGTGCAGGAAGCGCAGCGGATCCTTCAGCCCGGGCTTGGCGTCGCGCTGGTACAGCGCAGCCAGCGTCTGCAGCGCCAACTGCGAGGCCACCTCACCTTCGGGGTGGCCGCCCATGCCGTCGGCCAAGGCGAAGAGACCGGAGCTGCGCGTATAGCAGTAGCCCATGCGGTCTTCGTTCTTCTCGCGACCGCCCTTGCGGCTGACCTGGTAGACGGAGAACCTCATGCCAGTGGCTCACTGTTCTTTGGGCCGCTGCGCCGCGCCGCGCCGCCCAGGGCCGGCGCCTGCGCGGCCACCGGGAGGGCGGCGGCCTGAGCCCCTTGGGGGCGGGGAGCGGCAGCGAGCCAGGTCGACCTCATGGCTTGGCGCCGGACTTCAGGTTCTCGAGCTGCAGCTTGAGCCGCTCGCTGAAACTGAGCTTGGTGTATCGACGCTCGGTCTCGCGCGACAGTTCCTTCTGCAGGGCGAACACGCTTTGCGGCCGCGACAGCGGATCGAGCGACATGCACCACTCGGTCACCTCGATCAGGTTGTCCGAATACACATTGCGCAGGCGCGACAGCGACAGCGCGAGGCGGTCTTTCTCGAGCCGCTGCGGCGCGTCGTTCGGCGGGTAGCCCTGCATGCAGGCGTAGATGCAGGCGCCGATGGCGTAGATGTCGGTCCACGGACCCAGCGTGCCGTCGCGGCGGTACATCTCGGGCGCGGCAAAGCCGGGCGTGTACATCGGCCGGATGAAGTTGCCTTCCTTACTCAGCACTTCGCGCGCCGCGCCGAAATCGAGCATCACCGCCTTGTTGTCGTTGGTGATGAAGATGTTCGCGGGCTTGATGTCCAGGTGCAGCATCTTGTGCTGGTGCACGATGCGCAAGCCGCGCAGGATTTCATCGAACAGGCTGCGGATCGTCGATTCGCGAAATACCTTGTCACGTTTCAAATCCCGCGCGGTGACGATGAAATCCTGCAGGGTATCCCCCTGCAGGTAGTTCATCACCATGTAGACGGTTTCGTTCTCGCGAAAGAAATTCAGCACCGAGACGACGCTGGAATGCGAGATTTGCGCGAGCGAGCGGCCTTCTTCGAAAAAGCTCTTCAGGCCCAGGCGATACAGCGGCTGCTTTTCGGGTTTCACCCGAGGCGTGAGCTCGCCGGGAGAGCGTTCGGCGAGCGACGCCGGCAGATATTCTTTGACCGCGACCAGATGGCGGTCCGCGTCTTCGGCCAGATACACGACGCCGAAGCCGCCAGCGGCCAGTTTCTTGACGATCGAGTAACCCCCGACCACGGTGCCCGCAGGCAACGGGGCTGGTTTGGGCTTTGACATAATCGCTGTTTTCGATCGAAAAAATATCGATGCCAGTCTACAGCATGACGGGTTTTGGCAGTGCCACTGCCACGGCGCGCAGCGCGTCCGATGCGTCCGGAACGCACGCCCCCGCGCCGGGCGGCTTTGCTGTCCCCACCCCAGGGTCCGCCGGGGGTGCGGGCTCCGCCGTGCTGGTGGAGCTGCGTTCCGTCAATGGACGCTTTCTCGACCTGTCGCTGCGCCTGCCGGACGAATTGCGCGGGCTCGAACCCGCCCTGCGCGAACTGGTGGGCGCCGCCTGCCGCCGCGGCAAGATCGAGCTGCGCCTGGCCACCCAGCGCGAGGCCGACGGCGCCTGGCCGGTGCCGCAGCCGACGCAGCTGATGCGGCTGGCGCAGCTGGAGTCGAACGTGCTGTCATGGCTGCCGAACGCGCGGCCGATCAGCGTCACCGAGGCCATGAACTGGTGCCGCGCCGGCGGCAACACCGAACGCTTGGACGAGATCGCGCTCGAGGCCGCGAGCCGGGCGGCGGCAGCGCTGCGCGAAGCGCGCGAACGTGAAGGCGCCCGGCTGGTGGCCATCCTGGACGAACGCATCGCCCGCCTGCGCGAGTTGGCCGCCCAGGCCGCGCCGCTGCTGCCGCAGGTGGTCCAGCGCCAGCAGCAGCGCTTCCTGGAGCGCTGGCACGAGGCGCTGGCCAATGCCGGCGCAGGCGGCAGCGTCACCCCCGAAGCGCTGCAGGAACGGGCGCTCAACGAAGCGGCCGCCTATGCGCTGCGCATCGACGTGGCGGAAGAGTTGTCGCGCCTGGTCGCCCACCTGGACGAAATCAGCCGCTTGCTGAAGGCCGGCGGTGAACTGGGCAAGCGGCTCGACTTCCTGATCCAGGAACTGCACCGCGAGGCCAACACGCTGGGCTCGAAGTCGTCGGCATTGGAATTGACGAACATCTCGGTGGAGATGAAGGTCGCGATCGAGCAGATGCGCGAGCAGGTGCAGAACATCGAGTGATGTCGGCCTAGGCTCCGGCCTAGCCCCTCGCCGCCCGCGGCAGCCGCACCTCCGCCCGCAATCCCCGTCCGTCGAAGCCATCGCCCAGCGTGACCTCGGCCGCGTGCTGCGCGGCCGCGCGTTCGACGATGGTCAGGCCCAGCCCGCTGCCGGGCACGTCCTGGTCGGGCGGGCGGTAGAAGCGCTCGAACACCTTGGTCCGCAGCGCCGCCGGAATGCCCGGGCCCTGGTCGGTGACGGCGAGGCGGACCGCGTCGTCGTCGGCCCGCAGCTCGACGACGACGCGGCTGCCGGGGGGCGAGTACTTCACCGCATTGCTGAGCAGGTTGTCGATCAGCGAGCCCATGGTTTCCCGGTGCAGCGCCAGCATGCAGTCCTGCGGCGCCAGCAGCTCGACCTCGATGCCACGGCGCTGCGCCAAGTCGGCGGCCAGCACGATGCGGTCGCGCAGCAGGTCGACCAGGTCGACCTCGCGCCGCTCCAGGGTCTGCGGGTCGGCCTCGGACCGGGCCAGCGACAGCACCTGGTGCACCATGTGGCCGGCCTGGCGCACGCCGTCGGCCAGGCGCTGGCGCGCGGCCTCGCGGCGCGCGGCATCGTCGCTGGCCAGCGTGTCGGCATTGGCCTGGATCACCGCCAGCGGCGTCTTCAGCCCATGCGCGGCATTGAGCAGGAAGTCGCGCTGGCCGTCCTGGTGCTCGCGCAGCCGCGCCAGCAGCGCGTTCACCGCGTCGACGACCGGCGCCAGCTCGACGTAGGGCGACGGTGACAGCGGCTTCAGGTTCGCCGGCGTGCGCGCGGCAATCTGCTGGCCGACACGGCGCAGCGGCCGGAAACCGAGCCGCAGCACCAGCCACGCCGTGAGCGCGAGCACCGGCAGGCTCAGGAAGAACGGCCGGCTGTAGTACGTCAGGCCCTCGAGGCCGAAATGCCAGTCGCCGGGCATTTCCTGCCAGCGCCGCACGCGCAGGCGCTGCTCGGGCAGCGCCAGCTCGACGTAGAGCCAATGGCTGTCGCTGGCCTGCTGCGCCGGATCGGGCGGTCTGCGGCGGCCGATGTCGGGCGAGGCGAACTCGTGGATCAGCGCGCCGTCGCGCAGCACCTGCAGCAGGATGGTCGGCGGCTCATAGCCCATCTGCCGCCACTCTTCGGCGCGCAACCGCTCCAGCTCGGCCAGCCCCGCGGCGCCCGCGCCCTGGCGGAACTGCAGCAGCACGTGCTCGGCCCACACCCGGTTCCAGGCCTGGCCGTTGCGCGCCTGCACCACCTTGACGTAGTAGACCTCGTTGACCATCAGCGCGCACCAGACGGCGAGCGCGGCGCCGATGAAGACGGCGAGCGTTCGCTTGAAGAGCGAGCGGGTCGGTGCCACGTCGTTGCGGCCCGCCTGCGGGCCGTTCACGGCTCCACCGCGTAGCCCACGCCGCGCACGGTCCGGATGTAGCCCTCGCCGATCTTCTTGCGCAGGTTGGCCATGTGCACGTCCAGCGCGTGGCCGTCGCTGCCGGGCAGCGCGCGCACTTCCAGCTCGCGCCGCGTCAGCACGCGGTCGGTGAACTTCAGCAGCGTCGCCAGCAGCTCGAACTCGGTCTTCGACAGCGCCACCGGCGCCCCGGCACGCGTGACGCGGCGGCGCTTCTCGTCGAGCACCAGGTCGCGGGCGGTCCACTGCCCGGCATCGGCCTCGCCGCCCAGGCCCGCACGGCGCGCCACCGCGCGCAGGCGCGCCAGCAGCTCCGCGCCGACAAAGGGCTTGACCAGGTAGTCGTCGGCACCGCTGTCCAGGCCCTGCAGGCGGTCCTCGATGCCGTCGCGCGCGGTGATCACGATCACCGGCATCTGCGCTTCGTGCCGGCGCACGTGGCGCAGCAGGTCCAGCCCGTCGCCGTCGGGCAGGCCCAGGTCCAGCAGCATCGCGTCGGGGCGCTGCTCGTCGAACCAGAAGCGCGCGTCCGCCACGCGGCGCACCCACAGCGCCTCATGGCCGCCGTCCTGCAGCACGGCCTGCAGCGAGCGGCCGAGCGTGAGGTCATCCTCCACCAGGCACACCTTCATCGGGATCCCTCCAGCCGAGGCGATTCTGCCGAAGGGCCTGCGCGGCCGGCACGCCGCGCCTTGAGGGAACCTTGAGACAGCGCTGAAGGAACCGCGAGGCAGCGCGGCCAATAGTTCTGCCGCACCACTGGAGCAACTGTCGGCGGGCCGCCCCAAGACAGTTGGGCCCCCCACGGGGGGAGGGCCGCCGGCCCAGGGGGCAGACAAGGACTCTCGATGAAGCGTTCCGCAGCCGTACCGGTCCAACCGGCCTGGGCTCCCCATGTCCTGCGCCTGGCGGTGTGCAGCCTGCTCGGCGGCACGGCCGGCGTGCAGGCGCAGACTGCTGCAGCACCCGCCAAGGCGGCGTCCGCGCCCACGGACAAGATTGCGGACAAGGCCGCTCCGAACGAGCTGCCCACCGTGACGGTGACGGCCACACGGGTGACGACCAACCTGCTGAAGACGCCCGTCGCGGTGACGGCGCTGAACCCGGACGACCTGGTGCGCGACAACGTCAAGGCGCTGATGGACCTCAGCTCGATGGTGCCCAACCTGCAGCTGGGCCTGTCGAACGCCGACTCCGGCGTGCTGGCCGCGATCCGCGGCGTGACCTCGACCAACTTCACCGAGATCGGCGACCCCGCCGTCGGCATCCACATCGACGGCATCTACTCGCCGCGGCCGCAGGGCTCGCTGGCGCTGATGTTCGACCTGGAGCAGGTGGAGGTGTTGCGCGGCGCACAGGGCACGCTGTTCGGCCGCAACTCCACGGCCGGCGTGATCAACATCATCCCGGCCAAGCCTGAATTCAAGAACAACAACGGCTGGGCCTCGCTGCAATTGGGCAACTACAACGCCCGCCAGTTGCGCGCTGTCTACAACCTCGGCGCCAGCGACAGCTTCGCGCTGCGCCTGGCAGCGATGGTCGACAAGCGCGACAGCTACCTGAACCAGGTGTCCGACCTGCGCGACCGCGGCGTCAAGCTGCCGACCGACGACGGCGCGGGCCGGTTCACGCCCGACGGCAAGCCCGACGCCGACCAGCGCCTGAACCGCCCGCTGTCGAAGTCGGAGTACTACAACAACTCCGACCAGTACGGCCTGCGGCTGACCAGCCGCTGGGCGATCACGAAGAACCTGGAGTGGACCTCGGGACTCGAGCACTACGCCAACCGCGGCGCCGGCGACATCGGCCTGAAGGACTGCAAGATGGCCGAGACCACGCCGTGGGCCTGCGGCCCCGAGGGCCAGTGGCACGCGGTGATCAACGTGCCGGGCAAGATCGACATGGACATCGACACCTGGCGCAACGCGCTGACGTGGAAAGTGAGCGACACCACGGAGATCGCCTTCAAGACCGCCTACGCCCGGCAGCGCCGCGTGCAGCACCACGACGACGACGGCGGCCAGAACTGGCTCGATAGCGAAGTCGACGTGATGCAGGAATGGGGCAACTGGGGCCGCCAGCATGCGATCGACTGGGCCAGCTACACGCTGAAGTCGAACTACCGATCGTGGGTGAACGAGTTGCAGCTGAAGCAGCAGGGCAGCGACTGGCGCTACGTCGCGGGCCTGTTCAGCCTGAACGAGAAGAACGCGATCGACTTCGCGCAGGACAACCTCGTCGCCGCGCCGTACGCGATGCCGCAGGGCCAGTTCTACGCGCAACCGGACCGCCGCGTCGAGTCGAAGGCATTCTTCATCCAGGGCGACAAGCTGCTGGCCCAGGACCTGACCGGAACGCTGGGCCTGCGCTTCACGCGTGATCGCCGCACCGACAACGGCGGCATCAGCGCCGGGCTGTGGGACGCCAGCGAGCCCTGGTACTACAACGGCCTGTACAGGCCGCCGGTGGCGCCCGGACTCGGCACGCCGCACAACGGCACGGACCTGAGCTTCGGCATGGGCCCGTTCGCGGGCCTGAGTGTCTACCCGGCGCCGACCGAGAACTCGCACAGCGCGGACTGGAGCAAGACCACCTGGCGCGCCGGCCTGCAGTACGACCTGGACAAGACCCGCATGGTGTTCATGTCGCTGGCCACTGGCTACCGGCCCGGCGGCTTCGGCGACAAGTTCGATACCTGCGGCGGCGGCACCTGCACCGACGGCAGCACGCAGAAGTACAGCTTCCTCGAATACGGCCCGGAGATGACCAAGAACCTGGAGTTCGGCTACAAGGGCCGCCACCTGGGCAACAAGCTGGACCTGAGCGCGATCGCGTTCTTCACCAAGTACCAAGGCATGCACGTGACCGGCATGAATGCGGTGGGCCAGCGCAGGCTGCGCGACGGCGAGGCCTGCGCCGACTGGAACCCGGCCTGCGACATCGTCACCGCGTGGAAGACCGAGAACATCGGCGATGCCGACATCCGCGGCATCGAGCTGGAATTCAAGGCGCTGCCGTGGGCCGGCGGCAAGCTCACCGGCTTCTTCGCGCTGCTCGACACCAAAGTGAAGTCGTACCCGACCTACGACGACAACTGGATGTGCGGCTACCGTGAACAGTTCAACGCCGAACCCTGCGCGCCGATCTACCTGGGCGACGATCCGTCCAAGCGCGGGCGCGCGATCCGCGACGTGCGCGGCCACCAGCTGCCCTATGCGCCAAAGTACGCGGTTGGGTTGACGGCTTCGCACGACTTCTCGCTCGGCGCGCTCACCGTCTCGCCGACGGTCAGCGCGCGCTGGCAAAGCAAGATGTACTTCACCGTGCGCAACCTCGACAACCCGCGCATCGGCGATTACCAGGACGCGTACACGAACTGGAACGCGTCGGTGCGCATCGCGCCCACCGACGGGCAATGGGACCTCGAGCTGTGGGGCACGAACCTGACGAACAACATCGTCCGGAACTGGATGGGCCAGGGCAATGCCGGCGGCTACACGTACAACAGCTACAACCCGCCGCGCATGTTCGGCATCCGGGGCACCTGGTATTTCTGATGCCGCCACGCTCCCTGCCGGTCGCTGCCCTCCGAGGGCGTCTGCCAACGGACCGGCAGAGCCGGACCCGTGGCAGCTTCCTGGTTTGACCGGGCGCTCTGAGATGGCTCATCTAACACTTCCCCGCCTGGCCGCCGGCCGCAATGCCGCGGTCGACCTGTTCCGCGCGCTGACTGTGCTGGTGATGGTGATCGTCAACGACTGGTCGGGCGTGGCGGGGCTGCCGGCGTGGGCCGCGCACATGCCCGCCGACGCCGACGCGATGAGCTTCGTCGACGCGGTGTTCCCGGCGTTCCTCTTCATCGTCGGACTGTCCATCCCGTTCGCGCTGCAGCAGCGGGCGGAGGCCGGCCACGGTGCCCCTGCCCTGCTCGGCCACGCGGCGCAACGGGCCGCGGCCTTGATCGTGCTGGGCCTGTTCATGGTCAATGCCGAGCAGTCCAGCGGCGCGGGCATGCTGCTGCCGGTCCCGGCCTGGGCGCTGGCCGCGTATGCGGGCGCATTCCTGCTCTGGGGCTCGCTGCTCGGCGGACCGCCACTGCCGCGGCCGTGGCGCGTCGCCGGCGCGGTGCTGCTGCTGGCGCTGGCGCTGCTGTACCGCGGCAACGATGGCGGCTTCATGCGGGCGCACTGGTGGGGCATCCTCGGCCTGATCGGCTGGGCCTACCTGCTGGCCTGCGCCGTCTTCGTCGCGGTGCAGGGCCGGCTGCTGCCGCTGCTGGCGGCGATCGTGCTGTGCGTGGCGTGGTACGCCGGCCTCGAACCGCTGCTCGGCCAGGGCGGCCATGCCTCGCACACCGCCATCGTGCTGGCCGGCTGCGCGGTCGCCCGGCTGCTGTTCGATGCGCAGCGGCCGCACGTGGCCGCTGCGGTGGCGCTGGCCGCCGTGCTGGCCGCGGCCGCCACTGCGCTGCGGCCGGGGTGGCCGATCTCGAAGATCCACGCCACGCCGAGCTGGGCGCTGTACAGCGCGGCAGCCTGCATCCTGGTTACCGTCGCCTTGCGCTGGCTGCTGCACCAGGCACCGGCAGTCGGCGACCGTTGGGCGGCGCTGCTGGCGCCCGTGGCCGCCAACCCGCTGCTGGCCTACCTGATCCCGTTCGTCGTCGAGGCGTCGATGCAACTGGCCGGCTGGCAGCGCCCGGCGCTGCTGCGCCACGGCGCGATCGGCATCGCCACAGCCTTCGCCTACGCGCTGGGCGTGCTGCTGGCCACCCGCTGGCTGGCGGCGCGCGGCGTGCGGCTGCGCATGTAGGTGCGCGGCCACCATGGATGCGGCGGTGGCATGGTTCGAGCCGGTGGCGGTCCCCTCGCTGGCCGGTTGGCCCGGGCTGGACGACGGCTGGCTCGACGGCAGCAGCACGCGCTGGCACGACGGCGGGCTGGTGCGCGCCAGCGACGAGGAGCGCGCGGCCCTCGGCCTCGGCCGCGCAGCGTTCGTGCTGCGTGGACGCTGGCTGCAGGAACGCGCCGGGCGGCCGGAAGGGCTGATCAGCCGCAGCCTGCCGAGTCCCGGCGGCAGCCGCGCACTGGCGCCGACCGCCGTGTCGCTGATGCTGTCGCTGCCCGGTGTGCCGGCCGCACGCACCCGGCAACGGGCCAGCGCCGTGGTCGCCGGCGCCAGCCATGCGGCGGTGCGCCGCCTGCTGCGCCTGCCGGTCGGCGCGCCGCTGCTGATGCTGCGGCAATGGCGCTATGCCGACAGTGGCCGGCCGATCGAGGCACGCACGGCGTTCTGGCGTGCCGATGCCGCGAATGTCCTGATGGAGTTGCGTGACCGATGCTGAAGCCCCTGAGCTGCCTGCTGGCTGCCCTCGTCCTCGTGGGCTGCACCACCCGTGCCCCCGAGTCGGCGACCAGCCCCCCTGCCGACACCGAACCGTTCCTGCCTACGCCGGCGCAGTTCGATCGCCTCTTCCCGGAGCGCCTGCCGTTCTACACGCACGAAGGCTTTGCGGCCGCGGCCCGTGCGATGCCCGGCTTCGCGTCGACCGGCTCGCAGGCCGTGCGCCGGCGCGAGATGGCCGCCTTCCTGGCCCAGATCGCGCATGAGTCGGACCAGTTGCGCGCGCTGCGCGAATATGCCCGCGAGCGCTGGGGCCAGTACTGCGATGCGGCCCGCGCGGGCGGCTGCGCGCCGCAGCGGCAGTACCACGGCCGCGGCCCGATCCAGCTGTCGTGGAACTACCAGTACCGCGCGGCCGGCCAGGCCATCGGCATCGACCTGTGGCGCGAGCCCGACCTGGTCGCCACCGATCCGAAGATCGCGTGGCAGGCGGCCGTCTGGTACTGGATGACGCAGCACGGTCCCGGGACCATGACGGCGCACCAGGCCATGATCGGCGGCAGCGGCTTCGGCGAGACCACGCGCAGCATCAACGGTGCGCTGGAGTGCGACCGCCCCGGCGATGCCGACGCCGCGCGCAAGCTGGCGCGGCGCATCACCTTCTACCGCCAGGCCGCGGCCCTCTTCGACGTTGATCCCGGCGAACGGCTGACATGCTGACCGCTTTTATCGAGAGTGATGCGCCGAATGGCGGCGGCATCCATGGCTGCACCAGCTCACGACTGCCACTCTACCAGCCACTCAAGTACCACTAGAATGTGCTTTATCGGCCCAGGGGCTACTTAAGCGCCACGAAAGTGTCACTCCAACTGGCGGCGACAGAAGAGATTCTCGAGACCTTGGGCCAGCGCGTGCGCACGCAACGGCTGGCGCAAGGTCTGCCGCAGCGCGAGTTGGCGCAGATGGCGGGCCTGTCGCTCGGCGCCCTGCGCAAACTGGAGAGCAGCGGCCACTGTTCCCTGGAGACCCTGGTCCGTGCAGCACAGGCGCTGGGCTTGGCCAGCGAGTTGGACGCGCTGTTCACCCTCAAGCGCCAATCGATCGCCGCGATGGAACGAGCCGAGATGACCAGCCAGCGGCAGCGCGCGCCGCGCCGGGCACGCGCGTGATGAAGAGGCTGGCCGTCCACTACTGCGGCTGGGGCGAGGAATGGCCGCTGGGCCAACTGGCCGACGACGGCAGCACGCTGCTGTTCGAATACTCGCCCGAGGCGCTGGCCCAGGGCTTGGAACTGTCGCCGCTGCACCTCAAGCTGCGCGCTTCGGCCCACGGCGGCTTTCCCCCGCACCTGCATCGCCTGCCGGGCCTGATCGCCGACAGCCTGCCCGATGGCTGGGGGCTGCTGCTGATGGACCGGCTCTTCCGCCGGCAGCGTCTGCGCCATCCCGGCCCTTTGGACCGCCTCGCCTTCATCGGGGACCGCGCCATGGGCGCATTGCGCTTCGTGCCGGCCGCCGAGCCTGATGCACAAGAGCCGGACTGGACCCTGCTGGCCCTGGCACGGGAAAGTGCCCGCGCCCTGGCCGGGGAAGCGGGCGCTGCCCTGCGCGAACTGGCATTGACGGGTGGGTCGCCGCAAGGCGCGCGGCCCAAGGCGCTGGTGCAGTACGACCCGGCGACAGGCCACCTCAGCACGCGCCACGACGCCATCGGCGAGCCCTGGCTGGTGAAGTTCCCCGCCCAGAACGAGCACAAGGAAGTCTGCGCGGTGGAGCAGATGTACGCCGAATTGGCCCGCGATTGCGGGCTGGAGGTGCCCGCCAGCGCCTGGTTCGACCTGGCCCCCAAGCTGGCCGCCTTCGGCGTTGCGCGCTTCGACCGCGAGCAGGCGCTGCGCGTGCCGGTGCACAGCCTCGCCGGCCTGCTTCACGTGGACTTCCGCCTGCCGGGCAGCGCCGACTACACCGCCCTTCTGCGCTCCACCCGCTTGCTGACGCGCGACGAACGCGAGGTGCAGAAGGCCTTTTCGCGGGCGGTGTTCAACGTGCTGTTCCACAACCGAGACGACCATCCGAAGAACTTTGCCTGGCGCCTCGGGCGCGATCGGCGCTGGCGACTGGCCCCGGCCTTCGACCTGAGCTTCAGCGAAGGCCCCATGGGGCAGCACCACATGGATGTCTGCGGCGCAAGCGACGCCGTGCAGCGGGACCACCTGCTGCGCCTGGCCGTGGAAGGCGGCGTGCCGCTGAGAGCGGCCGAGGCCGTCATCGAGCGGATGCTGGAGCAGGCAGCGGACTTCGGCAGGCGCCCCGCGGCATTCCCGATCCGCCGCGCGACGGTTCAGCGGATGAAGGCGGCGATCGACAGCAGCCGCAAACGGCTGGCATGCGGCTGAAGCGACCGCCGCGCGCCGGCTCAGCGCGCGCCGGCGGGCACCAGGCGGTCGGACACCGCGACCTTGTCGTCACCATCGAGCTCGATGGCGACCTGCGTGCACACCGCGCGGCACAGCGTGGCGACGCGCTCGCTTTGCAGCCGGTAGTAGATCTGCGTGCCCTCGCGCCGCTTGGTCAGCACGCCGCTGCGGTACAGCGTGGCCAGGTGCTGCGACATGTTGGGCTGGGTGGTGTCGATGGCGGCGAGCAGCTCGGACACGTTCTTCTCGCCCTGGCACACCGCACTGATGATCCTGAGCCGGATCGGGGTGGACAGCAGGGCAAACAGCTCCGCGGCCGCTTCGAAGACTTCATCGGCATCAGTGCTCTTGTCCACTCGACCCCCACCAGGGAAAAACCGCGGGCCAGTATATCAATGCGGTCCGATGGCAGGTGGTGCGGATCGTGTTGTGCCGCTGCTTTTGCAAATTAGGCTGACGCCTGAAGCTGAGCCGCCAGCCAGCGCTGCAGATCGGCCGCAGACACCACGCCGCTCAGCCGCGCCAGCTCGCGCCCGCGGCGAAACAGCGCCAGCGTCGGAATGCTGCGGATGCCCAATTGCGCGCTGGTCTGGGGGTTGGCATCGGTGTCGAGTTTCGCGAACCGCACCCCGCGCACCTGCTTCGCGGCCGCTTCGAACTGCGGCGCCATCATCCGGCACGGCCCGCACCAGGCGGCCCAGCAATCGACGACGGTCGGCACGTCGCTGCCGTCGACCACCTTGCGGAAATTGGCATCGCTCAGTTCGACCGGACGGGCCGGCAACAAGTCGCCGCCGCATTTGCCGCACACCGGCTCGTCACCGAGCCGGGCATCGGGCACGCGGTTGGTGGTTCCACACTGGGTACAGACGACATTCATCGAGCGACCTCTCCGGCCCCGGCGCGGAGCAATCCGCGCGCCCGGCGCAGGCTCAGCGCGGCATTCCGGCTTGTTCGCCCAGGCCGCTGACTTCGGGCGTGTTGATGCGCCGTGCCGCCACCCGGCCGCCGGATTGGGCGCGCAGCCAGGCCTCGACCACGTCCCACACCGGCTTGTGGCCGGCGTCGCGCGCCGCCTCGGCCACCGGCGCCCAGCCGGCCACCTTGTAGCGCTTGTCCGCGTCGAGCGGCTTGCCCGCCAGGCGCAGGTCGCTGATGCGGGAGCCCATCTTCTCGTTCGGCGCGATCGTGTACCGCAGCCCGCCCACGCGCACCATGTCCCCGCCCTGCTGGTAATACGGGTCCGGGTTGAACAGGTTGTCGGCGACGTCCTCGAGGATCGTCTTGATCGCCTCGCCGCTCAGTTCGGACACCGTCGCATGCGGGTAGGTGATCGCCAGCTGGTCCATCATCAGCTCGCGCGTGATCGTCTCGCCCGGCAGCAGCGACGTGCCCCAGCGGAAGCCCGGCGAGAACGCGATCTCGGCGCCCTGCTGCTGCATCAGCGCGTCGCAGACCAGTTGGTCCCAGCTGCCATTGAAATTGCCGCGGCGGTACAGCAGGCCGTCGGTGACCGCCAGCGGTTCGGCGAGCCGAGCCGCGAAAGGCGCGCGCAGCTTGGTGATCAGAGCCGCCATCTCCGGGTCCGGCACCAGCTGGTTCGAGAACACAGGCAACAGCCGGTAGCGGTAGTCGGCCAGCCGGCCGTCGCGCAACTGGAAGTCCATCACACCAAGGAACTTGCCGTTGCTGCCGGCGTTGGTCACCAGCGTCGTGCCGCCCGGGTTCTTCACCGGCACCGCGAAAGGCACGCCGTCGTGCGTGTGCCCGCCCAGGATGGCGTCGATGCCGCGCACGCGACCGGCGAGTTTCAGGTCCACGTCCATGCCGTTGTGCGACAGCAGCACCACCAGCTGCGCGCGCTTGCCGCGCACTTCGTCGACCACTTCCTGCAGCCGCGACTCCTGGATGCCGAATTCCCAGTCGGCGACGAAGTAGCGCGGGTTGGCGATCGGCGTGTACGGGAAGGCCTGGCCGATGAGCGCCACCGGCACACCGTTGATTTCGCGCAGCGTGTAGGGCGGGAACACCGGGTCGCCGAAGTCCGCGGTGCGCACGTTCTGCGCGATGAAGTCGATGCGGCCGGCGAAGTCCTTGTCGACAATCTGCTTCACCCGCTGCATGCCGTAGGTGAACTCCCAGTGACCGGTCATCACGTCGACGCCAAGCGCCTTGCTCGCGTCGACCATGTCCTGCGCCTGCGTCCACAGCGCGGTGGCGCTGCCCTGCCAGGTGTCACCCCCGTCCAGCAGCAGCGCGCCGGGCCGGCTGGCCTTCAGCATCTTCACCAGCGTGGCCAGGTGGGCGAAGCCGCCCAGGCGGCCGTAGCGGCGCGAGGCGCGTTCGAAGTCCAGGTGCGTGAAGGCGTGCGCGGCCGGCGTGCCGGGGCGCAGCCCGGCGGCCTTCAACAAGGCTTCACCCACCAGGTGCGGCGGTTGGCCCTGCATCGTGCCGACCCCCAGGTTCACGCTCGGCTCGCGGAAGCGCAGCGGCAGCAGCTGCGCATGGCAGTCCGTCATGTGCAGCAGCGACACCTGGCCGAAGCGCGGGATGTCGTAGAGGCCGCGTTGCGCGGTGGCGGCATCGGCTTCGGCATGGCGGCCCAGCGCCAGGCCGGCGGCCGATGCACAACCGAGCGCCTGCAGGAATTCGCGTTTGCCGAGGCTCATCGTAGTTCAGCGCTCACTGATGTTCTAAGACTCAAAAAAGCCCGGACGCGGCCGGGCTGGAGAGAAACCGTGTGCCCGCCCTCAACGATTGACTGGCGACGCCGGGTCGAGCAGCAGCGCCATGATGTCGCGGATCTGGTCTTCGTCGAGCAGCTTGGCGTGGCCGAAGCGCGGCATGTTGGAGCAGGCGGCGTAGGCCTTGCTGTTCCACAGCTTGCCCCAGGTGTAGCGCACGACCTCGGCCGCTGCCGGATCGGCGACGTCCTTGACGCCGCGCAGCTTGCCGTAGTTCCACAAGCTGGGACCGATGGTGCCGAAGGAGATCTCCTTCTGGTCGATCTGGTGGCAGTTGTAGCAATTGCCGCCATTGGACTTCGGGCTCGCGGACGCGTCGGTCCAGGTCATGCCGCGGCCGTTCTGCGCCAGCTTCTCGCCCTCGCGCCAATTGCCAATGAAGCGGCCGCCCTCGGGCCAGCGGATGCTGGCGAGCGACTCGGTCTCGATCCGCTTGGCAATGTCCGGCGCCGGCGGCTGGTCGCTGGAGCAGGCCGACTGGCCCAGGTCCTGCTGGATGCGGTCGACCTTGGCGATGCCTTCGTCCCGGAACGAGGCCTTCATCGCCTCTTGCGCCTGCCGGTCCAGTTCCTGCGAGGACGGCAGGGTCGCGCAGCCGGCGGCCAGCAGCGCGGCCAGCGCCAGCGTTCCCACGATGCGTCTTGTCATCGAGCTTCCCCCTGCGCTCAGCGCTTGATCGACGGGGCGATCGACACCGCACCCTTGGCGTTGACGCCCATGTAGGTCGACAGCGCGACCGTCACTTCCGAGCCGAAACCCGGGTACGGGAAGCGCTGCTGGCGGTAGCAGTCGTTCAGCCGCAGCTGCATGCCCCACATCTGCCCATTGCTGACGCGGTAGGCCGGCCACGCCGCGTAGCCCACGCCGTCGCCCGGGTTCTTCGTCAGGTTCGGCAGGTCCTGCAGGCGGATGCGCTGGCCGTCGACGCCGTGGCAGGACGCGCAAGAGAAGTCGTGCGTGCCGCCGCGGAAGAAGAAGACGCGCTTGCCGATCTCGTAGCTGCGCTGCTCTTCCGAGTGCGACTGCGGCAGGTTGAAGCGCATGCCGCGCGACGCGGTGGCCACGTAGGTGGCCAGCGCCGTCACGTTGGCCTGCTCACCGCGGCCGAATGGCGTGCGCGAGATCGCGGCGGCATCGAAGCCCTGCAGCATCTCCATGCAGCTGACCAGGCGCGACTCCAGGTCCTGCACCCGCTTCGTATCACTGAAATAGCGCGGCAGCTCGACGAAGGCGCCCTTCACGACACCCGGCCCCTTGCCGAGATCGCAAGCCTCCAGCGAGGCGTTCTTCGGACCGCGCTTCTGCTTCCACAGCTGCTCGCCCTTGGCCTCGAAAAGCTCCGCCGGGTTGCCGTCTTCCAGCAGCTTGCGGTATTCGGCAATGCCTTCTGCCGCCGACTTCTGCTGCGCCATGGCCGCGCCGGCCGCGCCGCCCATCAACACCGCCAGCGCGGCACAGGTGATCGTGGTCTTGCTCATGTCTCCTCGCAGGGTGGGCACAGCTTTTCAGCTCACGGTCGCTTCGTCGGTGCGGCTCTCGCCCTTGTTGTCCTTCCAGGTCACGCTGATCTTGTCGCCGGCCTTGGCGCCCTTGACGTTGAACTGCAGGAACGGGTTCTTGGACACCGCCGGCCCCCACTGGGCCGCCATCACGGGCTTGCCGTTGTGCGACGCCGTGACTTCCTGGATGTACCAGGCCGGCACCGTCTTGCCGGCAGCGTCCTTGCGCTGGCCGGTCTCCATCTCGTGGCTCATCAGCACGCGCACGGTGGCCTTGTCACCGGCGGCCTGGGCGCGGATGCGCATCGGGTCAGCCATGCTTCACTCCTTTGTCGACTTCAACGGGGGTCATGTGCCGCTCAGCCACCACAGCCGCCGAGCGTGACCTTGACTTCCTTCTGCGCGAACAGCACCTTGCCGTCGCGCATCAGCGCCACTGCGTAGACGTTGGACGACTGGCCCATCTTCACGCGGGTGGAGAAGTTCGCGTCAACCGCATCGCTGACGTCGAAGGCCGCGGCCAGCACGTTCGGGTTCTTCTCGACCAGCAGCATCAGGCGCTTCGCGCCGGGCAGCGCGGTGGACACGCCGACCGGCACCACCGCGCCGTTCTCGGCGATGTCAGGGCCGATGATCGTGACGTCCTTGCTCTCGGCCGGCGCGCCGGCGCCCAGCGCCTTCAGCACCTCGGCGAGGCTCTTGGCCTCGAAGGCGCTGCTGTCGTAGGCCGCACGCACGGCCAGCGGCAGCAGGCCGGCGCCGGCCATCAATGCCGCCACCCTGGCGGCGTGGCTCAGAAACTCGCGGCGAGCGGTCATAAGGTCTCCTCAGGAATGCGGGGCTGGTGACGAGCGGCGCGCACCGCCGAAGCCGCCCTCACCCATGCAGGCGGGCGATGATATGCGCGAGCCACGTCTCAGGTGCCGTCGTGGCGAATCGGTCCGGCATCGGCCGCGTCTCCACCCGCGCCACCCGCTGTGACAAGCGGCAGCCCGGCAAATATCAGTCACCGATGATTTACAAGCACTCGGGACAAACCCACCCGCGCGGCGTGAAGCCTTGCCGGTTCCAGCGCGCCACGTTCGGCGCCACGGCGCCCGGGCCGGCCTGCCGCGAGCAGCCCGCTGATAGACTTTTCCGCCACCGTCCGCGCCCGCTCCCTGCGATCGGGCCTGCCCCATGAGCCCCCGTCCGGCCGTTCCGAAGGGGGATCTAACCGCAGTGCGAAGCACGAAGGTTACCCAGTGAGCGACCAACCCGCACCGATCGACAGCCCCGGCAACCTGTTCGTCGTCGCCGCACCCTCAGGCGCGGGAAAGTCCAGCCTCGTCAAGGCGCTGCTCGAACTGGACTCGCACCTGGCGGTGTCGATCTCGCACACCACGCGCGCGCCACGCGGCCAGGAGCAGCACGGCCGCGAGTACTGGTTCGTCGACACGCCGACTTTCCAGCGGATGGTCGAGCAGGGCGACTTCTTCGAATGGGCACAGGTGCATGGCAACTTGTACGGCACTTCGCGCTCGGCGGTCGAAGCGCGGCTGGCCGCCGGCGAGGACGTGGTGCTGGAGATCGACTTCCAGGGTGCCCTGCAGATCAAGCGCCTGTTCCGCCACGCCGTGCTGATCTTCATCCTGCCGCCGAGTTGGGAAGAACTGCGCCAGCGCCTGCAGCGCCGCGGCGAAGACCAGCCCGAGGTGATCGAGCAGCGCATGACCAATGCACGCGAGGAAGTGGCGCAGGCCCGGCATTTCGACTTCGTTATAATCAACGCTCTTTTTGAAACGGCGCTTTTCGACCTGAAAACCGTCGTGCACTCCCAGCGCCTGAAGTACCTCGCGCAAATGCGCAACAAGTCACAGGTCTTTGCCGCGCTGAACCTGGTTTGACCGCTGGTCCGACCCTTACCCCCGGAAGCACACATGGCCCGCATCACCGTCGAAGACTGCCTGCAGAAGATCCCCAACCGCTTCGAGCTCGTGCTGGCCGCCACCTACCGCGCACGCATGCTGAGCCAGGGCCACGCCCCGAAGATCGAAACGAAGAACAAGCCCGGCGTGACCGCCCTGCGCGAGATCGCCTCCGGCGAAGTCGGGATTGAAATGCTGCGCCGCGTGCCGATCTGATCGCCGCCGCTGATCCCCTGCAAGGGCGCCCTCGGGCGCCCTTCGGTTTTTCCGGGGGCCATTCCGGCTGCCCCGGCAAAGCAGGCTAAATTCGGGCCATGGGTATCCGCTCCTTCGCCGCTGAATTGCTGCTGCCTTCGGCCCTGCAGCCGCGGTCGCGGGCGCCCGCCGATGCCGGGCCGAAGACCGAAGCCGCCTCCTTCGCGGCCCTGTCCGACAAGCTGAACTACCTCTCCAAGGCCGAGATCAAGCAGATCCGGGAGGCCTACAAGTTTGCCGACGAGGCCCACCTCGGCCAGTACCGCGCCAGCGGCCAGCCCTACATCACGCACCCGATCGCCGTGGCCGGCATGGTGGCCGACTGGCGGCTCGACGCGCAGGCCGTGATGGCCGCGCTGATGCACGACGCGATGGAGGACTGCGGCGTCACCAAGGTCGAGCTGATCGAGCGCTTCGGCGCACCGACGGCCGAGCTGGTCGACGGGCTCACCAAGCTCGACAAGCTGCAGTTCTCGACCCGCGAGGAAGGCCAGGCCGAGTCCTTCCGCAAGATGCTGCTGGCGATGGCGCGCGATGTACGCGTCATCCTCGTCAAGCTGGCCGACCGCCTGCACAACATGCGGACGATGGCGGCGATGCAGCCGGCCAAGCGCAAGCGCATCGCGCGCGAGACGCTGGACATCTACGCGCCGATCGCGCATCGCCTGGGCCTGAACCAGCTCTACCGCGAGCTGCAGGAGCTGTCTTTCTCGCACCTGTACCCGTGGCGCCACGGCGCGCTGGACAAGGCGGTCAAGCGCTCGCGCGGGTACCGGCGCGACATCGTCGAGCGCGTGCAGCGCGAGGTCGAAAAGGCCTTCACCGCGTCGAAGATGAAGGTGCTGATCAGCGGCCGCGAGAAGACCGTCTACTCGATCTACCGCAAGATGCGCGAGAAGCACACCAGCTTCGCGCAGGTCAGCGACATCTTCGGCTTCCGCATCGTGGTGCAGACACTGCCCGACTGCTACCTGGCGCTGGGCGTGCTGCACCAGCTGTACAAGCCGGTGCCGGGCCGCTTCAAGGACTACGTGGCGATCCCGAAGGCCAACGGCTACCAGTCGCTGCACACCACCTTGGTGAGTCCGCTGGGCACGGCGGTGGAATTCCAGATCCGCACCGAGCAGATGCACGCGGTGGCCGAAAGCGGCATCGCCGCGCACTGGCTCTACAAGCACGACCGCCGCGGCGGCGGCGCCGGAGATGCGCACCCGCTGGGCGCCATGTGGCTGCAGTCGCTGCTGGACATCCAGGACGAGACGCGAGACGCCGCCGAATTCCTGGAGCACGTGAAGATCGATCTCGTGCCCGAGGCGGTCTACGTCTTCACGCCGATGAGCAAGATCATGGCGCTGCCGCGCGGCGCCACCGCGGTGGATTTCGCCTACGCGATCCACTCCGACGTCGGTGACCACTGCGTCGCGGCCAAGGTCAACAGCGAGCCGGTGGCCCTGCGCACCGAGCTGAAGAGCGGCGACGTGGTCGAGATCGTCACCGCGCCTGGTGCGCGGCCCAACCCGGCGTGGCTGAACTTCGTGCGCACTGGCCGTGCCCGCTCGAAGATCCGTCACTTCCTGAAGACGATGGAACTGGAAGAGTCGCGTGGACTCGGCGAGAAGCTGCTGAGCCAGGCGCTGCGCGCCGAAGGGCTGGCGCTGCCCTCCACCGACCCGACCGACACCGACGCCCAGGCGCTGTGGCAGGCCCTGACGCGCTGGAGCGGCAACCGCGGCCGCGGCGAGCTGCTGACCGACATCGGCCTCGGCCGCAAGATCGCCACCATCGTCGCGAAGCGGCTGGCGCAGCTGATGGCCGAGCGCGGCGCGCGGCCCGATGCGGTGACGCTGACGCTCGGCCGCTACGGCACCGACGACAGCACGCCCACGCAAGGCGGCGTGGTGATCGATGGCAGCGAAGGCGCGTCGGTGCAGCTGGCCGCCTGCTGCCGGCCGATCCCGGGCGATGCCATCGTCGGCTACCTGGGCCGCGGCGAGGGCCTGCTGGTGCACACCGCCGACTGCCACAACGGCAAGCGCCTGAAAGAACGCGACCCCGAGCGCTGGATGGCGGTGGAATGGGCCGAGCAGCCGGTGCGGGCTTTCGACACCACGATCACGGTTCAGGTGCGCAACGGCAAGGGTGCGTTGGCGCAGCTGGCGGCATCGGTCAGCGCGGCCGAGGCCGACATCACCCACATCGACATGGACAACGAGCGCGACAGCGACGTGGCCGAGCTGCGCCTGCAGCTGTCGGTGCGCGACCGCCTGCATCTGGCGGACGTGCTGCGCACGCTGAAGCGCTCGCCGCCGGTGCTGCGTGCCGCCCGCGTGAAGCCCTGAAGCTTTGAAGCTCTGAGGGGGCCAGCGGCCGCACGCGGCGCGGGCCCCGGCCGCCGTCAGGGGCTGTCGTAGCCGACGATGTCCTCGAGCCGCGGCCAGCCGGTCATCGCATTCGCGGTCAACTGGCCCGACATCACCGTGCCCTCGACGCAGCCGGCATTGACGCCGGTGTAGAGCCAGTCGCCGGTGACGAAGAGGTTGCTGAAGTCGCGCTGGTCTGCGCGCAGGCGGAACGCGGTCGACTTGGGCACCGACAACACGTAGCGTTCCGACGGATCGATGTTGGCGCGCCAGAACTGCGCCTGCAGGCGCTGAGGCCCCTGCGCCTCGGCCGGCGCGACGAGACGGGCCCAGTCGAAGCCCTGCCCCGGCGTGGCCGGGTTGCCAGCCCGGGGCCAGATCACCGTGCCGTTGGTCTCCAGCCACTGCTGCGTGTTCTGCAGCACCTGGGCCGCGGCCTGGGCCGGCGCGCCGCGGTCCTCGATGGGCGGGATGCCGCCCGGCATCGGCGCGCAGAAGTAGGTCAGCGTCTTCGGCATGCGATCGGCCGGCCAGTCTTCCCGCGGCAGCAGGTGCGTCATGTCGGCCCAGGTGTCCAGCGGCTCGGGGTAGGCATCGGTCACGGCGCTGGGCAGCGTCCAGCCGAGCTCCTTCTCCGTCACGTCCAGCCACAGCTGCGCGGCCTGCGTGCGCACCGTCTCCACGTTCTGCACGCAGGCCTGCCAACGCCGGCTGGCCGCCAGCGGCTCGGCCGCGACATACGGGATGCTGGCCACCGAGATCCCGAACACGACGACGTCGAATTCATGCCCGCAGCGCAGCTCCACCGGCACCTCGCGCTCCACCCACGGCGTCCACAGCGATTCCAGGTCGACGTCGAGCCGCTTCAGCTCGTCGCCCTGCACCAGCTGCGCGTACAGCGGCTCGCTGGGCCAGCAGGGCAGGCCCTTGACGTCGATGTAGGGCTGGTAGTCGCCGCCGCCGATCACGTCGGCCTGGCGGCCGATGTGGATGCGCTCGACACGGCTCTTGTCGGCGCTGAGCTCCAGGCTGCGCACGCGGTGGAAGAAGCGGAACTGCACGCCGCGTTTTGCCAGCACCAGGTGCATCGGCGTGAACACGGTGTCGCCCATGCCGGCCTGCATCTTCCAGAAGATCGCCCCCTTGTAGGTCAGCGTCATGCGGAAGATGAAGCGCAGCGCCACGCCGGTGGCCACGCGCTGGTCACTCGGGTTGCCGTCGCGGTAGGCGAACAGCAGGTCGTAGAAGGCCCGGACGAGCGCCGACTGCACGCTCTCCGGACAGGCGCCGCTTTGTGCCAGGAAATCGCGGAAGTCCAGTTCGTCCAGCGCATCGAGGGCATGGGGACCGTGCCACAGGCCGCGTTCCAGCACGCCGGCCACGCAGGACAGGCCCACGTCCAGCATGATGAAGAGGCGCCGCCCCTCGTTGGAGCCATTCAGCTGGCCTTCCAGGTGCGCGATCATCCGCCGCCGGATCTCGTGCATCAGCTGGGCCAGCGCATCGCGCACCGCCTCGGGTTCCTGCTTGCCGGCGGTCACCTGCGCGGCATGGTGGTGCGCGGTGCGCAGCAGCAATTCCACCGCCACGATGTCCACCGCATCGCGCACCAGGTGAAGCACGTGGTCGACGGCCTGCCCGAGGAAAGCCAGGGGGTCGTGCGGGGGCGGCGGGGCGTCGGTCACGAGCTTGCCGGTCAGCAGCTCGTACAGGCCCTTCAGCGCCAGCTCGATGTAGTCCCACAGCGTGCCGAACTCGCCGCCCTGCCCCGGCGTGTCGCCGTCGGTGGGAAATTCCAGCGGCCAGTTGGTCCACTGGCCATCCACCTGCTCGCCGAGGTCGATGAAGCCGTGGCGCTTGAAGGCCTGGTCCCAGGTCGCCAGCGGCGCGCCGGCGGGGCGATCCAGCTCGGCATATACAGCGCGCATCATCTTGAACGCGTTCTCGTACCAGCCCATCCAGATGTGCAGGCCGTGTTCCTCGATGCGGCCATCGCGGCCACGGCCGCTGGCGCCCTTGCCGCCGAGCCGCCAGCCCTGCTGGTAGACGGTGATCGATTCGAAGCGCTCGCGCCAGTCAGGCTGGTTCGTGAGTTCGTAGGCCACGGTGAGCGACGACGCGCCGCCGCCCAGGATCGCCACCTTCTGCGGGATGTTCATGGACGCTCCCTTCGCGCGTCAGCCGAAAAGGCGGCCGATGCGCTTGCCGAGGTCCAGCTCGCCGTCCCACGGCATGCCGGCGTCGTAGCGCGCCTGGTCGTTCAATCGCCAGGGCGCGAAGATCTCGGGCTCGTGCAGTTTCCACAGCTTGCACAGCGACGCCGAGCTGCCGCTGGCATCGATGATGGAATTCACCGCGCGGCGCGCCGCCTCGTTCGCGCCTTCCATCGTCGCCAGGTCGGTGTAGGTGCGCACGTAGTCCGCCGCGAGGAAGAGATTCGGGATGCGGGTGTAGGCATCCGGCCGGCTGTCCCAGCTGTTGATGTAGTTGACCAGCAGCTGCTCGGCGTCGCGTTCGCGCGTGGGGTCGTCGGGGTGGTAGACCGGCACCATGTCCGGGTCCAGGAACCACGAGTGCAGCATCTCGTCGGTGATGACCTCGGCGCCGGGCCGGTTCAGCGACTGCTTCAGCTGGAACCAGGTCTCGTTGGCGATCTGCTCGTGGGTGCAGTCCTTGGCGATGCGGCCGCCGGTGTACTGCTCGGAGCCCTTCACCTCCCACTCGGAGATGTCGACCGACAGGATGCCCTTCACCGTGCCGTCGCCGGCCTGCGAGAAATCGAAGTTCGGCCAGAACTGGGCCTGCGACACCGAGGTCAGCGCCCAGGCACTGTCCACGTAGAGCTCGTGCCCGTGCACGATCGGCACGTCCTGCTTCAGGTAGAACTGGATGCCGTTCATCCACTGCACGTTCTTGCGGATGTTGATGATCCCCTGCAGCGTCGGATCGACGGCCAGCATCTCCTTGCTCACGCGCGGCGCCATCACCTCGAGCGGCACGGCGCTGATGTAGTAGTCGGCCTGCACCTCGAACAGCGTCTCGTGCTCGCGCAGCGTGACGCTGGCGATGCGGCCGTCGACGACGTTCAAGCGCTCGAAGTGCACGCCAAAGCGGTAGTCCACGCCCTTGCCGCGCAGGTAGTCGAGCCAGGGGTTGATCCAGACGTCGTTGGTCGGGCCGTTGAGCAAGCGGTCCGAGCTCATGCCGGGCGTGAGGATGTCGAACATCAGCTGCACCAGCACGTCGCCGATGGTGCGGGTGCTGGCCAGTTGCGCCTTGGCGGCATTCAGCGACCGGGTGAGGCCACCGGCCAGGAACTTCTGGTAGGCCTCGGACCGGCCCTCGGCGCCGATGTAGCTCCACCAGCCCAGGCGCTCGTACTCGTCGAGGCGGCGGTCCTCGCAGCTGGTCAGGATCTGCCAGATCCGGGTGGCGAAGAATTCCTGCTCGCCGGGCAGGAAGCCGTAGTCGGTGGTGAGGTCCTTGAACATCAGCAGCCAGTCGTCCAGGCTGCGCGGAAAGCGGTCGACCGCGACGATGGGCGCCTGGCCGATCAGCGGGTACTCGAGGCGCGAGGTCTCGACCAGGTTGTCCGCCGCCGTGCGGCCATCGCCCACGGGGATGCGGCTCATGGTGTCCGGCAGGTGCTTGTAGAAGCGCGGGAAGAAGCGGAACCCGTGCTCGCCGGGCAGGTCGCGCCGCCCGTCGGTGCCCGACTTCGGCACCGGCACGCTGCGCGCCTTGCCGCCGGCGATGCGGCGCTTCTCGAACACCTGCACCTGGAAGCCGCGTTCGACCAGCTCGTGCGCCGCGGACATGCCGCCCACGCCGCCGCCCAGAATGACCACCCGCTTGCTCATCCTCGATCTCCCTGCCCTGGTTGAAGACGGCCCGCGCGCCACCGCACGGGCCCGATGACAACGCTTGTTATTCAGCCGATCGGCTGCAGCCGCGATTCCAGCTCGGCCAGCGTGGCCTCGGCGCGGCGCAGCCACAGGCCGGCGCCCTGCTCGCGCGCCAGTGCCATGGCCTGCGCCAGGTCCGCCCGCGCCGCGGCCTCGGCAGCGCGCCCATGGCGCTGCAGCGCCAGCGCAGCGCGCAGCCGCCACAGTTCGGCGAGCGAGACACGCTCTTCGCCGCCTTCTTCCTCGGCCACCGCGGCATCGATCAGCACGCTGGCCTCGTCGATCTGGCCGTGGGCGGCCAGCGCCTCGGCCAGCAGGCCGGACCAGTACGGTGCGTAAAGCGTGGTGCCGGTGGCACGCCAGCGGCTCAGGCCTTCGCGCATGCGTGGCAGCCCCTGGGCGCTGTCGCCCAGCATTGCGTCGGCCCAGCCGCCCAGCAGCTCGCTGGCCGCCTCCCAGATCGGGAAGCACTGCTCGCGCGCCAGCACGGCGCAGCGTGCGGCCAGCGGCGCGACGGCTGCGGCGTTTCCGGCCATCACGTGCACGACCATCTCGTAGGTCATGCAGAAGCCGGACGTGTGGAAGTGGCCCGTCTCCTCGGCAATGCGCGCTGCCTCGCGCGCATGCGCGGCGGCGTTGGCATCCTCGCCCACCGCGGCCAAGGCTTTTGCAAGGTAGACGTGCAGCGCCATGCCGGGCTCCTGCCCGAACACCTGCGCATGCGCGCGGTGCTGCGCCGGGTCGTACAGCGCGATGCCGGCGCGCAGGGTGGCGCAGGCATCCTCGAACTCGCCGCGGAAATACTGCGTGACGCCACGCACGACCTGCGCTTCCAGCAGCAGCCCGCCGTCGTCGCCGGCCTCCTGCAGCTGGCGCAGGATCTGGTCGCCCAGGTACAGCGCGATGCGCAGGTCACCGCCCACCACGTGGTAGGCCCACAGGCCGAACAGCACCGGCACCAGCTGCGGCGTCTCGCCGATGGCGTTGCAGATCTCGCGCGCCTCGCGGTAGGTCTGCGCCACGCTGGGGTCGGCGTAGCCGCGCGTGGCCATCTGCAGCGGGCCCAGCGTCATCAGCAGACCCAGCTCCGCCTGCGTGCGCTCCGCGCCCGGCGCCAGCTTGCGCACCAGCGCCAGGGCCTGGCCGAAGTGCGCCGCCGCCTCGGCCTGGGCCGATCGCGCCATCGCCCGCTCACCCGCCTTGCGCCACAGCGCGATCGCTTCGGCGCTGTCGCCGGCCTCGGTGAAGTGCCGCGCCGGCACCTCGGGCTGTGCCTCGCAGGTCTGCGGGAAACGCTCGACCAGCGTGCGGGCGATCGTCGCGTGGATCTCGCGGCGGCGCGAGCGCAGCAGCGACTGGTAGGCCGCATCGCGCAGCAGCGCGTGCTTGAAGCTGTAGTCCGCCTGCGGCGGCGTGCCCTGCTGCACCAGCAGGTTCTCGCTGACCAGCTGCTCCAGCGCATGCTCGAGGCCGGCGGGCACCATGTCCGCCATCACGCGCAGCAGCTCGTAGCTGAACTGGCGTCCCAGCGCCGCGGCCAGCTGCGCGATCGGCTTGGCGGGACCCAGGCGGTCGATGCGCGCGGCCAGCGATTCCTGCACCGTCGCCGGGATCGAACGCTCGGCGTCCAGCGGCTCGTCGTTCAACGCGCCGGCATCGAGCACGACGCGGGTGATTTCCTCGAGGTACAGCGGGTTGCCCTCTGCGCGCGCCAGCACCAGCTGCAGCAGGCCGGCCGGCAGCGAACGCCCGCCGTTGACGTTGCGCACGATCGCCGCGGCGGCCTCGTTCTCGAGTGCGCCGAGCGAGAACTGCGTGACGCCGGCGGCTCGCGCCCACGCGGGCACGAACTCGGGGCGGTGCGTCATCACCACCAGCAGCGCCGCCTGGGGAGCGTGCTGCACGATCTCGTCGATGACGTCCAGGGTCGATGGATCGGCCCAGTGCATGTCCTCGACCACCAGCAGCAGCGGCTGGCGGCCGGCACGCTGCAGCAGCAGTTCGGTCAGCAGCTCGATCGTGCGGCGGCGCTGGCGCTGCGGCGTCATGGCCAAGTCGGCGTGGCCGGCCGGGCGCTCGACCGAAAGCAGGTCCGCCAGCAGCGTCAGCGTCTCCGGCGGATTGGACGAGGGCACCAGCGCCAGCGCCGCCGCCAGCGCGGCGCCGCGCTCGGCCGCCGAGTGCTCGCGCACCAGGCCGAAGGAGCGTTCCATCGTCTCGATGAGCGGGGCGAAGGCGCTGCTTTGCTGGTAGGGCGAACACTGCAGCTCGACCACGCCCGACGGCGGCAGCGCCAGCCGCTCGCGCAGCGCGCGCAGCACGCGCGACTTGCCCATGCCGGGCTCGCCCTGCAGCATCACGGCGTGGCCATGGCCGTCCACCGCGCTGCTCCAGCGCTGCTGCAGTTCGTCGATCAGCGTGCCGCGGCCGACAAAAGGCAGCAGCGATTCCTCGCCCACCGCCGCCAGCCGCGTCGATGCGCCGGTGCGGCCGATCACGCGGAACAGCGACAGCGGCTGGCCGATGCCCTCGACCGGGCGCCGCACCAGCGGGTCGAGCCGGAAGTAGCCGCGCACCAAGTTCTGCGTCGCCTCGCTGATGACGATGGTGTTGGGCTCGGCCAGGCTCTGGATGCGGGCCGCGATGTTCGGCGTTTCGCCGGTGGCCAGCATCTGGCTGTGGCCGGCTGCGCCCATCTCCCCCACCACCGCCTGGCCGCTGTGCACGCCGATGCGCACGCGCAGCGTGACGCCGGCCTCGCGGCGCCAGCGCGCGGCCAGCGGCGCCAGGCCGTCGACGGTGTCGAGCGCGGCATGCACGGCGCGCCGCGCATCGTCCTCGTGCGCGGCCGGGTAGCCGAAGTAGGCCAGCACGCCGTCGCCCAGGTACTGGGCGATGTGGCCGTCATAACGCGCGATGGCGCTGGCGCAGGTCTGCTGGTAGGCGCGGATCAGGTCGCGCAGGTCCTCGGCATCGAGCTCGGTCGACAGCGCCACCGAGCCGACCAGGTCGCAGAACATCACGGTGAGGTTGCGGCGCTCCGCCTCGCGCGCGGCGGCCTCGGCCTCGGGCCCTCCGGGACCTTCGGCCAGGGACTTGCCGCAGCCCTTGCAGAAACGGTCGCCCGGCTGGTTGCTCGCACCGCAGTGCGCGCAGTTGCGCCATTGCGGCGATCCACAGGCTGGGCAGAAGCGGGCGTCGGCCGGCACCGCAGCACGACAACGAGGGCAATGCACGCTGGCAGGCTCCGGATGACTGGGGGTGCGCTGACGGGGTGGAGGACTTGGGCCGGACACGCTCAGCGCCGTGGGCGCGGCCGGATCGCCGAGACTGTAGCCACGGCACGGGGTGGTTCGCAATCCGCAGCCACGCCAATGCGCGTGGCGTGCTGCGCAGCATTGGCGCCGCCGCCGGGTTGCGTGCGGCGGCAGCGCCGCTCACCACGCATGCGGCAGCCTCTTGCGGATCACCAGCAGCTTGGTGTTCTCGTCGGGCGTGACGTACTGGCCGATCGCCAGCTCCTTCATCACGCGGTGGACCATCTCGCGCGAGGAGCCGACGCGGTCGGCGATGTCCTGTTGCGTCAGCCGCTGGCGCACCAGGCGCTGCTCGGCATGGCCTTCGATGGGCTCGGACAGCTCCATCAGCACGCGGGTGACGCGGCCATAGACGTCCTGCAGTGCCAGGCTCTTCACCTGCTCGGTCAGGCGCCGCACCATGCGGATCAGCTTGCGCGTCAGGTGGCCGGCGAATTCGGGATGCTCGGCGAGGAAGGCATCCAGGCCTTCGCGCTGCACGACGCAGCAGGTGGTCGGCTCCAGCGTCTTGATCGACACCGAGCGGCGCTCGCCGTCGAGCGCCAGCTCGCCCACGTAGTGCCCGGGGCCCAGCTCGTCGAGCACGATTTCCCGCCCCTGCGAGCCCGCGGAATAGGCCTTGATGCGACCGGAGAGCACGATGTAGATGGCGTCGCTCTCGTCGCCCTCATGGATGAGCACGGTGTTCGCGGCGAAGCTGCGGGTGCCGCCGTGCCGCGCCACCGCCACGAGCAGGCTGTGGGGCAGGCGATCGTCTTCGTTGGCAGGCAAGGCGTTCATCGCCGGCAATTATGGCGGTGCAGCAATGTCAAGCAGGAATAGTTCACAAGCACCCTGTGAACTCTGCCAGTGTCCGGAAAAACTGTGCACATCTACAGTGCGTCCCAGACCGTTCCTCACCGGCACCAGCTCAGGGAAACAGGCCGCCGCAGCCCGCTGCGCGACGAGCCTGGGGCCAGGGCGGACAGCCTCCTTCAGGTTGTCCGCCTTGTCTTTATCCGGGCCTGCGTGTCTGTCAGGAATTCTTGACAGAAACCCTTGCCTCGAATATGCGCGGCCGAGCCTGGCCTGCCCGCAGGGCCGAGTCGCGCGGTGGCGCCGCGGGCCGTCCGCTCCTTCGATCAGGCCGCGTCCGGGGCCGGGTAGCTCACCGCCAGCACCTCGAGCGTCTCCAGCCCGCCCGGGGTCTGCAGCTTCACCTCGTCGCCGACGCGCGCCTTCAAGAGTGCGCGCGAGACCGGCGCCACCCAGCTCACCTGGCCCTGCAGGTTGTCGGCCTCGTCGATGCCCTTGATCGTGATCGTCCGCTCTTCACCGTGCTGGTTCACGTAGGTGACCGTCGCGCCGAAGAAGATCTGCTCGCTGCCGTGGTGGGCCGACGGGTCGGCTACCTCGGCGATGTCCAGGCGCTTGGTCAGGAAGCGGATGCGGCGGTCGATCTCGCGCAGGCGCTTCTTGCCGTACAGGTAGTCGCCGTTCTCCGAGCGGTCGCCGTTGCTCGCGGCCCAGTGCACCACCTCGACCATCTTGGGCCGCTCGACGTCGATCAGGTTCAGCAGCTCCGCGCGCAGGCGCTGGTAACCCTGCGGCGTGATGTAGTTCTTGCCCCCGGCGGGCAGCGCGGCCAAGCCGGCGCCGTCCTGGTCGTCGTCGAGGTCGCCGTCGGGCTCGCGGGTGAAGGCCTTGTTCATCGCAAAAGTCTAGGCGGTCAGGGAAACTCGCCCGCTTCGATGGTGATCGGGGCAACCGGGAGATGGGCTTGGCGCGCGAGTGGGTGGAAACGATCGATGGAGTGGACTTCGAGGCGCTGTCGGCGCTGTACCGCGTGGCGCCGCTGGGCGACAAGCCGCCGGAGCACCTGCGCGAGGTGTTCGGCAACAGCCGCTTCGTTTGCTTCGCGTACGACGGCGGCCGGCTCGTCGGCGCCGGCCGCGCGCTGGCGGATGGGCGCGACTGCAGCTACCTGTGCGACATCGCCGTGCACCCCAACACGCAGGGCACGGGGCTTGGCCGCGACATCGTGCAGCGGCTGGTCGACCGCTCGCGCGGGCACAAGAAGATCATCCTGTATGCGGTGCCGGGCAAGGAGCCGTTCTACGGCCGCTTCGGCTTCGAGCGCATGACGACGGCCATGGCGATCTTCGAGGACCAGGCCGGGGCCCGGCAGCGCGGCTACCTCGCCGACGACTGAAGCGGGGGCGGACCGACATGCCCGCTCATCGCGCGCCAAGGCCCATTCACAACTTCTGGACCGCCCGGGCGCCGCGGTAGGCGCCCGGCGCCGCCCCGGTCCACTTGCGGAAGGCGCGGTGGAACGAGCTGGCGTCGTTGAAGCCCAGTTGCGCCGCGATGTCCTCGATGCTCTGGCGCGGATCGGCCAAGCGGTGGATCGCCAGGTCGCGCCGCACCTCGTCCTTCAGCGCCTGCCAGCCGGCGCCCTCGTCGTCCAGCCGGCGCCGCAGCGTCGCGGGCGACAGGCCGAACTGCCGCGCCAGCGCATCCAAGGTCAGCGGCTCGGCGGCCGGCACCACCAGTTCGCGCCGCAGCTGGCGCCGCGCACGTTCGGCCCAGCCGCCCTGGTGCACCTGCTTCAAGAACACCGACTGCGGTGCGTCGCGCAGGAAGGCCTGCAGCGACGCCGGCGTGACGGCGGTGGCCGCGCGCAGCACCCGGGCGTCGAAGCGGGCCACGGTGGCGGGCTGGCCGAACCCGAGCGTGGGCGAGAACATGCGCCGGTACTCGTCCGCATGCGGCGGCCTCGGGTGTCCCCAGTCGAGCCGCGA
>Ga0196963_10000607_pt1 | contig 30338 bp, 26 predicted proteins | sample S1_5metaG_FD_148600 | JGI IMG/M metagenome (GOLD analysis project Ga0196963, IMG submission 148600) | Soil microbial communities from Anza Borrego desert, Southern California, United States - S1_5 | ecosystem: Environmental > Terrestrial > Soil > Desert | place: USA: California | collected...
GAAGGCAAACGGGTGACGTTCGAAGGGCGGCGGGCTCCCGCCCTCGTGCGTGAAAAAGCGCCGCAGTGGGGCAAGAAGATCAAGCTGTTCAACGGCCGCGATCTCACCGGTTGGCAGCCGCGCACAGCCAACGCCCCTCACGGCTGGGTCGTAAAGGACGGCCTGCTTGTGAATGAGAAGCCCTCAATCGACTTGGTCTCCGAGCAAAAGTTCAATGACTTCAAACTCCGCGCGGTGTTCCGTTACCCGAAGGGCAGCAACAGCGGCATTTACCTGCGTGGCCGTTACGAAGCGCAGATCGAAGACAACTACGGCCGCGCCCCTGGCAGCCATTATATTGGCGGCATTTACGGCTTCCTCACGCCACGCATCAACGCCGCCAAACAAGCGGGCGAATGGCAAACGATGGACATCACGCTTGTCGGACGTGAACTCACGTTGGTCCTGAACGGCGAGCCCATCATCGAGCGTCAAACGATCCCCGGCATCACCGGCGGCGCGTTGGACAGCCACGAAGGCGAACCCGGCCCGATCATGCTCCAGGGCGACCACGGCGTCGTTGAGTTCAAAGAACTCACCATCACTCCCGCTAAGTAACTCCCATCGTACGCGACGCGTAATGATGCCTAGAGTTCAAATCGGAGCGATGAAGTTCTCCAAAGTCTATCCCCTCTACGTGCAAAAAGCGGAGCGGAAGAATCGCACCAAGGACGAGGTGGATCAGATCATTCGCTGGCTAACGGGTTATGACGATGCTGGTTTGCGGAAGCAAATTGAGGCGGAGGCCGATTTCGAAACCTTCTTCGCCCAAGCGCCCAGAATCCATCCAAACGCCCCCATGATCAAAGGCGTCATCTGCGGTGTGCGCATCGAGGAAATCGAAGACCCGCTCATGCGCAACGTTCGCTACCTGGACAAACTCATCGACGAACTCGCCAAAGGCAAACCAATGGAAAAAATCCTGCGTTGATGAAAAAATTGCATCGAACTCTCCGCGTCACGCACAGCGCTGCGGATCATTAGCTTGGTTCGATCAAACCCAAGTTGGGTACCTGGGCAAAATGCCGCACGTTGAAAGTAGCAACACGGCTGCCCCGTTCCAAGGCAGTCGCCGCAACTATCAAATCGTGGTAACCAATCATCGTTCCCGCAGCAACTAAGTGAGCCCAGATTCGCGCGTGTTCATAGGCTGTTTGTTCGGTGTAGGGAATGATCGGCAACGGCGAGAGAATCAATTCGAGGTATGCTTCGCGTCTGCGGCGATGAACATCTCTTGCCCGTTCAACTCCATGCCAAAGCTCGGCAACTGTTATCGCAGCCACTTCGAAGTTTTCCCCTCGGTGCGAAGCGAACCAAGCACACAGATCTAAATCCCCTCTTTCACCCGCAATTATGACATCTGCGTCGAGAATTATCCCCATTTGTCTACGGGCGGTTTGAGCATCTTACGCGCTGCTTGAAGGTCGCGTTGCCACGCTTCGGCCTCTTCAGGGGGTAATTTGACCTTTGCTAAGATGTCCGCGAGAACTTGCCCCCCACAAACTTTTTCCTGTTCAGGCACAAGACGCGCGACGGGTGATCCATCCTTCAAAAGCACGTACGTGACATTCTCGTCATGTGCGCGATTGACGCAATCCACGAAGTTACGGGCGGCCTCCGCAACGCTGATCTTTCTTGTGCGCATCACCTGGTATCGTACCCCGATTCTATAGGGGCATCAACTGTTGTTCGATTCCCTCAGGGCGAGCGTTCAATTCTGTCTAGCCGCGGGCGCTTGCGCGATCATCTCCAGCAACGCTTCCTGCAGGATGTCGTGCGTCTGTTCGCCGAGGGAAGTCCGCGTCACGTAGGAGTAGCGCTCGAAGCTGTTGAAGTCCTCCTTGGTCAGGATGTAACCGAAGGCATCGTTCGTCAGGCCGAAGAGGAAGTTGTGCTCACCGCGCATCTTGCGCTTGAGATAATAGCCAATGTTCGGGAGCGCTTCCCCGGGGATCGTCACGATCTGCGCATTGCCGATGTTCACCAGATTCAGCCGCGAGGTGATGCTGCTCTGGTTGTCTGTCGGGTAGCGCAATGGCGATGTCTTCAGCACATGCAGGAGGAGCGGAGACTCGACCGGAAACGTCACTGTGCGCGCGGCCACGTGCAGCTTGGCTTCCGTTTGCTTCGGGGCGCTCGCGGCGATGCGCAGCGCTTCGTCCGCCAACAGTCTCCCGATGCGCAGGCACTCCTCCCACGTGCGAAGATCCTTCTGGCCCGGACCCGCTCGATTATCGGCCGTGATCATGCCGCCTTGCGCGCCGTTCATAAACACCGCCGTTCCCCCACCCCGCTCTGCGATTCGATCGTAGAGCGGCCCGCAAAGGTCCGGGCTCAGAATGCCCACATCATTCCCCAGCACCTCAGGATGAATCGCGTAATTGACTAACGTCGCGATCACCTTGCCCTGGCTGTCGAAGGTCTGGATCACATTGCAGCGTGGATCGTAAAGTTGCTCGGCGTAATAGTTGTAAGCGATTTTCCCTTTCGCTGGCCCGCTCGCGACACTGAACGACCCTTCCGTTAAATTGGCAACGGCTTCATTGATTGCTTCCGCAGCTTTGGCCACAACGATGTCCAGATATTTGAGGTTCTCGGCGAACTGCTCTGGTTTTTCCACGAACCCGTAGCAATCCGGCGCGCTGTGCGTGTGAGTGGCGCCAATCAAAATGTTTTCCGCAGGAACATCTTTCACCTTGGCGCGAACGCGGTCGCAGAGCGGGCCCGGGAAGCCGAGGAAATCAGTTCCCACAAACACCACGCGGTTCCCATTTTCCTCCAGCGCGAGCGCACGAACGGTAAGATCTCCCTTCTTTTCTCGCACTGGGTTACTCGCCCCCACCCCGCCGGAGACTGGCAACAACGGCTCGGGCGTCACGACTCGCACAGCAACACCCGACTTGAATGTGGCCGCATGCGCCGACGCCACGATCAACGCGATGAACAACGCGTGAATTCGATAAAGCTTCATAAATGAGGGAGAGCCCAATGGAGTCCCCTGCAACTATTCCGGTCAACAAGAAACGACCTGGTACCGCGTCCTCAACCCGTCGCAAACTGATAATCCGATGGTAGGCCCGGTCCCCCGACCGGGCGTGTTGGCGCGCCCCTCCACTCACTCTCATCCTCTAAACCCTGAGTCATTTCTGTGCGCGAATTCAGGGGTCTCGCGCCCTAGCACATCCCTCGGGCAGCGCTACCGTGACACATAGGGGAAGGAGAAGGTTCGCATGCTCGCAATGAATTACAGGGGTCCGCTTCGGGTCAGGATCGACGAAAAACCCGTTCCAAAAATACAGCATCCACAAGACGCAATCGTTCGCGTGACCCGCTCATGCATCTGCGGCTCCGATCTGCATCTCTACAACGGCTCCGTGCCCGACACTCGCGTTGGCATGACCTTTGGGCATGAGTTCACCGGCATCGTGGAGCAAGTCGGCGCGGAAGTCTCCAAGCTCAAAGTGGGCGACCACGTGCTGGTGCCGTTCAACATTGCTTGCGGCAAGTGCGTCTTCTGCAGCCAGGAACTTTACGGCAACTGTCACGAATCCAACTCCCAGGCCACAGCCGTCGGCGGCATCTTTGGTTACTCGCACACAGCCGGCGGTTACAACGGCGGCCAGGCCGAGTATGTGCGCGTTCCTTACGCCGATGTCGGACCCACGGTCATCCCAGATTGGATGGATCCCGACGATGCGGTGCTGCTCACGGACGTGGTTCCCACCGGTTATCAGGCTGCCGAAATGGGCGGCATCCAGCCCGGCGACACCGTTGCGGTTTTTGGCGCTGGCCCGGTTGGGATTATGGCGGCGCGCTGCGCGTGGCTGTTCGGCGCCGCTCGCGTGATGATCTTCGACACGGTCGAATACCGGCTGGAGTTCGCGAAGAACTACGCCCATGCCGAGGCATACGACTTCCGCGAGATCGGCGATCCGGTCGTGTTCATCAAGCGGCAGACCGATTTCCTCGGAGCTGATGTCTGCATCGATGCCGTCGGCGCCGAAGCCTCCGGCAACCTCATGCAAACATTGCTCGGCCGGAAACTGCTTCTGCAAGGCGGCTCCACCACGGCCCTTCACTGGGCCATCAACTCCGTGAAGAAAGGGGGCATCCTCTCTATGGTCGGGGTTTATGGGCCAATCGATTCCCTCGTGCCAATTGGCAATGTGGTGAACAAAGGGATCACCATCCGCGGCAACCAGGCCTCAGTGAAACGGCTGCTTCCGCGCCTTATAGAGCATGTGCGCAACGGCATCCTCAATCCCAAAGCCCTGATCACGCACCGCATTCCGTTGGAATACGTGGCGGATGCCTACCGGATGTTCTCGGCCAAACTGGACAACTGCATCAAACCAGTGCTCCTGCCTCCCGGAGCCCGCGCGTAGGAGATTGATTTATGGAACTCACCGCAACTCAGGCCAAAAACATTCCAGGTTGGGGCGTGGACGCCAATCCCGAGAACGATCCCACCTACCCGATGAAACGCCGCAACAACGGCGAGCACGAAGGGTACTCCTGGGAACGCCCAACACAGCAAGAAAGCCAGGTGGAAATCCTCCACTCCAACGAGCGCCCGAACCTCACCGCCGTATACGGCACCTCCACACCGCCCAAAGGCCTGAGCGGTGCCATCCGCCGCATGGCCTTCAACCACAGCGAATCCTCCTACGCCCACTGGTTGCCACTGATGCTCGCCGACCGGGTGAACGTCGTCGAAGGCATCGTGAGCGACTTGGCCAGGGGCCACGTTCCAAACATCTTCGAAGAACTCGGCTGGCGCGCCGAATGGAAATACAACCGCAAAGGCCTCCTCATGCGCGTCGCCCTCCAAGCCGCCATCGCCGGCGTCCTCTTCACCCTCGCGCGTCGCAAATTCAGCAGTCCAAAGCGGATCTAAATTCGAGCTGGGGTTCGGCCGTTCAAGCCGTAATTGGCCCGTTGAAGAGCGCGAAGAGTTTTAAGAAGCTGGGACAGATATTGGCGTCTCGATTTGCGCAGCAATTTCTGTGTATAGATCGAGATCAGGGTTCTCAGTCTCGAGGGTTACTACAAGGCAATAACGTAGTTGCGCCCCAGCCCGCCCTTGAGACGGACGCGTCCGCCACCACCCCGTTACCGGATGCACCGCAATATGTTGCATGCTAAGCGCAGTCGCGCATTCCCCCTCCCAAACATCGGAGTGTACAGAACCTTTGAAGCACTGATCTCCTAACATCCAAGCTTCGTTGCTTCCAGGGATTACCTCTATTCCAGCTGCTTCTGCTTGCATAGCAGCGATCTTGCTCAGGTCTGCTTCCAAGTCCTGAACAGACTGTCCCGCACTGGATATTCGGAAGCGGAGACCGGCGCTTGCGTAACGATAGTTCGAGGTATAACCGCGGTTTCCTGGATTCGGCTCGATAAAATAAGAAAGTGTCACTCTCATGCGGACCTTCTCGAAGGGGTTAGCTGTCAACTGCTCCTTTGCCCAAGGAAGCGTATGAACGTGCATCTCATTAAAAAGCACTTCTTCGTCTACTAACCTGAATGGTTGGATGGTGCATTGAGCAATCAGCGTTACGCGATTCTTCAGACATTCCAGAGCATGGCTTAATCGCGGAACCCCGTATCCGACCGTTCGCAAGAGTGTGCGGGCACGGTCGCGTTTCCCCAAATTGCTGTTGATAACAGGCTGTCTCATAGCCTCCGTCCAAGCAGCTGAGTGCACAATTAACGCACGAACGCTCTCTGGCCAAAGGGCAGGGTATCTAACTTGAATTTGGGCAGCCATTCGCGCGGCCAGAGCGGCTGCTGGGCTGGTACCACACATTGTGCCAAACGAGCCGCCTTTGAAGTCCGCATGAGTCGACAGCAACATCAGTTCTGGAAGTTGGTGTGGAAAAGATGATCCTCCATCGCGAGCCGCGTTACCACCTTCGAAAACTACGTCTGGTTTGCAAGGCCAAACGTTGTCCCATCCCAGCGACGTGCTATTCGAGGGTGCCATTGCTCCCCTGCTCGCTACGCAGGTGTAGGTGCCGGATGTTCGAATATTATCGAGTTCGGTGCATGACCCTATGCATAGCGCGTTCCATGCTTGACCAGGATTTTCAACCGTGTGGCCATGATTTGCAGTCGGATAACCGAGCCAGTCATCACACTCGACATTACCACCGCTGAGGCAGAAGAGCCGCCGCGTGCTCCCGCCGTTGTCCATGCCGACAGCCAAGGCGTCCAACTCAGCTGACCACGAAGTTGGACGAGGATCGTTCGGGCCTTTCATTGTCGTAGCCAGACAAAATACTCTCGTTACGGTGGGCAAGGAGGCCTCGGCAAGTGCGACTCCTTGAGCTGTGTACGCACCTGCTAATCGTTCATCACTGGAGCGTGCGCCGGGAGGAGGGACAATTTTCACACCCTCGAGAAGGAATGGAACTTCGATCTGCTCGTTACTCGCCAAGGCTTGCGTCAAGTTCCCGTATGCGCAAAGCCCGGCCATTAGTGTGCCATGGTTGTCATCATCCGCGGCAGACCAGTCAGCATAAACTGTGAGGTTGCGAGGTTCGGGGAGCAAGGAGCGTAGCAAGGGGTGGCCTCTATTGATCCCGGTGTCTAAGACGGTTAGACACGAGCTGCTGGCCGAGGTCCGGGTTCGCCGAATGAGATCCTCCGCCCATTCAGCCTGCTCAGGGGGCCGCAAGGCTTCAAAGAAATCAGCATAGTCGTGAACCATCCGGATTTCAGCGATACAACTCAGCAGCGCGAAATTGCGTGCAAGCATCGCACTTTCGCCGAAGGCACAAACAACGGTATGCTCAGGCAAGTGAATTGAACTTTTTCCTACTTGAAGTCCCTCACCCGTGGCAAGGACTCGAAATTGTCGTAGGATTATGGCTCGTTCGTCCGCGGAAGTTCCAGCTCGGAGCCACAACTCAAACCACATGGAACCGGTCTCGGGAAATGGCAACGATTCTGTCCAGAGTTCGCGCGCGGCAGCGAGGCCGATCCGTTCAATTGATTCTATGAAAGGTCGGTGTTTCGGCTGCGGTGCGCCTTTCACTCTCCTGGCTTTCGTAAGGTAATCATTTATAATTTGATCGAGGACGATAAGTCGACCGTCAGGGACGAACCACCGCTGCAATCTCGCAGGAGAACCACTATTTACCCGGTCCGACTCATTTAGAAGAACCCAGCCAGCGTCCTCAAGCCGTAGCGTGTCGAACTCAACGCCCGGGACGAGCTCCAGCTCAATTATTATCCCCTTTGAGTTGATGTTTTCATTTCCCTCCCAGCTTTCGGTCAAAATAACGTAAGCGTTCTGCGCTGTTTGAAGTGCCGCACGCAATTGGGAGCCATGGGAGACCGGGTTGGGTCTTCGAGGAACTGGAGCGGGCGGCCTGCGTCGTTTCGATTTATACGCGGCGGATTTATGAAAAGTATCTATCCGTAAGTGGAGCTTCACCTGTGTAGCTTACGTTGCACTTTACGTAATGCTCGAGGGCGGACCAACTCGCGGTCGGTGATTGCCTTCAGTAGCAGCTCTGTTGTAATGCGATCCTTATGTTCAATCAAGCGTTCTTTGAGAGCGTCATCCACAACGCGAACGCTTTCAGCGAAACTCAACCTCTCTGCGGCGCGAACCACACGATGCCAATCCACTTCACTGCAGTCCTCGCCCGCTAAGCGATACCGTAGCAATTGCTCGATTTCGGGTCGAGTTGGCATCGAATACTCGATAATATCATCAAATCGTCGGAACAATGCGGGATCTAAGGCCTCCGGATGATTAGAAGCAGCTACTATCAGGCTGTACCCTCGCATCGTGTCGAGAAAGACTAGAAAGCTGTTCAGCACACGACGCATTTCTGCGATATCGTGCTGAGACCCACGGGCAAGACCTAGTGAATCGAATTCGTCGAACAGAAACACCGCGCGTTGCTGCTCAAGCGCATTGAAAACCACACGCAGCTTTGAAGCAGTCTCTCCTAGGAATTTCGTGAATATCGCATCGAGCCGAACGACAAATAATGGGAGGCCTAAATCATGTGCCAGAGCGTGGGCTGTTATCGTTTTGCCACACCCTGGGGGGCCAAGCAGCAAGAGCCGTTGTCGTGGTCGAAGCCCGTGCTCCCGCAAACGACCGAACTGGTGGTGCTCTTTTAAAACTCGTCGAAGTCTTGATTCTAAAGCTCGAGGTAAGATCAGATGGCTGAGAGGCGTGGTCGCCTGCACCGCCTCTAGCAAACCAGCCAATTCACCATCCGTCGGCCCGAACGGAACAGAGTTAACAATCTGGTGGTTTGCGCTCGCTCCCGAACGCCTTTTAGAGCGCTCTACGATTTGCTGGATCTCCTGGGCAAAGCCGTCATGACCTTGGCGAGCCTCATTGGCCGCAATTTGAAGTGCAGCCGTTCGAAACCTTTCTTCATCACCTGCGGCGTGACTTCGAAGCAGTTCAAGAATTTGACGGACAGCTGCCATAGGCAAAAGCGTGAGCCAATGTCACCCCTACGTATGCGCTTTAGCAACTGCAAAGAATTGCTGCACCGACGACAGCAGCCGAGCACTCCTGCAGTTTCTGTTTCTTTTTGAGCCGACATGCCCAACCGAGCGATGTCGTTAATACGTCAATCTGACCGCTCGCATAACAATTGGTCTGACCGCTTCGGGTTTTTGTTTTTGTTGTGGGGGGCTTGCCCTGCACCGAGGGGCAGGGCAAAAATGGCCGACTACGCCGCTTTCGCCCTAGCTCTAGCTTCCTGCGCCAGTTTGCCATCCGCTTCAAACCACCCCCCACTCTCGCCCCGTGTGCCCACATCCCAAAGAATTGCTCCATCTTGCGCTCCGGCCTCCGGTGACGAGCTCGAATTGAGCCAGACCGCGCCCCACCCTCTGCGGCGGGCGCGATCCAGTGACCTTTGGCATGTGGAACCAGTGGTTGCCACGGTCCCTTCAGGTGTTAAGCGGAGAGGTTATTAATGCAAGTTGACGTGTCAGTGGTTTTCAATCTACACAAAAGCCGCATAGGGAGAGGTAAACGACCAGAATCATACAGCGCTGAGACCCAGTGCCAAAGAGCTGGTCGAAGACCTATGCGCGTCTAAAGCAAGCAAAGCGGGAGCTTTACCCGTGTTTTCACGATACACGTTATTAACATTAATTCCCGATAATGCACGATCTCACAGAACTTTTTCCGAGAACCGAGCCTGCCACCGGACGCGGCAGTCGTTCGAACGACCCACTGCTCCTGCCTCACCACAAATGCGGGTGTGAACCGGCGCTGTCGCTAACACGTCAATCTGACCGCTTTCGGAACAAGTGATCTGACCGCTTTGGGTTTTGTTCTTGTTCTGAGGTTTTTACCCTGCCCCGAGGGGCAGGGCAAAAAATTCGCCGATGCTACGCGGCTTTCGCTCACGGCTCCTCCACCGCCTTCCGCTGCTTCAAACCAGCCGACCACCCGAGGCCCGTGCCGCACACTGATCGTTCCGTCCACATGCTCGCACACCCTCACCCGCATCTGCGCCAGGCTCCCCCCGCGGCTTCTGACGCGGGATCTGCAGCTTCCTCCTCCCCCAGCTGACTGTGTTGTCACACCCCAACACTTGAAGCCTCTAAATGGTCAGCACTTGCCAATTTGATCCCTGCACGCGCTCCCCCAGTGAACATTTGATTGACATGTCACCTGGCTCAAGCTACACGTAAGCACGATGAGCGGAGCGAACGAAACAGAAGAATACAGCGCGGTGACCTCGGGCCAGAAAACATATCCAAAGAACCCGACCTCGCCTCGTCGGTCAAGCAAGCCCAGTGCCAGCTTTACTCGTGTTTCGAAGATACACGGTTTTACACACTAATACACGATAATACATGATCTCTGGCAAATTTCCGACAACCGATTCTGGCCACCAGCCAGGCAGTCGCTTGAGAACGCACTGCTTGTGCCTCATCTACGCAAGTGCGCGTGTGAACCCGGCGCTTGACGGGTCGGGGTTCAAAATCTATGTTCTGTCCCTGAATTAGATTTTGTGCTGGGTTGCCAGCGTGAAAAGTCGGAGTTTATCCGACTTTTTTATTCCCCTTGTGGGGCGACAGACCATGAACGCCGAATTTTTAGCCATCTTAGAGTTTTGGGAGCGGGAGAAAGGAATCAGCAAGGATGTGCTGATCTCCGCAGTCGAGGAGGCGTTGCTTTCGGCTGCAAAAAAGGCGGTCGGCCCTGCCCGCGAACTGCGCGTCGCCATCGACCGTAAATCCGGCAATATCAAGGCTTTCGCCAAGCTCATCGTTACGGACAAGGTGCTCCTGAAGCATGACCAGATCTCCATCTTTGACGCCCGCCGGATCAAGCCGGACGCCACCATTGGCGAGGAGCTGGAAGTGGAAGTCACTCCCCAGGATTTCGGGCGCATTGCCTCGCAGAACGCCAAGCAGGCCTTGATGCAGCATATCCGCAAAGCGGAGAAGCAGCTGATTTACGCCGAGTTCAAGGATCGCACGGGCGATATCGTTAGCGGAACGGTGCGCCGTTTCGAGCGTTCCGACGTCGCGGTGGACCTGGGCAAATTCGAGGCGATTCTGCCGAATCGCGAGCGTGTTCCCACTGAGGAATACCAGATCGGCGAGCGCATTCGTTGCTTTGTAAAAGCGGTTGAAAATTCAACCCATGGGCCGGAGATTATCCTCTCCCGGGCCGACCCAAATTTCGTCATTAAGTTGTTCCAGTTGGAGGTTTCCGAAATCAACGACGGAACCATCGAGATCAAAGGGATCGCGCGCGAGCCAGGCTTCCGCACGAAGCTGGCGGTTTATTCCCGCGACGAGAAGGTCGATCCAGTGGGCGCATGCGTCGGTTTGCGCGGCCAACGGGTGAAGAACATCGTCCGCGAGCTGAACAACGAGAAGGTGGATATTATTAAGTGGGATCCGAACATTCGGACCTACATCACCAACGCGCTGGCTCCAGCGAAGTTGAAGAATTTCGAAGTGGATGAAGCGAATCGCCGTGTTCGCATCATGGTGAGCGAAGACCAGCTTTCGCTGGCGATCGGCAAGCGCGGTCAGAACGCGCGCCTGACCTCAAAGCTGACAGGCTGGCATGTGGATATTGACGCCGAAGCCGTGCAGTTGATGGGCTTCGAGCAGAAGGTTGCGCAAGCAGTGGAAGGTTTGGCGAAGATTCCAGGGCTCACCCCTGAGCAGGCCAACGTTCTCGTGCATCGCGGGTTGCTGACGCTGGAGGATCTGCTCCAGGCCGACGCGAGTGATCTAGAGGAGATTCCGGAACTCGCGGGGCAAGGCCAGGCCATTATGGATGCCGTGAAGGCCGAGGTTGCCCGTCGCGCCACTAGTTAATTTGCAAGGATGATGAATTCGGCTCAAGACGAGGTCCGAATTGGAGCCAACCTTCACGGTTTAAGACCATGAAGGCAGCGGCTCCAGAGTTGTTGAAGTTAGGAAAGTATGCCCGTTCGCGTTTACGATATAGCCAAGAAACTTGGTCTGGAGAGCAAAGCCGTTCTGCAGAAGGCCAAGGAACTGGGCATCCCGGTCAAGGTCGCCTCCAGCACGATTGACCGCATCACCGCTGAGTACCTCGAGAATGAGTTAACTCCAGCCCGGCCCTCGGGAGCGCCCGCCGCCCCTGCCACCATCGAGGCTGAGCCAGCGACCACCACAACCCTAAGCGCCGAGCCGGTGATCGAATCCCCCGCTGTTCCGCCAGCGCCGGTCTTTGCAGTGCCACCCGCGCCGACGGAAGCTGCCCCAGCCCCAGCCCCAACCGCGCCGGAGCCCGTTGTTGCCGCGCCAGCGAAGATTGAGCCAATGGACGCGCCAGCGCCATCCATCGTGCCGATCTCCCTCGCACCAGCGCCTGTTGAAGCTCCAGATGTCACCCTAGCCCAGGTCACTCCAGCGGCGACGCCGGTCCCGGCTCCCGCGCCAGTGACTCCGCCTCCTGCTCCCGTTGTCGCGGCTCCCGCACCTGCGGCGCCGGTGACTGCGGCTCCATCAGCTCCACCTGCGCCGCCAGCGCCTCCCGCAGCTCCGGCTGGACCAAAGACGGGCGACAAGGTTGGTTTCATCCAGCTTCCGCAAAAGCCCGCGCCTCGCACCGGCGACAAAGTGGGCTTTATCAAGTTGCCTGAGCGCCCTGGCCAACAGCAGCAGCAGCAAGGGCGGCCCGCTCCTGGTGGCCGGCCTGGGTTCCAACAACAGCAAGGCGGCCAACGCCCTGGGTTCCAGCAAGGTGGCCAGCGTCCTGGCTTTCAACAGGGCGGCCAGCGTGGTGGTTACCAGCAAGGGGGCCAACGCGGCGGGTTCCAGCAACAACAACGCGGTCCCGGTGGCGGCGCGCCTGCCCAAGCTGGCAAGCCAGCCCAGGAAAGGTTTGTTGCCCCGACTTCCGGTGAGTTGATCACCATGAAGCCGCCCATCGTCGTGCGCGACCTGGCGGAGCGGCTCAAGACCAAGCCTTTCAAGCTCATCGGTGACCTGATGGAGCTGAACGTCTTCGCCAACGTCAACCAGACGATCGACGAGCAGGTTGCCCAACGAATTTGCGCCAAGTACGGCTTCCGCTTCGAAGTTGAGAAGCGCGAGCGCGGCGGCGGCATCGTTCACGCGCCGGTTCGCAAGGTCGAACTGGACATGGATGACAAGCCCGAGGATCTCAAGCCTCGCGCGCCAGTCATCACGATCATGGGCCACGTTGACCATGGCAAAACCACGCTGCTGGACACTATCCGCAAAGCGAACGTCGCAGCAGGTGAAGCTGGCGGCATCACCCAGCACATTGGCGCTTACACGATCAGCATCCCACACCCAGAGCGGAAAGAGGAGCTGCAACAGATTACGTTCCTGGACACTCCGGGCCATGCGGCGTTCAGCGCAATGCGCGCCCGCGGCGCCAACGTCACCGACATTGTCATTTTGGTCGTGGCAGCCACGGATGGTGTGCAACCGCAAACATTGGAAGCTTTGAGCCATGCGCAAGCGGCGAAGGTTCCAATCGTGGTGGCCGTTAACAAGATCGACGCGCCGGGTGCAAACCCGATGCAAGTGCGCCAGGAGCTGCAAGGCCGCGGATTGACCCCGGAAGAATGGGGTGGCGAAACGATCTTCGTGGACGTAAGCGGCCTCACCGGAAAGAACGTCGAGAAGCTCCTTGAGCTGATTGTGCTCCAAGCGGAAATCATGGAGTTGAAGGCCAACCCCAATCGCCGCGCCAAAGGCAACGTGATTGAGTCCGGCCTGGAGCCTGGCGGCCCAACCGCCACCGTGCTCGTGCGCAAAGGCACGCTGAAGCTTGGTGACATCGTCATTTGCGGCCCGTGGTATGGCCGTGTCCGCGCCCTGATCAGCGAAGAAGGCACCCGCATGAAAGAGGCTGGCCCTTCCGTCGCGGTCAAATTGCTCGGTTTGAACGGTGTGCCGGACGCCGGCGTGGAGTTCAGCGTCGTTGAAAACGAGAAAGCCGCCCGCAACCTCGCCGAGGAACGCGCGCAGGCCCTCAAGTCCGCAGAGAAAGAACGCCGCCCAGCCGTTTCGTTGGAAACGCTGTTCAGCAACCTTGCTGCAAACGAAACCAAGTCGTTGAAGGTGGTGGTGAAAGCCGACACCCAAGGCTCAGTTGAGGCCATCGTCGAAGCGCTCAAGAAGATCGAGACCAAGAAGGTCAACCTTGAGATCATCCATAGCGCCGTCGGGACTGTTACCGAATCCGACGTGCTGCTCGGCTCCGCTTCCAAAGGCATCGTCCTTGGCTTCCATACCCGCATCGACGTGGGCGTGGCGGACGTGGCGAAGCGCGAAGGCGTTCAGATCAAGCTTTACGCGATCATTTACGAATTGATCGACCAGGTGAAGGAAGCGATGGCGGGCTTGCTCGATCCGTTGCTGAAGGAAGTCGTTATTGGCAGCGCCGAAGTGAAGCAGATCTTCAGCTTGTCCAAGGGCGGCAACGTCGCTGGTTGCGCTGTCACGAGCGGCCGAATTGTTCGTGGCAAAGTTCGCGTGCTGCGCCGCAAAGGCCTCATTTACGAGGGGGTCACGCAGACCTTGCGCCGCTTCCAGGATGAGGTGAATGAGGTGCGCGCCGGCATGGAATGCGGCATTCGCCTGGACGGGTTCGATGATTTCCAACCCGGTGACACCATCGAGTGCTACACGCTCGAGAAGGTCGCGCAGAAACTGTAAGCAGCTTGGGCGGCGCGTTGAGCGCGCCGCTTTTTAGGAGAGCGTCTATGTCGTTAAGGCTTCAACGGGTCAATGAGCTTCTCAAGCGCGAGTTGGGCGAAGTGATCCGCCGCGAACTGCCGATTGCCGAAGCGGGCGTGGTGACAGTCAACCAGGTTTCCGTGGCTCCCGATTTGCACACCGCGACGGTCTTCATTGGGCACATTGGCACGGCTGAGCAACGAAAGCGCGGCATTGAATTGCTCGGCAGCGAAAAGAAGCGCATCCAGGCAATGGTCGGCAGTGCCATTCGCATCAAGTACACCCCACAGCTCCGGTTCATTTTTGATGAGTCGGTCGAGAAAGGTAACCGCGTCCTGGAAATCCTGGACGAACTCGACCGGACCACTCCCCCTGATGAAGGAACGCCCAAAAATCATTGATCGAATCCTGACGGAGATCGATAAGGCGCAGACATTCTGCGTCGTGGGGCATGTGCGCCCGGATGGGGATTGTGTTGGATCACAGCTAGGGCTTGCGCTTGCCTTGAAAGGCCAAGGCAAGAAGGTTGTTTGCTGGAACCAGGATCCTGTTCCCGAGAAGCTTGGCTTCCTTGATCCGGACGACATGTTCCAACGGCCGCAAAAAGGCATGGAGTTCGATTGCGTGATCGCGACGGACGCGGCGAGCTACGAGCGCCTGGGCACAGTGGCTGAAGCGATCACCGCGCGGAAGTTGCTCATCAACATTGATCATCACGCAAGCAACACCCGTTATGGCGATGTGAACTGGGTCGCGCCCAAGGAGCCATCCAGTGGCGAGTTGGTGTTTCGTTTGATCAAGTCAGCTCGTTGGCCGATTACGCGGCAGATTGCGGACTGCTTGTTCACTGCTGTCTCGACCGACACGGGGTCATTCCAATATCCGAGCACCCGGCCCATCACTTATCACATCGCGGGTGAGTTGGTGAAACGGGGCGCGGATCTAAAGTCCATCTGCAACGAGGTCTATCATAGCTTTCCTCTCTCCCGTGTCCGTTTGCTGAAGCACGTTTACAACAGCTTCAAGCTAACAAACAACGATCAGATCGCGTACTTCTGGCTGAAGAAAGCGGATTACGCGCGCACAGGCGCTGACGAAAACGAGAGCGAAGGTTTGATCGATCATATCCGCAACATCGAGCCTGTCGTCGTGGCGGCCGTGTTCGAGGAAGTGGGGCCAAATCTTACTCGCATTAGTCTCCGCTCAAAGAGCCCCGACGTGAACGTGAGCGACATCGCCGCGCTATTCGGCGGCGGCGGGCATTCCGCCGCGGCAGGCGCGCGCGTGGAGGGCACACCGATGGCGGTGCAACGCAAAGTGATCGCCGCCATTCGCCGCAGCCTCGACCTGGCTGCCAAAAAGAAAAAAGCAGCTTAACTGGATGCAAGATTTCGACGCTCTCGACGGCGCTCTGCTGATCGATAAACCGAGTGGCCCCACTTCACATGATGTCGTTGGAGCTATTCGCCACCGTTTCGGCATTAAAAAGGTCGGCCACTGCGGCACGCTGGATCCCGCCGCTACTGGCTTGTTGATCATTGTCCTCGGCAAAGCAACGAAGCTTTCCGAGCGGCTGATGTCCGATGACAAGACTTACGAAGGCACCATCAAGTTTGGCGAGACGACCGACAGCTATGATGCGGATGGTGAGATCGTGGAGAGCTTGCCGGTGCCACCGCTCACGGTGGAAGAGTTGAACCAGGCTGCTTCCGCGTTTCGGGGCGACCAACTGCAAACGCCGCCGATGGTTTCAGCCATCAAGCAAGGCGGCGTGCCGCTCTACAAGCTCGCGCGGCAAGGGATTGAAGTGGAGCGCAAGCCGCGGCTGATTTACATCTATAGCTTCCGCATTCTCGCTTACCACGAGCCGCTAGCCGACTTTCGCGTGGCATGCACAAAGGGCACTTACGTGCGCAGCCTCGCGCATGATCTTGGTGAGAAGATTGGATGCGGCGCGCATCTCACTCGCTTGCGCCGCACAGTTTCAGGCAAGTTCGATGTGAAGGACGCTATCGGTTTGGACGAATTGCTCCAGGGCCCCCGGGAGCAGCTCATTTCAAGAGTGATTCCCTTCTTGAAGCTCGCGGCTCCGAACGAACGGTAATGCCATGCAGATCGTTCGCCAGGCCAGTCAGGTTCAGGGGAACGGGCCGCCTGTTGTGGTGGCGATTGGCGTCTTCGACGGTGTCCACCGCGGGCACCAGCAAGTCATTTCCCGCGCAGTTTCTGAAGCAAAAGGGTGCGGCGGAATTTCCGTTGTGCACACATTTGATGTGCATCCCGCCAGCGTGGTCGCGCCAGAGCGCGCCCCCCGCTTGATCCAATCACTTTCTCACCGTCTCCATGAGATCACGAAGCTGCGCGCAGACTATGCGCTCGTGCAGACCTTCACGCCGGAATACAGCAAGACTTCGCCGTCACAGTTTGTAGCGGACCTAGTGGCAGCGCTTGCGCCGCTACGCGCAATTGTGGTGGGTGAGTCCTTTAGCTTTGGGCAGAAACGGTCCGGGAACGTCGGTGTGCTTCGTGATGAAGCGGCTAAGTTCGGCTGCGCGGTTCACGCTATCCCCCCTGCTCTTTCCGACGGCAAGCCGATCAGCAGCACACGCATTCGCGAGGCGGTTCGCGCGGGGAACCTTGTGGAAGTGGAAAGACTTCTCGGCCGCCGCTACAGCATTCGAAGCGAGGTTAAGCGCGGAGATCAACTCGGACGCAAAATGGGCTTTCCCACTGCCAACCTTGATGTAAGCGGGTTGGAAATGTTGCCCTTTAGCGTATATCGGGGGACGGCGCTGACGAGCTTCGGTCAGCACAAGGCAGTGGCAAACATCGGGGTTCGACCGAGCGTGAGCGCGGCTTTAGAAACTAGGTTCGAAGCGCATTTGTTGGATTTCGCAAACGATCTATACGGCCAGGAGATTGAGTTTGTTGTTGAGCAGCGCATTCGCGGAGAGCAGAAGTTCGAGAGCGTTGATGCTTTGCGGCAGCAGATCGCGCGCGACGTGGAAATGGCGCGCGCTCAGCTCGCCTAACGCTTTAAACGTAAAGGTTTGAGAGCCAAGGTTTGTTCAATGCTCTCCCCCAATGCCGCCATATAATGCCGCAGCTGCTGCGGGGTCGCGCAATAGGGAGGCATCACAACAATCACGTTGCCGATCGGCCGCGTGAGCACACCGCGCTTCGCGAGCGCCTCACAGACGCGAATGCCCGCGCGCTCGCGCAAGTCGAACGGTGCCTTCGTGCGCCAGTCACGAACAATCTCGATTCCGGCAATGAGGCCTTCCTGCCGAATGTCACCGACGTTTTCAAGCCGCCAAAGAGTCGCGAGTTCGGCAGCCAGGCTGTCAGTGAGGCGCTGGCGTTTCATTGAAGCCCCGGAAGCCTTTAGCAGATCGAGGCTGGCGAGGGCAGCGGCGCTTCCAAGCTGATTGCCGGTGTAGCTATGGCCGTGGAAGAAGGTTTTAAATTCCTCGTACTTGCCGAGAAAAGCGTTGAAAACCTCCTGGCTCGTGAGCGTTGCAGCCATCGGCAAATAACCGCCAGTCAGGCCTTTCGCCAAGGCCACAAAGTCGGGAGCAACTTGTTCCTTGTGGCATGCGAGGAGAGGGCCGGTCCGGCTGAAGCCGGTCATCACTTCGTCCGCAAGGAGTTGCGCGCCGTGCGCGCGCGCGGCGGCAGTGACTCTCGAGAGCCACCCTTTAGGTTGCGCGATCATCCCAGCGGCCCCTTGCATTACGGGTTCGAAAACGAATCCAGTGTAAGGCCGCCCGGCACGCTTCGCGCTTTCCACTTTGCGCTCGAAACGCGACGCGCATTCAAAACCGCACATGCGATATTCACGAGCATCGCGCCGCTCAGGCGCGGCTTTATTGAAGGGACACCGGTAACAGTAGGGAGCCGGAACCTTATCGCTCTTGAAAAGCAGGCCTTTATACGCCGAGTGGAATATACCGATTTGGCCGAGACTTACCGCGCCGATAGTGTCTCCATGATAGGCGCCATCGACGGCGAGGAAGCGCGGTTTTTCGGGGCGTGTGCGGCGAGTGAATTCGTAGCTAAGCTTCAAAGCCACTTCAATGGCAGTCGAGCCATCATCGGAGAAGAAGACTTTGCCGAGCCAGGGTTTCGCGTTGGGCGCATTAACGGATTGGACCAAGCGCGAAGCTAAAATCGAGGCGGGCTCATTGGCCAACCCCAACGCGGAAGTGTGCGCCACCTGTCGAAGCTGGCGATTGATGGCAGCGTTTATAGCGGGATGATTATGGCCGTGGAGATTCGTCCAGATCGACGAATTGCCGTCGAAATACTCGCGTCCGTGCACATCTCGGAGCATGGCGCCCTTCGCGGAAGCAATGATGATGGGCTCTCGCGTGACCCAATCCTGCATTTGCGTGAAAGGATGCCAGATGTGCGCGTGATCAAGCTTTGCCAGTGGATGCATGCTACTTCGCCCCCTTCGCGTTCAATGCTGCCAGCACGGACGCAGCGACATCCGCCGAAGCAATCGTGGTCATGCAACGGAAATCGATCGGACATTCACGCAGGAAGCATGGGCTGCACGGCACGCCCGTGCGGATAATCTGGTGGCGTTGCAAGCCGAGCGGGTCGGGTCCGGTGAGTTCTGGGGATGTGCTCCCGAAAGGAACAATGACCGTGGTCCCCACTGCCGCCGCAACATGCATGGGGCCGGTGTCGTTGGTGAGCAACACTCGGCAAAGTTTCAACCCCGCGCACAGCTCGCGCAAAGAAGTTTTCCCTGCGACAACGTGAACTTCATTTTCAGTTGCCAGGCTATTGCGCAACTCGCCTGCGATCCACTCGGCAGTCTCGATATCCGCTTTTGCGCCGAAGATCACCCACGCTGCGGGCTGCTGATTCGCAACGTGGCGAATGGTTTCGACAAACCGTTCACGGGGCCAACGCTTGGCTGGGCCATACTCCGCGCCAGCGTTGATTCCAATGACTGTTGGTGCGTGGATGGTAAATTTCTCTCGAAATGCAGCGATTTCCTGATCGTGCACGCCAAGAACAGGAGCTGATTCCGGCGCGGGAATCCCGAGTGCGCGGACAAGGTCCAAGTAATGATGGATTTGGTGCCCCGCCAGGGTGTAAGGCTGGTTCCAAACACCGCGCGCATTCAATTCTATGATCTCAGCCTTCGTGCGTTTCCGCATTTTCTGCTCCGCAGGGTTGCGCTGGATGGGTTGCGTCAAAAGCATGGAGCGGAGTTGGCCAGCGTGGCCGATGCGGCGTGGGATGCCTGCGAGAAACGGTTCCAACGCTGAACGAAAGGAGTTAGGAAGAATGAGGGCAGCATCGTGCTCGTCCGGCCTCAGCGCGCGGGCAACCGCAAAAGCATTGTCGGCAGGATGGAACGCCTTCACCTCATCGAGCGCCGGGTGCGCCCGCCAGAGGTCGGCCAACTTGGCTGGGGTGAGCATGGTGATGCGCGTTTGTGGCCATGCAGCGCGAATTGCGCTCAAGGCGGGGGTGGACATGACAGCGTCACCAAGCCAATTGACGCTGCGCACGAGCAGTCGCGCTGGAGGGTTCATCTAAGCGGCCAACGGCTCGCGCACCCAGTTTCCGGCCAGCATCACACCTGTCACTTTCGGGCGCTCATGGCAGGCCCATTCCTCGAATTCGGACGCGCGCGCGTTGAACGGCAGAGCAATAACATCTGCGTGAGCGGCAGGCGAGAGTTGTCCGACGTCCCCTTGCATGCCGAGCGCGCGGGCGGCGTTCAAGGTCGCGAGTTGCAGCCGTTCGTTGGGGCGCACTCCCGAATGCGTGGAGCTAAACTGGGCCAATTCATCGAAGAGGTTCAGCTCCGGCTTCGTTTTTCCGCGCATGCGCGTTGAAGCCAGGCTGTCGGTTCCCAGGGCAATGTTCACGCCAGCGCTCTTCAGCTCCTCGTAAGGAAAGCGCGCGTGCTGAAAGTACTCATGACTTTGCGGGCAATGGACCACGTGCGTTTTCCGCAAGGCCAGGCGAAAGGCATCGCCAGGCGCAAGGTAGTTCACATGCACAGCGACGGTGCGCTCAGTTAACCCATCATAGGTGTCCACATGCGCAACCGGCGAGCAATGCCCGCAATCGCGCACATCGCGTTGAGTCTTCAGCCAATCGTAAAGCGGCCCGCCTGCTTTCAGGAACATGTCGAACTCCGCCTGGCTCTCAGCGAGATGAATGGACACACGGAAGTTCTCTTGCTCGCTCGCCTTGGCGACGAGGCTCAACAAAGTGCCCTTGGTCGAATATGGCGCGTGAGGGGAGAGGCCAGCAGACTTGTTGGGAATCTTAGGAGTGTTTTTAATTACATCCAAACCTTCAGAAATAACGGCGGAAGGCTCACGTTGGCTCCGGACACCGGTGAGTTCCACAAACGTCAGGAGGCGCAGTGGCGTCGCCGCCCAGCTCTCCTCAATCAACTCAGGGACAGCTTCGATGTCACCGACGGTTGTGATGCCATGATCGAGGCATTGGCTGGCCCCGGCGATCCACGATGCGGCGAATTCCGAGTAGCTCCACTGCGCCTTCAGGGCGAGGATGCCTTTGATCCAATCCGGGAAAGATCTCGGCGGCGGAAGCGCCCCTGCCATGTGCGTGTAATCGAGATGGCAATGGGCATTGATGAGACCCGGCAAGAGTGCGACCTCGCCAAGATCAATCCTGTCTCCGGCGTAAATAGAGTAGAGATCGCGGAAGCGTCCAACTTCCGCGATCTTTCCGTTTGAAATGATGAGCGCGCCGTCGTCGATCAGCTTCTGCGCCATCGGCGCGACGAGCCTGGCGCGAATCAGGAGGGGAGCAGCCAAAGTTCCGAGAGGCTATTCCTCAGCGCCCGATTCTTTCGCGATGCGGCGGCTCTTGCCTTTAGCCGCTTCGGAATGGTTGCGGGCTTTAAATTTATTGTGCCGCTTGCGGATTTGTTGCTCGATCTTTTTGAGGCTCAGATCGATCGCAGCGTAAAGGTCGCTCTCGACGTCTTCAGCAAAAATGTCCGGCCCGGGCATCGTCAGGCGCACGCTGGATTTGAACTGGCTCTTGGGCAGTTTGGAGTGGTCATGCTCAAGCGTCACCCGCGCGTTGATCGCATAGCGATCCAGCGTCTCAAGCTTCGCCAGCTTGTCCATAATGTGGTCTTCGATTGCTTTGGTCAGCGTGATGTTGTGCACCGACAGTATCAGTTTCATACCCTGAATAGAGTTTGCGCTGGTCTGGCCAGAAAATCTAGTGGGAAGGGCAAAACTCTTGATTCATGTCAGCTTCGGGAGCGTTGGCGCGCCGCCTCGTAGAGGAACACTGCGGTCGCAGCGTTGACATTGAGCGAGTCCACGCCCGCAGACATGGGAACGGCGGCACATTCATCGGCCAGGCGGAGCGTCTCGGGACTGATGCCGTGCCCTTCGCTGCCGACGAGCAGACATACATCCCCGGTAAGCACGGCCTCTGACAACAGCCTCTTGTCCGTGTGCGGATGCGCTGCGACAATTCGGATTCCCTGGGCCTTCAGCAGGGCCAGACTTTCGGGAAGTGACGCGTGCTCAACGACGGGCATTTGGAAAACCGCGCCCATAGACGTTCTCACTGTGCGACGCAGCCAAACACTGCACGAAGTGTTGCTGGCGATAATCCCTTGGACGGCAAAGGCTGCGGCAGTGCGAACGAGCTGCCCCATGTTGTCCGCGCTGGTTACACCGTCAATTGCCAACAAAAACGCCGGGCGACCGGCAGAGCGCAGGAGTGTCTCAACCGAGAGCGGAGCTGGTGTCCGTCCAACTGCAAGAACTCCCTGGTAAAGCTCAAAGCCGGTCAGCGTTTCTAGCAGAGCCTTGTGTGCGAGGAAGACTTTTATCTCTGGCTCAGGTCGGGCCTGGATGAGCGGTCTCAATCGCTCAAACCAGGGAGGGGGAAGCAACAGCGATTCGACAGGGAGCGGGCTTCGCAGCAATCGTTCAACGACTTGGTGCCCCTCCGCCACAAAGATCCCTGCCTCCCGATGCTCCTGCATCCGCCGCATGCTTCCATAAGGCGCCAAAGCAGGATCATCAGCGAAGGATTGGATGGCGCGCACTTGCAGCACGCCCACAGCCTACGGGCGGCGCTTTTCCGAACAAGACCGAAGAAATAAGCGCCCTTCTATGCGCTGGAAAGTCGCGCTGGGTCGGATTACGTTGCGGGCTATGTTCGAGTTGGTCAGCCATTACTCTCCCGCAGGGGATCAGCCAGAGGCCATTCGCAAGCTGACCGCAGGGCTTCAGGAAGGGAAAGATCATCAAACGCTGCTGGGCGTCACTGGTTCCGGGAAAACTTTCACCATCGCCAACGTCATCAGGAACATTGGCCGCCCGACGCTGGTCATTTCTCACAACAAGACCCTGGCCGCCCAGCTTTACTCCGAGTTTAAAGGGTTCTTTCCCAATAACGCTGTCGAATACTTCGTCAGCTACTTCGATTACTACCAGCCGGAAGCTTACATTCCGCGCACGGACACCTTTATCGAAAAGGATTCGAGCATTAACGAGGAGATCGAGCGCTTGCGTCTCTCGACCATGAGTTCACTTTTCTCTCGGCGCGATGTGGTCGTTGTGGCGAGCGTCTCGTGTATTTACGGCATTGGGAGCAAAGAGGATTACGCCGCGCTTGTGCAGAACGTTCGCGTAGGAATGGAGCTTTCCCGAGAGCAACTCCTCTCGCGCCTGATAGATCTTCAATACTCACGCAACGACATTGCCTTTGAACGCAGCAATTTTCGCGTGCGCGGCGACACCGTGGAAGTTCGCCCCGCTGGCTCGGAGGATGGCTTGCGCATTGAATTTTTCGGCGATCAGATTGATCGGCTCACCCGGTTCGACCCGCTCACCGGCAAAACTCTCGAGCAACTGAACGGCACGCTGATTTATCCGGCCAAACAGTTCTCAACGACCTCGGACAAACTAAAGCGGGCGGTGACCGCAATTCGCGAGGAACTGACCGACCGCATCGCCTGGTTCGAAGCGCAAGGAAAGTTGCTGGAGGCGCAACGCATCAAGATGCGCACCGAGTACGATCTGGAGATGCTTATCGAGATGGGCTTTTGCTCAGGCATCGAAAATTACTCACGGCACATCGGCAACCGCCCCCCTGGCTCTCGCCCGAACACGCTTTTCGATTTCTTTCCCAAGGATTACCTGCTGGTGGTTGATGAGTCGCACGCCACAATTCCGCAAATTGGCGGCATGTACGCAGGGGATCGGTCGCGGAAAACAGTGCTGGTGGAGCACGGGTTCCGTTTGCCGAGCGCCTTGGACAATAGGCCCTTGAACTTTGAGGAATTTCAGGCGACGCAGGGACAAACGATTTACGTCAGCGCAACCCCTGGCCCGCAGGAGCTTGGCTGGTCGGCTGGAGCCGTGGTCGAGCAGATCGTGCGCCCAACTGGGCTGGTCGATCCCGTGATCACGATGAAGCCTCTGAAAGGCCAAATCGACGATCTCATCGAGCACGCGCGGAAGCGAGTCGAGGCGAAGGAGCGCGTCCTTGTAACCACCCTCACCAAACGCACGGCGGAAGAGTTGACCGATTACCTGAGTGAGATCGGCATCAACGTCCGTTATCTGCACAGCGAAATCGACGCGATCGAACGTGTCGAAATTTTAAGATCCTTGCGCAAGGGCGAGTTCGACGTGCTGGTCGGGATAAACCTTCTCCGGGAAGGATTGGACCTGCCAGAAGTCTCCCTGGTCGCCATTCTCGATGCGGACAAAGAAGGGTACCTGCGCTCGGCAACAAGCTTGATCCAAACGGCGGGCCGCGCCGCGAGGCATTTGCATGGGGAAGTGATTCTCTACGCGGATGTGATGACGGAGAGCATCAAGAAGTTCCTGGAGGTCTCACGATACCGCCGCGAGAAGCAACTGGAACACAACCGCATTCACGGCATTGTCCCCCAAAGCGTGAAGCGGGCTATCGACGAGAGCCTGGCGATCCAGCGTGATGGGGGCCAAAAAGCGGCGTCCGTTATCAACGAGAGCGGTGGCAATTTTGATGTCGCAGAAACTTTGCGTGAACTCGAAGCTGAAATGGTGGAAGCCGCGAACAACCTCGAGTTCGAGAAAGCCGCCCTGTTGCGGGACCAGGTGCGTGAGCTGAAGCGGAGCTTCGAAGGGGCAGCAGGCAGCGCTCCATCAGGCAAACCAGGGAGCGCGATTTATCCCAAGACCAAAAGAGGCGGTGGGCCATCGCGCAGGCGCAAGGTCCGCGCGTAAAAAATGAGGCGTCCCGAGGTCAAGGAACTCGCCGCGCTCTTCCCCACGAATGACTTTGAGTTTGGGATGAGCCTTGGCAAAGGGGATCTCCCCGCGTTCTTCTCGCCGGCTTCACAGCGGCCTGAACTGATTGCAGAACGGGCTCACTGGCTCAGCGAAACTCCGGAACTGTATTTGGGCTATGAGCCAGGCGCCGATGACGTAACGGCAGAGTTCGTCGAGAACGGAATCGCGAACGGGTTTCTTCCAGCCAACCTAGCCAACCTGTTGCCACGAGACGCTTTTAGGTGGATCGCTGTTAATCTGGACGCCGAAACGATGCTTTTGAAAGCGGACGCATTTGGTTCCCACAAGCTGGTCGCGGGCGCAGTTTGCTTCCCTTCCTCCTGGAGCCTGGCTGAGAAGATGGGGCACCCATTGGCTGCCATCCATGATCCCGTCCCCACCGTGAACTCGCGCTTTGGCGCGCGCATCGACACTTTTCTCTCACGCATGAAGCCGGGGACAGCGTGGGAACGCTCCAACTGGGGGTTGAGCCGGTCGCCAGACTTGAATCAGCACCCAAACCGCAAGTTGCCGCGCCTGGATGCCACTGTCGGGATGCACGAGGTTTTTCTTCGGCTGGAGCAGCAAATACTCGCTCCTCTTCCGCGAACGCGCGGCACGGTCTTCGGGCTGCAACTCTTCGTTTACCCACTGCGTGAGTTGGCTGAAGTCGCAGAAATTCGCAATGGCCTTGCGCATGCGCTGAAAACAATGCCACCGGAGATTGCGGCCTACAAAGGGATCGCAAACGCCCGCGAGAGAATCATCACACTTCTGGAACAGTTGCGATAATCACGCGCGTTGATTCGTAACGTTTTGCCCCGCGGGTTGTCGAACCGCTAAGAACTGAATCCTTGCTAACGGCCAAGGCAGCTACTATAGCCAATGCGGACACCGCACAAAGACTCGCGCGCAACTCTTATGGGAATGGCATTCCGCAATTCGGGCCCCTGCTCTCGCGGCCTTTGGCTGGCTCTCTGCGCGGCGCTTCTATGGCTCGTCCCGTTCTCAGCCCATGCCGCTCCCAAAGACAACCTTCAGTTCGATCTCTTCCTCGGTTTTAGCAGCGCAAACGAGATGCGCGAAGGCGGTTGGTCGCCGGTCATTTTCGAAATTGAAAACGACGGCCCCACCTTCACCGGCACAATTGAATTAAGCGGCGGCGACTTCAACGCGGGCCAAAGCCGCTTCACAACCGTCGAGCTTCCCACAAACACGCGCAAACGGGTTCTGATGACCGCCTACGGCAGCCAATACGGCCAATGGAACGCCCGTCTCCTCGACGAGAGGAAGCGTGTCCGCGCTGAACGCCTGAGCATCCAACCGCGCGTGGTGAATTCAGACGGCATCCTGCTGGGTTGCTTGCCCATGACTTTCGCAGGCATGCCCGGTTTTCCAGAACTCAAAAATCCGCAAGATCAACGTCTTGTTGCTGCGCGCATGGAAACCGCGCATTTCCCGGACAGTCCCCTGCCCCTTGAAGGTCTAGACGCGCTTTATCTCAACTCGGGCAAAGTCACTGATATTCGGCCGCCCCAGGCGATGGCGCTCGTGAATTGGGTCCGCGGCGGAGGCCGCTTGATCTTGGCTGTTGAGCAGCTTTCCGACGTGAACGGCACTCCGTGGCTGCAACAATTCCTCCCCATGGAGTTCACGGACGTGCGGAACCAAAAAGTGGACGAAGCATTGTCCAGTTGGCTCACAGGCCCGCTTCGCACCTACACAAGGCCGGTGATGAAGCGGCTGACGAATCCGGCCAGCCAGAACCATTTTGTCACAGAGGATCATGTTTACCGCAGGCAACCGTCCGACAATTCCCTTGGCAACTCGACCATGGCCGTCGCGACCGGAACGCTTCGCGATGCTGTGGTCCTGGCGCAGGCGGGGGACGTGCCGCTGATCGTGCAGGCGCCGCGCGGCAAAGGCTCCGTGACCGTGCTCACGTTCAGCCCGGAGCGCGAGCCGTTCAAGTCCTGGAAGAATCGGACCTGGTTTTGGGCGCGCATGCTCGAAGCGCCCTCCGCGTGGTTTGAGACGGAGCAATACGGTTACGGCGGGTGGAGCGTTGACGAGGTTTTCGGCGCGTTGATTGACAGCCGCCAGGTGCGGAAGTTGCCTGTGGGCTGGCTGCTCGCGTTGCTGGTTGTGTATCTCATCGTCATCGGCCCGCTGGACCAATACTGGCTGAAGAAGATCAACCGCCAGATGCTCACCTGGATCACTTTTCCGGCCTACGTCGCGCTCTTCTCGCTGCTGATCTGGTACATTGGTTATCGCCTCCGCGCCGGTGAAACCGAGTGGAATGAATTGCATGTTGTTGATGTGCTGCCGCGCGGTGACCAGGCGGATTTTCGCGGGCGCACGTTTGCCTCCATCTACTCCTCCATCAATTCTTGGTACGCCTTGAAGTCCGATCAGGCCGTCTCAGCCGTGCGCGGCGAAGTTGTGCAAATGAGTCGCGGCGGCCAGAGCGGCAGCGGCTTCCGCGCCACTCAAACCGGTTCCGGGTATCGCGCGGACATCTATGTGCCGGTCTGGAGCAGCCTGCTCTACGTTTGTGATTGGATGCAGCCCGACAGCATGCCGTTCATGGCGCGCCATGACCGCGATTCCAACAAGCTGACGGTGGAGAACTTCCTGGGCGTTCCTCTCAATGACATCCGCGCCGTGATCGACTCGAAGGTGTATGCTGTGGGCAATCTGAAGCCGAACGAGAAACGGGAAATCGATCTGCAGGAAGCGGGCAGCCAGTCGCTAAACCAGTTCGTCATGCAAACGGCCGGGGGATTCCCCGCTGCCGTGGAGTCTCGCAGAAGCCAATTCGGCGGCGGCAACCAGGGACGCATTGAAAACCGCGCTCTCACCGCGACGGTTGCCTCGTTTATTGGCGAGTTGAATCTCACCTATGATCATCGCGGCTTTACTGCTCCGGCGGGTTTTGACCTGAGCCCGCAAGCGCGCCGTGGCGACACCATTTTGCTCGCGTTTGCCCCAAACCATTCTTTCACCAAACCGATCAACGACTTCACTCCGATCCGCTCGCAGCGGGACACTCTCCTGCGGCTGGTCATTCCCGCGCGGAACCAAAAATAGTTATGGCAGTCGAAATCAACCCTTCGGTCCCCGCCATCCAAACCTACGAGCTGTCGCGGCATTACGGCGCGATGACGGCGCTGAGCGGCCTCTCGTTAACCGTGAACCGGGGCGATCTGTTCGGATTCATCGGCTCGAACGGCGCGGGCAAAACCACCACGCTTCGAATCCTGGCCACGTTCCTCACCCCCTCCACTGGCCGAGCCGAAGTGCTCGGCCATGACGTCGTGAAGGATGCGGACGCCGTCCGCCACATCATCGGCTACATGCCCGACTTCTTCGGCGTGTATAAAGACATGGAGGTGACTGAGTACCTCGATTTCTTCGCGGCCTGTTACAAAATCCCCTCCACGCAGCGGGATAAAACCGTTGCGGACGTGCTGGAATTGGTTGGGCTCACTGAAAAGAAGGGCGCGTTGATTGGAGCTTTGAGCCGAGGCATGCAACAGAGGCTCGGCTTGGCCCGCGTTCTTATTCATGACCCGCAAGTGTTGCTGCTCGACGAGCCTGCCAGCGGTCTCGACCCTCGCGCGCGGATTGAAATGATGGCCATTCTGCAGGAGCTGCAGCGCCTCGGCAAAACCATCATCATCTCGTCGCACATCCTGAGCGAGCTGCAGACGCTCTGTAATCGCGTTGCGATCATTGAGCGCGGAAAACTGATTTACGCTGGCCCGGTTCAAGGTGTCCGCGACCAGATGGAAAGCGGGCAAATTTATTGGGTCACGGTGCAGGGCGATCCGCACAAAGCGATCGAACTGTTGAAGGGACATCCTGAGGTTGCTGCTGCTGAGCAGGCAGATGGACAAGTCAAAGTGACCCTTGCCAGCCACGAGACTGATCCTGGATTTCTCGCAGAAACACTGGTCCGCGGCGGCGTTCGCATTACTGGACTCTGGGAGAACGAGCTTGGCCTTGAAGAAGTGTTCCTTCGCGTGACGAAGGGAGAAACACAGTAACCGTTTCCGTGGTTACGCTCCTGCCCATTGTCAGCCGCGAACTGCGTGTGGCCTCACGCAAGCGGATGACATATTGGTCGCGCTTCGGAACGGCCATCATCGCATTCGGAGCATTCATATGGGTCTGGCTGAGCATGGCCCGCCACGCCACGAACAGCCAACGCGGGATGATGCTCTTCAGCGTGATCTCGGGGGCTGCCTTTCTTTTTGCGCTTATAGCGGGAGCAGCGATCACTGCGGACTGCATTAGTGAGGAGAAGCGTGACGGCACCCTCGGTTTGCTCTTCTTAACGGATCTTCGCGGCTACGACGTTGTCTTCGGGAAACTCTTTGCAACGTCTATCGATTCCTTCTATCGCCTGGTTGCTGTGTTCCCCATCCTCGCCATCCCCGTGATGATGGGCGGGGTCGCGCCCGAGGAGGTCGGACGAGTCGTGCTCGTCCTGTTGAACACCCTCTTTCTATCCCTTTGCCTGGGTATCTTTTTCTCCTCCATCAGCCGTGATGATCGGCGAGCCCGGGCACTAACAGGCGGGGTGCTCCTGTTTCTGACATTGGGAGTCCCAGCGCTTTGCGCCGGTTACGCGGCTTATTACGAGCTTCGCACGGTAACCCTGGATCTGATGATCTTCAGCCCTGGTTTCGGCTTCTTCACAGCGTTCACCGGCTTTTACAAACCCAACCATTTTTGGGGCTCACTCTTATTCTGCCATGGGTTGTCCTGGGCTTCCCTTATCGTCGCCAGCTTTATCCTCCCTCATGTCTGGCAAGACAAAGCCAAGTCAAAGAAAGGTGAGAAATTGCAGAAAACCTGGGACGTCTGGCGCCATGGCACAAGCGAGCAACGCGCCGCGTTTCGCTCCTCCTTGCTGGACACAAACGCAGTCTATTGGCTCGGCGCGCGGGATCGGCTGAAACCGGCAGTTATATGGCTATTCCTTGGGTTGGCGGGAGCCCTATGGTTCTGGTTGTTCGTGCGCTGGCCGGATGACATGCTGGAGCCGGAGATCTACGTGATGACGGCGGTAATCATCAACACCTGCCTCAAATTCTGGGTAGCCTCCGAGGCTCCAAGGCTTTTCGGGCGCGACAAAAAATCGGGAGCCCTGGAGCTGCTGCTCTCCACACCAATGTCGGTCCCTTCCATCCTGCGGGGCCAACTTCTCGCGCTCTGGCGGCACTTCGGGTGGCAGATCACGGTGGTCTTCGCCCTGGAGCTGCTGATGATGACCGCAGCTTTGGTGGAGGAAAATTTCGATGGCGAGTTTTTCCTGCTCTGGTTTGTCGGCTTAACCATGTTCCTGCTCGATATTGTGGCGCTGGCGGTGCTCGGCATGTGGCACGGCCTTCGGGCAAAGACGGTCAACGCCGCCTCGGGTCAAGTGGTCGCCCGCATTCTCATTTTGCCGTGGTTCCTCTTTTTCAGCTTTATCACGTTTTTCGAACTCAGCGACCTCGATCGTTCTTTAAGTATGGATGAGGAGGAAGCGATGCTTTTCTGGCTGGCCATCGGCATTTGCATCAACGCCTACTTCACAATCATGAGCTGGCGGAACCTTGTGGCCAAATTCCGGGAGATCGCCACGCAACGCTTCGACAAATCCGCTGGCTGGCGTTGGTTCGGATGGTTTCGCCCGAAGGCTCAGTAACCCGGTTCTATGGTTTCGCTGCCGATCGTCGAGCGTGAGTTGCGGGTGGCGTCGCGCAGCAAATGGCTTTACCGAGCCCGCCGCTTGACCGCCCTTGCTGCCAC
>Ga0196963_10000608_pt1 | contig 30273 bp, 24 predicted proteins | sample S1_5metaG_FD_148600 | JGI IMG/M metagenome (GOLD analysis project Ga0196963, IMG submission 148600) | Soil microbial communities from Anza Borrego desert, Southern California, United States - S1_5 | ecosystem: Environmental > Terrestrial > Soil > Desert | place: USA: California | collected...
GACCACATCGGATTTACAGGAACTACCCAATTATGACCGCCGCCTCGACGACCCCCCAGCCCCAGACCGAGACCTTCGATATCGAGACCACCAGCAAGGCCTGCGGCCTGTCCGCCGGCGTGCTGCGCATGTGGGAGCTCCGCTACGGCTGGCCGCGTCCGGGTCGCCATGCCAACGGCTACCGCTATTTCACCCGCTATCAGATCGATGAGCTCAAGCGCATGTCGACCCTGGTGAAGTCGGGGATGCTGATCAGCCGCCTGATCCAGGACGGCATGCCCAAGTGGCCCGCCGAGATGTGCGAGCCGGTCAAGATCGTCACCCTCGACGCGACCAAGGCCCTGCCGGCGCCGGTCGATCCCCAGGCGCGCGAGCTGCGCGACCGCCTCGTCGATGCGCTGCACACCAAGAACTACGGGCGCACCTTCGAGCTGCTCCAGCGCGCGTCGTGGGAAGCCAAGATGACCGACCAGGCGACCGCGGCGTGGCTGCCGCTCCTGGTGGCCATGGCCGAGTACCGCGCCTGCGACAAATCGTTCCCGCGCGAGGACGCCCTGCTGTCGACCGCGCGCGATCACCTCAAAGGGCTCCTCGCCCGCCTGCCCGCGTGCGAGCGCCCGCTGTGGGTCGTGCCGACCACGCCCGAGGACACCACCCTGGCCTACGTGACCGCCCTGGTCATGTCGCAGCGCGGCACGCCGGCGCGCCCGTGGCTGTGGGAGCAGCTGCCGCGCGGTGGAGCGGCGTTCGTGTCGGTCGGCGCCGAGCCGCAGGCCGACCGCTTCCCGAAGGCGCAGCACCGCGGGCACTACCCGCTCCAGGGCGCGCGCAGCGTGGTCGCCCTGCAGAGCGATCCGGCCGCCGCGACCTGACGGTCGGCGCGCCTGCGAAACGACGGCGCCCCCGTGGATGACCACGGGGGCGCTTCTCATTCCCAGCCATCCGCTCGCGGGCGGATCAGACGCTCTCGCCGATGCCCGAGCCCGAGTTCAGGCCGCTCGAGCCGACGCCGCTGCCGACCTCCTCGCCGCCGGTCGCCGCGCCCTGGCGCCAGTTCTGGTACTTCTCCTTGGCGCGGCCGGCCAGCTCGTTGGCCTTGTCGCGGGCGCCGTGCGCCGCCGTCGAGGCGCGGTGCTTGACGTCCTGGACGCCGTCGGCGACGCGGTCGCCCATCGGGCCGAAGCGCCGGACCATGTCCGGGTTGGCGAACAGGCGGTAGATGCCGTAGGCGGCGAGGCCGACCACCGCCGCCAACGCGAGGTTGCGGGTCGGATGGCCTTCGGCGCCGTAGCCGTATTCGTTGGTGTCGTAGTCGTACATGAGTCGCTCCTGTGCTTGTCCTGTGTGAGACCTGTGAGAGTCCTGTGAGTTGCCACGCCTCTGGCGGGCACCTGTGATCCTATGCGCCTCGCCGAACGATTCCGTGTCGAGGTGCGCATCCTCAACGCGGCGGTGCGCATGCGTCGTGCCCGGGGGCGATAGCTCGAAGTCCCCTGCGAGGCCGGGCGGCCACGATCGCCGAGGCGGCGCGGTGCCGGCAGCGCCGACGGGCACGAGCGCTTTCCCGGCAACCGCGCACGCCTCGTATGGGTCCTGCCGATGCCTGCCATGATTCCGCCTCCACCATCCCCCTCCGTGCTCGCGTCGCTGGTGTCGTTCGCCGCCAGCGGCGACGCCGACGCCTTCGCCGAGCTCGTGCGTCGGTTCCAGGACATGGCGACCGGCTTCGCCTTCGGCGTGCTCGGCGACCGCGCTGCGGCGGACGACGTGGCGCAGGACGCCTTCGCCGACGCGTGGCGCCTGCTCGGGCAGCTGCGCGAACCGGCGGCGTTCCCGGGCTGGCTGCGACGCATCGTCTTCAAGCACTGCGATCGCCGCCGGCGCTCGTCACGCGTCGGCGAGGTCGCCCTGGATCGGATCGCCGCCCCGGCCAGCGAGGCGCGACCCGACCTCGCCGCCGCGATCGCCGCGCTGCCGCCGGCGGAGCGCGAGATCGTCGCGCTCTACTATTTCGCCGGCCGGTCGCTGGGGTCGACGGCGCGGTTCCTCGACATCGGCGAGAAGACCGCCAAGAGCCGGCTGCACCGGGCGCGCGCGCGCCTGCGCGGGCTCATCGACGACGACCTCCCGCTCCCATCGCGCGACACGACCTTCCTCGACCAGGTGATGCGCATGATCAAGCCCGTCGACCTCGATTCCACGGCTCCGCACGGCCCGTGGTCGTGCCGCGGCCACGACGTCTGGGACGTGATGTGCGCGGCGCTGACCAACGACGTCGCGGCGATACGTCGCCTCGTCGCGCGCGACGCAAACCTCTATCGCGCCGGATACTGGTACACGCAGCCGATCCACTTCGCGGCGCGCGAGGGCCATGTCGAGGCGGTGCGTGCCCTGCTCGACCTGGGCGCGGACCCGAACTTCCGCCGCCACGCGGGCGAGGACATGGTCGCCATCGCGCGCTATCGCGGCCACGACTCCGTCGCGCGCATGCTCGAGGACGCGCGCCGCGGCTGGCGCTCCGCGGATGCCCCGGTCGACACCGGCGTATTCGCCGACCACGCCGTCCACGACGCGGCGGGCGCCGACGACGTCGCGCGGCTCGGCGCGCTGCTCGACGCCGATCCGACGCTGGTCCACCGCCACGGCGCGAGCGAGCGGCTGCCGCTGCACGCCGCGGCGGTCGCGGGAGCGCACGCGGCCGCGCGTCTGCTGCTGGCGCGCGGCGCCGATCCGAACCGCCCGGAGGGCGCCGACGCGCCGCGCGGCAAGGCGCTGCACGTCGCCGCGAAGCGCGGCGACCGGGCGCTCGTGGAGTTGCTGCTCGCCCACGGCGCGGATCCCAACGGCTCCATCGACTCGGCCGGCAGCGCGACCTACGCGGCCGCGACGCCCGAGCTGCGCGCGTTGATGTACGCCCATGGCGGGAAGCTCGACTGCTACGACCTGATCTGGCTGGGCGAACACGACGAGGTCCTGCGCCGTATCGCCGCCGATCCGCACGCCGCCGACGCCGGTTGCGGCTCGGCCTTCGCGGCGGCGTGCACCCTCGGCAAGGGCGATCTGGTGCGGCGGATGCTCGCGCTTGGCGCGCGCGTCCCGGCGGTGGTCGACGGCTGCCGCTCGTACCTGTGGGAGGACCCGGCGCTGCTCGGCCTGCTGCTCGACAGCGGCATGAGCCCCGACCTGCCGAACTGGGAGCGAGTCGTCCCGCTGCACGACCTGTGCTGGCGCGATGCGCGCGGTCGGGCGCGCGAGCGCCGGATCGAGATCGCGACCATCTTCCTCGACCACGGCGCGTACATCGAGGCGCGCGACGAGGACACGCGCTCCACGCCCCTCGCGTGGGCGGCGGCCAACGATCTGCCCGACATGGTCGACCTCCTGCTCCGGCGCGGCGCGGCGGTGGAGCCCGCAGGCGACGCGTGGGCGACGCCGCTGGCGTGGGCGACGCGGCGCGGTCACGGCGGCATCGTCGCGATGCTGACCGCGGCGGGCGCCACGCGCTGATCCCGGGGCAGGCCGGGCGGCGGGGCGCGAGCGCGTCCGCTGTAGACCCGGAGCCGGCGGGCGACGAGCATGGCGCCATGTCCTCGCCCGCATTCCCGCCCGCGATCAACCCATGATCGGCACGGCACATGCAGCTTCACCGCCCGGTGACGGCCAGACCGGCCTGAACCACCGGTCCGACGGCGCGTTCACCCCTTCGCCATGGCCCTGCCCGCACCGTCGCTCACGTCCTCGGATCCGCGTGCGATGAGCAGCGACGACGACGCGCGGTTGATGGAGCGCATCCGCGACGGCGACCAGGAGGCGTTCCTGCGCCTGGTCGAGAAGTACCAGAACGAGCTGGTCGGCTTCTTCTACCACCACTGCTGGAACCAGGGCGTCGCCGAGGAGCTGGCGAACGACACCTTCTGGAACATCTACCGGTCGCGCGAGCGCTACCAGCCGACGGCGAAGCTGCGCACGTACCTCTACCGCATCGCCCACAACCTGTGGATCGATCACGTCCGCCGGCAGAAGCACCACAACGTCAGCCTCGATGCCGAGGTCGGCGGCTCGACGCTGCGCCTGCTCGACGTGCTCGCGACGGACGACCGCGTCGCCGACCTCGACCCGGGCCGCGACGCGCAGCTGCGCACCCGCATCCAGCAGGCCGTCGACGCGCTGCCGCAGGGCCAGAAGGACGTCTTCACGATGGCCATCGTCCACGACATGAAGTACCAGGACATCGGCCAAGTCCTGGGGGTCCCGGAAGGGACCGTGAAGAGCCGCATGCACAGCGCGGTGCGTTTCCTGCGCGACGAACTCCAGGACCTGATCGAGTCATGAGCGCCCACGACGACCCCATCCGCCGCGCCATCGCCTCGGGCGACACCGCGTGCCCCGACGGCCAGGCGCTCGCCCGCCTGGGCGAGCTCGTCCGCGCCGCGGCGCGTCCGCCCGGCGAGGTCGACCTGGTCCACGCCGCGCAGGAACGCATCGCCGCCGAGTCAGGGATCGAGACCGCCGACGACGCGATCGATGCCGTGATCGAGCACGGCGCGCGGCCCGACCCGGCGTTCGCGCGTCTCGGCGACCTGGTGCGCGGCGCATGCGCGCCCGAACGCCAGCCCGACCTGGTCGCCGCCATGCGCCGCCGCCTCGCCGGTTCGTCGCGCCGCCTGACCATGGCTCCGGTGCGCAACGACGGCGGCTGGCGCGTGCTCAAGGCGGTGGTCGCCGGACATCTCGCCGCGCTGGTGCTGCTGACGCTGTGGACCACCGGCGACAACGACGAGGGCGGCGATCGCGTCACGGCTTCGCGCCCGGACGGCGAGATGCTCGGCGTCGGCGGCAACGGCAAGACCAGCCGCATCCCCACCGAGCTGCCCGCCGATTGGCGCGCCATCGCCGAGAGCGACCTCGACCTGATGGCGCTGCGCCGCGACGCGCGCGCCCGCGACGAGGCGCGCCGGCATTTCGCGATGGACGCCAGCGCCGACGCGGTCGCCGGCTGCCTGGCCTGGCTGCAGGCCCGCCAGGATCCGGCCAGCGGCGCGATCCTGCCGCTGACCGGCGACCTCGACCGCGATCTCGCGGTGCAGGCGCTGGCCGCGCTCGCGCTGTGCGGTGAAGGCACCGGCACCAGCCCGATCGACGTCGCGCGCGGCCGCAGCCTCGCGCGGATCCTCGACTGGCTGGTCGAGAACGCCGGCGCGCAGCGCCGCCTGACCGGCCACGACGAGGTCGCCGCCGGCCTCGCCACCCTCGCGCTGGTCGAAGGCGCGGCGCTGACCGACGACGCGCGCCTGCGCGCCGCCGCCGGCGAGGCGCTGGCCACGATCGACGGGCTGTCAGTCGAGGCCGGCGCCAGCGGCCTGGGCGGCTTCACCCTGCTCGCCATCGAGACCGCCGTGCTCGGCGACCTGCCGGTCCCCGGCCGCGCGCGCGAGCAGGCCCAGCGCATCGGCCGCGGCCTGCCCAACGCCGGCGACGACGCCGGACGGCTGGGCCTGGCGCTGTTCGCGCGGTCGATCTACGGCAAGGCCGGCGCGTCGGGTGGCGCGCAGATGCTCTCCGCGCTCGCCGAGCACCTGCCGATCGCCGACCAGGACGGCCAGGTCAATCCGCTGCAGTGGTTCTTCGCCACGCTCGCCCTGCGCGAGGCCGGCGGCGGCGCCTGGGAGCGCTGGTCGCGCCAGCTGCAGTACAGCCTGCGCGAGGCGCTCGCGGTGGCCGAGGATGGCACCGCCTGGCTGCCCGCATCGCGTACCCGCCACGCCGACGCGGCGGGGGAAGCCGGCGACGTGTTCGCGACCAGCCTGCTGACGCTGAATCTGCAGGCGGCGTACCGCTACCTGCCGTTGGCTCCGGCGCGCTGAGCGCCGCGCCGATCGCGTCCGCTGGTCAATTGGCGACGCGGTTCGAGCTTGGAACTTCGAGCCGCGAGCCGCGAGCCGCGAGCCGCGGGCTTCGGGCTTCGGGCTTCGAGCTTCGAGCTTCGGGCTTCGGGCTTCGGGCTTCGGGCTTCGGGCTTCGGGCTTCGAGCTGCTCGCGACGCCAGCACTACCAGTTCGTCGGCTCGTCGCGCAGCCGCTGGATCAGCCGGATCGTGCCGACCGGGTTCTTGCAGTGCGCCAGCGTGCGCATCGGCGTGCCATGCAGGCAGTGCGAGGTGTTCATCGGCATCGAGAGATAGTGGTCGCGCTGCAGGACGTAGTCGTCCGGCATCGCGCCGCCGAGGAACAGGATGCAGTGCGGGTTGTGGATGTCCGAGCTCGCCACCGCCGGGCTCCACTGGATCAGGTACCAGGCGCGCTGCTCGATGCGCGCGAGCGCGTCGAACGCGGCGCGGTCCGGGAAGATCTGGTCCGCGCCCGGTTCGCTGAAGCTGCGGAAGCCGAGCGTCGCGCCGCCGCCGCAGGTCGCGACGAAGGAATCGCCGTCGAGCCGGTGCAGCCGGAACCAGGCAGTGCCCGCGGTGCCGACGCGTGGTCGCGGATCGCCGCGCCTGAAGTCCTCCCAGGCGCCATCGTTGACGCCGGTTCCCGGATGGCCGTCCCAGCCGTTCGCGACCGCCGGCATCGGCTCCGGCAGCGACAGGTACGGCAGGCCGAAGCGCGTCGAAGCCGGGTCGGTGTCGATCGCATTGGGCGTCGCGTCCAGCCGGATCGCGTAGCGCGTGCGCTGCCGCACGTGCATCGGGAAGCGCGCGCTCGATCCGACCGGGAAGAAGCGGTCGTCGTCGGCGCCCTCGTTCCACTTCGGGCCCAGCCTGCCGTCGCGCACGTCGATCCAGCCGAACGCCTCCTCGTGCAGCGCGGTGCCTGGGTCGTCCCAGCCGAGGCGCGAGGCCTCCTGCACGTAGTGGCACGCGGCGGCGAGCATGATGCGCGCCTGGGACTCGCGCATCAGCGCCGCCGTGTCCTCGGCGTCGCCGCGCATGCGCACCAGGAACGCGAGCGAGAAGGCGGCGAGGATCGCGCACAGCGCCGAGACCACGATGAGCAGCGCGCCGTCGCGGGTGCTCATTGCGGCGCGCCGTAGGAGTCGAGCGTCGGATCGTTGGTCGCGGTCGGCGCATCGTCCCACCGCGCCCAGCCGCCGTTCGGGTGGCGCTGCTGACGCGCGCCGCGCAGGGTCGTGCCCATGCACGAGAACGCGACCTGGCCGCGCTCGCCGCTGACCGGGTCGGCCCAGGCGACGCGCGACATGGCGATGAAGCGCCGCAGGCGCAGCGAGCGCGCGGTCGAGACCGCCACCGACGGCCAGTGCGCCGGGCTCGGCGCGACCAGCGGCCTCGCCACCGCGGTGCGCGCGCGGTACGCCTGCCAGGAGGTGTCGCCGTTGCCCATGTCGGCGTAGAAGCCGACCAGGAAGTAGCGCCGTGAACGGCCGATCAGCGTCGCCGGATCGGCCGCCGGGTCGTGGCCCGGATCGATCAGCGCGAAGGCGCTGTCGGCGGTCAGGCGCCACAGCCCGCGCACCGACTGCTGCATGCCGTCGGCGTTGGCGAACAGCGAATTGTAGTGCGTCAGCATCAGCGGGACGCCGTCCGGGCTGGTCCCGGTGTCGATGTCGCCGCCCCAGCCGTCGTGGTTGAGCGGCGTCGGCTGGTACGGCGCATGGATGCCGTAGATGGTGTTGGCCGGCAGGTAGTCGCACGCGCCGTAGAACTGCAGCGCCTTGAAGAGGTCGCGCTGCTGGTGGTAGAGCCAGGCGGACTTCACCGTGACCGAGCCGTAGTCGCCGCCGAGCGCCGGATCGGTCGTGACGTCCATCGGCACCGGACCGGTGTTGGCGAACAGCGCGTAGCGGCCGAAGCGCAGGTCGGTGAAGTACGACTCGCCGACCTGGCCGCGCCACCACGTCGCCGGATCGCTGGCCTTCCAGGCGTTGTCGCGGTCCCAGCCGCGGCTCCGTTCGGGGTCGGGATCCATGGCCAGCGAACCGGCGAACGGCGTGAACGGCAGGCCGTCGCCGCCCGCCGAGCCGCGCAGGCGCTGGTGGGTGGCGTCGAACGGGTCGTCGACGTCGGTCCAGTAGTCGACGTTGTCGTGGGCGCGACGCACGCCTTCGCGCAGCAGCGCATTGGACAGGGACAGGCGCTGCCCGGTCGTGGTCGCCTGGGCGGCGGCGCGCACCCCGCCGTAGGCGACCGCGGCGACCACCAGCCCGAGGCCGGTGGCGATGAGCACCTCGATCATGGTGAAGGCGCGGCGCATCGGGCACCTCAGCGGATGATCGCGGCGACGCGCGGATCGTAGAAGTTGAAGCGCGCGACGCGCGTCGCGCGCAGCCGGATCGAGACCGGCAGCGGTCCGCGGTCGAGCGTGCCGTCGAAATCGCGGTCGGCGCCGTGCAGTCCCGAGAACACCTGGCGCGCGCCCATGCCGCGCCCCTTGTCCTCGCCGCCCTCGTTGGCCATGAGCGCGTCGGTGATCGACGCGCCGGTGGCGCGATCGGCGACCGCGCGGGTGAACGCGAGGTTCTTCTCCGGATTGCGCGAATCGTACAGGTGGTGGTCGGCCCAGTCGTTCCACTCCATGCGGTCGAGGAACGACGCGCCGCGCAGCGGTCCGGCGATGGCGTACTTGCTGGCGTCGACGGGAGCGCTCGGGCTGAGCTCGCAATCCTCGTAGGACTGCCAGTCGACCGCCCAGAACAGCAGCTCGCGGCAGCGCTCCTCCGGCTCGAACGACGCGGTCAGGGTGAAGCGCTCGGTCGCGGTGCTCCAGATCTGGCCGCTGCCGGGATAGGCGGCGTCCGCCAGGCCGACCGCGCGATCGGGGAAGGTGGCGGCGACACCGCTGTTGGCGATCGGCCGCGCCGGCAGCGGCCGCCATTGCGCAGCCGGCACGCTGCCCGCCGCGAAGTCGCCGTCGAAGATCGTCCCGGCGAGCGGCGGCTGGAACAGGTCGTACTGCACCAACGGATAGTCCATCATGATCGCGCGCTGCTGCGGCCGCGGCGCGCCCCAGTCGTAGGGATAGGCCGCGGCGAAACGCATGCCGAGGCGCAGGCAGCTCTCGTGGTGGTAGACGATCTCGTCGTGGCTCAGTTTGATCGCCTCGGTCGCGAGACCGGCGATGGTCGCCGCCGGTATGTCGACGCCCGAGCCGGCGGCGGACGGCTGGCCGCCGAGATCGGCGAGCGTCCTCCAGCGCGTCATGCACGAGGTCGCGTGGGCGAGGAAGCGCATCGCGTTGACCTGCACGTGCGCCGGCGTCGCTCCGCTGAACGCGTCGAGCGGAGCCGGCGAGGCGCCCGGCGGATCGTACCACTCGCGCGGCAGGCCCTTCTTCGTGCAGTACCACAGCGCCGCCTGGACGTAGGCGATCGCCGCGGCCTCGGTCGGGTCGCCGTGCGGGCCGATGTCGTAGGCGTACGGCTTGAAGCCGTAGCGCTTGGCGCCGTCGGTCGCGTCGAACACCACCGCCATGTCGGGATCGACGCCGGCCGCGACGCCGAAGGTCGGCACCACGCCCTCGTGGACCAGGCTCGGATACGACGCGGTCGGATAGTCGAAGACCTGCGCCGACGGCGGCGCGTACTGCCCCGGGCGGAAGAGCGTGTGCATCGGGGGCGATGGGTACGCGACGTAGTACGGCCACGCCTTCCACGGCGTCTCGTGCATCGCGTTCTGCTGCGCGAAGCCGTCGACGGCGAAGATCAGCTTCTGCAGCTCGTTCGGCGGCGCGTCGCCGAGCGTGCGCGCGAACTCCTCCTGGAGCTGCTCGGCGGCCGCGGCTTGCGAGTAGTAGAGGTGGCCGCCCTGGTCGAGGATGCGCTGGATCTGGTCGTCGTCCGAGTCCAGCCGGCGCGCGATCGCGAGCGGCAGCGGCATGATGCCGTAGCGCGGCGAGGCGAGGCGCGCCTCGAGGTCGTGGGTGAAGGCGCGGTAGCTGGACGGCACATCCCAGGCGGTCGGCGACTCGACGTCGACCACCGGGTTCGAGTTGTGGGTCGACGCGAACGCCTCGACCATCTCCTCCGCCTTGATGGCGGCGTAGACGCCGAAGCGCGCCATCTGCTGCGCGCGCAGCCCCGCAGGGAAGATCAGCGCGATCGAGGTCACGCACAGCGCGAGCAGCGCCAGCGAGATGGCGACCTCGAACAGGGTCATGGCGGTGCGGGTGACGGCGGCGGGCGGGTGCATGGTCGGTCAGATGCGGGACGGGACCGGCGCGGCATCCTGGACATGAGCGACCACCGATCCCATGGATGCAGCGCCTTCAGGACCTGGACGAATCGACGAGCACCGGGTGCGGCTGCCGCCGCCGCCGTGGAGCCCGTGGCTGCGCCTGGCGCACGTCATGTCCCAGGACCAGCCGTCCGCGGCGATCCGGCGGATCCGCGATTTCGAGCTCGTGCTGATCACCGAGGGCAGCGCCCTGCTGTGGTGGGAACCGGCCGGCGGCACGATCCCGTTGGCGACCGGCGACTGCCTGCTCCTGCCGCCGCGCGTGCCGCACGCCTTCCTCGGCGGCCCGGGCATGCATCTCGCGGTGCATTTCGATTTCGCCGCCCGCCCGGCGATGGTCTTCCCGCAGATGCTCGATTTCACCGACCGCTGGGTGGAGCGCGCGGACATCCGCGCCAGGCCGCAGCTCGCGCTGCAGGTCGGCGACGAGAGCGGCGCGCCGGTGATGCGCGTGCCGCTGGTGTCGCGGCTCGCGCCGTTGGCGACCTGGATCGATCGCTTCATGCCGCTGGTGACGATGTACCAGTTCAAACGCATGGACGAGCCGTTGGCGCGGCTGCAGTCGACCGCGATCATCACCGGCGCGCTGCACGACATGATCGCCGACGCCGGCAGCGCGCGCGTCGCGGACGGTGCCGGCGAGCGCGTCGCCGCGATGCTCGCCACGCTGGAGATGGGCGCGCGCCGCTGGACGGTCGGCGAGCTCGCCGCGCGCGCGGACGTGGCCGCCAGCACCTTCCGCTCGACGGTGCTGGCGCTGACCGGCGAATCGCCGCACGCCTGGCTGGAGCGCAAGCGGCTCGAGCACGCGCTGCACCTGCTCGGGCAGAGCGACCTGGCGATCGCCGCGGTCGCGACGCGCTGCGGCTACGCCGATGCGTTCCATTTCAGCCGCGTCTGCAGGCGCCGGACCAGGCTGTCGCCGAAGGCGGCGCGCGCGGCGCTGCTCGGCGGCCGCGAGGTGCCGATCACCTAGATCGCCTCAGCCGCGCAGCGCCGTCCGCTCGCGCGCATTGCCGCTTCGGCGATCCCGTCCGCGCTCTACCGTCCGCGCCATGCCCGCGCTGCCCCGCGATCTCGCGCTGCCGACGCTGTCGGTCGCCCGCACCCTGGTCGAGGACGTCGGCCGCGACCTGGTGGCGATGGTCGCGACCCTGGCGCGGGCGACCGAGAAGGCCGGGGTCGACCTGGTGACCGCCGCCGATCGGCACAGCGAGACGCGCATCACCGCCGAGCTGGCCAAGGCGTTCCCGCACCACCGCGTGCTCGGCGAGGAAGGCACCGCGCTCGGCCCCGCTGACAGCCCGTGGGCCTGGCACATCGATCCGCTCGACGGCACCGCCAACTACCACCGCGGCCTGCCGTACTGGGCGATCAGCCTCGGATTGTCCTTCGCCGAGGAGCCGGTGCTGGGCGTGGTCCACGGACCGGCGAGCGGCGTGCTGGTCTACGGCGCGGTCGGACTCGGCGCGTGGTCGCACGAAGCCCCCCTGGCGCCGGCGACGCCCGCGCCCGAGCCGCGCCAGTGGCTGGTCGCCACGGACTGGCCGTGGGATCTGGCCGAGCGCCGCCGCACCGCGCGCCTGATCGAGGCGCTGGGCGAACGCGTGCGGCAGTACAAGACCTTCGGCAGCGCGGCGCTCGACCTCGCCAACCTCGCCCTCGGCCGCATCGACGCCTACGCGATCAGCCACATCTTCCGTTGGGACCAGTGCGGCGGCGCCGCGGTGCTGCGCGCGCTCGGCTACGACCTGACGACCTGGAGCGGCGCGCGCTGGGACCTCGCCCATCGCGACATCCTCGCGTGCCGGCCGGGGTGCGTGGCCGTGCTCGGACCGATCCTCGCGGGGATCTGAGGCGCTCAGCCGAGGCGGTGGTAGCGGCGCAGCCGAGCGATCAGCGGCGCGTTGGCGGCGGGGAAATCGAGCGCGACGAACTCGGCCGGAGTCACCCAGCGCAGGTCGTCCGCGGCGAGCGGACGCGCGCTCTCGGGCGCGAACAGGCGGCAGCGGTAGCAGTGCAGGGTCAGGTAGCGGTCGCCGTAGTCGTGTGAGAAGTCGACCAGCGGACGCGCCGCGAGCAGCTCGACGCCGAGCTCCTCCTTCAGCTCGCGCGCCAGGGCGACGCGATCGGGCTCGCCCTTGGCGCGCTTGCCGCCGGGCAGCTCCCATTTCCCGCCGCAGTGGGCGGCGGCCTTGCGCCGCGTCACCAGGTAGCGGCCGTCGTGATGCACCAGCGCGAGCACGATGTGCAGGCGCGGCTTGGCGCGGTCGGTGACGGCATCGCCGTAGGCGATCTTCGCCGCGGCGACCTTGAGCGGATTGGCGGTGGCGGCGTGGATCAGCGCGTCGTTGGCGCTGGCGCAGCGGTCCCGCCACGGGCAGTCGCCGCAGCGCGGGGCGCGCGCGGTGCAGACCGTCGCGCCGAGATCCATCAGCGCGTTGGTGTAGGCGATCGGCTCGGTGCGGTCGACCTCGGCGCCAGCGTGCGCCCAGATGCGCTCGCGCGGCAACGGACGGGGCAGGGCGTCGCGACGCGCGTAGACCCGCGCGACGTTGGTGTCGACCACCGCGACCGCGCGGCCGGAGGCGAAGCAGGCGACCGCGCCGGACGTATACGGGCCGATGCCCGGCAGCTCGGCGAGGCCTTCGGGGGTGTCCGGCCAGGCGCCGCCGCGCGCCAGCACCGCGCGGCACGCGGCCTGCAGGCGGTCGGCGCGGCTCGGATAGCCGAGGCCCTTCCACGCGCGATGCAGCGTGTCGGCGTCGGCCGCGGCGAGCGCGGCCGCGTCGGGGAACAGCTCGAGGAAGCGGCGGTAGAACGGCAGCACGCGCTCGACCTGGGTCTGCTGCAGCATCACCTCGCTGACCAGCACGCGGTACGGATCGCGGGTCCGGCGCCACGGCAGATCGCGGCCGACCGCGGCGTACCACGCGAGGAGCTCGGCCTGGGCGGCGCCGCGCGGCGCCGGCTTCATGACGGGATGCCGGGGGACCACGGCAGGAACTCGAGCTCGGTGCGCTCGTCCGCCTTGGCCACCTGGTGCTGCTGGTACTCGCACTCGAACCAGCGCGGACTGTCGTCCTTGAGGTAGCCCAGGCGGACCAGGCAGTCGGGGATCGGCTTCGCGCCGCCGACCAGGTTGGCGTAGTCGATCAGGCGCGTGCGGTAGCTGCGGATCGCCATGCGCACCGGCGTGTCGACCGGCGGGCGCGGCCTGAGCTTGGCGCGCAGCAGCACGAACCACGCGTCGCGCTCGGTCGTGTACTTCCGCCAGTGGCGGTACATCGACGCGTTCTGGCTGGGCAGGCGGCGGCGGATGATGATCAGCGCGCGCTCGGCGAAGGACGGTTCAGCAGGCATGCGTGGCCCCGCTGGCGTGCCCGGCCGGCCGCGGCGCGACGAAGCGCGGTTGCGTCCAGCACGAACCGCCCGGTGCGCGGACGACCACGCGCACCGAGCCCTCATCGCCGCGATCCTGCCAGGCGCCGCTGGCGCCGGGGATGCGCGCCGCCTCGAAGCCGCCGCGCACGATCACCGTCGCGACCGCCGCATCGGCATCGGCTCCGGCGACCCGCCAGCGCGTGCCGGCGCGATCCTCGATGAGCTCGACCAGCTCGAGGTCGCCGCAGGTGAATCCGCCGAGGCCGAGCGCCAGCAGCGCCGACGTCCCGTCGGCGCGCGCGACGTCCAGCACGCACATTCCGCGCACGCCGTAGACCGGCATGCCGCAGGCGAGCGCCGCGTCCCAGCACGCCTCGTCCTCGTCGCTGTCGATGGCGAACAGCCGGATGCCATCGGCGAGGCGGATGGCGTCCGCGCCGAGGGTCGCCGCGGGCGCGACGAGCAGGCTCAGCGTCGGCCCGATCGCGTGCGACTGCGCGCGCAGCGCCAGCAGCACGCGGGCGATGGCGCCGGCGACGGGTTCGGTCGGCTCGTGATCCGGCAGCGCCGCCTCGGACAGCGCCAGCACGATCAGGTCGAGCGCGCCGTCGGCGCAGCGCCAGCGCAGACGGCCGCGCCACAGGCGCGCGGCGATCGCCCCGCTGTCGTCGACCAGCGGCAGATCATCGCCGCCGGGCGCGAGCGGGGCGCAGCGGAGGCGCATCAGCGGAAGAAGTCGTTGCCCTGGAACGGATCGCGTGGCGCCGGCGCGGCGGGCGCATCGCCCGGTTCCGACTGGCCGCTGACCGGCGGCTCGGGCGCGAACGGATCGTCGAGCGCGAACGGGTCGTCCTTGCCCTTGGGCAGCGGAGCGAACGGGTCGTTGTTCCTGGGCGCGGCGGGCGGCGGCGTCGGCGCGGGAGCCGCCGTCACCGGTGGCGTTGTCGGAGGCCGCACCGCGCCGGGCGCGGGCGCGAACGGGTTCGGGTTGGCCGCCGGAGCGGGCGCGGCCGGCGGCGTCGCGCGCGGCGGGACCGCAGGCGACGGATTCGGCGCGGCGGGCGCGAACGGGTTGGCTCCGGCGGCGGGCGCGCGCGGCGCGAAGGGATTCGCCGGGTCCTTCTTCTCGATCTTCTCGGGCGCCTTGGGCGCATCGGCCTTGGGCGCCGTCGGCGCCACGCCGGGGATCTTCAGCTTCTGGCCGACGCGCAGGCGATTCGGATCGACGCCGGGATTGGCCTTCAGGATGCGATCGACGTTGGCGCGGCCGCCGTCCTTGTAGAAGCGGTCGGCGATCGAGGTCAGCGTGTCCTCGGCCTTGACCGCGTATTCGCTGACGTCGCCCGACGCCGGTTCCGCGGCGGGCTTGGCCGGCACGGCGGCATCGGCCTTCACGTCGGGGATGATGATCTTCTGGCCGACGTAGAGGCGCTCCGGATCGATGCCCGGATTGGCGCGCTCGATGTCCTGCCAGCGCTTGCTCGTGCTGTAGTACTTCTGGCTGATCGAACCGAGCGTTTCGCCTTCGCCGACCACGTGGCGCTTGCGGCCGTCGTCATCGTTGGCGGCGGGAAGCTTCCCGGGCGCGGTGGCGACGACGCCGGCCGCCTCCTTGCGCGCGGGCAGCTTGATCACCTGGCCGACGCGCAGGTCCTCGGACGCGGTCTTGTTGAGCCCTTCGAGCTCCTTCCAACGGTTCGCGTCGCCGAGCTCGCGCTGGGCGATGACGTAGTAGCTGTCGCGCTCGCGGATGGTGTAGGTGCGCTCGCCCGACGCGGCGTCCGCGACGGGCGCATTGGTCGCGCCGGTCGCGCTGGTCGCGGTCTTGCTCGCGGTATCCGCCGGGATGACGAGCTTCTGCCCGACCTGCAGGCTGTTCTCATCGAGCCCGGGGTTGGCGTCCTTGATCTTCTGCCACTTCTTGCTCGTCCCGTAGTGCTTCAGGCTGATGTCGCCGAGGTACTCGCCCTTGGCGACGACATGGGTCTTGGGAGTCGACGGATCGATGGCCGGCGCGGGCGGATCGATCAGCGCGCCGACCGTCGGCGGCTTGGCCGGGGGCACCGGGATCGGCAGCGCGTCGGGCAGCGGGGAGAAGGGAGCGGCCGGCGTGCGTCCGCCGTTGCCGGTGTCGAACGGCGGCAGGCCGGCGAGCGGATCGTTCGTCCGCGGGCCGGCGTCCGGCGCCAACGGCAGCGCATCCGGCGGAGCGGTCGGCTGGCGGATCGGAGCCACCGGCTTCGCGCCGCCGGTCGAGGCGAGCGCGGTGTTGGGCTTGGCGGTGTCCTTGGGCGGCACGAACGCCGCCACCGAGACCACCAGGCACGACACCACCATCACGCCGGCGATGGCCAGATCCTTGGACATGCGATTCCTCCGCTGCTTCCTGCCCGCATGGCGATGCGCCGAGCGAGTGTGGGAACTTATAACCATGGAGGTCAGCGCACAACCTCGTGCCCGGGAAAGTCGGGCCGCCGTCCGCTTGCCGCTGCGCGGGCGCCCGGTGAAACTCGCAGGGCGATGCGCGTACTCCCGACCCTGATCGCCGACGGCGCGACGCAGATGGCGTGGGACGAGGCGCTGCTCGACAGCGCCGCGGTCGCGACGCTGCGCACCTACCGCTGGGTGCCGCCGACGGTCTCGCTCGGCTATTTCCAGGATCACGCCGACGTGCGCGCGCGCCTTCCGCCCGGGATGGCGGTGGTGCGTCGGATCACCGGTGGCGGCGCCATCTGGCATGAGCACGAGGTGACGTACGCGGTGATCGGCACGCTCGGCACGGATGGCTGGCCCGCGACCCCGCGCCGGCTCTACCAGGTGCTGCACGCGGCGATCCTGGCCCGGCTCGACGGCGGGCGCTTCGCTCTCCAGGCCGAGACCACCGGCGACCGCCGCTACCGCGACGAGCCGCGCTGCTTCGCTAGCCCCGCCGTCGACGACGTGGTCGTCGCGGGCGGCGGCAAGGTGCTGGGCAGCGCCGCGCGCACGCGCGGGCGCCGCGTGCTGGTCCATGGCAGCCTGAAGCTGGCGTCGAACCCCTGGGACGCCGCCACGGTCGCCGGCTGCGGACTGGCCTTCGACGCGGCGCGTGACGCGCTGGTCGCCGGAGTGGCGTCGGCGTTCGCGACGACCGCCGAGCCCGGCGCAACCACGTCCGATGAGATCGCGACGATGGAACGCATCCGGAACGAGCGCTATGGGAGCGCGGGCTGGGTCGAGCGCCGCGAGGGACGCCGTCCCTAGGAGTCGGACCACCGACCGGCGCCCGGCCCGGCCGGCGCGCTGCGGCCGTGCGCGCTCAGCGCTTCTTCAGCGCCTCGACCTCGGCCAGCAGCTCGGCGATGATCCCGCGGTCGGTCTTATCGAGGTCGTCGGCGCGCTGCTTGGCGGCGACGACGGCCTGGCGCGCGGCGACCAGCAGCTGCTGCTGATCCTCGAGGCGCTTGCGCAGGTCGGCGACCTCGGACGCGGGCGCGGCGGCGGGCACGCCGGCGACCGGGAACTTGCCGCTGATGCGCTTGGCCTGGGTCAGCTCGTGCTCCAGCCGCGCGACCTTGCCCTTGGCCTGGGCGAGCTCGGCGGTGATCTCGTTGTGCTTCTCGCGCGACTCGGCCTCGCGCGCGCGCAGCTGCTCGATCGCGTGCCCGTGCTCGCGCGAACGCGCCGCGGCCTGCTCGCGGTGGGTGATCAGCTCGCGCTCGAGCTCACCGGCGCGCTGGGCGGCGCGATTGGCCTCGGCGGACGCCGACGTGGTCTGGCTCCTGAGGCGGGCCTCGGCCTCGCGCATCGCGGCGAGCTCGCGTCCGAGCTGGCCCTGGTGGTCGGCGGCCTGCTGGGTCTGCGATTCGGTGGCGCGGCGCAGGTCGTCGAGCCGCGCGCGCAGCTGGTCGCGCTCCTGGCGGGTCTGCGTGTGCAGGCGCTGCTCCTCGCCGAACTGCTCGCGCGCGGCGTTGAGCTGGCGGCCGAGGTCGTCGCGCTCGATGCCCGCCTTCTCCTCGGTCACGGTCGCTGTGCGGCGCATCTCGTCGAGCTTGGCGCGCAGGGCCAGGCGCTCCTCGGCGGCGTCCTGCAGCTCGGCGATCTGCTCGTGCAGCGCGTCGATCTGGCGCTGCTTCTCGGTGCCGACGCGTTCGCCCTCGCGCGTGATCAGGTCGGTCTTGTCGCGCTGCGAATCGATGCGCGCCTGGATCTGGTCGCGCTCCTCGATGACCGCTGCCAGGCGCGCCTTGAGATCGGCGAGCTGGGCGTTGGCCTGGACCCCGGCTTCGCGGGCCTTGGCGAGCTCGCCGACGATGTGGCGCTCGCGCTTGAGCGACTCGTCGGCGGCGGTGCGGATCTGCGCGACCTCGGCGCGCGCGGCGCCGAGCTCCTCGGCGGTGCCGCGCACGCGCTCGTTCAGCTGGCCCTCGAGCGTCGCGACGCGTCCGCCCAGCGCCTGCTTCTCGGCATCGGCGGCGGCGGCGGCGGCCTCCGCCGCCTTGCGCGCGTCGACGGCGCGGGCGAGTTCGCGTTCGAGATCGGCGATGCGCGCGACGTCGCTGCGCAGCTTCGCCGCTTCGCTCGCGGTCGCCGCGCCCTGGGCGCGGGCCGCGGCGAGATCGTTCTCGAGCGCCTTGACCGATTCGCGCAGGCGCGGGATCTCCGCCGACTGCTTGTCCTGCTCCTGCAGGCGGCCGAGCTGGTCGCGCTGCTGCTGCAGGGTCAGGGCGTTGGCGTCGGCGCCGGCCTTGACGCGCGCCAGCTCGGCGGCGGCCGATTGGGCGCGTCCGCCGACCACGCGCGCCCACTCGATGAGCACGCTCTCGGCGGCGGTGGTGATCGCCTCGCTGCGCTGCGCGTCGCCGAGCACTTCGCGCAGCTCGGCGAGGTTGACGCGCAGCTCGGCGGAATCCGCGCGGCCGTCGCGCTCGGCGAGCTGGTCCTCGAAGCTGGCGAGGCGCTCGATCTCGGCGGCCAGCGAACGCGCCTCGGCGAGATCGCCGCGGCGCAGGTCCTGCTCGCGGTTGATCTCGCCGCGCAGGTGGTCGACGTGGTGCTGCAGGCGGCGCAGGTCGTTCGCCGACTGCTCCTGGATCTGCTTGGCCTGCGCGCGCAGCTGCGCGACCTCCTCGTCGCGACCCTTCAGCTCGGCCTTGAGCGTGGTCGCCATCTCGCTGCCACCGCCGCCGCCGGCCTCGGCGTCGTGCCGGGCCTTCTCGGCCTCGTGCAGCATCATGGTCGCGGCGTTGAAGCGGTCCTTGGCGCGCGACAGGGCGCCGGACAGCTCGCGCATGAAGCCGCCGGCCTCGGCGAGGCAGGCGAGCGGGTTGTTGTCGGGATAGGTGCGCGGCGTGAAGTCGCTGGTCGCGTTCAGGTGCAGCGCGTCGAGCTGGACGCGTTCGAGCGCGATCGCCTGGGTGCGCACCGATTCGATGCCGGCGACCAGGCTGGAGATGTTGTCGCGCAGCACCGGGCTGTCGGCGAACGCGCTCGAGCCCTGCAGCTCCTCGGTCAGGGTCTCGACGATCTGGGTGGCGAGCGCGATGTCGCGGAAGGGATCGTCCGAGGTCTTCTCGTTCTGCTCGCCGCCGGTGAAGCGCGAGCCGAAGTAGTCGCGATCGAGCGTGAACACGGCGTGCAGCAGCTTCCCGGACGAGGTCAGCTGCTGGACGATCGAGCGCCGCAGCTTGACGATCTGCGCCTCGGGGCTGTCGGTCTCGCGCCGCGCGTGGCTGCCGGTGCCGCCGGGCTGCGGGGTCGCGGCTTTGTTGTCGCTCATGCGTCCTCCGCCGGGTTGCCGGGCTGGTCGTCCTACGCGGTCAGATCCCAGGTGGAAGGGTCCACGCTGTTTATGGAGTGGAGCTGCGCCGCGCGCCGGACGCGCCGTCGGCCAGTATACGCCGGCGCGACGGCGAATGACATCGCCGCCGCCGCCCTCAGCCGTCCTTCTTCCGCGCCGGCTTGAAGCGCGGGCCGACCCGGCTGCCCTCGCCGGGCAGGTCGTTGCGCCGCGTGGCTTCGGCGACCAGGTCGTCGAATGCTGAACGGGTCGCAACGCCTGCATCGGGCGCGACGCGCGTGTACACGCCGTCGGGACCGAGCACGCGCGCCTGGGCCTCGTCGGCGAGGAAGATGTCGAGGATGCGGCGCAGCCGGTCCTGCAGCACCGGATCCTCGATCCGCACCAGGCACTCGACGCGGCGGTCGAGGTTGCGCGTCATCCAGTCCGCCGACGCGATGGCGACCACCGGCTTCGCTCCGGACGCGCCGTGGTTCGCGAACCAGTAGACGCGGTGGTGCTCGAGCAGGCGGCCGACGATCGAGCGCACGCGGATGCGCTCGGACAGGCCGGGCACGCCCGGGCGCAGGATGCACATGCCGCGCACGATCAGGTCGATCTCGACCCCGGCCTGCGCGGCGGCGTACAGCTCGTCGCACATGTCGGTGTCGACCAGCGAGTTGAACTTGGCGATGATCCTCGCCGGACGGCCGGCGCGCGCGTGATCGGCCTCGCGGCGGATCCAGTCGGTGAAGCGCCGGCGCAGGGTCAGCGGAGCCACCGCCAGGCGTTCCCACTCCGGCGGCGACGAATAACCGGTGAGCATGTTGAACAGCGCGGCCACGTCGCGCCCCACCGCCTCGTTGGCCGTGAAGTAGCTGAGGTCGGTGTACAGCCGCGCCGTCTTGTCGTTGTAGTTGCCGGTGCCGATGTGGCAGTAGCGGACGATGCCCTCGTCCTCGCGACGGATGATCAGCAGCAGCTTGGCGTGGACCTTCAGGCCGACGAGGCCGTAGACCACGTGCGCGCCAGCCTCCTCGAGCCGCCGCGCCCAGCGGATGTTGTGCGCCTCGTCGAAGCGCGCCTTCAGCTCGATGAGCACCGTCACCTGCTTGCCCGCGCGGGTCGCGGCGATCAGCGACTTGACGATCGGACTGTCGCCGCCGACGCGGTAGAGCGTCATCTTGATCGCCAGGACGCGCGGATCCTCGGCCGCCGCGGCGACCAGATCGACGACCGGCTGGAAGCTCTCGAACGGATGGTGCAGCAGGAGCTCGTCCTGGCGCAGGTAGGCGAACGGCTCGCTGAAATCCGCCGGATGGTTCTTCACCGCCAGCGGCGGATCGCGCAGGTCCGGGCGGTCGACGCGCTCGACCAGGCCGAACAGCCAGGTCAGGTCGAGCGGACCCTCCACCGGCGTCAGATCGTCCTCGCCCAGGTCGAGCGCCTGGATCAGCCATGCGCGCAGCGTCGGGTCGGCGTCGTGCGCGAGCTCGAGGCGCACGGCGTGGCCGTGGTCGCGGCTGGAGAGCTCCTGCTCGATCTCGCTGAGCAGGTCCTGCGCCTGGTCCTCGTCGATCTCGAGCGAACCGTCGCGCGTCACGCGCAGCAGGCAGCGGTGGGCGACCCGGTAGCCGGGGAACAGCGACTCGAGGAACGTCATGACCACGTCCTCGACCAGGGCGTAGCTGCCCGGCGCGCTGACCAGCGAGACCAGGCGGTTGCCCGCCGGCACGGCGACCAGGGCGTTGCGCGCGCCGCCCTCGGGCGGCACGAGCTGCACCGCGACGCAGGTGCCGCGGTTCGCGACCAGCGGGAACGGCCGCGCCAGGTCGACCGCCAGCGGCGTCAGCATCGGCTCGAGCTGGTCGTGGTAGAGGCGGCGCAGGGTCTCGCGGTCGACGTCCGACCACTGCGTCGGCGCCTGCACGGCCACGCCCTCGGCGGCCAGCGCGGGACGGACGCTGTCGCGCCAGCACGCGTACTGGTCGGCGACGAGGCGCGCGACCGCGCCGCGCGCCGCGGCGAGATCGGTCGCCGCCTGGGCGCGCCGGCTGGCGTCGCGCACCTCGGCCTTGCCCTTCGCCTGCGCGCGCAGCTCGGCGACGCGCACCATCATGAACTCGTCGAGGTTCGAGGCGACGATGGCGAGGAACTTGCAGCGCTCGAGCAGCGGCGTGCGCGCGGACTGGGCCTCCTCGAGGACGCGGCGGTTGAAGGCCAGCCAGGACAGCTCGCGATTGAAGCAGCGCTCGGCGACGGTGTTCGGCGTATCCATCTCAGACCTCCTCGCGCGGGACGACGACGACCTCGAGGCCGAAGACCTCCTGGAACATCTGCGCCTTGCCCGCGATCGACCAGCGCTCGAGCGCGATCTGGCGGCGGTCGACGTGCAGCAGCAGCTTGCCGCGCGCGACCTCGCAGCGCACGCGCCGGATGCGCTGGGTGCGCTCGACGTCCAGGCCGTAGGCCAGGCGCAGGATGGCGGCCAGGTGCGAGACCACGACGCGCGCGTGGCGCGACAGCGCGCGGAAGGCGATGTGGTGCGACTGCGGCGGGCTGCGCCGGTGGTAGCGGGCGATGTGGCCGACCATCTCCTTCTCTTCGCGCGTCAGGCCGGGGATGTCCGCCGAGTTGATGATGTACTGGGTGTGCTTGTGGCGGTTGCGCACGTTGATGAACGAGCCGATGTCGTGGATCAGCGCCGAGAACTCGAGCAGGCCGCGGTCGCGCGCCCCCAGGCCGTGCAGCTCGCGGCTCTGGTCGAAGATCTGCACCGCCAGCGACGCGGTGTTGCCGGCGTACTCCAGGTTGCCGCCGTACTTCGCCACCAGCTGCCAGGCCTCGGCGAGCAGCGTGTCGTGGTCGAGGTGGTGCGGTCCGTGCGCGCCGGGCACCATGTCCGCGATCAGGCCGTCGCGCAGGGTCAGCTGCGGCACCAGCACCTTGTCGCGGCCGAGCTCGCCGCACAGGTGGCGGATGAAGCTGGCCGCCGGCAGGAGCAGCGACGCCTGGTGCACGTCGCAGCCGCACGCCTCGGCGCGCGCGCGTGGCGTCAGGCCCTGCATCCGCTGGAAGAACGCCTCGACCGCGGCGACCGGCAGCGGCTCGATCAGCCCCTTCGCCTCGGGCGCGAGCAGCGCCAGCAGGCGGCGGATGTCGGGGCCGTTGACCACCAGGGTGTCGACCTTCGCCTCGGGCAGGCGGCCGAGCATCATGCGCACGGTGCCGTGGCTGGAGCGGTCGATGGTGATCGCGTAGTCAATCGAGTCCTTCAGGTCCCTGAACTCGCTCGACAGCCGCAGCGTGCCGAAGTGCTCGTCGACCGAATGCGCGAGCTTGCCGGCGCGGATCAGGCTCAGGCAGGTCGAGCCGCCGCCGACGTCGATCAGCGCGGTGACTCCGGGCAGCTTGCGCTTGTCGCGCTTGGCCAGCGCGCGCAGCGCCTCGAAGTACAGCCGCGCCTCCTCCGACGAGTCGATGATCTCCAGCTCGATGCCGAGCTTGGAATGCAGGCGCTCGACCAGCACGTCGCTGTTCGACGCCTCGCGCAGGGCCGTCGTGGCGACGGCGCGCAGGCGGCCGACGCCGTAGGCGGTGGCGGCGGCGACGATGCCGGCGAAGGCCTCGACGACGCCGTCCATCGCTGCGCGGTCGAGCTTCTCGTCGCGGAAGCAGGCGCTCAGGTCGATCGGGAAGTGGATGTCCTCGAGCACGCGCGGCGGGTCGCCGCCGACCTCGGCGATCGACGCGCGCACGCTGCTGGTGCCGCAGTCGATGACGGCGACCGGCAGGTTGGCGCCGGCGGCTGCGGACTTGGCGACGAATTTCGCGGTGCTCATGCCTGGTGTCGGCTCGCAGCATAGCGGATGGCGGCACGCGCGGGAGGCAGGGCCATCGCATCAGTCGAGCAACGGCGCAGTGGTGTCAAGGACCCCGAACGACCGCGGACGGCCGCAGGACATCCTCCGGCGAAGGCGCTGGGACTCGGCGAACCTCCACGCAGGATCCGGCCATGCCGTCGATCTGGGCCTTGTCCGACCTGCATCTCTCGACCTCGGGCTCGAAGCCGATGGACAAGTTCGGCGACCATTGGGGAGCGCATGCCGATCGCATGGCGGCGGCCTGGGACCGCCTGGTCGGCGACGACGACGTCGTCCTGACGCCGGGGGACTTCTCCTGGGCGAACAAGCCCGCCGAGGCGGTCGGCGACTTCGCCTGGCTCGCCGCGCGGCCGGGTCACAAGGTGATGGTCAAGGGCAACCACGACCACTGGTGGTCCGGCACGCAGACCAAGATGGCGCAGCTGCTGTCGCCGCGCACGTACGCGCTGAAGAAGACCGCGGTCGTGATCCATGGCGTCGGTTTCTTCGGCGCGCGCGGCGGCGACTTCGCGGCGCAGAAGAAGTACGGCGACGAACGCAGCGCGCAGGACATCGAGGACTGGCTCGCGCGCGAGGAGCATGAGCTGAAGCTGTCGCTCGACGCGCTCGAGAAGATCCACCCGCGCCGGGTCGACGGGCAGCCGCCCGGACCGCGCATCTGCCTGTTCCACTACCCGCCGATCGCGCCGGGACGCAGCTCGAGCCGCTTCACGCCGATCATCGAGGCCGCCGGCGCGGCGCATTGCGTCTACGGCCACCTGCACGGCCCCGAGCTCGGCCCGGCCAAGGTCGAGGGCACGTTCCGCGGCGTGACCTACCGCTGCGCGAGCTGCGACCAGATCGGGTTCGAGCCGGCGCTGATCATGCGCCTGGACGCGCGCCCGGGCTGATCGGCGCGATCGATCGGCCCGTCTTGCCGCCCGCGCGCGGATGGACCCGTCCACGCACGGCGCCGCGGGGCGTTATGCTGCCCCGCACACGGAGCCGCCATGACCGTCGCGACGGGTCTCGACCCCGATCAGCAACAGAGCCTGCGCGAGCAGGGATTCCTGCACCTGCGCGGCGTCATCGCGCCGGATCTGATCCGACGCGCGCTGCGCGCGATCAACCACGACCTGAGCCGCGGCATCGATGCGGCGCGCCTGCCGACGTTCCACGCGCAGACGTTCTGCCCCGATATCACCGCAACGCCGGCGATCACCGATCTGTTCGAGCGCTCGGGCGCGCGCACCCTCGTCGAATCGGCGACCGGCGCGCTCAAGCCGGTGACGAGCGCGCAGATCGCGCTGCGCTGGCCGCGCCTCGAGGAGGCGACAGGCGTCGGCAGGGCGCACATCGACGGCCTCTACTCGCCGACCAACGGCGTGCCGGCGGGCAAGATATTCAACTTCACCGCGCTGGCGTGCGTGCTGCTCAGCGATCTGCCGGAGGAGTTCGCGGGCAACTTCACGGTCTGGCCGGGCAGCCACCTGGTGCACGAGCGTCATTTCCGCGAGCACGGCGCGGAGGCGCTGCTGAAGGAACCCAGGCTCGAGCTCGGCGCTGCGAAGCAGATCACCGGCAAGGCCGGCGATGTGATCCTCGCGCACTACCTGCTCGGCCACACGGTCTCGGCGAACTGCTCGCCGCACATCCGCTACGCGATCTTCTTCCGGCTCGAGAGCACGGCGTTCACCGACGTGAACCGGCTGGGCGCGGTCACGGACGCGTGGCGCGACTGGGCGGGGCTGCGCGCCGGCTAGTCAGCGCCACCCGTGATGGCGGACGCGGCGCTCGGCTTCCGCCGAGCGCCGTCCGCCGCATGCGCGGCCGATCACTGCGCCACGCCGCCGAACACGGCGAAACCGATCGCCGCCGTGCGCCAATCGTTGGGGGTGCCGGTATGGCCGGCGAACCACAGCTTCAGCACGCCATCCTCGATGAGGATGGACGGCGAGCGCACCTCCCAGCTGTGCCACGACGCGCCGCCATGGACGATGATGTCGCCTTCGATCTCGGTGAAGGTCCTGCCATCCGGGCTCACCGCGTGCGCGATCGCCACCTGGCGCCAGTCGCCGGGCGCCGGATAGCGCGCGACATCGTAGAACAGGTGGAAGACGCCGCTCGCATCGATCGCGGCCGACGGCGTCGAGTAGCCGACATAGCCCGAGGCGACCGGATACGCGGCGCTCTGCACCAGCGCCGGATCGGCGAAGCCGTCGCCATCGCTGTCGGAGATCGTGAACGCGCTGCCATCGCTCGACGTCGCCAGGCAGATGCCGAGCTGCAGCGCGAGATCGCCGCTGACGCCGTCGCGCACGCGTCCGGTGACGTAGTAGAGATGGACGAGGCCGGTGCGCGGATCGACGACCACGCCCGGTTCGCCGGTGCCGTAGAACCCCCAGCGGGTCGGGTCGTCGTGATGGCGGATGATCGGATTCGCCGGATCCCTCCTCCACCTCAGGCCGTCGGCCGAGGTCGCGTGGCCGACGTCATAGCTGCCGCGCGCGACGCTCTCGGCGGTTCCGGCGCAATAGTACAGGTGCCAGGTCGAGCCCACCTTGACGACGCACGGGGTCTCGACGCGGTGCGAATCCCACGCGCCCGGCGGCCCCTCGGTCAGGACCGGCGCGGGATCGATCGTCCACGCTCGGCCGTCGGCCGACCACGCCTGGTGGATGCGCACGACGGGATTCTGGCTCGGGATTCCACCCGACAGCCACATGCGGTAGCTGGCGCCGTCGCGGACGACCGTGGGATCGTTCCAGGCGGTGTCGCCGAGGTGCTGGGCGAAGGTGATCTGCGGCGCCGGCGACTCGCGCCAGACGCCGGCGACAGGCGGGACCGGATCGGGATCGCTGCCGGAATCGCCGCAGCCAGCCAAGGAGATCGCGACGAGCGCGAGCCCGAAGCGTGCGGGCCGATGACGAGGCATTCCCTCTCTACCGCCCGGGCGCGGTCGGTTACAGGCGAAGCGCGAGGCGCGAGGCGCGACGCTCGGTATGATCCGGGGACACAGGTGCCACTTTGATCCGGGGGCATGGGTGACAGTCGCCACCATTCGGCATGGGAGGAAACCCATGCCGTGGAGCGAAGCCTGCACCATGGATCGGCGCATTGCACGGGCCCCGCCTCGCGTCGAAAGCCGGCGGGCGTCGAAGCTGCTCGTCACCGCCCGATCAACCTGCGCCACATTGAAGTGTCACCCAGGTCGGCGATCGCTCAGGCGGAGCTCGCTCAGCCTGCCTTGGCCTTCCTCGCTTTCCTGGCCGCGGGCCGCGCCTTCTCCGTCACCTTCACCGCGGCGATCGCCGCCTGCACGCCGACCGCCGGCGTCGCGCCGGCCATCGCCGCCCACTTGGTCCACATCGCCGCGTCGGAGAGGAACGGCAGGAAGATGCCGCCGACCACCGAGCGCGCCTGGAAGCCCGCCTGCTTGCCATCCGTGGTCCAGTACCAGTCGGTCAGCGGCACGCGGGTCGGACCCTTGTCGAGCCAGCGGTAGGTCGGCGCCATGATCGCGTCGAAATCCTCGCGCTCGCCGGTGAGCGTCGCCGACCACAGCGTCCAATCGAGCTTGGTGTAGGGCTCGCGGCTATCGAGCGGCAGGCCGAACTCGCGCAGCTGGCGCTTGTAGAAGTCGACCTCGGTGCGCGCCACGGATTCGGGGAACAGGCGCAGGTCGAGCAGGCGGTCCCAGACCAGGTTGTACTTCTGGCTCCAGGTCCCGGCCTGCTTGAAGGACAGCCGGAAGTGATCGCCGTCGTCGGCTTCGCGCACCCATTCGTCGGCCATGGCCTTGGCCTTGGCGCGCCAGCGTACGGCGGCGTCGGCGCGGCCGGTCATGGCGCACAGGCGGGAGAAGGCGCCCAGCGCGAGGATCGCCTTGATCGACAGGTTGACGTTGTGCGCCATCGGTCCGGCGAAGTCGTCGGTGCAGAGCTGGCCCGCCGGATCGAAGCCCTGCTGCTCGAGGTAGCGTGCCCACTTCTCGAGCAGGCCCCAGTACCGGTTGGCGAAGGCGGCGTCGCCGTCGGCCACCGCGAGCGCGCCGACCAGCAGCAGCATGTTGCCGCACTCCTCGACCGGCATCTGGTGGTCCTCGGTCTTCTCGCCGCCGCCGTACACCTGGCCGTTGGCGAGCGGGTACTGACCGAGGTCGTGCGGCGCGTACGGGAACTTCCAGCGCGAGGTCAGGGCGTAGTCGAGCACCGGCCGGACCATCGCCTCGAGCAGGCGCGGATTCAGCAGCAGGAACATCGGCGCCGACGGATAGGTCACGTCGACCGTCGCGATGCAGCCGTTGGAGTAGTTCTCCTTCGAGAAGTACAGCGGCACGCCGGCCATGTCGTCCCACACCAGCTTATGCGCCGAGAGCGCCTGGCGGAACGACAGCGCCGACAGGTAGGCGAAGTCGGCGCCGCCGAGACGCGCGCAGTCGGCCATGAGCGCGCGGTCGTAGGCTTCGCAGCGCGCATGCACGCCGGCGTACTCGGCGATCGCCGCCGTCAGCAGTTCCGTCATGCCCGCGCCGTTGCGCCGCCAGTAGGCCGGCAGCTTGCGCCGCATGTGCTCGATCGACCAGCGGTCGTCGTAGGCGAGGATCACGTAGCTCTCGGCCGAGCCGCGCGCGGGCACGGCGAGCGCGATGGTGCAGGTCGGCTTCGGCCAGCCCCGGCTGACGGGACACGGCATGTCGATGTGGTCGCTCTGGGTCAGGTCGCCGCCCTGCACGAACGCCGCGCGCTGGCGATCGTCGGTGTCGAAGCAGGTGCGCGCGTCGGCGCCGGGCGGCACCACGAGGTACAGGTAGCCCCAGTCGATGCGCAGCCCGTCGCCCGAGCGTCCGAGCACGTCCTGATCGAGCGATCCGATGGCCAACGCCTCGGCGCCGGCGATGCGATAACGACCCCACGTCACCTGCTGGTTGGGCGTGTCGACGACGAACTGCGCGCAGGCGTTGAGGAACACCGCGCAGGCATGCGCCTTGGCATCGAGCGAGCGCACGGCGAAGGTGACGTAGGTCAGCGGCCACGACATCTTGTCGAGGTCGTGCGGGAACGCCGGCGTCGCGAAGGTCAGCGTCAGCTCGACCGCGGGGCGCTCGCCCGCCGTGCGGAAGGTGTAGATGGTCCGCGTCGGCAGGACCTCGAGCGCGACCTGCTCCATCGCCGGCGCGGAGGCCGGCCACGGGCCGAGGAAGCGGTGCGCGACGCCATCGACGCGCAGCAGGCCCATCAGCGGCTGGTGCGATCCGGTCCAGTGGCGCGTCAGGTCGTCGGTCAGGCGGTCGTTGAAGGACCAGCAGCTGAAGTACGGATCGATCGCGATCAGCGGCACCGCGGGTGGGCGGCGGGTGGAGTGGGTCGATGCGGGGGTGGTGGTCGCGGGCATGCGCCGGTTGTAGCCGACCGACACCGGCGATTGGAATGGGGCGGGTCCAACGGCGGCTTCGTGGGATCCACCTCGGAGGCGTCGCTCCGAACGCTGCGCCGCACCCGCGGCGGGGTCATGCGCTGATCAGCGAGGCGCGATGCAAGTCCGGACCAAGGCTTGCTTTGTCCCTACCTCGCTGCGTTCCGCCAGCGACCTGCCCGGGGAGGGCATCGCCGCGCGGGGAGCCGCTGACGGCTCGGCGATCCGCGTCCGCCGGTTTCAGCCTCAGGGCGAGTCCCCACGGGCATCGATCCGCGGTGCACCGGGAGCGCTTCGTCTCGACTGCGCCATGTGACGCCGTGGATGCACGTCGGTGCCCGTGATCGCGCCGTTGGAGGCCGCGGCCAAACGACGAGGCCCGCGCACACGCGCGGGCCTCGTCCGGTCCTCCCCAGGACCGACGATCGTGAAGACGATCCGCTCGCTCAGTCGGCGCTGCTCTCGCCGCCGGTGTCGAGCAGGTTGATGGTCGCGCTGCGCACCTTGGCCGAGACCTCGTCGAGCACCTTCGGATTGTCCTTCAGGTACTGCTTGGCGTTCTCGCGGCCCTGACCGAGCTTCTCCGGTCCGTAGGTGAACCAGGCGCCGGACTTGTTGATCACCTTGGCGAGCACGGCGAGGTCGAGCACGTCGCCCGAGTAGCTGATGCCCTCGTTGTACATGATGTCGAATTCGGCCTTCGTGAACGGCGCGCTGACCTTGTTCTTCACCACCTTCACGCGGGTCCGCGCGCCGACCACCTTCTCGCCCTCGCTGATCGAGGTGACGCGGCGGATGTCGAGGCGCAGCGAGGCGGCGAACTTGAGCGCGCGTCCGCCCGGCTGGGTCTCGGGGCTGCCGTAGATGACGCCGATCTTCTCGCGGATCTGGTTGATGAAGACCACGGTGGTCTTCGAGGTGCTGATGCCGCCGGTCAGCTTGCGCATGGCCTTGGACATCATGCGCGCCTGCAGGCCGACGTGCGATTCGTCCATCTCGCCTTCGAGCTCGGTCTTCGGGGTCAGCGCGGCGACCGAGTCGACCACCACGACGTCGACCGAGTTCGAACGCACCAGCAGGTCGCAGATGTCGAGCGCCTGTTCGCCGTAGCTCGGCTGGCTGACCAGCAGGTCGGCGAGCTTGACGCCGATCTTCTCGGCCCAGCTGGGGTCGAGCGCGTGCTCGGCGTCGATGAAGGCGACCACGCCGCCTTCCTTCTGCGCCTGCGCGGCGATCGACAGCGCGAGCGTGGTCTTGCCGGACGATTCCGGTCCGAAGATCTCGATGATGCGACCGCGCGGCACGCCGCCGATGCCGATGGCGAGGTCGAGGCTGATCGAGCCGGTCGGGATCGCGCCGATGTCGACCTTGTCGACCTGGCCGAGCTTCATGATCGAGCCCTTGCCGTAGGCCTTGTCGATCTGCTCGAGCGCGGCGTCGAGCGCCTTGCGCTTCTCGGGCGACATCGCCGCGTCCGCCTTCTTGGCGATGGCGGCGGAGTCCTTCGCCGCGTCCGACTTCCTGTCGGCCTTGTCGTTGGTCTTGTCGTTGGCCTTGTCGTTGATGGGCGCGGGGTTGGAGGCGGCGGCAGGCATGGGATCTCCGGGCGGTCGGTAGGTGTTGATGATCGGTGTCGGTGTGAAGTACGGAGATGGACTCGAAAGAGG
>Ga0196963_10000610_pt1 | contig 30249 bp, 21 predicted proteins | sample S1_5metaG_FD_148600 | JGI IMG/M metagenome (GOLD analysis project Ga0196963, IMG submission 148600) | Soil microbial communities from Anza Borrego desert, Southern California, United States - S1_5 | ecosystem: Environmental > Terrestrial > Soil > Desert | place: USA: California | collected...
GCGGAAGCCGGGGGGGGGGGGGGATGGGGCTGGGCGCGGGAGCGGCAAGGTGCGGGCGATCGATACTGTGGGGACGGCCGAGCTGCTGAACCGGTTCGCGAGCGAGGACGCGGAGGTTCGGAAGGGGGCGATCGAGCATTTCAAAGAGCGGATCGCGAGCCAGCCGGCGCGCGTGCTCGATTTGCGGACGCAGGTGTTCAAGGCGCTGCAGACGGGCAAGCACTTCGACGAGGCGATCGACTTGGCGTGGTACGGGACCGTGACGGTGCCGCACGACACGCGGGCGGTGGAGGGGTTCGCGCAGGCGCGGGTGCGGGCGCTGCTGGCGGCGGGGAAGGCGGACGAGGCGCTGCAGGCGGCCAAGAGCTTGTTCAACGTCGCGACGATGGCGGGGACGAGCGAGGCGATCCTGCTGGTGGCCGAGACGCTGAACGCGGCGCGGCCGAAGGACAAGGAGAGCTTCAACAAGTTCCGCGAGGAGCAGATGGCGGGGGCGACGGCACAGCCGGCCGAGGGTAGTGCGCCGGAGTCGGTGCGGACGGCGAAGGGCGCGAAGAGCACGGTGCTGGAGTCGATCAAGGTCGACCCGGCGAAGTTCGAGCCGGTCCTGGCGAAGATGACGGGCGAGGATTACCAGAGCCTGATGGGGCGGGGGAATTTGCTGCTGATGGCGGACCGCGTAGCCGAGGCGCGCGAGGTGTTCGAGCGGATGTATTCTCTGGCCAGCGCGTCCGAACTGGTCGAAGCGAGCGAGGCGCTGGCGCGGACGATCAGGGCGGAAGACGGGACGATCGGGCGGGCGAACGCGTGGGTGTCGGCGATCAAGCCGAAGCCTGCGGCGGTGGCGCCTACGACTCCGGCGCCTGCGCCTGCGAAGTGAGTTTGGTTGAGATTTGAGAGGAATCCACGGAGCGAGCTCCGTGGGCTTTCTTTTGCGCGGGAATTGGTTGGGAAGTCGGGGGGCGCGTGGTAGGCTTTTTTGTATGAGCAGCACGCCACCACCGTTTCCGCCGCAGGGACAGCCGCCGTACCCACCGCAGCCCCCACAGGGGCCGTACGGGCCGCCGCCGCAGCCGCCGGGGATGTACCCGCCGCCACCGGGTTACGGGCAGCCGCCGTATGGCCAGCCGCCGCACGGGCAGCAGCCGTTGGGGTACGCGTCGCCGAACGCGGGGCCGGGGACGGGGGTGCTGTGTCCGCGGTGCGGGCAGTACGCGGCGAAGCAGGTGAAGTTCACGTGGTGGGGCGGGGTGCTGGGGCCGAAGTTGCTGAACCATCACAAGTGCGCGGCGTGCAGTTACACGTTCAACGGGAAGACGGGCCAGTCGAACGCGGCGGGGATCGCGATCTACACGGTCGTGGGGGTGGTGGTCGGACTGGTGTTGTTCTTCGTGTTCTTCTTTATGGCGCGAACGTTCTGAGGGAAGCGGGGATTCGCCGCGGAGACGCAGAGGGCACCGAGGGGGCGCAGAGAAGGCGCGACCGATGGCGGGGTTCGTGGGGCACGTGCCCGATGCGGGGTACGATTTCAGGCTCGGATCGCAAATCGGTGTGGAAAACAGGTTCGGCGTGCTGGCGTATCAATGAGTGGTGGAGGCGTCGGCGCCGTTGGGCGCGCCGAGCAAGCTCGGCGGCTGAAAGGGGTATTTCGCGACGGGGCTCGGTGATTGATGGGTTGTAGGTCGATCGGCACACTTGCTGGGATTGCACTCGGGTTGCTCGCGCTGCGCGCGGGCGCCGATGACCGCGTGGACTTCGCTCGGGACGTGCAGCCGATTCTGTCGGACGCGTGTTATCACTGCCACGGGCCCGACGAGCATGGGCGGAAGGCGAAGCTGCGGGTGGACACCAAGGAGGGGGCGTTCAAGGTGGTCGACGGGAAGCCGCTGATCGTGCCGGGGAAGGCGGGGGAGAGCGAACTGGTCCGGCGGCTCACGACGAAGGACGAAGACGATTTGATGCCGCCGCCGGACTCGAACCGGAAGCTGACGGCCAAGCAGGTGGAGACGATCCGGCGGTGGGTGGAGCAGGGGGCGGAGTGGGGCGAGCACTGGGCGTTTCGGCCGATTGTTCGGCCTGCGGTGCCGAAGCCGCGGACGGCGTGGGGGCACAATAGGATCGACGCGTTCGTGCTGGCTCGGCTCGAGAAGGAGCGACTGGCACCGGCGGACGAGGCGGCGCGGGCGGCGCTGATCCGGCGCGCGACACTGGACCTGACGGGGCTGCCGCCGACGATGGCCGAGGTGGAAGCGTTCGTCGCGGACACGTCGCCGGACGCTTACGACAAGGTGGTGGATCGGCTGCTGGCATCGCCGCGGTACGGCGAGCGGCTGGCGAGCGAGTGGCTGGACTTGGCGCGGTACGCGGACACACACGGGTACCAGATGGACCGGTATCGCGCGACGTGGGCGTACCGGGATTGGGTGATCAAGGCGATCAACGAGAACCTGCCGTTCGACCAGTTCGCGACGTGGCAGCTCGCGGGCGATCTGCTGCCCAATGCGACGAAGGAGCAGCGACTGGCGACGGCGTTCAACCGGCTGCACACGCAGAACGAGGAGGGGGGGATCGTCGAGGAGGAGTTCCGGGTCGCGTACGTGACGGACCGGGTGAACACGTTCGGGACGGCGTTCCTGGGGATGACGTTCGAATGTAGCCGGTGCCACGACCACAAGTACGACCCGATCTCGCAGAAGGACTTTTACGCGATGTTCGCCTTTTTTCAGAACATTGATGAGAGCGGGCAGACGACGTATTTCACGGACGCGACGCCGGTGCCGGCGATGCTGCTGAGCACGGAGGAACAGGATCGAAAGCTGGCGGAGTTGGAGCGAAAGGTGGGCGAGGCGGAGCGGGGGCTGACGGCGGCGCGGGTTGAGGCGGCGGGGAGGGCACAGGCGTTTTGGGCGATGCCGCGCGAGGGGCGAGCCCCGGCCGTCGTGCCGGTGGGCGCGTGGGCGTTCGACCGGATCGAGAAGAACGCGGTGAAGAGCGAACTGCCGAACGGGAAGCCGGCGGTGGCGTTCGAGGCGACGACGGTCGTGGCGGCGCCGACGGGGATGGCGGCGAAGCTGAGCGGGGAGAACGGGTTTCGGCTGCCGGACGTCGGGCACTTCTCACGCAGTGATCCGTTCACGATCGACTTGGTGATCACGCCGGGCGAAATCGCGCCGCGGCAGGTGGTGCTGCACCACTCGAAGGCGCCGATCGACGCGGGCAGCCGGGGGTACGAGGTGCTGCTGGAGGACGGGCGGGTGGCGGTGGGGCTGCACCACATGTGGCCGGGCAACTCGCTGAAGGTGGCGACGCGCGACGCGGTGATGCGGGCGGGGGCCGAGGCGCGGGTGACGGTGACGTACGACGGGTCGAGCCGGGCGGCGGGCGTCCGCGTGTACGTGGGTGGCGCTTTCGTCGCGTTGGACGTCGTGCGCGACGGGCTGACGAAGGACATCACGTACGGCGGGAAGGAACCGGAGCTGACGGTCGGCCAGCGGTTCCGGGACAACGGGTTCCGCGGCGGGATGATCCACCGACTGGCGGTATTCGACCGGGAGCTTTCGCCGCTGGAGGTGCGGGATTACCGGCATCCGACTGCCGGCGCGGTCGCCAAACTGTGGGCCGGCGGGGCGGGCGCAGCGCCGGCCGACGAGCGGGAGGCGGACGGGTACTACGTCGAGGTAGTCGCGCCCGAGGTGCAAAAGGCGAAGGCGGCTCTCCGGACGGCGCGAGCCGAGCACGCGAAGTTCGTCAACGCGATCCCCGAGTTGATGGTGATGCGAGAACTCCCGCAGCCGAAGCAGGCATTCGTGCTGAAGCGCGGGGCGTACGATGCGCCGGGCGATGCGGTGTCGGCCGAGACGCCGCGGGTGATGCCGAAGATGGCGGAGGGGCTTCCGAGGAACCGGCTCGGGCTGGCGAAGTGGCTGGTCGATCTGGCGAACCCGCTGATTGCGCGGGTGACGGTGAACCGGGCGTGGCAACAGATGTTCGGCAGGGGGATCGTGGAGACGAGCGACAATTTCGGGCTGCAGGGGAGTCCGCCGACGCATCCGGAGTTGCTGGATTGGCTGGCGCGGGTGTTCGTCGATGATTTGAAGTGGGACTACAAGGCGCTGCTGAAGCTGATCGCGTCGAGCGCGACGTATCGGCAGTCGTCGCGGGCTTCGGCGGAGTTGCTGGCGCGCGATCCACAGAACGAGCTACTGGCGCGGGGGCCGGCGCGACGGCTCACCGCGGAGATGCTGCGGGACCAGGCGCTGGCGGTGAGCGGGCTGCTGGTGGAGAAAGTGGGCGGGCCGAGCGTAAAGCCGTATCAGCCAGCGGGGCTGTGGGAAGAGATCGCGATGGGCCGGCCGAATTACGGGCAGGGGAAGGGGGCGGATCTGTACCGGCGGAGCTTGTACACGTTCTGGAAGCGGACGGTGCCGCCGCCGGCGATGATGACGCTGGACGCGGCGGACCGGAGCTACTGCACGGTGAAGCGGCAGAGCACGAGCACGCCGTTGCAGGCGCTGGCGCTGCTGAACGACGTGCAGCAGGTCGAGGCGGCGCGGCAGGTGGGGCAGCGGATGATCAAGGAAGGTGGGAAGAGTGATGGCGAGCGCGCGGCGTGGGCGTTTCGGCTGGTGACGGGAAGGGCGGCGGGCGAGAAGGAATTGGCGGTGCTGGTGCGCGTTTTGGCGGAGCAGCGGGCGATCTTTTCGGCCGAGCCGGGGGCGGCGAAGAAGTTGATTAGTATGGGGGAGTCGAAGGCTGATGCGGCGGTGGATCCGGTGGAGTTGGCGGCGGGCACCGTGCTCGCTCAGGCGCTGCTGAATCATGATGAGGCGTTGATGCGGCGGTAGATCTTGTTGTGGCACGGGCATCTTGCCCGTGCTGGAGGTGTTGCAGGCGGGTGAGTCCGGAAGGTTGCGTCGCTCGCACGGGCAAGATGCCCGTGCCACAAGGAACGAGATGACTTCTCTCTGCAACAACGTCAATTACTCGCTTAACCGCCGGGACTTTCTCGGGCGGACTACGGTGGGCATCGGCGGGGCGGCGCTGATGTCGCTGTTGAACGCGGATGCGGCGCGGGCGGCGGCGCCGGCGGTTGCAAACCCGTTCAAGGGTGTGCTGGACGCGCCGCACTTCGCGCCGCGGGCCAAGCGGGTGATCTACCTGTTCATGTCGGGCGGGCCGTCGCAGCTCGACTTGTTCGACCACAAGCCGCTGCTGAACGAGCGGAACGGGACGGATTTGCCCGAGTCCGTGCGGAAGGGACAGCGGCTGACGGGGATGAGCGGGAACCAGGCGACGCTGCCGCTGGCCGGGTCGGTGTTCAAATTCGCGCGGCACGGCAAGTCCGGGGCGACCGTGTCGGACCTGATGCCGTATACGGCTAAGGTCGCCGACGAGTTGTGCTTCGTGAAGTCGCTGCACACGGAGGCGATCAACCACGACCCGGCGATCACGTTCTTCCAGACGGGGCACCAGCTCGCCGGCCGGCCGAGCATGGGGGCGTGGCTGAGTTACGGGCTCGGGAGCGCGAACGAGAATCTGCCGGCGTTCGTGGTGCTGATCTCGAAGGACCGGATCGACCAGCCGCTGTACGCGCGGCTGTGGGGGAACGGGTTTTTGCCGAGCGTGCACCAGGGGGTGCAGTTCCGGTCTGGGGGCGATCCGGTGCTGTTCCTGAAGAACCCGGACGGCGTGTCGGGGGCGGGGCGGCGGAAGATGCTCGACGCGCTGGCGGAGCTGAGCGCGATCCAGCACGCGGACCTGGGCGATCCGGAGATCAACGCGCGGGTGGCGCAGTACGAGATGGCGTACCGGATGCAGACGAGCGTGCCGGACGTGATGGACTTGTCCGGCGAGCCGGCGAGCACGTTCGAGCTTTACGGGCCGGAGGCGCGGACGCCGGGGACGTTCGCGGCGAACTGTCTGCTGGCGCGACGGCTCGCCGAGCGGGACGTGCGGTTCATCCAGCTCTATCACCCCGGGTGGGATCATCACGGCGGGCTGCCGCGGGGGATCGTGCGCCAAGCGAAGGACGTCGACCGCGCGAGCGCGGCGCTGATCACGGATCTAAAGAGCCGCGGAATGCTGGACGACACGCTGGTCGTCTGGGGCGGGGAGTTCGGGCGGACGAACTATTCACAGGGGAAGCTGACGGCGGACAATTACGGGCGCGATCACCACCCGCGGTGCTTCACCGGCTGGCTGGCGGGCGGGGGGATCAAGCCGGGCGTGACGTACGGGGCGACGGACGAGTTTGGGTACAACGTCGCCGAGAATCCGGTGCACGTGCACGATTTGCAGGCGACGCTGCTGAACCAGCTCGGCCTGGATCACGAGAAGCTGACCTACAAGTCCCAAGGGCGGCATTACCGGCTCACGGACGTACATGGGCACGTGGTGAAGGCGATTTTGGCGTAAGGTGTCGCGCTCCGAGGCGGGGGACTGCCCCATTCGGGGCATCGGGAATGAAATGGGACGGGGCGGGGTTTCCTCTCTCGAACGCGACCGACTGACTGACGCGAGTCGGCAGTCGTGAATCACCACCTACAACCCACGCAGGAGACCACGCCATGCCCCGCCAGCAGATGGAATCGCTCGAAGTGCGCGCCCTCATGTCCGCGACGCTCGACAACGGTAACCTGGTGATCACCGGGACCGAGCAGGCCGACGACATCATCGTCCAGCCGTTCGGGTCGCGGCACGTCGTCGTCAACGTGAACGGCGACGAGACGTTCTTCCGCACGTTCTTCGTCAACAAGATCACCGTGAACGCGCTGGGCGGCGACGACCGCGTCGAACTGCAGGTGGCCCGGCAGTCGTTCATCTCGGGCGGGGCCGGCATCGACACGCTGATCGGCGGGTCGGGCTCGGACACGATCGACGGCGACCAGGGCAACGACCAGGTCTTCGGCAACAAGGGCAACGACACGCTCGTCTGGGACCCGGGCGACGGGTCGGACTTCTTCGAGGGCGGCAAGGGGTTCGATAACTTCCTGTTCAACGGCTCCGACGGGGCGGAGGTCATGGCGGCGACGGCGAATGGCAACCGCGTGACGTTCACGCGGAACCTCGGCAACATCGTCATGGACGTCGGCTCGGCCGAGAAGATGACCGTGATCGCCAAGGGCGGGGCCGACCAGATCACGGTCAACAACCTGGCCGGCACGTCGATCCAGCAAGTGGTGATCGACGCCGGGGCGGGCGACGACGTGTTGAACGGCGGCAACCTCGCCGAGATCCTGCTCGGCGGCGAGGGCAACGACACGATCGACGGAAATCAGGGGAACGACTCGATGCTGGGTGACGCGGGCGACGACCTGCTCATCTGGGACCCGGGCGACGGGTCGGACCTGGTCGTGGGCGGGGTCGGCAATGACCGCCTCCTGTTCAACGGCTCGAACGGCGACGAAGTGTTCACCGCGACGGCGGTCGCGAAGTTCAACCGGACGATCTTCACGCGGGACCTCGGGAACATCGTGATGGACGTGCGGTCGACCGAGACGCTGGACCTCGAGGCCAAGGGCGGGGCCGACACGGTGACGATCAACGACCAGACGGTGAGCGCGGTTCGGACGGTGAACGTCGACTTGGAGTCGGCGACCGACTCGAACACGCCGGACGACAAGGCCGACGAGGTGACGGTGACCGGGACGCGCTTCGCCGACACGATCACGGCGGCCGGGCCGGCAGCCGGGCCGGCCGCGATCACCGGACTTTCGGCGACGGTGAACGTGAAGGGCGCGTCGGCCGACCTCGACGAACTGACGATCGACGGGCTGGCCGGCAACGACACGATCGACGCGGCGGCGGTGGCGGCCGGGACGTTCCGGGTCGTTAACCTCTACGGCGGGCTGGGCAACGACTCGGTCAAGGGCAGCGCGGGCGTCGACATCATGTCCGGCGCTGAGGGCAACGACCTGCTCGACGGCCAGCAGGGCAACGACTCGGCGTGGCTCGGCTCGGGCGACGACACGTTCGTCTGGGATCCAGGCGACGGCAGCGATTTGGTCGAGGGCCAGAAGGGCACCGACACGCTGCGGTTCAACGGGTCCGGCGGGGCCGAGAACATGACGGTCACGCCCAACGGCGCGCGGTTCACGTTCTTCCGAAATTTGGGCAACATCACGATGGACATGGGGACGACGGAGAAGGTGGACGTGTTCGCGGCGGGCGGGGACGACACGATTCTGGTCGGCAATCTGGTCGGGACGGGGCTGGCGAGCGTGTTCGCCGACGGCGGCGAGGGGAACGACACGCTCGACCTTCGCAACGACGCGGGCGTGGCGGTCACGAACCAGAACGTGGAGAACGTGCTGCAGTGAGTCAGGCGTGGGTGAGCAAGGGGTAAAGCAGAGGATCCCGGGCCCCCAGTGCCCGGGATCCTTGTTTTGTTGGGGTGCGCGTGAGGCAACCGCGCGCAACGTCCGCGGTAGACAGGTGCGGGGACGCGTTCCCGGCGCGCGTCCGAGTTTCGTTACCCGACGGATCCGGGGCGGCGCTTCGGGCAAAGCCCGTGTGCTGTGCCCCGGCTTGTTTCAGACGCAGGAGTCTTCATGCGGTCGATGTTGCTCGCCTTGACGGTGCTCGCGCCGCTGGCTTACGCCCAGCCCAAACCGCCGGCGCCAGCCCCGCCGGGGAGCAAGGTCGAGCGTGACATCGCGTACGTGCTCAACGGCGACAAGGCGCAGGTGCTCGACATTTACGTGCCGGAGAAGGCGTCGGCCAAGCCGCTGCCGCTGATCGTGTGGGTGCACGGGGGCGGTTGGAAGGGCGGGAGCAAGAACGGCGGGCCGTTCGCGGCGTTCCTGAGCGAGGGGTACGCGGTCGCGAGCGTCGAGTACCGGTTCAGCCAGGTCGCGCCGTTCCCGGCCCAACTCCAGGACTGCCAGGCCGCCGTCCGATGGCTGCGGGCAAATGCGGCCAAGTACAACGTCGACCCGGACAAGTTCGGCGCGTGGGGCGCGTCGGCGGGCGGGCACCTGGTCGCGCTGCTCGGTACCGAGGGCGGGAAGAAGACGTTCCCGGCGATCGGCGGGAACGAGGGCGTTTCCGACCGCGTGCAGGCGGTGTGCGACTACTACGGGCCGGCCGATTTCACGACCGTGGTCGAGCAGGCGGGGAAGCTGGACCCGTCGATCAAGTTCATGTACAAGTTTGAGGGGGAGAAGGACCCGTACTGGAACCTGATCCAGGCCAAGCCGGGGCCGACGGAGGCGAAGGCCAAGGCGGTCAGCCCGACGACGTACGTGACGAAGGACAACCCGCCGTTCCTGATCTTCCACGGGACGGCCGACCCGCAGGTGCCGTACGCGCAGAGCGAGCAGCTCGCGGGGCTGCTGGCGAAGGCGGGCGTCCCGGTGATCCTCCAGCGGATGCCGGGGGTCGGTCACGGCGGGGGGCCGTTCGGCGGGCAGGCGGTGCGCGGGCTGGTCAAGCGGTTCTTCGACAAGCACTTGAAGGGCGAGGACGTGAAGGTCGAACCACTGCCGGAGGAAATGATGACCGCGCCACCGAAGGCGGCGACGACGAAGTAGTCGCCCACGCCGATACCCGTGGAGTCGGATTCGCACCGAAGTCGCAAGGGAAACGGGGGCGCGAGTTGGCGCTTGGGGGCGGGGGCGGCATTGGTGTTCTTGGTCGGGCGGGCCCGCTGACCCGCAAGCGGGTGTGCTGCGCACACGTCGTCACGCGAGCTTTCTGCGGCGTGTGTCGACCCAGACAGAGACGAACACGTAGAACGCCGGGTACGCGAGCGACGCCGTGACGATCCGCGGGTCGGTTCGCGGGTAGTCCAAAGCCATCCAGACGAGCACGGCCGTCCAGGTGACCGCGCCGATCATGATCGGCCATTTCCACGGGCGCGGGGCGAGGTTCGGATAGATGAAGCGGACGGGCAGGACGGTGAGGATCGTCAGCGCGACGATGACGATCGCGCCGGGCCAAGGGCCGGCGGCGGCGTGCCACAGGCCGGCGTAGAACGCGACGACGTTCCAGTACGACGGGAACCCGAGGAAGAACCCGGCCTGCTCGTCCTTCGCGCCCTTGTTGGCGAACCCGAACAAACTTGCGACCATCGCGGGTACGACCCACGCGGCGGCGGGCTGCGGGACCCAGCCCATCCGCCAAACAAGCATGAGCGGGACGAACGTGTACGAGAGGTAATCGACCAGGTCGTCTATGCTGCGCCCGTCGATCTTCGGGACCGATCGCTTGATGTCGACGGCGCGGGCCATTGGGCCGTCGAGGGCGTCGATCAGGACCTGGATGGCGAGGTACAGGAACACGAGCCGCGGGTCGGGCGCTGGCGAGCAGATCTCGGCCATCGCGAGGAATACCGGCAGTATTCCGAGCGCGGTGAACAGGTGGACGGCGTAGCCGGCTGCGGCGCGCCCGGCGGCGACGCCGGGCGACGTCGGAGGGGTTCCGGGGTCGGCCACGACCGTACCGTCGCCGTCGAGCGGGCGGGCGATCGAGCGGTCTGACATGGCGTTGAGGTCAACCACGCGCGCCCCCGCCGGCCGCGGCCCCCTCGCGTTCCTGCTGCGTGTCGACGATTTCGCGGGCGTCCTCGTGGTCCTCGGCGGTCGGCTTCGACTCGGATTGCGCGTCCCGCGCCGCCTCGGGCTGGCAACTCAGTTCGATCAGCATCGGGAAGTGGTCGGACCCGACCTCGGGCAGTACGCGCAGATCGATCAGCTTGAACTCGTTCGAGTGGAAGACGTGGTCGAGCGGGAACCGGAACAGCCGACTCTGGGCGTTGAAGCTGTTGTAGGGCCCGCGGCCGCGGCGCGGGTCGAGCAGGCGCGAGAGGCGGAGGAACAGCTGAGTGGTGAACGACCAGGCGACGTCGTTCAGGTCGCCGCACACGACGACGGCGACGTCGCGCTCGGTCGCGCCGATCTCCTTGCCGACGGTGACGAGCTCGGCGTCGCGCGGGGCCGAGTCCTGGTCGCGGAGCGGCTCGGGCGGGCGCGGGTGGAGGGCGTGCAGGCGGACGCGCTGGCCGTCGCGCAGGCGGAGCGTGAGGTGGGCCGACGGCACGTCGTCCTGCACGACGAACCGGACCTCGGGCTCGCCGTCGAACGCGAGCCGCGAGTAGATCGCCATGCCGTAGTAGTTCTCGAGGGGGCGGCGGAGGCGGTGCGGGTAGTCGGCCGCGAGCGCCGCGATCGCCGCGTCCCACTTCGCGTCCACCTCGACGGCGACGACCACGTCCGGGTCGGCCGCGCGGATCACGCGCAGCCACTTGTCGTGCTGGTCGTTCTCCATCAGCACGTTGGAGATGACCAGGCGGAACGAGTCGTCGCCGGGCGGGTTGGGCGACCGCTTCACCGCCTGGGGCGCGAGCGGCGTGTAGGGGAAGATCAGCCAGACCTGCCGGACGAACACGAAGGCCAGGCCGGCGAGCGCGAGCCAGTCCCACCAGCCCGTGCGGAACCAAATCGCGTACGGCACGGCGACGACCACCGCCAGCCCCGCGACGAGGTTGCGCGGGAAGTCCCACCCGCGCACGTACCAGTGAGGGTGCTTGCTGAAGTTGATCAGCGTGCCGGTGATCATCCACCAGGCGAGGAGTGCGAGAACGATGTGCAGGACGGTCGTCATCATCGGCGTGGCCGCCGCCGAAGGGCGGGCGAAGGAATCTGTTGTACGCGCTTTGCCCTCGCGCGCCAGCGCGCAATCGCTGAGTCCCAGTGCCGACAATTGACAATTGACAAGAACCGATTGACAAATCCTACATGCCCCCCGCGTTCAACATCCGCCCGTACCGACCCGCGGACCTTCCGCGCCTCCAAGAGATCACCGCGCACACGTTCGGCCCGGTCTCGATCGACCGGAATATGGAGGAGCGCCTCGGCCCGTTCGGGACCGGCGACTGGAGCACGCGCAAGGTCGCGGCGATCGCCGACGACTGCCGGCTGCAGCCGGACGGGATCTTCGTCGCCGAGGAATCGGTGACCGGCGAGGTGATCGGGTACGTGACGACGCGCCTGTTCGCCGCGAGCCGGATCGGCCAGATCCCTAATCTCGCGGTCGACCCGGCGCATCAGGGCAAGGGCCTGGGTCGGGCGCTGATCGAACACGCCGTCGCGTTCTTCCGCGAGCGCGGGATGGAGGTCGCCAAGATCGAGACGCTCGACCAGAACCCGATCGGGCAGAAGCTGTACCCGAGTTTGGGGTTCAGAGAGGTGGCGCGGCAGATCCACTACGCGATGCGGTTGTAGCGGCGTCATCTCCCTTCGCACCGGGCTAGCCGCTTCAGCGGCTAGTCGGAGTCGAGAGGCAATATTCCGCGACTCACGAATGCCTCGCGTCGCGGTCGACCGCTAATCCCCATGGACCCCGCCCCCCTCACGCGCGAGTTCGTCCTCGCCAACCGGATCGAAGCCGCGCTGTGGGCCGGTATCGCGCTCGGCTTCCTCGTCCAGTGTTTCCGCACGCGCGGCCGGGTCCGCCGAACCTGCGCCATCGCGTTCGCCGCGTTCCTCGCGTTCGGCGGGTCGGACTGGGTCGAGTCGCACACCGGCGCGTGGTGGCGGCCGTGGTGGCTGCTCGTGTGGAAGGGGGCGTGCCTGGCGGTGTTCGCGGGGTTGCTCTTCGATCACGTGAGGCGTCGGCGACGCGGCGACGCGGCTGTACATGACGAACATGTTTAGCCGCGACCCGTAGGGCAAGCGCAGCGCCGCCAGGAGACGAGGGCGATCGATTTGCATGAGGCGCCGATTGCGAGACGCGCGACGGGTACCGCGAACACGCGCGCGCCTGCGGGCGGCGCTGTCGCTTGCCCTACGGGTCGCGGCTAAACGTGGACGGATCGCGAGGGCACGCGCGCCCTCACCCGCGCACGGCGTCCCAGAAGAAGTACGCGCCGGCCGCGGCGATCGCCAGTGACGCCGCCGGCACCGCCCACCGGCCGACCCACGCGCGCGGCGCGTCCGCCGGGCGGCCCCAGCGCCGGGCGGCCAGCAATAGTGCGAACAGCGGTAGTACCACGACTTGGTGGCCGACTTCCACGCCCGCGCCGAACGCGACGAGCGCAGTCGCGACGGCTGACGCGGGCATTTCGGTCATCGCCCCGCGGAGTTCGCCCGCGAACCCGAGGCCGTGGAAGAGGCCGAAGGCGAACGCGATCGCCAGCCGTGCCCGGCCGCGCGTGGTGGACGGCCAGATCACGTTGTGGAGCGCGATCGCGACGATGCTGCCGGTGATCATCCCCTCGACGACCTTCTCGGGAACGTGGAGCCAGTCGAGCCAGCCGACGGCGGACAGCGCGAGCGTCAGCGTGTGGGCGAGCGTGAACGTCGTTACGACCGCGAGCAAGTCCCAGAGCGAGCGGACGACCAGCACCAGCGCACAGACGAAGAGGATGTGGTCGAGCCCCTTGGGCCGGCCCGATTCGTCATCCCAAGCGACGATGTGATCCCAGCCGAGTTTGTAGTAGGTTTTGGCGGTCGCCCACGTGTCGAAGCGAGTCGGCAGGGGAGTAGCGGCGGGCGGGGTGGCCACTGCGGTGGGCCACGTGCACCCGTACTCGATCTTCTGCGTGCCCGCGATTGCCGCCGCCTCCCACTCGCCTTGGTCCGCCTGCCGCACACGAACGACGCACCCGACCTGCCACTGGTAGTCGACGAGGAACGTCTGCCCGAGCCCCACGAGTTCGGGCGGACTAGCGAGCGCGTACTCGATCCGGTACGTCGCCATTCCTGTCGCGGCGTCGCCGGCCTTCTCCGCCGGTGGCTTGGCCGACACGACGCGTCCCGGCACCACGACGTTGTCCGCACTGATCCGCAGGTGCTTGAGGAAGTACGCCGAGTGCCTCTCGACCATTGCGGGCCATTGGTCGGCCGGCGCGGGCGTCGCCTGCTGCGCCCCGGGTTGCCCGCCGTTCTCGACGAGCAGCACCTGTTCCATCGAGACGCGCGCGTCGACCGTGACCTTGTCGCGCGAGATCACGACGTCGAGGGCGTGTTGGACGACGGGGTGGGCAGCGACCGGAAGGGCGGCGATGAAGAGCAGGGCGATCGCGGCTCGGATCATGGGCGGAGCTTCTCCTTCACTCGTGCCAGGAATTCCTCCGGAAGCAGGGCGTACGGCCGGAACTTCTCCATCGTGCCCTGTTCCTCGCTGTACGCCAGTGCCCGGAACATGCCCAGCTTGTTCGCGGCCGGCGAGTCGATCAGGTTCGACGAGTCGTTGGCGGACATCTGGAACAGCACGCGGTTGTCGAACTCGCGCATGCTCGAGCGATCGAGCGTGCGCTCGATGCTGACGGGCGTGTCGATCCACGCGATCACGTGCAGGCCGAAGCCCGGGCCTTCTCGCAGCAGGTCTGCGAAGGCCTTGTCGGCCGCTACCTTTTTCTCGCCGCCGTCGTCGGACATGGACGAGCCGAAACTGAACCCGCTGTCCTCGCTCTTGCGGAGGGCGCGGAACCGCTGGAGGCCGAAGACGACGATGTAGACGGCGGGCGCCGCCTGATCGTCGGCCGATTGCCGCCGCGCCTGCTCCTCGGCCAGTTTCGCCATCGTCTCTTCGACCGCCCGGTACTCGACGACCTCGACCTCCTGGGGCACGACTTCGCGCACCTTCGGCAGGATGCCGGTCAAATTCGAATCCGCCGGCGTCCCGTCGAACAGGACGAACCGGCAGCTCGTCTTCGAGTGCTGGGCCGCCAGCGAGACGATCATCGCCTGCACGAGTGCCATTGCGCTCTCGTCCTGCTGGCCGATGACGAGGATGTTGCTCCCGCTCTGCCGGCGGAGGGCGATCCCGGAGGGGTCCTTGATCGCCACGGGCTCGCCGAGATACCCGACCGGCGCGGCGGGGGGCGGAGCGCTTTCGTTCGGCCGCGGCCCGTCCAGCAGCGCCCGCAGGCGCACGTTCTTGGTCACGTCGGCGGGGGCGTTGCCTTCGAAGACGACGGCCGGGTCGCCGTAGAACGCGTTCTCGCGCTTGGTCTTGGCGAGCACCGCGGAGAGGAACTCGTCCCGCTGTTCGTCCGGCAGCCACGCGACCTGGAACGGGCTGTTCGCCTCGACCAGCCCGCCGGCGTCGTTGTAGATCGCCTCGCCGGGGCGGCTGAGGAGCCGCGCGGCGGAGTTGCCGTCGCCGAGGATCAGCTGCGAGTCCGCCTCGCTCGTCTGCAGCGCGATGCGCACCGCCATCTGGCCGATCGTCGAGCGCGACAGCCCGCTCGTCCCGCCGATCGTCTGGCTGCCGAGGAAGACGTGGATCCCGAACGCGCGGCCCTGGCGGACCAGGCGGTCGATCAGCGTGCTCGAATCCTGGGCGAGCTTGTCGTCCTCGCTGAAGAACTCCTGGAATTCGTCGATCACGAGCAGCACGCGCGGCATCGGCCCGCTGCCCGAATCGCGGAAGCTCGCGAGGTCCTGCACGCCCAGCTTGCGGAAGATCTCGCCGCGGCGGGTTAGCTCGGCGTCCAGCCGCTGGAGCACCGACAGGCCGAACTCGCGGTCCGACTCGACGGCGATCGCCCGCGCGTGCGGGAGCTCGTGGCTCGCGTAGGTCTTGAACTCGACGCCCTTCTTGAAGTCGATCAGGTACAGCTCGACCTCGTCGGGCCGGTACCACATCGCGATGTTCGTCACCATCGCGTGCAGCAGGGTCGACTTACCCGATCCCGTCTTACCCGCCACCAGCGCGTGCTGGGCGACACCCTTGCCGAGCTTGAGGCTCTGCAGGCGCGTCGCCCCCATCCGCCCGACGGGCACGTCCAGGTCCTTCTTCGCCGTCCGCGTCCAGAACTCGCCCTCGTTCCGCGGGGCGATCTGCCAGAAGGGGACTTCGACCCGGTTCGCGTCCTTCGCGTACCGCCCGACCACGTCCATCATCTCCGTCAGCGTCGCCTCGTTCGGCGGGGCATCCACCTTCAGCGGGAACTGTTTGAACACCTCGTCCCGCCAGACGAACCGCCCGTTCTGGCGGACCAGGTTGACGCTGTGCGCCTCCAGCTCGTCGAAGTGCGCGCCCTGCGGCATCGGCACCCGCGTGTCGCGGACGACCAGCGTGTACACGCCGCACCGCGCGCCCGTGCTCGCGATCGAACTGAGCCGCCGGAAGCTGTCGCCCTCGAAACCTACGGGGAAGTCCGCGATCACCAAAAACCGGTACGGCTCGGCGAGCTCGCCCGCCTGCGCGTTGTACTCGTCGATCGTCTCGTACTCGTTCCGCAAATACTTCTGGATGACCGTCTCCATGTGCTCGGTCAGGTTCAGGAGGCGCTGCTCAATGTGCTCGCGCTCGGTCCAGATCCGGCTGCCGACCAGCGACTCGTCGTGGTCCGCCAGGTGCATGAACCCGGCGAAGTTCTGCCCGAGCCCGACGGGGTCGATGATCGTGAACTTCACGCGGCCCGCGGGCATGTTCGTCAGCAGCCGCGCCATCACCATCTGCATCGCCGCCATCGCCTCGGGCCGGCCCTCGCGGTCCGTGTGGATCAAGAGCGACGACTGCCGGGGGAACGCCAAATTCGCCGGCACGCTGAACGCCGCCGGTAGCGCCAGCTTTTGCGGCACCTGGTCCGTGATCGCCTTCAGGTCCACCTCGAGCTCGCCGAACCGGATGAGCTGGGCGAACCGCTTGGGCGGCGTCCAATCCTTCCAGTTCACGCTCGACCAGTCGTACACGACCTCGCCCTCGCGCCCGCCGCCCGTCTGCTCGATCGGCCGGGCGATCCGGGCCAGCCCGTCCTTCCACTTCATCTCCAGCGCCGCCCGCGCGGCCGCGTGTCGCTGCTTGATGTCCGCGACCTTCGCCTTGTGCTTGGCCTCGATCTGCTCGTGCTCCTTGGTCAGCTTGGCCTTGAGATCGGCCAGGTGTCGCTCGAGCGAGTCGTTCGCCTCCTTGTTAAGCGCGTCCCGTCGCTCGGTGTGGCCCTTGGTCTTGGCGGCCGTGTCCGCGTCAATCGCGGCGATCGCCGCCTTCTTCCGCTCGCCCAACGTCGTCAGCATCGGCTGGAACTTCTGCTTCGCCGCCCCCACCTCGCCGGCGCGCTTCTGCGCCGCCTCCTCGGCCCGCCGCGCCAGCGCCTCCAGCGTCTGCTCGTGGTCATGCCGCGACGCCTTGCGCGTCTCGTCCAGCGCCTTGTGCGTGCGGGTCCATTGCCGCTTGAGGCTCTTCTTCGCCGCCGACCGGATCACCAGCAGCAGGGCGATCGACCCGACGAGGGTCGCCCCGCCGGCGATCACGTAAGGGTCGGGCTTGAACGCCTTCTCCATGTTCATCACGTAGGTCGCGCCGCCCGCGATCGCCAGGAGCACGAACACGATCAGGATCGGGCGCGCGCCCACGAACAACCGCGGCGCGAACAACGCCTCGAGCTTGGCGATCTCGGCGACCGCCGCGTCGCGCTTGGCCGCGAAGTTCCCCGGCCCCGAGGACTCGCCCGCCATCGCCGCCGCGTCGATCTCGTTGGCCTTGTGCTTGTACAGCTTGAGCAGGTCCTGGGCCTTCTCCTCCAGCGCGTCCGTCTCCTCGCCCTGCGCTTTCAGGTCGTCCTTGGCCTTGCGCTGCTCGACCCGAACCTGCGCCTGCCGGGCCTCGAGCTCGGCGTCCGCCAGCCACACCGCCTCGTCGTACGCCTTCTTGACCTTCGCCTCCTGCGGGCCGAAGTCGAGCTGCACCTTCTTCTTCCCCTTCGCGTCCGCGTCCCGCGCCACCGCCGTCGACTGGTCGTACTCCGCCTTGATCCGCCCGGCCCGCTCGGCGTGCTTCTCGCGCACCTGCCCCTCGGCGTTCTTCGCCCGCTCGTCCGCGCCCCACACCGACCGCTCGTGGTCCTTCGCCTCCTTCGCCAACTCCGCCGCCCGAGCCTCCTCGATCTGCCGCTCCTCCGCCGCGCACTGCGTCGACAATTCCACAAGCTCGCGCAGCGCCGCGCGCTGCCGCTCGCGCTCCGACGGACCCTTGTCCTTCACCGCCGGCGCCGGGGGCCCGGCGTGACCGTTCCCGTTCGCGGCCGCCGCCTCACCCGCGCGCTCGATGTTGTCCTGAACCGGTGTCTGTTCCATGGTGTGCTTTCTCGACCCCGTTCCGACTCACCACCCCCGATGCCACGTTCGCTCGACCGCCCGGACCGCGCTCCCCTTCGGGCGGCGCTGACGCTTGCCCTAGGGGTCGCGGCTAAACGGGTTGGTCACGAGCTCGTCGCTCGCCGTCACTCGCAATCCCGCTTGATCTGCCCGAGCAGCTGCGCCATCACGTCCATTGCCCCCACCGCGCTCCGCAGGTCCTGCTCCAATGGGATCACGTGCTTCTTCTCGAACCGCTCGGCGTTCGCGTCCTTCCAGACCCCTCTGCATTCCAACCACGCGTTTGTGAGCTCCTTGAGCGACTTGCTCAACTGCCCGCGACCTTCGTACACGCCCATGTCGACCTCCGATGTCGTGTCACTCCCGTTCCTCGGCCGTCCGCGCACCGCGACTCCCGCGTTCCGCGGAAATCCGACTCCACAGGAGTCGGCGTGGACCGATTCGCCTCACCCGGACTTCTCCAGGAACCCGCTCCACACGTCCACCCCGCGCTCGTCCAGCACCACGTCCACGCCCGTCGAACCAACAATGGCCAGGTATCCGCGCGGCAGCGCCAGCACTTCCACCAGGTCGGGCCGGGCTTCGGTAAGGTGTGCCACCGTCACGCCCACGCGGTTCGGCGGCGCGACCTTTCCGTCCTCGTCCGGCTCCGACTCGGTCGTCCCGAAAAACCACCCCGAGTCGTCCGCCGCGCCCTCGCCGGGCAGGCCGCGCTCCATGTAAACGCGCTCGGACTTCCACACGTCTTTCTCGACCACCACCAACGCACCCGGCCCGGGGATCGTGCGGGCCGCCTCGATCTTCGCCACCAGCGGCCGTTCGCGGTCGCTGATCAGCCCGTCCGACCACGACTCGAGCCGCAGGTCTGCCGCCGGCGCCCCGGCCCGCTCGACCGCTTTGGTCTTCTTCCGCAGCGGCGAGTAGTCCTTCGTGCCCAGCGAGGCCAGCGTCGCCGCCGCCCGGGCCATCGCCTTGGCCGCCTCGGTGGATTCGGCGATCGTCCCGGTCGACGAGATCGTCAGCCCCGCGTACGCCCGCACCGCCGCGATCATCTTGTCCAGTCGCGCCACGGCCAGCGGCACGTCGGACGACACGCCCGTCGACAGCCGCTGCACCCCGCCCTTGTAATTCGACAGTTCCTTCTGAAGCTTGGGCCCGTACCGCCGGACGTTCTTGAGCTTCTGTTCGGCCTCCTCCAGCCGCCGTTGCGCCATCTTCAGCAGTTTCTCCTCTTCCACGGCACTCTGCGTGCTGCCGGTCGGCGACTTGAACAGCTTCTTCTGCCGGACTGCGTCCTTGCACCGCTCGACCTCTTCGTGCCGCTTGCGGATCTGCCCGCCCCAGTACGTCTGGGCCTCAGTCTCGAGCCACACGAGCACGCGCTGCGCCTCGGCCTCGGCGTCCGCGAGCGCCGTCCCCGTCGTCTCGGCGAACCGCACCAGCGACTGCCGAAACGCCTGCAACGCGTCTACGTTGTCGACCCGCGCCCATGAGCTCATGGCGACCTCCGAAGTGGCGAGTTACGAGTTGCGAGTTGCGAGTAAAGCCACCGCAGTTCCTCGTGTTTGCTCGCAACTCACAACTCGCAACTCGCAACTACCGCGATTTCAAATACTCCTCAATCAGGTTCGCCTTCTTCCCGAGGAACTGCACGTGCTGGTGCGAGGCTTCGAGGAACAGGCTCAGCGCCCGGGCCGTCTGCTCGAACGCCTCGCTGAACTTTTTCTGTTCCTGGTCGCGCCAGGTGCTTTCCAGGTTTCGCAGCTTGCCGTGGATGTTCCCGACGAGCGACTGGAGCTCGTTGTTGAACCGGTTGAGGTCCTGGGAGAACCGCCTGAGTTCGCCCGGGTCTACGTGAGCCTTCGACATGTGGACTTGCCTCCGTCGTGCGCCCGGCCGACCGCCGGGGGACACCGCCCTAACGCTCGCCGCCCGCACAAATTGTGCGACGCGCCCGGGAGAGTATATCGCGGCGGCAGGCAAGGGCGACAGGGCCGGCGCCGAGGATCCGTGACGACGAATCTGATCACTGCTTGAGGCGGGCGCCCGACACGCCGGATTCGGAGCGTCAGGCGACGGGTCGGATTCTGCGGCAGATGTCGAACATTCCCCATAGGGTGCTCAGCCCCGCGACAACGTCGCGCCCGGGACCGCAGTAACCTGCATGACGCTCGATTCCAATCCCATCCGAGGAGACGCCCGCATGCCGTCGACCCACCTCCGGCTGACGTTCCTTCTTCTCCTCGCCTCGGCCACCGCTCACGCGGCGGACGCGCCCGCGGCGGTCAAGTTCGACCGCGTCACCGGCGAGGCGAACGGCACCGCCGCCGCGTTCAGCGCCTGGCACAAGGTCGAGATGGAGCGCCAGGGCGGGCCGGGCAAGCAGAGCCACGGGTGGTGGCCGTGGGGCTTGCGCGCCGCCGATTTCGACAACGACGGCGTCCCCGATCTCCTCCCGTCCCACCACGGCACGCCCCACTCGATCGTCCTCCGCGGCACGCGCACCCCCGCCGGCACGTTGACGTTTGCCGACGTCACCAAGCAGTTCGGCGTCGACGGCCGCGACCTGCCCTGGGCCGACGACCGCCCGTGGGTCTGGGACTTCGACGGCGACGGGTTCCTCGACCTCGCGGGGTTCAGCGACGAGGCGACGTCGCGGGCCGCCTTCAACGCGGCGGGCAAGCGATTCGTCCCGTTCAAGGACGACCCGTTCAAGTCATTGGCGCACCCGCGCGAGGTCGTCGACCTCAACGGCGACGGCTATCTGGATGTGGACGGCGGCAGCAAGGGCCAGTGGTTCTACGTGCCGGACAAGAAGACGTTCCGCCGCGACCCGGCGGCGCGCTTCGCGCCGCCCGCGGGCGTGCCGGAGGGCGTGGTCATGGAGTTCGCGGAGTTGAAGAAGGTGCACCGGTTCTTCGGGGTCGACTTCCTCACCCACAACCTCATCGGCTACGACACGGTCGGCTACGACCCCCGCCCGATCGACCTTGACGGTGACGGCCGGGGCGACGTCGTCGTCAGCGGCTCGGGTGGCTACGGCGCCGCCTACGCCGGCCGATACCTGATCCGCCAGGCCGACGACAAGCTCGTCGACCGCACCGCCGAGCTCGGGCTGCCGACCGCCGGCGCGGCGATCCTCGTCCGCGACCTGACCGGCGACGGGCTCCCCGAAGTGCTCATCGTCTCGAATAAGTCCGGCGGCACCGACGGCGGGTTGTTCGTCAACTCCGCGGGCGGAAAGTTCCGCCGGGCCGACGGGCCGATGTCCAACTTCCTCGACAGGCGCGGGCCGTACGTCATCCGCGCCTACCCGGCCGACTTCGACAATGACGGGCGGACCGACCTCGTTCTTTCCAACCCGCGGATGGGGATGGCCGCCGTCTACCACAACCAGGGCGACGGCCGGTTCGCCGAGGTGCTCAAGCTGAGCGGGTGCTGGGATTCGAACCCGGCCGTCGTCGCCGACCTCGACGCCGACGGGCGCACCGACCTGGCCGTGGGACTGCGCGCCGCCAAGGACTCGCCCGGCGAGATCCAACTTTTCCTCAACCGCTCGCCCAATCCCGGGCACTTCGCGTCAATCGCCCCCCGAATGGCCGCCCCGAACCCGTTCGCGGTCGGCGCGGTGGTCGAAGTCTTCGCCGCGGGCCAAATTGGTTCTCCGACCGCGCGTCCCCTCGCGGTCGAGAAGGCCCGGCTGGACGGCTCCCCGATCCTGACCGGCCTGGGCGAAGCGACGCGCTGCGACGTCCGCGTCACGTTCCCGGGCGGGCGGGTGGTGGAGCGAAAGAGCGTGGAGGCGGGCCGGCCGGTGACGATCGCGCCGTAGTCATTGCAAACCCCAGTTTAGCCGCGACCCGGAGGGTGAGCCTCAGGCGAACCCGCAGGCGAGCGCGTCGTGTCACGGGGAGCGCTGAACGCGTCCCGCTCGCGACTTCGTCGCGAATCCGACTCCACAGGAGTCGGCGTGGGGAATGCAGCAGCGAACTTTAACGCCGGCGCCGGCGCCCCAGCCACACGCCCGCCCCGACAACGATCACCCCGATCGCCCCCGGCTCTGGTGCCGACACCGCGAAGTACGTGAGCTCGTTCCCGTCGACGTGCACGGTCAGCGTGTGCAGTTCCGTGTCGCGGACGAAGGTCGGGTCGCCGTCCAGGCGAACCCAGTTGCCGGCCTCGTACTTCCAGAGCTTGAGGACGTTCTCGTCGAGGCCGAGGTCGGCCGCCAACGCGGCGTCGTAGCGGACCGCCAGGTCGACACCGCCGGTGGTCAGCGGCTCGCCGTCCGCCCCGGTCAGGCTCCAACTCCACAGGCCGATGAAGTGGTGACCTTCCGGCCGCGCCGGGACGTCGTCGCGGTCGAGCGCGAGCAGCGAGATGGCCAGGTCGCCCACATCGGCCGCGTCGGTGACCGTAGCGCGGACGGCGTTCACGTAACTGATCGTCGGCGTCGCCGCGTCGTCGCCCCACGTGTACGTGCCGGTCCCCGCGGCCGTGCCGATTACCGGTAGGGCCAGCGCGCCCTTATTCAAGGCGTACCAGCCCCGCGTGTCGCGGTTGCGGTAGTTGCGGTCGACGTGCGCGAACGACGTCAGGTCGAGCGTGCGGAGCTGGCCGTAACCGTCGGCGATGACTTGGCCGCCGTTGGTCAGCGTGCCGGTCAGGCCGACCTTGCCCCACCCGCGGAGCGTCGCCTTGGCCGACAGCGAGCCGCCGACCTTCAGGTCGACCCCGCGCCCGTCGCCGGTCTCGGTGACTTGGCCGGTGCCGCCCGCCCCGCCGATCAGGAACACGCCTTCGCCCGCCGAGCCGATCTCGAGCGAGTGCGCCGCCGCCAGTGGGCCGTTCGGCGTGCGCCGGATCGCCAGTTCGCCGCCGGTGAGTTGATACAGGCCCCGGCCCGACGTCATCACGCCCATGAACAGCGCGTCGACCGCGTTCGTGCCCCCGGTCTGAATCGCCACGCCGGTCCCGGAGTACCCCAGGACGACCTCGGCGCTGACGGCCGACTGTCCGGCGTCCACTTGGAACAGCGCCGGCCCGCGCCCGCCGGAAAGCACCTGGTCGAACGTCTCGGCCCCCGCGGCTTGGTACGCCGTGCTGATCTGCAGCACGCCGCCCGAGGTCGTCCCGCCGAACGGCGCGGCCGGCGTCGTCTCGGGCACGGGGATCGGCTGCGGCGCCGGTTGCACCACCGGGCCGGGCGCCGGCGTCGGGACGTCCGTTGCTGGGGTCTGAGGCGGAGCCGCCCAGTCCGGAATGGTCGCCATCACCGCGCGCGGCCCAATATTCGACGCGGATTGCCAATTCGAACCGCTCGCCACCGCGACCAGCCGGCCGCCCGACCCACTCGCGCCGTTCGCGCCCGACCCACTCGCGCCGTTCGCGCTCGATCCGCCGCCGGCCGAATCCGCGTTCGCGCGGTCGTATACATATGTGCCCCCGCCACCGCCAGAACCGCTCGCGTGTCCCGCCTGGCCGCCCGAACCGTTCCGCGAGGCGAGGACGGTGCTGCTGACCGGCGACTTGCCGGTGCCGCTGTTGAGCCCCCCGGCCGTCACGGGCTTGGGCACCGTGACCACCAGCCCGGAACCGTCGCCCGGGCCGGCATTGAGTTCCGGGCCCAGCGCCGCCAGCCCGTCGTCGGGTCGGTGGCCTTGAACTTCGAGCTTCCGCGGTGCCGCGGGCGGGCGGAACCCGTCGGACGCGACGTCCGTCCGGGGCTTTACTCCACCACGGCCCGGCGGCAACGGCGGCTCCTGTGGTCCGGTCCCACCGCTCGCGCCCCCGCTACCGCCGCCACCCCCGCCGCCGCTCGCGTAAGCGGGTGTGGGCTGATTCGAACCGCCGGGCTTGGGCGCAACCGGTGGCGCGTCGGTGGCGACGGCGCTCGTCCCGGGCGTCGGGCCGACATCGCGCCAGGCCGGGGACCGCAGGCCGGCGATCTGCGCGTCGACCGCACCGCCGATCGAGGGCGTGATGGGCGGTGGCGGCTGCTGAGATCTGGCGACTTTGGGATTCGAATCGGTAACGAGCGGGCGCCCGCCGGCGGCGCGATTGTCCATGCCGACCCACTGCGGCGCGGGCGCGGCCGGGCCGCCCGCGATCGCCTGGTCGTCTTGATTCTTTGTCGCTTCGACCCGCATCTCGGGCAGCGCGTCCCCGCCCTTGAACAGCTTCTCGATCAGCCGGCTCGGCGCGAAATCGCCCAACCGGGGCAGGCCGAGCATGCCGACGTGGGCCGCGACTTCCGCGCCGGCCGCGAATGCGCCGCCCGCGAACAGTGCGAAACTGGCGGCAATCTTCACCCGCGCGGCGGCGATGGCGACCCCGGCGTTCCGGGCGAGGCTGGCGACCTCGGCGGAGACGAGCCCGCACGCGTACGGGTGCCCGGCCGACATCCACAGCGCCGCCTGCGCCGTCGACTCGATCATCCGCTGGCTCACGACCGACCGAATGACCTCGGTCAGCAGTACGCCGAACATGACGGCCGACAGCGCCACCCCGCGCTTGGACAGTCGCTTGCCCAGCATCTCCCGCGCGCGGTGCAGGCGGACGCCGAGCGTGTTCGTGCGGCAGCCGAGCTCCTTGGCCATCTCCTCCCGGCTCATCCCGCCGTAGTAGTGCAGCAGCAGGGGGGCCCGGTATTTGGCCGGCAGCTGGTCGATTTCTTCCTGGATGACGTGGCGGAGCTCTTCCCACCCGGCGGCGCGGTCGGGCGCGTGGCCGTTACCGTCGCCGTTCGAGGCGGATTCGCGGAGGCGGTCTTCGCGGGCGAAGGAGTGCTTTTCTTCACGGGTCTTCCGGCGCCGGCGCGAGCGGTTGATGTCGAGCGACATCCGCCTGGCGACCTGCTGGAGCCACGGCCCGATCGCGAGGATCTGCTGTCCCGAGCGGGCCTGGACGGCCAGGGAGAGGAACGCGGCCTGGGTGGCGTCTTCGGAGTCGTGGCGGTTGGAGGTGACCTCGTAGCAGACGTTGTAGACCATCGCGCCGTAACGGCGCACGATCTCCTCGAACGGTGACTGGTCTCCCGTTCGCGCAAACTCGGCTAGCAGCTCCCGCGGGTCCCGCGGGGGGCACTCGGCGGCCAGATCGATCAAGACGAACTCCTCCCGGTACTCCTCACCAGACGCCGCACACGGTAGCACATTACCGGACAGTGGTGGAAGTCATTCAGTTGGGCCGACAGCGGGATCCTCGGGAAATCGGTAAGTGGTGTGGGTTGAAACGTTTGTGACGCGAGTTACGCCCGGGTGTGAGTTCTTGCCGATCGTGCGGGGGCGTGGCATTAAACGCCACGAGCGCTATTCGTTGACAGGGGTTAGGTTTACCCCTACAACGGCCGCGCCTCCCAACCGGGATGGCGTTGTGGCGACACCAATGGACCTGACAACCGGCGCGACTTACGGCACGGGGCAGCGGGACATTACTAGTAGTGCGTTGGCGGTTTGGCATCAGCCGCAGTCGATGTTTGAGATCGTCTTTGGGGGCCCGGCGGGGGTTTGGCAGGGGCTGCTCGCGAGCGTCATCATTATCGCGGCGGGATTTGGGGCGATGGTGCTGCTGATCGCGATGATGTCGATCTGGTGGGAGCGGAAGGTCTCCGGGCACATGCAAAGCCGGATCGGGCCGAACCGGGTGGGGCCGATCGGACTGCTACAGTCGCTGGCGGACGGGATCAAGCTGATCAGCAAGGAGGATCTGATCCCGGCGGGGGCGGATCGGCTGCTATACCGGTCGGCGCCTTACCTGGCGTTCGCGCCGGTGTTCGTGGCGTTCATGGCGCTGCCGATGGGGCCGAGCATGACGTTCGAGCCGCGACTGGCGGCGGGCGTGTTCTGGATTTTGGCGGTGATGAGCGTCGAGGTGATCGGCGTGATCCTGGCGGGGTGGGCGTCGAACAACAAGTGGTCGCTGTACGGCGGGATGCGCGTTGCCTGTCAGATGGTGAGTTACGAGATCCCACTCGGGCTGGCGATTGTGGTGGCCGTGATGAGCGCGGGGACCCTGAACCTCGTTGAGCTCGGCCAGATGCAGGGCGGGGGGATTCACACGTGGGTCGTGTTCCGCAACCCGTTCGTACTCGGGGCGTTCTTCGTGTACTTCGTGGCGGGGCTGGCGAGCAACAAGCGGGCCCCGTTCGATTTGCCGGAGAGCGAGAGCGAACTGGTGGCGGGGTATCACACCGAGTACAGCGGGATGCGGTTCGCGTTCTTCTTCTTCGCGGAGTACGCGGCGATGTTCGTCGTGGGCGGGATTCAGGTCGCGCTGTTCCTGGGCGGGTGGAACGACCCGTTCGGGCTCATCGGGTATTACCACGCCAAGTTCTCGGCGGACCCGGCGGCGCACAGTGCGGGCCTGATCGCAGTGAACCTGATCGCCGTCGCGATCTTTATGGCGAAGGTGACGGGATTGGTGTTCGTGCAGATGTGGCTGCGGTGGACGCTGCCGCGGCCGCGGATCGACCAGGTGCTGTACGCGTGCGTGAAGGTGCTTTTGCCGGCGAGCTGCGTGTTGTTGATCGGCGGGGCGCTTTGGGAGTTGTTTCTGCCGGGGTGGGAACAGGGCGTGGTGAGCCGGCCCATCCCGTGGGTGGATTATTCGCCCTGGAGTTGGGCGGAGTGGGCGCGCGGCGGGGCGAGCGCGACGCTCGTGATGCGGTCGATCCTGGCGGGCCTGGCCGTGATCGGGATGGGGTTGGTGGTCGCGTGGGTCGGGTATGCAATCGTGACGGGGAAACGCGTAAGGCCGCGGCTGTCGGAGGCGGAGGCAATCACGGATTGATGTCAAATGTCCGAAGGCAAATGCCAAAAGTGAGACGCGGAAGGCCGGCGCATTGATCGATGCTTGAAGGGATTGCTGGGCAGACCAGAATGTCTGCCCCACTGTTAAAAAATGGATTGGATCGCCACCGCAACCACGCAGCCCGCTCCAAGCGCGCACGACGCGCGCGCGGTTTCGTCGGCGCTCTTCTGGTTACTGGCGATCGTCACGGGGGGCGGTGCGCTCGGCGTCGTGATCTCGCGCGAGATCGTGCGGACGGCGGTCTCGCTGCTGGTCACGCTCGTGGGCGTGGCGGGGGTTTACTTTCTGCTCGACAGCGAGTTCCTCGCGGCGGCGCAGCTCGTGATCTACGTGGGCGGGACGCTCATCCTGATCATCTTCGGCGTGATGCTGACGAGCCAGAAGGGGCTCGAGCATGCGGGGCCGTCGCTCGGCGAGGTCGTGGTCGGCGGGACGGTGTGCGCCGTCTTGCTGGCGGCGCTGGTGCTGGCGATCGACGGGGCGTTCGGGGCGGGAGAGGCGCCGGCGGGCGCGCGGGCGACGCCCGAGGGGGCGGCGTATCCGGTGGCGGGGCTCGGCCAGGCGCTGCTCGGCGATTACCTGGTGCCGTTCGAGTTGGCGAGCGTGGTGTTGCTGGTGGTGATGATCGGGGCGGCGTACCTGGCGAAGGCGCGGAAGCGCGAGCGGTCGACGACGGTGCGGGGCGAGCGGGGGAGGCCGTCATGATCCACCTCCTCGGATCCACGTCCGTCGGCTTGCCGCACTTCCTGGTGCTCGGGGCGGTGCTGTTCGTCTGCGGCCTGTTGGCGATGATGGTCAAGCGGAACGCGATCGGCATCTTGATGGGCGTCGAGCTGATCCTGAACGCGGCGAACGTGAACCTGGTGGCGTTCAACAAGTATCTGTGGGCCGGCGACCGGTTGGCGGGCAAGCCGGCACTGGAAGGGCAGGTGTTCGCGCTGTTCGTGATCGTGTTGGCGGCGGCCGAGGCGGCGGTGGCCCTGGCGATCTTTTTGAACTACTACAACAACTACGCCACGGTGGACGTGGAGCGCGGGACGGAGTTGAAGGGGTGAGGAGAGGAGTAGCCGGTAGACAGTAGTCAGTAGCTGAAGATGGCACGCTGACGACCGATGACACCCGGATGCGATTCGACCGCCGACGGCTTTGCCACCGACTGCTGGATACTGGCTACTGACTACGTCCCCGATGCTCACCACCCTTCTCATCCTCGCGACGCTCCTCCCGCTGCTCGCGTTCGGCGTGCTGGCGGCCGTCGGGCGGCGGATGGGAAGCCCGCTCGCGGGGATCGTCGGCATCGTCATGATCGCCGGGTCGTTCGTCTGTTCCCTGGCGGCGATGATCGTCTGGCTGTCGCTCGAGACGGCGAGCGGGACGGCGCCGGGGGCGGGGGGACAGCCGTACGTGCGGATGCTCGACTGGGTGCCCGTGGGCAAGTCGGGGGCGAACAACGGGTGGCTCCAGGTCGGCATCCACGTCGACTCGCTGACGATCGTGATGTTCACGATGGTCACGCTGGTCGCGACGCTCGTGTTCGTGTTCTCGCTGGGGTACATGCGGGACGACAAGCGGTTCGCCCGCTATTACACGTACCTCTCGCTCTTCTGCTTCTCGATGCTGGGGCTGGTGCTGGGGAGCACGCTGCTGCAGATCTTCATCTTCTGGGAGCTGGTGGGGCTCTGCTCGTACCTGCTGATCGGGTTCTGGTACGAGAAGAAGCCGGCGGCGCAGGCGGCGCTTAAGGCATTCGTCGTCAACCGCGTGGGGGACGTGGGGTTTTTGATCGGCATCGGCATCCTGTTCTACTCCCTCGGAAATGTGTCGCTGCTGGACGTGTACCGCTATCTCGGGAATGCCGGATCGCTCGCGACGGATCAGGCGATCGTCTTGCCGGCCGCGGGCGCGGCGAATGCGGGGGCGGTGGTCTCGGCGGGCGGGGCGAACACGATCACGGTCGGCCTGCTGACGGTCGTCGGGCTCTGTCTGTTCCTCGGGGCGGCGGGGAAGAGCGCGCAGTTCCCGCTGCACAACTGGCTGCCCGACGCGATGGAGGGGCCGACGCCGGTCAGCGCGCTGATCCACGCGGCGACGATGGTGGCGGCGGGGGTCTACCTGCTGGCGCGCGTGTTCCCGATTTTGACGCCGGACGCGAAGCTCGTGATCGCGATCGTCGGGTGCGTGACGCTGGCGATGGGGGCGCTGATCGCGCTGGCCCAGACGGACATCAAGCGGCTGCTGGCGTACTCGACAGTGTCGCAGCTCGGGTACATGGTGCTGGCGATCGGCGTGGGGAGTTGGACGGGGGCGTTGTTCCACCTGTACACGCACGCGTTCTTCAAGGCGCTGTTGTTCCTGGGGGCGGGCAGCGTGATCGACGCGGCCGGGCGGTCGCGCGACGACCCGCACGGGCACGTGCAGGAGCTCGGCGAGCTCGGCGGACTGTGGCGGAAGATCCCGTACACGGCGCTGCTGTTCGGCGTGGGCGTGCTTGCGATCGCGGGGACGCCGCTGCTCGCGGGGTACGCGTCGAAGCACCAGATCATCGGCGACGTGGCCGCGTTCGCGTGGCTGGCGCGGGGTGGCGGGGGCGGGTGGGGGTATTGGCTCTTGTTCTGGACGCCGACGATCGTGGCCTACCTGACCGCGTTCTACATGGCGCGGTGCTGGATGCTGGCGTTCGCCGGAAAGCCGCGGAACGAGCGGGTGTACGCGGGGGCGAGCGAGCAACCGCTGCTCGTCGCGCCGCTGGTGGTGCTGGGGGTGCTGAGCGTGATCGCGGGGAACGAGTGGTTCGGGGTGCCGACGTTTTTGCGGAACGCGCAGCGCGAGGCGACGAACTACTTCGAGCGCCCGCGTGCGGTGACGGGATCGGAGGCGCCGGCGCCGGCGCTGATGGCGAAGTTCGGCGGGTTCGCGACGGCGTGGCAGTCGCGGGCGGCGTATGCGCGGGATGGCGAGGCGGACGGCGAACTGGTGCCGGTGGCGGCGGGGTCGAAGTACGGCGACGCGTACCACGCCGGCGAGCGGCTCGCGGGGTGGGCGACGTGGGCGTTTCTGGCGGGGATCGGGCTGGGCGTGGCGGTCTACTGGCGGGGGTTCGTGGTGGCCGAGCGGGTGCTGCGGGCGGTGCGGCCGCTGCGCTGGGCGCAGGTGTGGCTGTATCGGCGGATGTACTTTGACGAGCTGTATCGCGGGGTGGTGGTGACGTTCGCGCGGGCGGCGGCGCAGATCGCGGCGATCGTGGACCGGTACGTGATCGACGGGCTGGTGAATTTGGCGGCGTCCGTGACCCGCCGCGCGGCGCGGGCGGCGGGGCGGGCGGACGATTTTGTCGTGGACGCGGCGGTGGCGGCGGTGGCGCGATCGGCGGTGCGCATCGGCACGGTGCGGG